>OHQM01000011.1_pt1 | contig 137534 bp, 119 predicted proteins | sample 1577941 | NCBI WGS metagenome assembly OHQM01 (sample SAMEA3879604, study PRJEB24766) | human gut metagenome | biome: human-associated habitat; feature: feces | place: USA | collected 1985/1987
CGCAGCTCGTCCTCGAATGCAATCCACGGGAAATACGGGAGTTTCATATCCGTGTCGCGCAGTATCTCGAACGCCCGCTGTCGGAACATGACTTCCTGCGAAAGCACCATATCCGTTATCATCGTGGTTTTCTTTCTGCCCATACTTCCGCAAGTCATCGACACGATGGGAAGCTCGTTGATGAATCCGCAGTTGCGCGCCTCGAAATGTCGGAGCCGCATAAGCGCAATCCTCTTTCGGAAACGGTCGAAAATCACCCACAGGAAAGGCGCGGCGCACCACCACGGGAAGTCGGCGAATATCACCTGCAAGTCCGCGACGAGTTTGCACACCTGCGTGTAAAGCGTGCCGAAATCGAACGACACGGCGAAGAATAAATAGTACGCGAGCGCGCTCACCGCAATGCTTGCGAGATTGAGATTGAAAACCCATATCGCAATCCACACTACGACAATCCACCTGTGCTCACGGAGAAACTCCGCATACTCCGTCACCGCCCTTTTCAACGGTTGGTAGGTCACCGCCGAAACGCGTTTGAAAACGGCAAGAGGAAGTGTGTCCTTGTTGTGCTTCGTGTTGTGCGAGGAATAGACCGCCCGCACCGCAACGGCGAGGAGCAGAATGCAAGGCAGAACGACCGCAATCACCTTGCCGAGGTTGCCCGCGATGACACCTGCTTGAGCGCACCATTCCCTGAAATTTTCGCCGTCGAAAAACAAGGCGAAAAACGCCTTTGCCGAGGCGACGAAACCGTCGAAATCGAGGGGCAGAAACAAGCTCAAATCCATAACGGAAGAAGGCTCCGTGACTGTCGGCACAATGGAATGTTCTACACCGAATATTTCGCAGAAATAGAACTTTACCGACACGAATAAGTCGTAAAAACATTCCGATATGCGGAGATATGATTTTTGAAAGACCAATGCGCCGAGCAGAATAAATCCTGCGGTGATAAGCACCGTAAGGCAAATGTCAAATGCACGCCGTCTTGTCATAAGCCACCTCCGCAAGCGTTTTCAGGACAGGCAAAATCTGCCCTTCCGCGGACACTCGGCTACCCGTAAAAACGAGGTAGCCGATGAGTGCCGCAAGCAATATAAGCGATATAACCGCTATTACCGTTTTTATTGTTCTCACTCTATTTGTTTCTCCTTTTTCTTCTGCCTTTTGTTGCCTCTTTGAGCCTTGCAGTATGCGACAAGTCTGAACGGCAGACTGACAATCCATACGATTGCGCGCGCTATCCAAGGAAGCAACGGTACGAGCAACACGATGAGCAGTATGCCGAGCAGAATACCGAGCAGAACTTTCCACCACGGAGTGTCGTCCGGCATTTGCACGGGAGGCGTCACCGCATTGACAATGTCGATGGGGCTGGACACCACGGGAATGACTTTGTACACGCCGTCCTTATTGAAAGTGAGCTGTATGATGTCGAAGTCGAAAAACACGCTCTCCCACGCCCTGTACGCCTGACCTTCTGTGTGCTTATCGGGCAGAATCGTGCGAAGTTCCATAATGTCCACCGCCGCCGAGTAATAGTCGCTGGTGGCAAACCTGAACAGCACGACCACCTTTTCCTCGTCGTCTATCCCGCTCACCGTAACCGCGTCGCGGTAGTAACTTTTGAGGGCGGACACATCGCCCGCGTTTACGAGAAGCCTTTCCGCGATTTCCTCGTCGCTGCCCTGTAAGTCCTCTTCCTTCAAGGTGTATATGGGCGATACGACGCGGCTGGATTCCTCGGGTATCTTCCCGAACATCGTGTCCCAGAGCCCCCAGTTCATCCAGTTGTCCCAAAAGGACGGATTGCCCTCCTGCCAGCTCGAAAGTTTCTGCAAGTCGACGTCGGCGTCAAAGTCGTAATAGCTGTACCCTTGCTGAATTTTGCCGTAACCGGTGTCGAGCTTGCGGTAGTCGTCGATATCGCTCTCGAACAAATCCGCGCTTATCGTGCCGTCCTTTATCGGCAATGTGCCGCCGTCGAAGGTCTTGTCGTAATTCTTTATGTACTCGTACAGCGCGTTGCTCTCCACGCCGCCTATCGACACTATGTCCGCATACGGGTCGTACTCGCTGATGTCGTTCACCTTGAACAGGTAGTAAAGCGTTTCGCAGGCGGGGTGCAGATAATAGTCGCCGAGGTTCCAGCCCCACTTCGCCACCATCATGCCGCCGCCTCCGTCGCCCGCCTGTTGACCGAGCGAAAGCACGGATGAGTCGCGGTTGTAGCCCATATATTTGCCGACGTAAGCCGCCGCCTGATTGTAGAAGTCCTGATTGCTCGTCACCACGATGTCCTTGGTCTTGTATTCGTACCACTCCGCCTTTATCCTTTGCAGTCTGCCGTAGGTATCGAAAAACCGCTTGGGCACGGCGAAATACACCGTGTCGAGCTGGTTCTGATACCCCGCGCCTTTCGAGGAAGTCTTGGTGCGGTAAAAGGTGTGCTTTACGTCGAGCGACACGCTTTCGAGATACTCCACGGTGCTTGCGAGCGTACTCTTTGCCGAAGCGTCCGGACCGTATCCCTGCGCGTAACCCGTGAATTTGAAAGTGCCGTTCACGGGATATTCCGTTGCGTTCCCCGCACCGTAGGTCAGAAGCTCGATACCAGACACGTCGTATCTGCGCTCGTTGCTGTTGACGCGCTCGGCGAAAGTCGTGCCGTTTATCTCCCTGTCCACCACCTTGAATTTGTAGAACAGGTTTTTGTAGTTGCTCTCGTCCGACTTGTCCAAAAACTGCAAGTCGAACTTCATATAATCGTTCGGGTTGCCGTCTCCGTCGTACGACACCGCCATCTGAATTTTGTTGCTCTTGCCGTTCGTCGAGAGGTTGAGCCCCTGCGGATTGTAGATATAGACGTAAAGCCCGTAGTTGCCCCTCATGTTCGCCTTGTACGAATAGCAATACTCAACAAAGTTGACGACCTGCACCGTGCCGTTCTCGTTGTAGGGATAGTCCTTGATGTCGAACCTTTCCCCGCTCTCCGTGGAGGTGGTGAGGTCGTCCATAACGTCGGTTGCGTCGTAATTCAAAGTGCCGCTGTCCGCAAACGCGACTTTCGGCGCCGCCGCAATGACGACGCCGAACGCGATGACGAACACGACAACAAGCAACATCGCTTTGTAAGCCGTCGTTTTCGTCAAAACACTATCACCTCCTTGTCGAGCGTTATCTCGCACACCTCTTCGTAGGCGGAAAAGTGAACGGTCACGGTCGCTTCGCCGTTGTAGGAAGTGATGACGAGGGAATACATATCGGCATATCCCTTGCCTTCGCAGTCTCCGATTTCGTTGTTCGGATACACGCCCTTCAACACGTCGTCGACGCCGCCTTTCGGGGTTACGGTGAAAGACTCCTCGCCGTATTCGATGTCGAAGCCGCCCGTCAGGTTGGTTTCCGCCTGAAAGGAGTACGCCTGTCCGTCGAGGGTGAAATCGAAATCCTTGCCCTCGACCGCGTGCGGCACAACCTTTACGCTGTAACCCGATATGTCCCCGCCGAGAGAATTGAAAGCGTACTTCACGTCCACCTTCAAGGGCTTTTCGGGAGTTGCGTCGAACCCGCCCGCCGAGGACATAACGTCTTTGCCGTCGACGGTGACGTAGAATGTTTTGAAATCGCTCGTGAATCCGCCCGTGAATCGGACTATTACGCCCACGACTCCCGCAAGAACCAAGACCGCTAAAATGACCGCCACGATTTTCACTGCCGTTTTACCCGTCTGTTTTGCGGTTTTCATAGCGCGCCCTCCTTAAAAGGTAATCGAGGACGGCGCAAGAGACACGCTCGTGACGGTAGACTCGATGTCGATGTACAGCAATGCTTCCACTCCGCTGACCTTGTCCTCGACCAGCACATACCAACGGCAGTTGTCGGGGATACCGCCCGAACGGGGGTCGGTGTAAGGGCTCTTGTAGGTGAAGCGGTAACCCGTGCGGGGATAGCCGTTGACGTAAGAGGACTCCGAGCTGATGGCATTGACTTTGAGTATGTCGCCTTCAACCGTCGCGGTGAGGAACTTTTCGGGCGTTATCGTGAGCGTTTCCTTTTCCTTGGTGACTTCGTGCGTGTAAGTGTAGGAACCCTCTTCTAGGTTGAACACTATCTCCTCGGTCGAAGCGATACTGCCGTTGACGATATACTCTTTCGTCATGACGAACCTGCCCTGTCCGCGTATTGCGGTAATCTCGAAGTCGCCGAATTTGGAGCCCACCGCGCCTAGCGTGTTGTTAAGATTGAGCGCAATCTCGTTGGTCGTGCCGGCAGTCAGCACCACGCTGTCCGTGGTGACCAGCTCCTCGCCGCCGTATGTAAAGGACAGCGTTTCGGGAGTGCCCTCGAACATCACGAGGCAGGACGCCGTGTAGCCGCCGACGTGGGTGGTCGCGGTGACATACGCGCTTGCGCCCTCAAAGCCTTTGTATGCGGTTACGGTTGCGGTCAGCGCACCGTCGCTTTGAGGAGTGACGGAGAGATAATCGCCGACGTCCTCGCCTTCGAGCGGTACGCACCAGGTGAGCGACCAATCCACGGATTTATCGGGTGCGTCAACGGGCAACACGGTTGCCGTAATGGTTTTCGACACCGACTTCGCGCCGGTCTCGGGGTCTGATGCGGTAAAGGCAATTCCCGCCGAAAGCGTGACTGCCCCTTCCGTTGCTTCCGATACGTCCGTCACGCCGTCGCCGTTTTCACCCTTCTCGGCCCCGTCGGCACTCGGAACGGCAAATACCAAAGCCGCCACCATACCTCCGAGCAATACCGCAATCAGCACGAAAACGATTACCCACTTGACAGCGTCGGAACGCTTGTGCTCATAGAATTCGTTGTTCATTTTTACCTCCGTTGTTTTTTCAAAACTGCGGCTTGATATGCTCAAACCGCAGTCGTAAAGTTGTCGTTTGTCGCTTTACGCTCTCTTGACGAGCATATTGAGCAGCGACTTGTCCGACGGTTTCGCGGGCTTCACGGTGCACTCGTACACCTCGCCGTCCTCGTCCCACGAACGCACTGCGTAGGTGTTGCCGCTGACGACTCTGCCCGTCGTTTCGTCTTTGATTTCGTAGGGTTTCGCAACCAGCGCCACACGGTTTTCCTCGCCGAACACGATGTCCAGCACGGCGTATCCACCCTTGTCGGGAGGGGTGACCGCAACGCGCACGTCCTTGCCGCGTATAGTTCCGCTCACGAAATAGGAGAAGTATCTCCGTCCGTTCCTCTCATAGGGTTCTCTCTCGACGAAAACCTGTTCGCCTCTCGAATTCGTCATATCTTTCGTCCTCCTTTTTTACTTGCCTCGCCTCTGCGAGTATTCCTTTGCCTCCGCTTTGCTCTTGCCTTCCGTGAGCGCCTTCTTGTACTTGTACATTCCGGCGTGGTCGGTCTGGCATTGCAGATATCCCGAGCGTATGCCCGCTTCGTAGTCCGTCAGCTCCCTGCCCTCTTTGGGACCGTGCTGATGAACCTTGCTCCTGCGCTCGTCCGCATATCCCTTCGCTCTCTTGGAAGGTACGGACCAGCGGCGCTTGTTGTATTTGCTGTTTTTGTCGGTAGCCAAAATCTGCCTCCTTTTGTGTTTTGTGTGTGCCCGTGTTGCCGATAGCGAAGCCGTTTGCCCGTCGCGCCGATAGCACAGCTATTAAGTTGTTGTTTATGGTTTCGGACATTGTTGGAACACTCCGTTCCGTGCGATATTCCGCGGTGAGTGGCCACTCTTAACTTGCAAGTACCGCACGATTTGACCGCCGTTTCCTCTTGTCCGTTACCGTCATTCAATCGACGTACACTCTCGCGTACATCGTGGTGGGAAGCCGCTTCCCGTCTATGTGCCTGCGACGACAGAAAAGTATCTCGTACTCCCTGTCACGCTCGGCTGTCCGTCTGAAAAAGGTATCGTCGCTGAACACGACGTTGTTTTCCTCTCCGTCGTAGCGTATACCGATTTTCTGCCTGACGATGAAATCCCTCGTCCTGTACACGTTGGTCGCGCCGACCACGAATTCCGGCACTCTGTCGTTCATATTTCCGTTCCTCCTCTTTTTTCGATTTCGCCTTTGAAATACAGGCAAAGTTTCTGATTGATTTCCTTTACGTACTGCGGCGAATAATTCCTCTCCTCCGCAAGCGACGACTGCGTTCTGCCGAGCACATACAGCGACACATAGAAGTCGAATAACAGCGGCGGCGCCTTTTCGGCTATACGGCTGTACCTCTCCGCTTTGCCTACAACCTCGTGCCGCACCTGTATCTCGCTTGCCTTGTCGAAAATCCGTCGGTGGGTGTAGTAGTATCGGATTTCCTGCAAATCTTCCCTCACCTTCTCGAGCTTCATTTGCCCGCCGTCCTTTTTCCGCCCGCCAGCGTGAATTGCGAAAGTATCGACTCCATGACTTCGGCGTCTTGCGCGGTCAGCCCCGCGGACAGCCTTTCGAGCAATTCCCTTTGCTTTTCGGTGAGATACCTTCTCCCTAAGCGGTATCCGTCGCGCACCCACACGCCGCCGCCTGTACCCTTCGCCGTGAAAATCGGATAAGACAGGGAGAGTTCCTCGATGTCGTAGCAAATCGTTCTGCGCGACACGCCGAGTTCGAACGCCAGATTGTCGATTGTGTCGAATTTGCGTTCGCACAGCTCTTCGATAAGCCGCATTCGGCGCTCGTTTGCTCTCACCTGTCTCACCTCCTTTCCTTTGATGGCTGAATGTTATTAGGTCAATATGCAAGGTTTTTGCACATTGGAAAATTTTTTTTGAAGAAATACAAAAAGCCCCGACAAACAGACTTCCGTTTGGAAATCGTCTGTCGGGGCCTCTCGTTTTCTCGGCTTAACCCGCGACTGCTCGGCAATATGACCTGAAACGGGATTTACTTTTTCACGGTGCTTTTCCAACCGTCCGACCCGTTCCGTCGTTACGCCCTATTTGGTTTTATTCGTTCCTACCTAATTGCTTATTATCTCCCCGGGCGGAGCAATGACCTCTATGCGCTCCCGCCTTCTGCTCATTCGTTTGCTCACCATAACCAGCCCGCACTTCGGGCAGCGGAGCTTGACGCAGTCCTTCTCGTTCCTGTATCCGACCACCTCGCTACCGCAATTCACGCACCGCCTTCTCACGGGGTTCCAACTTTCCTGCATAATCCATAATCCCTCCTTCACCGTTCACATAATCGTCAACAATATTTTCTTAATCTCGACTTTACGCACACAAAACGCACAATAAACCGCCACTTCGTCGCAAAGTCAATATAACTTGATGCAACTCACCAGCACGCCCTGAATATCGCACTCGTCGAGTTCTATGTCTTTCATACGCTTGTTTTCGGGGTGCAGAATTATCTTGCCGTCACGGTGGAAAATACGTTTCAGCGTGGCGTTCCCGTCCACCAACGCGACCACCACCTGACCGTCGTCCGCGCTGTTCTGCCGCCGCACTACGATTAGGTCGCCCTTCTGTATTCCGATGTCTTTCATGCTGTCGCCGAAGGTGCGGAGCATAAACAGCTCCCCGCTCCCGAACAGGTCTTTCGGGAAAGTGTAACTGCCCTCGATGTTCTCCACCGCGAAGTTCGGCTCCCCGCAAGCAATCTCGCCGAGCAGCGGCACCACGGTAGGCTCCCCGCCCGCCAGATTAGGCACGGTTTCAATCTTTCCGTCGGAGTCGCAGTTCAGTCTGCCCTCTCGCTCCAACGCCTTGACATACCTCTGCACCGTCGCAAGCGACCCGAGCCCCACCGCATGCATAATCTGCCTGAAACTCGGCGCCCTGCCGAACTCCCGCTGATATGCCACATTGTATTCCGCGACTCTTTCGAGGACATCCTCGCTCATCACTCGCATACTTCACTCCATTACAGAACGCACCGTTTTGTTATGTTTCCCACATAATATCAAAAGCCAGCCCCCTTGTCAAGAGACTGGCGAAAGTACCTCTAAACTTTTATGTATTTATTATACAACCATTGCCATAAAGCAGTAAAGACTCCACATGATGATCCTATTGTGATCCCATAACAAAAGCAATTAGAAGATAAATATCATTGTAATTATTTCGCTTTGTTATTCAGCCGTTGGCGTTATGATATTTTTCATACGAATTTTCTCAACAACTTTCTGGTATACATCAATATCATATTCCGGAGCCATCTCAAAAGTTGCAAATAACGCATAAGGTATTAAATCTTTATCGTTCTTATCGAAGGCATCTCCTCTGCAATTCACTTTTATTGTCAAAGCATTTTCTTCATCCCAAACAGTAATGTTTTCTGTTTCGAAAATTTCATGCTGAAGCGTACCGCGTTGAACAGCTTTATCATAATATTCTGCTCGAGTTCCTGCTACATCTTTCCCGTTGTTAATTGTGAACCATACTTGCTTCTCCCGATATTTAATCGATGCTGGATGGATGGGTGAAAAATAAGCAAGCGTTATTGTGAGTTTACGCTTATATTTTCTAGCATAAAAATTAAACGGCAATGGAATTGAATACTCATAAGCTTCATTTTGTTTAATATCGCCATACCCAATTAATGTAATTTGATTTTTAGTACATTCTTTTACTTTTTCTACATCAGCCACTCCATATCCGAGTAATTTATGCAATTCGCTTTTTGTCTGTACACCAGACACACCCAAATGTGTTATGCAATCTTCCTTTAGTTTACCCCAAGAAGTTCCATGAACTAGCATTGCTTTAATTAAAACTGCGGCATATTCATACGGAATTGTTTCGCCCGTTTCCGCAATAAACACCTTATTTAACACGTCATAACAGTTTGCCGCTTCGAATGAAATTAACGCAGTTGAATTGCTTGTGCCCAAAGAATACCCAACACTACCCAGATTTGTTTGCGTCGGCCCAGGATATGCAGATTGTATTCCAGGTTTTCTAATGATTGAATTGACCCAATGTGCAATCCTATCATCAATTGGATCTTTTCTAATTAAAGCCCTACCTCCAGGATATAAAATGTCAGGTTTAACTGCGCCATTAATTCCTCGTCCGTATGAACCATATATTGCAGGAATACCATCCGAACAAAGATTGGTCATATTTGGCCAAAGCGCGCCATTGTTGTTATCAGAAAAAATCGATCCGATTGTTAATGCATTCATACTTTCTGCCGGAGACAAATATCGTAAATTCCTGTAATTATCGTTGAGATGCTTATAGACATATCGATTTTTTTGATCATCGCTGAATTGAGCGAATTCTGAAAAATCAACCCCTAATTGTAAAGATTCAATCAAATGATTACCAGCGCTTACTACAAAAAGCACTCTATATTTATAGCTCAACCAATCCAACAACCGCGCCAAAGGACTTATCATATTATAATACTCTCGATATAGAATGCCGATAGATAGATTAATGATGCGCACAGTATTGGCAGCCTCACCCGCAGATGGCTCAAAAAGACGTCTAATACACTCATGTATCTTATCCACAAGCAAGAAATCGTCAGGTATATACTCTTCAATTCTATCACTAAAAGATCTTTGTGACTTCATTATTGGTCGTATATAGATGCGGTGAATCTCATTATTAATTTCTCCCATATTTTGGCCACGTAGTATTAATGATGCCATCGAAGTTCCATGAATACGTTCATTAACAGGATAACTGGATGCTAACGAATCTGGGTCATCTACAATCAGCAAATCTTTTAAAAGCGGATGGTTTTCTTGTGGCATACCATCAAACACTGCTACTATCGGTTCGTTAAAAATCCTTTCTGGCAAAACGCTATCTACAGCATCTTCTGTAGTTTCGGACGTCCCAACAGCAATGGTCTGCCCCACTCCCTTCATAAACATTATTTCTTCTGCCAGAATCAACTCAACTTCGTTTCCATCAAGAATTTGCTGAACGTATGTACGCGGAATGTCTGCCAAAATAGCATGATAATGTATTTCAGGGATTATTGATTTACTAATTATTCTGCCATCAAATGAACCTATCAGATTAGAAATTTTTTTATCAGCATAATTTCGCTTTTCTTCAGATGTTCGGAAAAACAACTCTATTTGCGTTCTTACCATGGTTACTTCTGGAGATTCTAATTCACTTTCCCAGCATTCCAACAATCCTGTGTCTTCAATCCTTTCACGCACTCCCCATTGGTGAACATCTTTTAATGTGCGAAACAAGTGTTGAAAACCTGCCAACCCTCTTTCAAATTTTGCATTTTCATTTGTTTTAAATCTATTCCACAACGACAAAATTTGGGATAGAGCTCTATGATTAGTTAAAACGCAAAATATTTTGGTTGACAATTCTTTATCTTCTATGCGAATTCCATTCTTGTCGATTGCATAAAAATCATCATCATTTGGACAATTGTCCGATAACTCCATAATCCATTCAACACTAGGATATTGCGCTTGAAGAGTTTTAATAGCCGTGTAAAAACCAGCAGGATCGCCAACTGTCTCAAAAACCAATGTGTACTCCGGATCAATCGCGTTTGCTGACGTTGTTACTCGCGCATTGCCTTGTTCAAAGGTACTTTGCAAAACTTCAAACATGGGAGAAATTCGAGCTAATTGTCTATCATATGGTGGCTTATGAAATTTATGGCCACCACCATGCCTTTTCTCTTTGTCAGCTACAGCAGGTTTAGCAAATAAAACTAACGGTCTTTCTGGCATTTTATTACTCCTTTACTATTCAATTTGGTATCCGAAAAGTTTTAACTGTTCATTCGTAACAGATTTTGTCTTACCGGTAGGCAACCTAAGAATATACTTTCTATAAACTGATAACGCAAATTCCTCTGCCTCGGCATAACTTTTTCCATATAATTTTTTCGCAAGAGTGCTAGGTTCAAGTCCAAAAGAAAAATTCATGCGCTTTTCAAAAGAAGCAAACCAATGTTCAAGATTTGCCCGAGTTGGTTTTGGTAATTCAAGTTTTAACTGGAATCTTCTCCAAACTGCCTTATCCAATAAAGTATCGTGATTTGTTGCAGCAATTGTAACAACATAACTTGGCAAAGCATCAATTTGCAGAAGTAATGAACTCACGACTCTTTTAATTTCCCCAGTTTCCTGCTGATCACCGCGTTCTTTACCTATAGTATCAAACTCATCAAAAAACAATACACATTGACGAGTTTTTACATATTCAAACAACTTTGATAGCCTAGTCGCTGTTTCGCCCAAGTAAGCACCTATAACATTTTCATAGCGCACAGTTAAAAGAGGAAGCATTAATGCTTCTGCAATTCCCTCTGCAACCGACGTCTTCCCGTTACCCGGAGGACCAATCAACAATATTTTATTTCTTGGTTCAATGCCATAAGAACGAAGAAGATCCGTTCTTGTTTGTTCCTCAATCAAATCTTTACAAGAATTGTACACATTATCGGGCAACAAAAGTTGATCTAGTCGTTTTATAGGCGCTTTCTCATAAAAAAGATGACTATAGATTGCGCTAGACGAATTTATAATTTGCGATGTGCTGCGAGCGCTATTGTTGATCTGGTACTGTTTACTATTAAGCAACTCGCTTATTTTGTTAGCTAATATTTCATGTTGTTTAGTCCTCTCTTCGGCACATATTGCTTCTGCGGCTTTTCTAAACATAGGTTCATCTTTAGCAAGTCCAGCTTTGATTAATTCACACAATAAATCCGCTCTGGCCATTATTAATACCTCCAGTTAATTGTCTCTAACCTTTCTTTAAATGTCAGAGCTTTTTTAGTTGTTCTACATCTATAAAATTACTTTCGCAAAAATCGTAAAACTGCTTTTGGGCTAATTGACTTGGTATATTTTTTGAATTTTCCCATCGATTTATAGTCGCAAAACTAACACCTAGCATTTGCGCAAGTTTATCTTGACTGTAGTTTAAAATTTTGCGCACTTCCTTTACTTGTTCACAAAACATAACAGACTCTCCGCATATATTTATATCGTATAACATTTGTTATAATGTGTCAATGTTCTAGGTGTGTTTTTCTTGCTTTTTTTGCCCAAAACACATCAAACTGATTATAAAACAAGAACACTCTACTTACGAACATACCTGAAAAATAAACAACAAAATACATAATTGTCAACCAACAGTTATTGTAAATTTTGTCTTTCGGGGAGGTGGGTATCGGGGGTGTTGGCGCGGGTCAAGGGCAAAAGATTTGCTTTTGACTGCAACGTCCGATATTCCCACGCAAGTCTTTTGCTCTCCCCTTGACCGCTTCGCCGCCCCCGATTTTCTCCTTGTTGTCGAAAGACAAATCCAAAGACAAGGAGATTTTCTTATGAACAACGAATTTACCTTTCCCGTTACTTACCCGTCGGTTACCCGTAGCTTACCCGAAGTGACCAAATTACCTACCGTCACTTACCCGCAGGTTTCTCGCGGACGGGCGGCAGACTGCTCTATACTGCAACCGAAGGCGAAAAGGCAAAGCCGCACGCAAAGTAAGAAGCTTACCGGTTCGCTTTCGAATACGCAAAAAGGAGGAGGAATATATGACGGAAGCGCGCAAAAGAAATACGGTTCGAAAAAGAGGCGACGTACACAAATCGGTGCGGTTAGAAGACGGAAAAACAGACTTTCGGAACATATACGGAACGGTCACTTGAACGACATCAGAATCGAAGAACTCATCACCGCGGAAGCACGGCGGCTGAGCGAACAATTCGGCAAAGCATTCCTTGACTGCGAGGACATCGTGAAACTCACGGGACTCGGACGTGACAATGTGCGAGGACTTATGCACAAGCGTTGCTTCCCCGTGGTGAAAGCGGGCAACAGACAAGTGGTGAGCATACTTGCATTCGTCACCTGGCAGATGACGGAGTATCTGAAAGGAGAAAACTATTATGGCAAACTCAAAATCTAAAACGAAAAAGAAAAAGGTCGTCCGTCGCGGGAAAAACGAGGGTTCCGTCTATCAACGGAACGACGGACGGTGGTGCGCCGTAGTGTCTCTCGGATACGACAGCGACGGAAAACGCATACGCAAAATCTTTTACGGCTGGACGCGCTCCGAAGTCGCGATGAAGATGACCGCCGCACTGGGCGAAAAACTCAACGGCGGTCACGCTTCCGTCATCAACGACGATTTGCGGACATTGATACACGACTGGCTTGTGACATTCAAACAGGCGAACGTTAGCCCCCGCACTTTCGAAACCGCGGAAATGCTTGCGAAACTTCACGTCTACCCTCACATAGGCGAGCTCAAACTCGCGCAGATCACTCCGAACATCATTCAGGGCGTGTTGAACAAAATGCTGGTCGCGGGATACTCGCTGGCGTATGTGCGCAAGGTCAAATTCCTGCTCAACCAGTTTTTCGCCTATGCAAAGGCAAATCGGTTCATCAACGACAATCCCGTATCGGAGTGCATTGTCAAATCCACGCCCGAACACAAGGAACGCAAACAGGAAACGTACAAGGCAATCCCGATTGAAATCCGCGAGTATTTCCTTGAAGTCATATCGAAAAACGACTTCATGAAGGCGCTGTGTATGATACAGATGTTCGCGGGATTGCGTATCGGCGAAGCGCTTGCGCTGAAATGGAAAAACGTGGATTTCGACAACGGCATCATCTCAATCGACTCCGCCGTCACCGAATTGCCCGTGCGCAACTCGGAAGGCAAAATCATAGACCACCGCACCGTAATTTCGGACACCAAAACGGCGGCAAGCGTGCGAGAAGTGCCCATGCCCAACATACTGAAAACCACTCTGCTCGAATGGAAGAAATCCCGTTGGGTGCAACAGCGCACGACAGGCAAATCGTTTATCGGTCCGAACGATTTGGTGTTTGCCAACAACGAGGGGGAATTGCGTACATACACCGGCACGAAGACGATATTCCAACGCCTTATGAGTCAGAACGGCTTGGCGCCGTACAAGCTCCACTTTCACTCCTTGCGGCACACCTATTCGAGTATGCTCTTCGAGTCGCGCGAAAACCCGAAAGTCATCCAGATGCTGCTCGGACATAAAGACGTCACGACGACAATCCGCACCTACAACAGCGTAGACCGCTCCTACTTCAAGCAAGCCGTCGACAAACTCGACTCGAAATTCCATTTCGACGACGACTGAAAAGGCAACGGCTCAACATTATAACAATCAATTTCGATAAATCTTGCTTCCTGCACGTTACTCATGTGTATTTCAAGAATGTATTTACAAACAGGCGGCAAGATTTTGGCTACATAAAAGACATGGAAAAGAATCGAGCGATATTAATTTTTCGTCTTAAATTGAGCCGAATTGCCGACACGTTGACCGATACCTTCCAAAGCAAGCGGGCTTCCACGTTCGGGGCGTCTCGTCATCGCTCAATTTTTCATTGCTTATCTTCCTGTCCGACGCTCCTGTATATACTGTTTTTCAACATTACCGCATTCATCAAGGTAGCATCAACGCCACATTTTTCAGCCTGCGCCACCAGTGCCGCCACATCTTTGGGCAAACAGTTTCCTCCGTATCCGCGGTTATCTTCATAGACGAAAGTGTGACTGCTGCCGATACGCGGATCGGCTACCCACATTTCTCGCACAACATTGTAATTGGCTCCAAGGGCGCACGCGATGTCAAACATCTCGTTGCAAAATGTCACCTTTGCAGCTAAAAAAGCATTCTCCATATATTTGGCGAACTCGGCATCTTTCGCAGTTCCTTGATAAATACTGACATTGGAATTCACAACTGTTTTGTAGGTCTTTATTGCCAAATCTATTCCCCGCTGCGAGCCACCGAATGTCAGCCAATTTCTCTTGGTCAAATCAGCGAAAGGATGCGCCACCGTCTCACCGAAGTATTCAGGCTGAAAAACTATCTCCTTGTCATATTTTTCCCTCATTTTGTCCGTAAAACCGACGGGCACGGTAGAACGAATGATTATCAGCGGAACATTTAACCAACTCAACACCTCTTCCACCGCACTCGTATCACATTCACCGTTGCTTTTCGGAGGCGTCGGAACACAAATGAAGACGGTGTCGCACAAATTCAGTTCCTCCTGTGCGCCCATACCCAAAAATTTATCGTAAACTTCGGCGTCCTTAAACAGTTCAAACATTGCTTTGCCAACGTGTCCGTAGCCCACTATTCCTATTTTCATCTTTCTATTCTCCCTCGTCATTTGACCTCAAATCTTTTATGTATAACTGCGCCTTGCTCGTCCTCGCCTTTCCAGACGATTTTCTGCCCTTCAAGTTGCGGTTTTATTTCCGTCCAATCTGTGTGCGGCGTTTCAAAAAACTTGATACCGTTCAATGCGTTGCCCCTGAATTTTAATTTTCCCCTGATTTCAATAAGCGTCAGTCTGGAAAATATAAATTCTTCCTGTTTATCCGAATATCGACTCAGCTTAAACCGAAAACTATCAGCCATTTTTCGACAGATCTCATTTTCGTCGGCAATACTCACCGAGGAATTTTGCACCGTTCTCAAACTTTTGTCAATTCTCGCAATCAGTGTGCTTATATCATCGCTTGCGGACCAAAATAATGCTGCGGACGCTTCCACAACTCGCTTATATTTCACGCCCACAATCCCATTAAACAATATAATTTGAAGCCCTTTTTTCACTACATCCGCAATTTCAGAATGACGCTCCATCAAAGATTCAATCAATTCTTCAATTACGGCAATAATGAATTCAAGAGAACAGCAATACTGTTTTCCGGACTGCGAAAAAGCAAAATTATTGATTATTCCGTAATGGGCGCAGAAATTTCTCAATGCGACTGTCTTTTCAAACAGCTCTCCCGATACTCCGACGTTTTTCAACACCGTTGAAAAGTGCAGATAATTGCCGTCTTTCAATTTTAGAGAATGATAAACTTCCTCTTCCAGTCTTTGCACCATCTGCAACAATCCGCCGCTCACCGTGTCGTTGATAGTGCGCATATCGGCATCTTTGTTGCCGCTACACAGCATTAGCAAATCCTTATCCCGATAGAACTTAGGCTGATTCAACTTGTCGAAATTTACAAAATTCACATCGGTTAATTTGTCTATCTTGTGAATTTTGTTGTGCGCAAAATACGCTATTGCCATAAAAGACGGAACACGGCTGTTCAACTTAAGAAACAATTCCTCGTCTTCTATTTCCAAGCGATATTCTGAGTCATAATAACGCCCCATATTGCTCCCCGCGCTTATTGTCAAAGTGCTCCCGCCGCAATGTTTCTCCAATTTTCCTGCAATCCCATATGCTGGCGCATCCGTTTGCTTGCACAAATCCAGACTGAATTTTATGACACCCGAATCTTCTCCTTCCAGCGCAAGTTGAGAAAATAGCTTGCCTGCCATACTTTCCAACAAGCCGTCCCCCTTCTCGCCTGACGAAATCGGCAGATCATAATCGCACTTGAACACCGCCTGCAATTCTTCAGAAAGTTTCTCGCATTTCTTGTCCCAACTGTCGGACTTATAATCAGAATTCAGCGCATCTTCCAAATATCTTTTCAAGGCTTTCAGAAGAGACTTGCAATTTTCCTTTCTCATGACTGAAAGCATAATTATCAACATACCCGCAACGGTAATTACGCCATCTTTGGTATATTGCACTCCCCCGCCAAGAGCCGGAAAAACATCAAAAAATCCGACAGGCACACTAAATTTCTTTTTCAGATCTTCGAATAAAACGGCATGAATGTTTATGTTACGCAGTTGCGATAGCAGAAATAAATAAAACTCCAGCCCGCTATTTATCCGGCCACCGTAGGCTTCGCCATGTGAATATTCGACATTTGCAAAATTGTCATAAACAAACGGAAATTGTTTTGCGAACAATGCCCTGTCTGCAAATTGATACAACTTGCAGATATCTGCATAATAAACCGAACGGAACATCCTTTCGAGAACAAGAAATTCACGAGCGCATGCTCCCTTAAGCTCCCTGCGCTCATTGGGTTTGATATATCGGTTGGTAATTCCGTATATTTCGTCCAAACCCGCATTCAGAAGATATGACGAACCCGCTTTATACCCCGCTCCCGTATCTCCCATAATATTTCCTCCTCGCATTATCAAGCAAAACCGATTTTGTTGCGGCTTTGTTTTCATCGCTGTATCGCCCCGTTCGTTCCACATTGTCGAAGCTGGGCTCAAAATAATACAGTGTGTCGCAAATAAACTCACACTTCCGAGCCTTGCTTATCATCGGCAGCATCACCGCGAAGTCTTCGTCTACCGTGACATACTCTCCGTCGATTTTCAAATCGGTATCTATGTCAGTGGCATCAAAAAGCCATCTGCGGAAGCACTTCGGGTGTACCCAAATATTGTCACCGTTGCGTTCCCATACGCGTTCAAACGATTTTACGCTGTACTTTTTCAACGGTTTATCATACCGAACGCAATTACCGCAGGTCAAATCAGCCCCATGCTCAAACCTGCTTACAATTACACCTATCGCATCATCGTTAACAAGAAAATCATCGTTGTCGACATTTATTACTATTGCGTTTTTATTCGTGATGACATTCTGCATTGCCACAACAAAATTCTCGAGAGCTCCGATGCTTGTATCGTTAAACAGCGCTATTGTTCTTTCTTTGAAGAAAGAATCGTTGCGCAACATAAACTTTGCATATTCTCCGCTTTCGTTTTCGGACGCGTCGTCCACATAAACGATTGAGAACCTGTCGTAGCTCTGCCTTTTAAGACTGTCGAATAACCTTTTTAGCTTTGTAGCAGGTGTATTGCGACCCCTTATGAAAATTACCACTTCTGCCTCGGTGTGAGGGAGCCACTCGTTTACATCATACACAACATTTACTGCTCCATATTGCCTTTCGGGCAAAACACCGCGCCCTACCATATCCCGAACTCTCGCAATGAAGTTGCTGCGACTTTTGATTTTGTTTTCGGGATGCACAAACCAAAAATCGCCTCCTTGCATTCTGACGCTTTCTCCTCGTTGTAAAACGGAGTCGACTCCTCTGTGCCAAGCTAAAACAAACCTCCCTTTATCGACACGGTTATGGAGAGGAAGAAAATCTTTCAATTTGTAAAGGTTCAGAAAACAGCAGCGCACCTCACACCTGCACCCCAAACGCTCGGGCTCGCGCCGCTTTTGAGCTATACTCGGAGCAACAGTAACCGCACCGTCGACAGTCATTTTGTATGCTGACAAAAAATCCGCCTGACTTCCGACATGAAATACTATATCGCTGTCTGTTTGAAAAACATACGGCGTTTTTACATTGTCAAATGCGTACAGAGTGGCAAAAAGACCCTGCCCATTTTCCGAATGTCCGTCATCGCATTCTTTTGCAAAATATTTCTCATAAACACATTTAATTTGACCATCATTGTCCGATGCGGAAATTATCCTGTCGATCAAACCGTTGTCCTTTGCTCTCTCCAATTCCCGCAACAAAATATGCTCGTCGTCCTCAGCGTATTTTCTCGCTCTCTCGTCTGTACTCGTCAGATCCACGACAACGATTTTCTCAAAAAACCTGATGCCATTCGACAATTCCGTGACTATATGGCGCACATTATCGTAAATGCAGTCGTACTCCATCGGACAGGCCTTGATCAGCAGAGTCAAATTGTCAGCCACAAACGGCTCGGCAATCTTGGTACACTCAAATATGAGAAACTCCGACGCCTCCGTAAGGTTATCCGTATCGACGCCGTCGCTCTCAAAAACATTATCAATCGTCAGGCCGTTTTCGCGCAAAAGCAGTTCATAAAATTCGATTGGACGATGAAATTCTTCGCGTTCTGCGGACGACAAGACCAGGCGTTTGACAAACATTTGAGATTGTCCGTACTTTCCCTCTATTCCTCCCTGTCTTAAAAGCGTGTTTTTTACGCCGTTGAAAAAAGGATTACAAATACTTATAACAGCTTTGCCGCCGTTCTTTAATGCCTTAGCGATGTCGGAAACCACCATGCGGGCAGATGCGTCATCAATGCAGCACAGAACAAGGTTGCAGATTACTGCGTCAAAAGAGTTTTTCGCTATTTCGTTTCGCGTTTTCAATATCTTAACGGTCTTGTTCGCCCTGTCATTAAGGATATCCAGATCAATATCGTACACGCTTACATCGCATTTATCGGAAAGTCTATTGGCAATTTTGCATTTGCCGGCGCCGTAATCCAACACGCGCTCGGGTTGTGAGTTATGCAGTATATCAAGTATAATATCGTCATGCAACGATTCTTTCGAGTAGGACCCCACCGCTTTCACAAGATTTTCGCATCCGCTGTTCAACGCATCAGTCAATCCGTCGTAATCCATGCAAACCAATTGCGTAAATTGCTGCTCATCGAGGAAATAATAGCGTAGCATCTGGTATGCTCTTTTTACACTTTTAGCAAATGCATCGGCAGAAAAAGGAAGTAGCGACCTACCGTAATCAATCAGCTTTATTCCATTTTCCGTTAAAATAAAATTTTCTTTTTTGAAATTTTCGAAAACTATGCCGTTTTCTTTGGCAAATCTCAGCAAATTTATTATTTCACGGCTGTGCCCGCCGTGATAAGTTTCACTTTGTTCAAACTTGTATTTGAGCACGGTGTATCCGCACACATTTATAACATCTACTGAATACATCTGTGGACATTGTCCTAAAAGTTGCCCCTTTTCGCACAAAAATTCAAGGTTGCCGGGAGTATTGAAAAATATTTTATACACATTGAGAGTATCCGTAAATACGATGCCTTCCGCTCCGCTCCCTATCATTTTCACATCTTCTCTCAATCCCAATTGCGAAACTAACAAATCCTTGAATTTGTCCCGCATACTTATACAAGCACGGCGATTCAACCTTTTTTCCATAGCGGCGTGCGCCGCCATAGCGCAATATATATCGCCGTACACAAGTGCAATCCTAATAAAAGCGTTAATTGCCGTGTCTGCGAACAAATTTGCATATTTACCGTCTCCCGTTATTGACAACAAACCTTGTATGCGGTAATAATTTGCAACGCATTTCACAAGCCTCTTAAGATAAAAACCGCGATAGCATGCGGCAAACGTACGACTGCTTGCCTGCATACCGCACTGTCGGACGGCTTTGGTAAATGCTGCCCCTATGATATCAGCAATAAGTTTGTCCTGTTCGCGGACAATGTCAAACTCTTGTTTTTTTCTGTTGTGCAAAGTTGCAAATGGTGCGCTTGCAATCCTATATCCCATTCTTTGCGCGGACAGCACCCAGAAATAATCGCCTCGCCTTCCCTTTCGGTCCCCCACTCGTATAGAATCATTGGACACCTTCAACAAATCTTTGTTGAAAATCAGCGTATTTCCACCGCGTCCCCTCGGTGACACGACTTCTCCGTCACGCAAGTATAAAGGACGACTGAGAGTATGCCCGGCAAAAATGTCTTTCAAGTCTCCCCTTCTGAACAATGCAAACGGTGTTTCGAGATGCAAAGAATTGCAGTCGGACAAATCGTAGTAATAATCTGTTTTGTCTTCAAGCGGCGCAGATTGTATGGGGAAATCGGAATTGTACACATAATCCAAAAGCGACGTGCGCAATGTGGATAATAGCGGCAAGGGCGGGTCCAGACAATATTGACCTACAACGGCATCGTATTTTTCTTTGTATGTTGCGATAACCCTGTCTAAGTTTATCTCGCACTCGCGCAACATACCTCCGTCTGCGACCAATTCCCTCAACTCCATGTCGTCGTCGAGAATCCATATCACATCACCCGATACACTGTTATGATAAATGTATTGCTGCAGTATCGAGCGTGCTATTGCTATATCGCAGACTTTTCCGTCGGTTATGACAGTATTCGCGAGCTCTGTGTCGTCTCCCCAGGAGGAACAACATCTTGCGAACTCTTCAAAACAAAACATCTTGAAATCGCAACCTGTTGCTTCCAGCGCAACGCGATATTGCTCTTTGTCCCCGCCAAAATTCAAGAACACTACTATCTCTGTGTCTACGCGCCCAAGTTTGCCGATCTGTTCTATCAATCTCAATCCCAACTCGTATTCGGATGCGATAAAGCCTATTATAAGGTGTCCCGCAAACGTGTTATCGCTGAACTTTCTATTTAATGTCACATCGTCTACGGAAAACTTTGTGAGATAGTTTTCATCCACCCCGAAAACTTCGCTTGCCCGCTTAAAAAATTTGCCTTTGACCTCCTCAGACATAAATTTACGGTACTTGTAATAGAACTTGCGCAACCCGTCGGCCTTTACGGTTTTATCGTTGGTTATGCGCGGTCTGTCGTCGCGGGCATCGGCATATACCAAATGTTCGTTCAAAACCCGATATGACGGATTCAGCATCATCACGCGGACAAAGAAGTCCCTGTCGGTAGTCGAACTCATATTCTCATCGAACATTCCCGCCCGCAAAAGTACTGTCAATTTAACGAATGTGTTTGACCCCTGCATATGAGGATTGCCTGACAAAAAATCGGAGATTGAGACGCTTTGCGGTATGGAAAGGCTTTCCACGTTTTTGCCATTATCGTACAACAATCCGCTTATCAGAAAATCTTTTCCGTCAATCGAATCCTCCGCTTTTTTCAAATACTCCCTGTCCCAAATATCGTCATCATCCAATGTGGCAATGTATATGTCGTCGACACTTTTTCCAAGCAAAATTTCTTCTTGCAGAATGTTGTATATCGCGGTATTGAGGGAACCTGCGTAATTATGTGTGGCATTATTTTCTAGAAAATCCACTTCGTTATCCGCACAAAGCCGACGTTCAAAAGTATTATCAACAGAATCGCATACGACGACTATCTTATCAGCCTTCCTTGTCTGCGACAGCACAGATATCAATGCTCTCTCGAACAGTGTCCGTCTGTTTTTAGTGGCGATGACCGCATATATCCTCATACGATTTGTTCCCCGGCTTTTATTATCTGTGCTCTTTCGGTGTCGCCGTCACACATCATGCATGCGGACGAATATTTGCCGTTGTAGAGCTTCTTCAATTCTTTTGCAAATTCACGACGAGGCAATCCGACATTTATTCCCTCATCGGCGCAAAGCCCGAGTTTTGCAATAATAGCGGTTCGCGAACACAAATATATTTTTCCGTCGCAGAGCGAAACGCACCGTTTAATGCTGCACTCCTCATAACTGCTTTCTTTACGCGCTGCAACTTCCCCCATATCTCTCCATTCTTGCCCCGCTAAAAAAATGTATTTCACTCCGTTCGCCGTGAGCGCCTTGAGTAATTCCTCTCGTTTGTTTTGGGTGAATGAATAGTCACTGATTTGAACAACCGCTTTGCTGTTGGCCAAACATCCCAGAACCTCTTGGGAAGGAACAATGCTTCCGTTGGTCGCTATCCTCACCGATTTTATCTTTGGCTGAGAATCTACAAATTCAACAATAGTCTTTAACTCGGGATGAAGAAAAACTTCCCCACCGTGAATTTTCAATCTGTAAATGCAATCAACTTTTTCCAGTAGTAATCTCAAGTCTTCAGCTACATCTTCAAAACGCTCGTCCTCTTTAACTGTCAAATAAGGAATCAAATTTGAACAATACTTGCAACGCAAATTGCAACGTGTGGTCACAAACATTTCAACATAGGGTATCTCTGTTTTGTTTAAAACATATTGCCTTAAAAACAACTCCGCCTTATGACGAAGCAGGCTGTGTTGCGGAGCAATTTTTTGTAAGTAGTGTAAACTCTCGCAATATATCTTCCGTCTCATAATACCCCTGAAAAGACAAAATCCCGACAATGGTCGGGATATCAAAATCATTCCGATAAAACTACATAAGAATCTGCCTTATGTCGTCTCTTCGATGTCCAACATCCCTAAGCCGTTAATTTTATCTCGTATTTGAATAATAACACATAAACCAATAAATGTCAATGCGAGGGAATAACCCCCCTAATGATGCGATTCCCTGCGTCGAAAAATGATGACAGCCAAATGTAGCCAATGGGTGAAAAACAGGGGGTTTTAGGGCGTTTTGGGCAGGTCGGGGACGGGAGATGGATTTTTGAAAAATTCAATCGAAATTTGACAATATATCTGACAGCCAATGGGCACTTTTCTGACAGCCAATCGAATTTTGTCGATTGATTTTTGAAGTTTTGGAAAATGAAAAAAGCCCTGTAAACAGTGGCTTTTTTGAGTGGAGCTGATGGCGGGACTCGAACCCGCGACCTCTTCCTTACCAAGGAAGTGCTCTACCTCCTGAGCTACATCAGCGTATCGATGATTTTGACTGTCTGTGGCGACCTGCGTCTGCCTGCGTTTTTACCCCCTGCTGGCTTTACCAAGGAAGTGCTCTGCCTGCTGAGCTACAGCAGTATATAAGTTTTGACAACTATTACTAACTGACTTTAAATGTTCTTTTCTTTTGGCTGTGTATTTGAAAGATGTTAGGCAAATACTCTTACAAGATTTTTTTCGTGGGAAGAAGAACAACCTATGTCTGCTCCTCCCGCTGCGCAAGCGGTTATATAATCGGCGCACTCCTGCGAAATTATTTCTCCTTTTGTAACAACTGGTATTGCAGGCGGAAAAATCCACACGGTTTCGGCTGAAACGCGCCCGACGGAATTTGCATATGCAACGCACTCCGTTGCGTCATTCATCGTGTCTTTCTCCCACGGTTCAAATGCTTTTGCGCATTGAGGACAACTCGAAAGACTTAACGACTCTTTGCCTTTTTCACCTTTGATGAGACGTTCTTCATCACAGCATTTTGCATCTATATCGTTAATCGCGTTGGCAAGCCTCTTGAAATCCGCTTCATCGTCACCGATGCCTGAAATGCACAAAACGCCGTTTAACGTAGCATATTCGACTTCTATACTATACGTTTTGCGCAATTTCGCTTTCAGTTCATATCCATTGAATGCGGCGTATGCGCAATCTATATAAATTTTCGAAGGGTCTTTTTCGAATACGTGGTTGGAATTCGTAATGTCGTCGTTGACAACTCTCAATATGCTAAGTTCTTTTGTAGCGGAATAAAAATTTTTGAGATTGCAATCAAGTTCTCTGAATAATTCTTCCCCGCGATTGTTCAATGTAATAAGCATTCCGTCGACGGAAGACATAAGCACGTATGACGGACTGCTTGTAACAAAAACAGACATTGCCTCTGCTACCGCTTCTTCGTCCACTCTGTCCGAGCACACGTGCAAGAACGCTGTCTGCGTAAGAGCGGGCAAAGTCTTATGAACTCCGCAAACTACCAAATCCGCGCCGTCGCCAACTCCGCTGCCCTTAAAATACTCCGACAAATCCAAATGCGCCCCGTGCGCACCGTCCACAATCAAAACTGCTCCGCTTTCGTGAACAATATTCGAAATGGATTTTATGTCGCTTATCACGCCTTCGTATGTAGGCGAAGTCACGACAACGGCTTTATAATGGTCGCTTTGAAGTTTTGTTTTTATGTCGTCCGAATTTACGCTTCCGCATATTCCGTATTCTCTCACTATATTGGGATAAATCCAGTCAGATTTGAGACCGAGAAGTTCTATCGCGTTGAAAACCGACCTATGCGCATTGCGTGCAACCAATATTTTGTCGCCGCGATGTGTTGAGGCTTTCAATGCGGCAAAAACCGCTGCCGTACTCCCGTTTACGGAAAGAAAAGACCTTTTGCAATTCCACATTTCAGCGGCACGCAAACTCAAATCGCGCAAAACGCCTTTTGCGTCATGCAAATTGTCAAATCCTTCGATTTCCGTTATATCGATATTACCACCAGCGTTTTTGAGATAAGGAAATTTAGCAAGGTTTCGCTTGTGTCCCGGCATATGCATGGACAAAACCCCGCTGTTTGCGAAATCGTTGAGTTTTTCCGTCAAACCTTTTTCTTGTCGCATTCTCTCACTTGCCATCAAAAACCGATGTTTATGTTGCAGTTTATATTAATAAACTTGCTTTTACGTAAAATCCGCCTTTGGGCATAACCGATTTTGTATAGTTGTTTAGATAGATTTATTGTCAGCGCTTTTCGGCGATAACCATATAACTTTTTTCGGCGGGAACGCTTGCAGAAAGAACCAAAAAGCCTGCAGTCCTCATCATGTTGCCCATTTCCTCGGCGTCGTATGCCGCAACTTCCGAAGGCTCGGAAGGAGTATATCCGTGTTTGTCGACATCGGCGACAATGTATGTCCCGCCTTGTTTAAGAACGCGATAGGCCTCGTTTACCGCATTCTGCGGATTTGGATAATGATGAAAACTCATTATGCAGGTCAGGATGTCGAAAGTTTCGTCCTCGTAAGGCAATTTTTCCGAACTTCCCTGCGTAAAGCTCACGCTGTCACTTTCGCGGAATTTCGCTTTTGCCCGTTTCAGCATTTCGGGCGACAAATCCAGTCCGCAATACTCTGCCCGTCGTAAGGAAAAAAGTTTTCTCACAAGATAACCCGTTCCGCATCCGACGTCAAGCAGTCTGTCGTATGCAATACCCGATATCACTTCCGCCGCCGCATCGCAACATTTCTTCGGCAATTCGGAATAATACGTTCCGTCTTTCAGGTCGTAGTTTTCCGCCATAGCGTCAAAATGCTCTCTCGACAGTTTTTCGTAATCTTTCATTTTTTCTCCGTCATATCCAATGGATATGTTTATTTCATTTTACAGCATTGCTCAATCTTCGTCAAATAATACCTTGCTTACTTCTTTTCTCAAAACAAAACCCCGCAGAGGCGGGGTTTCGATTGTTGCAATTTTGCCTTGTAGCGATTTATAAACGCATTTGCAAGTTTGAGGTTTACTCTTTCGGGACGTCGTTATCTTCGCTTGTACCTGCGTCGTCGGTCGGTTGGACGTCAGTAGTGTTACCCTCTTCAAGTGTGATGTTCTTGTCTTCGGAAACAACACTCACCGAATTTGTTATGCTCTCAACTCCTATGCCGCTTTCAAAAGCGGTTGCAACTTCGTTTTCTTCGTCTGTGCTGTTGAATATCTCGCCAAGCTCGCTTTCGGTCTCTTCTTCGTTTTGTTGGGCATGAAGTTCACGGAGTTTTTCGGAGTTTTCAATGACCTTCTTTTTGTTAAGGTTGTAAATGAACAACAACGACAGGAATACCACGATAAATCCGACGAGCGGCAAAATTATCGAAAGTCTGAGAAGTCCTTCCGCGGTCTCCTGCGACGTGGACGCGACGTTTGCCGCATCGTATCCGACAAGTCCGAGACACCATGAAACAAACGCAGCCCCGACACCTTGCGCTATCTTACGCGCAAGCGAATACGTTGCGTACACGCTTCCTTCCTCGCGTTTGCCAGTTGAAAGTTCCTGTTGGTCTACGCAGTCTGCGACCATAGACCAGGTTGCAAGCATAAACGTACCGCCCGCAAACATTGTAATGCCGAGCAACGCCGCATAAATCCAGGCGCTTGTCGTGTTTCTTGCAAACGGAATGAACAGCATAACAATCAATACAACGATTGCAAGAATGTTCAGCCAGGTGGAAATTTCTTTTTTGCCGAATTTCACGGACATTTTGCCCATGAACGGTATCAGTATGACCATGGGCGCCATAACTATGACGCTTGCAATGCTTACGAGGTCGGTGTTTTGGAAATATATCTGGAAAACCAACGGCAACGTGGTCGAATATGACATAACGAACACGAGCTGGGCAAATGACGCAATGCACATACCAAGCGCGGCGCGGTTTTTCAGAAAGCCTACCAACGTGCTGATATAGTTGAACTTCTCTTTCGGTTTTTTGACTACGCTTCTCTCTTTTGTGAGGAAGTACGTTAACATAAATCCGGCAATGCCGGCAATGCCGCATACAAGCGCAATCCATATGAACCTTTCGGGAATCAAAGGCGCAATACCGTTCTCGTTCTTTTCGCCGTATACGAGCAACGGAATTACTATCATAATCGGCAACGATGCAAGTCCCGCACCGATACTGCGCAATGAAGAAAGGCTGGCGCGCTGTCCAATATCGTCCGTAAGCGCGGCGTTAAGCGAACCGTAAGGAACGTTTGCCGCAGTATAGGCTATCGACCATACCATATACATAATCAGGCAATACGCAAAACGTCCGCCGTACGAAATTCCTCTTATGTCGATGAAAAGAAGCAGCGTAGTTATGGCGATGGCGAACGACCCCCAGAAAATCCAAGGACGGAATTTACCGTTCTTGCCGGGGCGTCGCGCGTCTACCATAGCGCCTATAATCGGGTCATTGATTGCGTCGAACACTTTTGCGACAATAACGATATTGCCCAATGGTCGGTGCTGAGCCCCATACCCTGCGTCATATAGAGCATAAGGTAACTGCTCAGCAACGTAAAACTCATATTTCAACCGAAATCGCCGAACAGATAACCGACTTTATCCCGAACGCCGAACGGTCTGTCAACTGCTTTTGCTCTCATTTTTCCTCCTTACTGCATTCTCGAGAAATTGCTTTTTCACAAGATGCCCGCATACGCGCCCGAACGCAAATCGCTCGGACGCGTAACGCGAATGCTTATTTCTTGGGGATTTTGTTAAGTTCTTCGTTGACATAGAACAGAATTTCGGGGGTGATTTTGCCGCCTGCCATTCCCGCGATACGTTCAATCGTCATACTGCTTGCGAGTTTGAACACGTTTTTGCTTATCTGGAAAGGCAACTCCTCACCACGCGCTTTCATTTCGGAAACGGCGCGGTCGACAAGCCGCATAATAAGTGCTTCGCCGTCGGGGTTCGCCATTATGACACCCAGTTTGTCGCGTATAGAGAACATTCCTTCGGGATACTTGAATTCGTATCTTACGCCATCCTTTTCGAACCAGTTGACAACGCCCGTTTCTTCCTTTTTGAGCGAATACCCTTTCTCAGGTTTCAGCACTCTGACGAATTCCGCCTCATCGACGCAATTTCCGCTTACCGCTTTAATTCTGTTTTTGCCGATGAGGTGAAGCGGAACGTCGAATTCGAAAACGTATTTGCCGGATTTCTCTGCGATTTTTTTGCCGTTTGCGAAAAGGGCCACTTTGTCCTGATTTGTATAAACTTTGATTTTAGCGACCTTTTCCGGCCGTTTAACATACCGTTTCGACGCAATATGCACAAACGGTTCATCGGACCAGTAGGCTTTGTATAGATAGAAACTGTCCTTTTTTGTCTTGCGGTCGTAGGTCACAAGACCTTTGTTGTTGCGGCCTTTTACGCCGCCCTCGTCTCTTCCGTCAACGCCGAAATCAAACATATTCCAAACGTGCGTCGCCCAAAGATAAGGTCTTTCGGCAAAGATTTTCAGCATGTTTTCGTGATAATACGCCTGATACTCTTCGGTATAGTCGCCTTGTTTGGGGTCGGAACTGTGCCAAGTAAGAATTGCTTCGCAACCGTATTCGGAAAGACCTATCGGTCTGTCGGGGAACTCTTTGCGGAAGTCGTCCAGCCAGTCCGCATTCTGCGACACGTCGCCGACGTACCACCCGAAATAATGGTTGTATGACATTATGTCGGAAATCTTCGTAAGTTCGGAAGTGGGTTCCAACATCGTAACGTTAGCCATTGTAGTAAGTCTGGTTTTGTCCATTTCGTGGCAAAGGTCGTTGAGTTTGTGATGCAAAGCAATGAGTTCTTCGCTCTCCCCGCCTATGGTGATTTCGTTGCTGAGCCCCCAGAACATAATGCTCGGGTGATTGTAGTTCTGGACAATCAACTCTTTCATCTGACTTATTGCGTTTTCGTCGCCCGCGGGGAGATGCGCCGATATATACGGAATTTCCGCCCATATGACCATACCGTATCTGTCGGCAAGCGAATAGAAATAACTGTCGTGCTGATAGTGGGCAAGTCTTATCGTGTTCGCACCGACTTCCGATATGAGTTTCATATCCTCTTCGTGCTCTTTTTCGGTAATTGCCCAACCCATATTCAGTCTGTCCTGATGACGGGCAACGCCGCGAAGCGGATATCTTCTGCCGTTGAGCACGAAACCGTCCTTATCAACGGAGAAAGAACGGACTCCGAACTCGATTTCGCGTTCGTCAAGCAAATTCTTGCCGTCGGTAAGAATAACTGTTGCCTTGTAAAGCGACGGTTTTTTTACGCCGTCCCAAAGTTCGGGTTTATCGATTGAAAGCACAACCTTTCCGTAGGTTGCGGGAGCCGCTCCGAGTGCGACATCTTTTCCGTCAAACGTAACCTTAACTGCCACCTGTTGCCCTTTTTCGGGGTTGGTAACAAACGCCTGAACGGTAACTTCGGCTTTTCCGTCGTCTTTGAGTACGGGAGTAACCATAACGCCCTCACCGCCGTAATAATCGAGGTCAAACCTGCTTTTTTCCGTTTCGATGAGATAAACGTTTCTGTAAATGCCGCCGAAGAACGTAAAGTCCGCCATCTGCGGATAAATTCTGTCGCTCGGCGAGTTGTCCGCAACCACCGCAACGGTGTTCTCGCCGCTTACGAGCAAATCAGTAATGTTCGCGCGGAAAGTCGAAAAACCGCCTTCGTGATGAACGGCTTTGCTTCCGTTGACAAACACGTCGGCAACGCTGTTCACGGCTCTGAACTCAATGTAATAAACTTTGTCGGCTTTCTTTTCGACATTCAGTTTCTTGACGTACAGACACGCCCCGCGGAAATAGTCCGACCCGCCGTCCTGTCCGTCCATATTGTTCCAAGTATGAGGGAGCTTGATTTTTTCGCCCGCGGATTTTGCGGCGTCCTCAATATTCCCCACTCCCTTATAGAACATCCAGTTGTCATTGATAAGCAGAGTTTTCATAAATTTCTCCTTTATTTTTATCGCTGATTGTCCGCAAAGCCCTGAACGCAAATGCGGATTTGTTTATTTGTGGTTTCGCGTGCGTGCTATTTTTATATTGTTATTTGAATTATCGTTTTCAAGCCCTTGCGACAACCGACCATTTACACGCGTACACGCAATTCACGGCAAATTAACAGCTTCTATCACGCGCAACAGCGCGCTTGATTTATTTTCTTTACTTTTGTGTGCTCGACTATTTACGCCGTTTTCGCTATCTTTGCACTCTGCCGCTGGCGTCGCCGCCAGCAAGGCGCTTGACCTCGTCGACGGTAACTCTGTTGAAATCGCCTTCCACAGTATGTTTCAGCGCACTTGCGCCTACGGCGAATTCCAGTGCGTCCGCGTCGGACATTCCCGACATCAACGCATAAATCAGTCCCGCCGAGAAACTGTCGCCTCCACCTACTCTGTCGACGATATGCAACGGATACGTGCGCGAATAGACGGCTTTGCCCTGCGAGTAAAGCATTGCCCCCCATTTGTTGTCGGACGCCGAAATGCTTTCTCGCAACGTGCAGGCGACTTTGTCGAACCCGAACATATCCGTAAGTTTGCGTGCGACTTGCTCGTAACCTTTTTTGTTGAGCTCACCACCCGTCACGTCGTTGTCGTCGGGTTTTACTCCGAACACCTTTTCCGCGTCCTCCTCGTTGCCTATGCAGAGGTCGACATACGGCATAAGTCCGCTCATTACGCTTTGTGCACGTTTCGTGTCCCAAAGATTTTTCCTGTAATTCAAATCACACGAAACGTATACTTTTGCATCTTTCGCGGCTTTCACTGCATCGAGCGTTATTTTGGCGGTATTTTCGGACAGCGCTGGCGCTATTCCCGAGAAATGGAACCAATCCGCACCGTCGAATATTTTTTCCCAATCGAAGTCATCGAAGGCAGCTTCCGCTATCGCCGAATGAGCTCGGTCGTAAATGACTTTCGACGGTCTGACAGACGCTCCCTTTTCAAGATAATAAATGCCCATTCTGCTGCCGCCGCGCGCAATGCCGCTGCAATCCACGCCGAACGATTTGAGCTCGCGAACACAGGCTTCCGCTATGTCGTTTGCAGGAAGTTTGCTGACAAACGCCGCATCAACTCCGAATTGCGCAAGCGATACGGCTACATTGGCTTCGCCTCCGCCGAATGTCGCCTGAAATCTCGGTTCCTGCAAAAACCGCAGATACCCTTCGGGCGCAAGTCTCAACATAATTTCACCGAATGTCACTGCTTTCATAACATTTCCTCCGCAATTCTGACCGCCTGTGCCGACTTGGCGGTTATTTCTTCAATACTTCCCTTGAACATGAAACTTCCGCCGACTGCGGCAACACATGGCAAGGAAAGAAATTCTTTGAGATTTGTTTCGTCTACTCCGCCCGTAGGCACGAATTTTACGTCAGGAAACGCCGCCGATACGGCTTTCAACGCCTTTGCTCCGCCGTAAACGCCCGCAGGGAAGAATTTGAGCACGTCAAGCCCGTGCGCCTTTGCCGTTATGATTTCCGTAGGGGTAACAACACCCGCAAGGTAAGGCAAACCGTGTTTTTCGCAGACATTGAGCACGTCTTCGGAAAACCCCGGGGACACGATAAACTTTGCGCCCGCGCTATACGCGCGTTCGCATTGTTCGGCGTTTATAACCGTTCCCGCGCCAATAGTCATATCCGGAAACTCTTTTATCGCAAGCGCAATTGCTTCACCCGCGCATTCGGTACGGAAAGTGATTTCGGCAACGTTTATACCGCCTTTTTTCAAAGCGGAAAGCACGGGCACGGTGTCCTCGGTTTTTTTGAGGACAACCACGGGTACTATTTTGTTTTTCTCAAGAAACGAATAATCCATATTTCACCTTGTTTTGTGCGTTCTGTTTTACAAATTTACACACCGCTGTATGCGCTGAAACCGCCGTCAATGGGGATTACAACGCCCGTAATAAACGACGCTTCGTGTTCCGAAAGCAAAAGTTTTGTTGCTCCGAAAAGCTCTTCGACCTCTCCGAACCTTCCCATCGGCGTAGCGTTGAGAATTTTGTTCGTGCGTGCCGTGGGGTTGCCGTCCTTGTCAAAAAGCAATGCACGGTTCTGGTTCGTGACGAAAAATCCGGGGGCAATCGCGTTGACGCGAATACCAGCCTTTGCAAAGTGAACGGCAAGCCATTGAGTAAAGTTGCTGATGCCCGCTTTCGCCGCGCTGTATGCGGGGATTTTGGTAAGCGGGGTGTACGCGTTCATGGAAGAAATGTTGAGAATGCTGCAACCTTTTCTTGCGAGCATATCCTTTGCAAAAACCTGCGTCGGCAGGAAAGTACCGATAAAGTTGAGGTCGAAAACGAAACTTACGCCTTTTTCGTCAAGGGCGAAAAAATCCTTGTCAACCTGTTCGCCGAGTACGCAGAACTCGTTGTCCGTGGTCGCGCGCGGATTGTTTCCGCCCGCGCCGTTAATCAATATGTCGCACAGTCCCAGCTCGGACACGATTTTGTCGTGCACGGTCTGTATTGACTGTTTGTCGAGAACGTTGCATTCGTACGCAACCGCACACCCGCCCGAAGCGTTTATGTCGTCTGCAACAAGGTCCGCAGCAGGCTTGTTGAGGTCAAGCAACGCGATTTTAGCCGCCGACGCCGCAAGTTCACGGGCAATGGCACCACAGATAACTCCGCCTGCACCCGTAATTACCACAACTTTGTTTGTCAAATCTATATCGAATTTAGTGTTCATACTACCTCCTCGGTCATCTCGTGAAATCGGACAATCACATCGGACAAAGCACTGAATATGTTTTCCGACTATTCACGTTATTTTATCATTTATTGCTGTTTTGCTTGTTGTATCTGAACGTTTCCCATACGCCGTTTATATAGCTTGCGCCGAGCGCACGGTCGTAAAGTCCGTAACCGGGTTTTCCCGTTTCTCCCCATATCATTCTGCCGTGGTCGGGACGGACGTAGCCATCGTAGTCGACATCGGACAAAGCCTTGACAATGCCGATGATGTCAAGCGAACCGTAATTCTGGTCGTGCGCCGTTTCTTTGAACCCGTTTTCCGTCAGAAGAATGTTGCGTATGTGCATAAAATGTATTCTTCCCTGCGACGCGTACTTTCTTACAAGTCGTGGGATATCCGCCTTCGGGTCGGCTCCAAGCGACCCCGTGCAGAACGTAAGACCGCTGTACGGGCTGTCCACGAGTTTGAGAAAACGATCAATGTTCTTTTCGCAGGTTATTATGCGGGGCAACCCGAAAATCGGCCACGGCGGGTCGTCGGGATGAATTGCCATTTTGACGTCGCACTCTTCGGCAACGGGAATTACGGCTTTGAGGAAATATTCCAGATTTTCGAACAGTTTTTCCTCATCAACGCTTTTATACTGTTCAAACAGATGCTTTAAGTCTTCTTTTTTGTAACTGCTGTCCCACCCCGGCAACGAGAGTTCGCCGTCTAGCGAGTTCATTGCAGCAAGCTGGTCGGCATAGTAAACAAGGGACGTCGAGCCGTCTTTTGCCACTTTGTCGAGCTGCGTTCTCGTCCAGTCGAATACGGGCATAAAGTTGTAGCATATGCATCTTACGCCCGCTTTTCCGAGGCGTCTGATATTCTCCTTGTACGCTTCGATGTATTTGTCGCGAGTAGGCAAACCGAGCTTTATGTCCTCGTGTACGGGGACGCTTTCGATGACTTCGGCTTGAAGCCCGTGCGCGTGCGCCGCGTTCACGAGTTTTGCTATGCTTTCTTCCGACCACACCTCGCCTACGGGCACGTCGTACACCGCCGTTACCACGCTGTACATATTGGGTATCTGGCGGATTTTGTCCAATGTGATTTTGTCGTTTTCGCCATACCAGCGAAAGGTCATTTTCATTTCTTGTTTCCTCCTCCGACAAAATAATTTTTGGCGTTGTAATAACTTATATTTTGCGCTAGCCGACGAAGAGGTTCACCTGTCGGATACTCCCCGTCCTCTGCCATTTTGCCGAGTACGGAGCAAAGCACTCTTCTGAAATAATCGTGTCGAGCGTAAGACACGAAACTGCGCGAGTCGGTGAGCATTCCGTTGAAATGTCCGATACCTGCCGTTGCCGCAAACACGGCAAGCTGTTCGCGAATGCCGTCGCCGTGGTCGAGGAACCACCACGCCGCGCCAAGTTGCATTTTGCCGCGACTTTCTCCCGCGAAGTTTCCGAGCATTGTCGCCAAAGGATAATAGGACGCGGGATTGAGGGTGTAGACTATCGTTTTCGGCATTCCGCCCTCTTTTTCCAAGGCGTCGAACAATCTGCCCGCCGCTTCGACGTCCACACAGTTACCCACGCTGTCTATGCCGCAGTCTGCGCCGATTGCCGCAAAACGCGTTGTGTTCTGATTGCGAAGCACGCCCGTGTGTATCTGCATGACAAGCCCACGTTCCCTGAACATTGCGGCAAGACGTTTTGTCACGGCAAACGAGAACTCCGAACACTCTTCCGCACTCGGTTTTTCTCCGTTAATCTTTTTTGCAAACGCTTTTTCGGCGACCGCGTCACAGTCCGCACCGCCCGCAAAGTTCTTGAACGAACAGTCGGCGGCAACCGCGCCGTGCGCCACGAAATAATCCAGCCTTGCCGCAAGCGCGTCGCAAAGCGTATCGACGGAAACGATGTTTATGCCGCTCGCCGAAGACAGCTTCGCAATATAATCGCAGAAACCGTCTTTATCGATGTTGATTGCATTGTCGGGACGGAAACAAGGAAGAACGGCAAAAGGCAAATCTTCCTTTTGCAGGAGTTCGTGGAATTTCAACTCGTCCGTCGGGTCGTCCGTGGTAATGACCGTGTCGACTCCCGAGCGCGCAATCAGTCTGCGTGCCGAAAAACCGCCGTCGGACATAACGCCGAGCGTCTTTTCCCAAATTTCCTGTGCCGTATCTTCCGAAAGCGGCGTTGTTATGCCAAAATATTTTTTGAGTTCAAGATGAGCCCACTGGTAAACGGGATTTCCCGCAAAATCGGGAAGGACTTTTGCAAACGCCAGAAATTTGTCGTAGTCCGACGCGTCGCCCGTGATATACATTTCGTCAACGCCAGCATTTCGCATTACGCGCCATTTGTAGTGGTCGCATTCGAGCCACAGTTGCGTGAGATTGTAAAATGCGCGGTCGCGATATATTTCCTCGGGACTCAGATGACAATGATAATCAAAAACAGGCAAATCACGGACAGCCGAATAAAGTTCCTCGGCGGTCGGATTGTCAAGAAGAAAGTTGTCCGACATAAAAGATTTCATAATTCACCTCTAAATAATTGTATAACTTTTATTTTTGCAAATAAATTGCAGTTTTTGACAAATAACTTGCAAAAATTGACATATTGGGTTAGAATTCGGGTGTAGATGTTCCGTACATTAAAGTTTGTACAATCGAACGCGGAAAATCCGAACGGGGGAAAATATGCAGAAGGTAAAAGCACCTTCGAAATGGACTTCGTCACAACTCATGACGAACAAAAACTACGAAATAAACTTTTACAGCGACAAGGATTTCAAAGCCGTGAGCCTACACAGCCACGATTTCTACGAACTCTATTTTTTTGTGAGCGGCAACGCAAGCTACATCATCGAAAACGGACATTATGCGCTTCATTCTGGCGACATTCTGATGATTTCCCCTCAAAACCTGCACCAACTCGACATCAACGACAGTCGTGAAACCTACGAACGCGTCGTGTTGTGGCTCAATCCGAAATACGTCAAAACCCTGTCCAGCGCGGCAAGTGATTTGTCCGAATGCTTCGCACTCTGCGACGAAAGAAAAGATTTCCTTTTGCGCGACGCCGAAGTGTCGGCAACGGTGAAAGACCTGCTCTTTTCGTTGTACTCAAAAAGCAATTCCGAAGAATTCGGAAGCGACATCGAATGCGAAAACATCATACGCGACGTACTGCTTGTCATTTCGCGTTATTTGCGCAAATCTACGCGTTCGGCTGCGTCTGACGGCATGCAAAACAGGCTGGCGGCGTCGCCCGTCACAAAGATATTACGTTACGTCGACGAACATCTCGGCGACGACCTTACTCTAGACAACATAGCCGAAAACGTATTCCTCAACAAATTTTACATTGCAAGGCTTTTCAAAAAGGAAACAAACAGCACTTTGCACCAATACATTCTGAAAAAAAGGCTGTTGCAATCCAAAAAACTCATCGAAAACAACGTTCCGATTGCCGAAGTCTGCACAAAATGCGGGTTCAACGACTACTCGCACTTTTTCAGGGCGTTCAAAAGCGAATACGGCATAACGCCTAAACAGTACCATTCGCTCATTTCTTCTCCGTAAAAAAACACCGAAAGCTTTTTATCGCTTACGGTGTTATTCAGCATAATTGAATTGTGATATTTGCTTTTATGTTGCCCCGCTTGTCGGGTTCTTTTCCTATTTTGTTTACTTTTTTCTGTTTTTGAAATGCAGTTCGCGAAGTCCTTCGACTTCGTCGCATATTGCTTTAAGATTGCAGGTGGCGCAGTCGAAGTTCATACCGCTCAAAACTTTGTTGAGCGTGATGGTTATGTCGTCGACTTTCTTCGCGTTTGCGGAAAGCATGGGGAAAATGCCGAGGTCTTCCGTTACGTAAATCACGGACACGGCTTTCACGTGCGGGTTTTTCCTGTACGCTTCGATGTAAGACGCCGCGATTTTACCGAAGGTTATTCCTTCTTTAAGCGCGGTTTTCGATATTCTGACCTGCTCTTTTCTGTCGAGGGCGGAAATTCTCGTCATTACGCCTTTCAGAAAAACGTCGTAAGCCACGAACTCGATGTCCTTGATTGCGTTGTAGCATTTCATTGCGTCGTCCGAAAAGTCGTCCGCCTGTATCAGCACTATTTTGGCATAAGGAGTATCGGACTTGATTTCCTGCAAATCCTTGCCGTAAAGTTTTACGCAATCGGGTTCAAACAGCCCCTGCGCCGACGTTACAACTGTAAAAGACGCGGACGGATTTTTGCTTCCGCCAAGTTCGTAAGCCGTATCGTGCTGAAAGATTATTTCGTTGCGGTCGCTGGACTTCCATTTCTCGCCGTCTGCGGGAAACACTTTGGGCGTGAAAGGCGCAAGCGCACCGACAACGTCTTTGATAATAGCGTCGTAAAGTTCCATATCTAAAACGGATTTTGAGTTTTAACCGATTTTCACGGCGCGCAAAAGCACGCCGTGAAATAAGTTCGGATTTAGTTCAGATTTTGTCGACGATTTTTTTCTTGTCGAATCTCTTGCCGAGCCATCTGTAAATCACGGCAATGAGTTTCATGTCGAGGTTGAAATAGTAAATCAGGAACAGGGTTATCATATTACGCCTCCTGTGCAAGACCCTTTTGACGCGCGTACTCTGCCGCACCGAGCGCACCCATAAGCTGAGGGTCGACGGGAAGGTCTACGACCTTGATTTTAAGTACGTGTTCTATCGCGCGTTTGAGTCCTTCGTTTTTTGCGCAGCCGCCCGTAAGCGTGATGCTGTCCGTTGCGCCGGCTTTCTTTGCCATGACGAAACATCTCTTCGCAACCGCGAGCTGAATGCCTGCCGCGATTTCTTCTCTGGGTTTGCCTTCGCCGACCAGCGTAATGACTTCGCTTTCCGCAAAAACCGTGCATTGTGCGGTAATCGGAATGGTGTTCTTTGCGCTGAGAGAGAGTTTGGAGAACTCGTCGAGGCTGACTTCAAAGGCGTTTGCCATGGATTCGAAGAATCTGCCCGTACCTGCCGCGCACTTGTCGTTCATAGCGAAGTTCTTGACCGTGCCGTCTTCGGCTATCGCGATGCCTTTGACGTCCTGTCCGCCGATGTCGATGATTGCCTTGACTTTGGGGTTGGTGATGTGAACGCCCATAGCGTGGCAGCTGATTTCGGAAATGTTTTCCTCAGCCTGCGGCACCTTGTTTCTGCCGTAACCCGTACCGATAAGGTAGGAAAGGTCGTCTATGGATTTGAGGTCGGGAACCTGCGAAATTGCGGCTTCAAGACCTGCGCGTGCGCTCTGTTCGCTGTTGATTTTGCTTCTGATTGTATTGTGTGCTACCATTTTGCCGTTCTCGTCGAGAATAACGGTCTTGGTGTAAGTAGAACCGACGTCGCATCCGCCGAAATATTTTTTCATAATCATTCTCCTTTATATTACCATGTCAAATCGTCTTCGTAGTCGACGAGAGTGGGGTCAAGCGGCTCCTCGCGGAAAACCGTCTTCATATATCTGTTGACGCTGTTGCGCATTTCTTTTCTGGTGACCGTTCTTCTGTCGCAGAGGTCGTGTTCAACCCAGATAAGGTGAATGCCGCGTTCTCTTGCCTGCTCTTCGAACAAGCCTTGCAGACCTGCCATGTTCTTGCAGGATACGTGGCCGTACATTATGACGATGTTTGCGTTGAACTTCTTGCACATTCTCCAGCATTCGTCGAGAACGTTTGCGTAACCGCCGTTGGTGTGCGAACGCATACTCATACGTTCGTAAGCCTTTGCAAGGTCGATGAGAGAGGCTTCTTTGTCCTCGGTGTCGAAGAAATGGTGCGACAGCATGCATTCCATGTCGACCAGAACTTTGATGCCCCAGCAGTTCTGCGCCCAGTAGGAGAAGTTGGAATAGTAGTGAGCGGGACAGCTCCAGACTATTGCGCGGTGACGGGGTTTGATGTCCGCCGCCTTGTCTTTCTCGTACTGCTTCATCATCATATCGTAAACGATTTTGTCGCCTTTAAGGAACGTATCGTCTCTGGAACCCGCAATCTGGAACTCGAACATTCTGTGCAACGCAAGCGCGGGACCGCAGACCTGCGGATAATCCGTGCAGTTGACGTCCCACTTTTTAAGCATGTATTCGGTTTCCTGATTGTAGCGTTTCATGCAAGTGAAGTAGTTATCCCAGTCGAATTTCTCGCCCGTCTGGTCTTCGATGAACTTGATGCACGCTTTGATGTCCTTGACCGCATATTCCTGAACCTCGGGTTCGTTGAAACGGACGGGAGGAGAAAGCGGATATGTAGGAAGGTTGAAGTATCTTTCCTGGAAAATACTTGTCATGAGCGACCCGTCGCAAGGCATGGAACTCGAAATGAGGCATTTGCCGAGCTTGGGATAGTCGTTGACAACGGCGCAGCCTGCTTCGCAAGCGGGAAGCGGGCAAACGTCGGCGGGAAGACCGTAGTTTTCGATTGCGTCGATGTACGGAATGTTTGCCTGCTGGTCCATTTCGCCCGCGATGAATACGGGTATCATCTGGACGGAAAGTCCGACGAGGTTGGGGAAACCGCACATAATCTGAATGGGCATCATCTCGTCGAACAGAACGATTTTCTCGCTTCTCTTCTTTGCGCGTTTGCTCTTGCCGTTCAGGTGTTCGTCCGCGCCGAGAATGATGGACGTCATCTTGATTGCGTGGCTGCACATAGCCCAGAACTGACGGTAGCATATACGCAGTTCCGTTCCGCGCAGACCGAGCGTGTGTCTGTCCATAAACGCGGGAGTGGTGAGGTAAGTCGCCATCCAGCGGTATCTGAACAGAGCCTTGACGAGTTGCGTGGGATATTTGAGACTGAGCTTCATGAGCGAGCCCCAGGTTTTGAGCCAGCAACCGAAGTCGAACATAGTGTCTTTGAAACCTCTCCATTCGCGACGTTTCAAAGCTATTTTACCGTTGTAGAGATTGCCGAGCCCTTTCTGTTTTTTCTTTCTGGCGTCTTTCATTTGGCTTTCCCTCCCTTCTTGTTGATTTTCTTGATTTCCAGACTTTCGACAAACGCCTGGAAACGGGTGCGGAGCTGACCGGACGTTCTGGACATATAAGGACGGTCGATGGACAGCGTGGGAATGCCGAACTCTTCGCTTGCGATATGGCTTGCGAGAGCGCGTTCGTATCCCCAGTAGTCGCAGAACTTAATCTGTTCGTAAATGGCACCGTCGGCGTGATATTCTTTGACGGCGTCTTTCACGAAATTCCATCTCTGGTTCTTCTTTTCCATGCTTACGTAACGGGGGCACATGCTCGTCGTCATGTAGTGTCTGCAAATCTGGTCAAGCGCGGGTTCGTCGTCGTTCAGCACGATTTCCTCTCTGCCGGGCGTGGAACCGTAACAGTATCTGTCCATAACGACCAGTGCGCCGTTGTCTTCTATAAGGCGGGTAAGGTCGGGGTCGTCGATTTCGCTGCCGATGAGCACTACTCTTGCGCGGAACTTGCTCTTCGCGTCGGGTTCTCTGGTTTTGAGTTCTTCGAGCGTTTCGCGGAGCTTGTCGACAATGAGGTATTTCGGGCAAACGTAGGTCACAAGAGTCAGAATGTGGAACTCATACCCCGTAATAGGCGGATTGGGAAGTTTTCTCATTTCGCCGATTTCGGTGAGAATGCGGCAAACTTCGTTGTGCTCGGCAACGGCTTTTCGGATTGCCGCGTCCGAAACGTCTACGCCGTATCTTTCGTGCAGAGGCGTGAGAACTTTCATTTCGAGCTGCTGTTTGAGGTGAGGCACCGCGCCTTCGTCCACCTTGCAGGGAACGTCCACGTGACTGACGAAAAACTTGTCGTTTTCGACCAGTTTCTGGATTTCGATGTTCTCCATGCAACGGTTCATCTGTGCGCAGGCGTCCACTCCCGCGAGCGCGTCGAGGAAGTTGTAACCGCCTTCGATGGCGCGTTCCAGAAGTGCACGGCAATACTCGCAGGTATAGTTGGACATGTAGTAAGTCGCAAGATCCATCGAACCCGTCTTCGGTGCACGTATTCTGGTTGAGACGCAGTTCCCGACGTTGAGCAGAACTTCGGGCATATGGTAGCAAGTGTAACCGACGATGATTTTGCCGTCGGCTTTTGCCTTGCGCATAAGCTCGTTGTTTGCCTCGTCAAGCAGACTCTCAAAGTAAATCAAGTGCTTTAGGTCTTTCAAAATACCCTCCTTATATTACAGAATTCCGAGGTTGGAAAGAGCTTCTTCCGCGCCCCTGACGATTGCAGAATCGCCCGGAATGTTGAATACGCTCTGACCGCGAACGTCGAAATACTGAAGATTCCTGTCATCGGGAATGTACGCAAGCACGGGAATGTCGCCGAGGTCGAGAATGTCTTTCAGTCCCTCGTCGTTCATACGGTTCACGACTACGCCCGTCTTTTCGTACATAACCAGTTCGTCGGCAACTTTCAGAATGGTTTTGACCACCTGCGTGCCCTTTCTGCTGGGGTCGGTGACCAACACAAGGTGCGACACCTTCTCCATAACTCTTCTGTTAATCTGTTCGATACCGGCTTCGCCGTCGATGACGATGATATCGAACTCATCGGAAAGAATGCCGATTACCTCTTTGAGGTAAGCGTTGACTTTGCAGTAGCACCCCGCGGACTCGGGACGGCCTACCGCGATAAAAGAAAACCCGTCGGCTTCAACCAAAGTATCGAAAATGCGGTAACGCGCTTCGTTCAACAACTCGATTGCGTCGCGGGTATTGCCCTGTTCCACGTTGGTGACAATGGCTTTGCGGATATCGTCAATGGTACTCTCGGGCTGAATGCCGAGAGCGGTAGACAGACCTATTGCGGGGTCTGCGTCGATTGCAAGTATTCTTTTGTCGGGAAAACGGTTGACCAGAACTTTGACAAACGAGGCGGAAAGCGATGTTTTGCCTACTCCGCCCTTGCCTGCGAGAGCGATAATAATTTTGTTGTTCTCCATAAAACCCCCATTACGCTACCGTAAAGGCACAATAATAGCCGTCACAATATATGTCGGCTTTACAAAAAGATTATACTATACAATCAATACGTTGTCTATATTCGCAATATCCGAATTCTTGAACAAAAAACGTGCGTTGTCGTCATAAACACACTCCGCCTTTCCGACAAAATCCGACAGCAATACCGATAGGCAACTCGAATGCTAAAACAAGGAAACATTGTCCAAAATCCGTTTGCATGACAAAACCCGCAACCGCGGGTTTTGAAGAGTGCACATGATTATTTGCAAATCAGTTTTTCAATCTTTACTCACTGACACCATAATGGCAACGCCAAATATGGCACGATTTTTTCGGCGTAATTTTATGAAGTCTTTATTTGCCGAAAACCTCTTCTGCGTAACGGGCGCTTTTGTTTGCGTCCTTGCAGTATTTGTCCGCACCGATTTCGGCGGCGTACTCTTCCGTGAGCACCGCTCCGCCCACCATAACTTTGCAGTCGGGACAAGCCTCTTTGAGTTGCTTTACCGTAATTTTCATGTTTTCGACCGTCGTAGTCATAAGCGCGGACAGCCCACAAAGTCTGACGTTGTGTTTAAGGCAGGCGTCGACGACGTCCTGCGGCGGAACGTTTTTGCCGAGGTCGATAACGTGATAGCCGTAATTTTCAAGCACGGTTTTGACGATATTTTTGCCTATGTCGTGAACGTCGCCCTTTACGGTGGCAAGCACGATTTTGCCTTTTTCCGCGGCGGAAGTGTCGGGCAACGTCTTTTTGACTTCATCAAAGCACAACTTTGCAGCTTCCGCCGAAGCAATGAGTTGCGGAAGGAATATCACACCTTTTTCGTAGTCGTCGCCTACCTTGTTGAGCGCGGGTATCAAATACTCGTCTATCACCGTAATACCGTCGTGATTTGCAAGCAACGCGGCAGTTATATCTTTTGCTCTCGGCAACCCCTTGGATATACAGTAAAAAATGTCGTCTGTTTTTTGTTCTTTGCCGTCACTCTCTCCGCTTTTCCGCTCTGCCGCGCCGCTTTGGGGTGTCTGTGCGGTTGCCGCCGCCGTATTCGTTACGATTGCGGCATTTGCCGTCCAATCGGCGTACTTTGCGGTGAACACGGCGCATTTTTCGTCGTTGCCGTGCAGAACGTTGAACGCGTCGACAGCCTGCATATTTGCGGTAATGTTGGGATTGAGTATGGGAAGGTCGAGTCCCGCGTACATCGCCATCGTGAGAAACGCCGTATTGACAAGCTGACGTGCGGGAAGTCCGAAGGATATGTTGGAAACGCCGAGTACGGTTTTGACGTTGTACATGCTTTTCACACGTTCTATTGCGTGCAACGTGTTCATAGCCTGCGCCTGTTCCGCGCTTACCGTAAGCGTTAGGCAGTCGATGAAAATATCTTCTTCGGGAATGCCGTAAGACTTCGCGCGCTCGACGATTTTGCTTGCAAGCGCTACCCTTTCTTCCACCGTCTGCGGAACTCCGTTCGCACCGACCGTAAGCCCCACGACCGCCGCGCCGTATTTTTTAACGATAGGCAACAGAGCGTCAAGCGACGAGTCTTCCGCCGTCACGGAATTGACAATGGCTTTGCCGTTATATCTGCGCAATGCTGCTTCCACCGCATCGGGTTTGCCGCAGTCAATCTGCAAAGGCGCGTCCGTAAGCGACTGTACGAAAGGCACAAGTTTCGAAAGCATTGCGGTTTCGTCGAGTTGCGGCAGTCCGCAGTTGACGTCGAGAATTTCCGCGCCTGCTTCCACCTGTTCCAGCACCTGCGACGCGATATAATCGAAGTTGCCGTCCACAAGTGCCTGTTTCATGGCTTTTTTGCCAGTGGGGTTGATGCGCTCGCCGATAACTTTAACGCCGTCTATCACGACGACTTTTTCCGCCGAACACACCGCCGAAAAACGCTTACGCTCGTGCTTTGCGGGTTTGCGCCCTTTTATCAGTTTTTTGAGCCCCGCAATGTATTCTGGCGTCGTGCCGCAACAACCGCCCAGCACGTTCACACCCGCGTCGAGATAATCGGCATACGCGCTTACAAACTGCTCCGCCGACACGGAATAATTCATATTGCTGTCGGGAAGTCCCGCGTTTGCCTTGACGAAAACGGGCAAATCGGTATATTGCATAAGACGTTTTATAAGAGGGAAAATCTTGTCGGGACCGAGCGAACAGTTTATTCCTATGAAATCGCAGTACGCCGACGCGGTAAGCGCGAAAGCTTCCACACTGCACCCCGTGAACGTTCTTCCGTTCTCGTCGAACGTCATGGAACACATCAACGGAAGATTGCAGTTTTCACGCACGGCAAGCGCCGCGGCTTTCAGTTCGTAAAGGTCGGACATCGTTTCTATGACCACAAGGTCAACTCCGTCGCGCCCCGCTTCTACCTGTTCTTTGAAAAGGTCGTACGCGTCGTTGAAAGAAAGGTCGCCGAGCGGTTCGAGCAACGCCCCCGACGGTCCTATATCCAACGCAACGTAAGCGCGATTGCCTGCCGCGCGCCGCGCAATCTCCACGCCCGCTTTGACAAGCGTCGCCGTCTCTTCCGAAGTGCCGAGTTTCAACCTGTTTGCGCCGAACGTGTTCGTGTATACAACGTTTGCGCCACTCTCGATGTATTCACGATGAACACTCTCCACGATTTCGGGAGCGGTGACATTGAGTCTTTCGGGCAAGGCTCCGCCTTCCAGCCCGCGCTGTTGCAGACGTGTGCCCAACGCACCGTCCAGCAAAACTATATTCTTTTCAGCAAAGGTAAGAAAGTCCATATATCTCCTTGCCTGTTCGTTATACGATACTCCGATTTCAATCGCGTGTTTTTGCGACCGATTTATTTTCAATTGACGAACGATTTTACTTTTTATTTCGCCCTGTACGCGCAATCTTTCAACGCGCATTCCGCGCACTTGCCGCCGCATTTGAGGTTGTCCCCGAAATCGCGCGAACTTTCGCAAATTCCGACAACCGCAGTCACGGACTTCTGCGGAGTCATAATGTTTCCCGCCCCGAGATAAACGCCCAAACGCCTGTTCATATCGAGCAGTCGAATGAAATCGTGTTGCTGTTCGAGCGGAAAATCTCCGTACCCGCAGGAAAACCGCGAAGTGAGTTTTTTGCCGCATTGTTCTGCGAGATTTTCGCAAAGGTCGTCAAGCACGCTTTCTATTGCGCAAACTGCCGCGCTGTCAACCGCAACTCCGAGCACGGGGTCTTCTCTCATAAGCCGCCCAACCAGTTTGTCAAGTCCGAGTCCGAGTGTCGCCGCAATCAGGTAAACACGCTTGCACCCCGCAAGATGTCGGGCTATGTCCTGCCCCTGCAAGATTACGTTCGTTCCCGCAAGTTGCATAGTTGAATGGTCTATTTCGTATTCTTTAACTACCGTTTTCGGCGAAATCGCAGAAATACAAAGTTCTTCCGCACGGGAAAAAACTTCGAGGTTTTCGCGGGACAGCGCCTGTCCTCTGAACCCCATATATCTGAGCATTTCGTCACGGTCGATTTTCATTCGGTCTATCCTTTTGTTGCGGTTGCGATTGAACAAATTTTGCGTGAACGGTCAATCGGAAACTCTTTGCCGCACAGTTTTGCAAACAAATCAGATGCGGTCTTTCTGCAACTTACTTTTCGGCATTCAGTTTGTCGAGAATGGGTTTGACGTTGCGCGTTATGCGTTCTGCTACGTAAGCGTTGTTCATTATGTAAAGGTGTATGCCGTCAACTCCGCCGCTCAACAAATCGATAATCTGGTCGGTGGCGTAGGCAATACCCGCTTCCATAAGCGCGTCGGGGTCGTCTGCAAAACGCGAATACATACGCGATATTTTGGACGGAATTTTCGCGCCCGTCATCTTGACTATGCCGCCGAACTGCGAAGCCTTGACAAGCGGCATAACGCCTGCCTGAACGGGAACGTCGACGCCTGCAAGGCGCAACATATCGCGATAACGGAAGAAGTCGTCGTTGTCGAAAAACAGTTGCGTGTTGAGGTGGCTTATGCCGAGGTCGACTTTCTCTTTTATGTGTCTGATGTCCTGCACCATATCGGGACTTTCGGGGTGTCCTTCGGGATAGCAGGCACCCGCTATATCCGCGTCCGAACCGCGCGATTTGATGAACCGAACAAGGTCGCTTGCATAGCGGAAATCCTGCGACGTCTCCCCTTCTATTCTGTCGCCGCGCAAAGCAAGTATGTTTTCGACGCCTGCGGCTTGCAATGCGTCGAGAGCACGCGAAACTTCTTCCTTGGACGAGTTTATGCAAGTAAGGTGCGCAAGCGGTTCGATGCCGTATTTGTTCTTGACGATGTCGGCAATCTCCGCCGTATGGGAGTTCTTGCTGCCGCCCGCGCTGTACGTTATGGAAATGTAATCGGGACGAATGCCTTTCAAACTGTCAAGTGTCCGAAAAATTTTGTTTATGTCGTCGCCTGCTTTCGGCGGGAAAATCTCGAAAGAATAAACCGCCTTTTTGTCTTTGAACATTTCGCTTATGCGCATAACCCCTCCACGCGCCCGCCGCGCGCAATGAAAAATCAAAATACTGACTATATAATACCACAAACAAAAAAATAAATAAACAACAAAAAATTACGCCATATTTACGCTTGCTTTTTTGCATGAAAAAACCGCGGGCAATTGCCCGCGGTTGATTTGTTTGTATCGTTTTTATGCCGCTGCAGGTGCAGGAATGGTTACCTTAAACTGTGCAGACATAATACCACTCAAAGGATACTTGGCAATATCACCGGCAACACCGGGACCTAACATACCTATCATATTCGTAAGATATGTGCATTGTCCAAAGTATGCGGTAACTGTTTGTTCCTGACCGACGATGGACGGATCATAATCCACATAGTACAGATGAGCTAAAGCGGAAAACTCTTGTCCATTGGTATCGATGAACGTTACTACAGGACTGCCAACTTCTCCGAAGTAGAAACCGTTGACGGTATATCCTGCTATACCAGCATCCGCAGTATACTTCAGTTCGGTTCCTTCCTTGATGCCCACCGCAAGTTTATCCGATTCACCGTAAACAAAGCCTTTTATGGATTTTGTATCAACGGTGTCACAAACGCCGTATTTTGCATCGCTGACTTTGATGTTGAGCAAATCGGAATCTCCGTCAAGACCGCGAATAATCTTTGCAAGGTCAACCATTCCACCGGAGGGAACATTCAGTGCTGTTACAAGATAATCAAGCAAGTTGCTGATTTCAAGCGTTACGCCTTCAGACGCAATATTTTTGAAGTCAACATCAACCATTGCCCATATATCCTTAACATAGCCGATAACCTTTTTGGCTATTTCAAGTATCTTGTTGAAATCAACATCAGCCGCCGCAGAAGCACTCTTCTGTCTGGACAATACGCCGATATATTCGACAAGTTCCTGAATGTTGTATACGCCGCCGAGGTCAGAGTCGGTGGAACCCAAACCGCTGAACTGAGCAATAATATATCCTTCTTCAGTCTTGGTGTGAATAAGAAGAATGTTCTTAACGATTTCGTTTTCGGCATTCACTTCATTGATTTCGATGTGCAGATAACCGAGTTTCTTTATTGCATTTGCAATGTTGGTGTCGGCACCTTCACCTCTGTCTCTGCCAACCAGTTCCATAAGAGCGAAGGGGTTGAGATCCGCATCAACGGAAATCGTAAATCTGTGGTTTTCTTCATACGAAGGAGTTGCGCCCTCTTCAGCAACGTTCTTCATTCCGATTGCAACGCCGTCAATGGAGAACTTCAAAATGTTGATTGCTTCGGCGTCTGCAACTTCATCAATACCCGTTCCTGCAAATATATCCGCAATGGGAGTGCCTTGGTCAAGACGCAGTGTGTTGAGAGAAAGCGTGTAATCACCGTAAGGTCTGGGTATGCCGTTGTCGTTCTCTATATAATTGACGGTAAATCCCATTCCGGTTATTTCATTGCTGTTCTTAGCAAAGTCTATTCTGTAAGACACTTTCGTGAATTGCATAAAATCGCTGATTGTCAACCAAATTTCATTGATGCTGTCGCAGTTCGCGAAGAAAGGAATAGGAACTTTGTGAATGACATCTGCAATTTGTGCTTTAACTTCGGCTTTGATTTTGTTCTTTTCATCTTCCGTCTGAGCATTTGCAAGGCGGTCTTTTGCAATTATGTTGATGACATTATCATCGTTCAAAATACCGCTTACCATTTCGATTAACTTGGAAACGTTAACAGGATAGACAAAGCTGTCGCCGTAGTTTTCCCTCGTGCCGTAGAACTTGCCGTCGTTTTCTTTGCCAAGGATGCCCACTTCGCTGAGAGTGGAGAATATCAATGAAGGATCTTTAACAAAGCCTTGAAGCGCTTGAAGGATCATTGTCCACGTATCGTCTGCAGACGAAACAGCTCCATTATTTTCTTTGGCTTTGAGGTCGAGTATCAATTGACCGATCGAGAAACCGTTGATTTTCTTGTACCCGCCGTCATTGATATTGATGTAAATATAAGGATTGGTCGCGCTGTCCTGGTATCCGAGACCGAACAAGGTTTTGGGCGTTGTGTATCCTTCTTTTTCTTCTGTGACAGCAAGATAGATCTGTGTATCGAAACTGTCTACATCGAGGTTTGCGCGAGCAATAAGTTTGTATGACGCATCGGCATTTGCTTCGGTTTTGTCGTCGAGTTTGAGCTCGATTTCAAAATCTGCAACAAACTTTCTCCCACCGTTAGGGTTGAATTGTTTGTTTTCGCCGAATCGTCTCGACAATTCTTGGTTCATGACGGATGTGTTTTCTTCCCAACTCTCTTGCGCGTCGGGCAGATCACCACCACCGCCACCGCCGGTATTGCCGCCTTTATTGCAAGCGACAAGCAACATCCCGCATGTGAGGCAGAGAGCAAGTATAGCCGCTACCATCAGAAAAATTTTCTTTTTCATACGATACTCCTTGATTATATTTGGTAATGCACATCGATTGCCGGACGTGCACTTTCCTACCCTTATGTTTCTTATCAATGGTTAAAAGAAACTTAAATTTACATTAATTATACTATCCGACAACAGTTTTTGCAATATCGATTTACAAAATACACCCTTTTTCATACTCGTGTATTTTTTTGTTACATTGGTATTGACTTGGCGATACTATTTTGCTATCATAACGATATAAGGAGGTTTCGTATGAAATCAGATTTTGTGAATTATCAGGAAAAAACGCTCAATCCGCTCAACGGATATCTTGCACTGCTCATATGGGCTGTGGTGGTCGCAGGTTCTACCGCGATGATAGTGCTCGGACATATGTATTCCCTGCCCGCGCTGTTTGCAATCGGATATGTCATCATACCCGTTTACTGCGTGGGACTCGGCGGGTTTACCGTCGTATCGCCCAATGAAGCGCTGGTCCTCGTGCTGTTCGGCAAATACAAAGGCACCATAAAGAAGGAAGGGTTTTTCTATTACAATCCTCTCTGCACCAAATTCAACCCCGCAGCGGGAAGTACGGGTGCGCGTCGCAACTTTATATCGCTTAAAGCCATGACGCTCAACAACGACAAGCAGAAAGTCAACGACTCCGAAGGCAATCCCATCGAAATCGGCGTGGTAGTGATATGGAAAATCGACGATACGGCAAAAGCCGTGTTCAACGTCGACAACTACGTGAACTTCATATCCATTCAGAGCGACGCGGCAATCCGCAACATCGCAAGACAGTACCCTTACGACATAAGCGACGACGGCGACGAAAAATCCTTGCGCGGCAGTGCGCAGGAAATCGCGCAGATGCTGTGCGAAGATTTGCAACAGCGCGTTCAGATTGCAGGCATAAAAGTCGTTGAGGCGCGCATAGCGCACCTTGCATACGCGCAGGAAATCGCGGCGGCAATGCTTCAACGTCAACAGGCAAAAGCCGTTGTCGACGCAAGAACGACAATCGTTGAAGGCGCAGTCGGAATGGTGGAACTCGCGCTTGAAAAACTGGGACAAACGGGACTTGTCGAACTCGACGACGAACGCAAAGCGCAGATGGTGTCCAATCTGATGGTTGTACTCTGCGCCAACAAGGACGCACAGCCCGTAGTCAACAGCAGCAGCCTTTACTGACGTAGAAACAACGGACAAGAGGTGAAATATGGTTGAGAAAAAACAACTTATACTCCGTATCCCCTACACTCTTTGGGAAGAACTCAACAAAATGGCGGACGAGGAATACCGCTCCCTCAACTCTCAGATTGAGTACATTCTCACAAAAGCCGTCCGCAACAAAAAAGACCGCGCAGTTATAGCGGTTGAAGAAGTGCTCGACGCGCTGAAATCGAGAGGTTTGGTATCCGACGGTTCGCAAAACGCCGCCACGTCCGAAATCAGCAAATAAACAATGTCAAAACATAAAAACGGAGCGTTCTGCTCCGTTTTTTGTTTGCGATTTACGATTAACTTTTACCTATTCTTTGCGCTTTTGAACGTCTGCGCAACAAGACGCGGAATTTCCGTCAGTCCTCGATTTGTATCATGACTGCGCCCTGTCCCGCTTTGCAAAGAGGACATTGCTGCCATGCTTCTTTCGCAACGGCTTCATATCCGCAGTCCGCACACTTCCATTTGATTTTCTGGGGTTTCTTGTACATCGTGCCGTTTTTCATCTGTTCGTACAACTGCGAGAAAAGTTTGTTGTGGCAGGTTTCGACCTGAATGATATCCTCGTACAGTTTCGCGATGCACTCGAAACCTTCTTTTCTTGCTGTTTCGGCGTACTCGGGATAAATGCGGTTTGCCTCGTTGAATTCGTCTTCGGCGGCAATGCGGAGATTGTCGAGCAAATCCCATTTTTCCTTGAAAGGATAACCGCTTGCGATGTCGATATTTTCAATCTGGGTTTCCTCGGAGTCCTGCAAATAGGTGTAGAACATACGGGCGTGATTGAATTCGTTGTAAACGACCTTGTCGATGAGTTCCGCAAGATACTTGTACCCCGCGTTGCGTGCGCCGTATTCTATAAATTCGTAACGCGTGCGCGCCTGACACTCGCCCGCGTAAGACTTCGCGAGATTGATGTAAGTTTTGCTGTCTTTAAGTTTCATGGGTGACCTCCTGATGGTTTGTAATGTAAGTATCGGCAAATTCTGCCGAAATATACCCTGCTCGACCTTTCAACACGTTCACAGACAAATTGACATACAGAATTAATTTTTGCAAAAAGACGCAGAAAAAGAAATCCTCGTAATGTGCAAACATAAATGCGGACTATCTTATGAAAAGCAAATTAAAACAGAACTCAAACAACCACGCGCAAATAACACGCACAAACACACTCCGAATTCCATTTCCGAAAAAATGCAACTTCCCGCAAAATCGCGGGGAGTTGCACCAACCAAGGAATAGGATTTAGAACACGAACTGACGTTCGCAAAAATGTTTACGCTTCCTGTTTTTTCAGCATAAAGAAGCTGAATTCCGTGCCATATGTCTTGCTGTAATCGCGTGCAACGAAAATCTGCGCAGCGGCGGCAATGCCGAGAAGTACCGCAAACAGATAGAGAATGTTGCGTACGGACATCAGAGGAATGAAGAACATGAGCGGAATTCCGTCAAGCCACGCCATATCCTGATAACCGAGGCATGCGCCCATATCATTGCCGTAAATGTCGACGATGTGTGCGTTGGGGTCGATTTCGGGGAACAGCATGTTGGAACCCAGAATGTTGAAGATGTTCCATCCGATATAGGCAGGATCTGCTCCGTCGGTGGGCTGAATTTGAGAATAAAGAATTTCGTTGATGATTTCGTTGATCTTCGCATTGTCGATGTTCTCGAAACCGCCGTTAATCAAAGGCAACAATGCGCTGATGACCTTGCTGATGTTCATTTCGAGAATTTCTTCAAGAGTCAGATTCTGGTTGAATCCGTTCTCGATATCCGAGGTTTTAAGGAGCAACGTCGCCGCAACTTCGATGGGAAAATTGCCGTTGAGTATTGCGCCGATCATATCGTCGCTGTCAAGCGCCATTTCGATTGCCAGAGGATTGAATCCCTTGTAGGCTTTGTCCATGCTCTCAAACAGAGGACGAAAAACTTTCTGGAATTCCTCGTCCGTGTATTTGACGGATTCGTCCATACCGTTTTTCTCTTTGAAGAGCTCTACTCTGTCGTAAAGAGCCTGATGCTGACCTTCCCAGTCATTGACTACGTCCTCGTAAAGAATGGTGTTGCTGGTCGCATCTTTGAGGAGCGGAGGCATTGCAATATCCATAATGCCGAAGATTCCGACGATTACCGCAATGGGTACAATCATCATTTTGATGGCGAGGGATTCGCCGACTTTGCCCTTCTTTTTGCAGGACATAAAGACCGCGGTCTGAATGCCTATGACGAGTGCCGCAATGATGATGACCGCAAACAACGGTGCAAACGAGGACACTCCGTACATTCCGTAGCTGTTCCATTCAACGGACTTTACGAGCGCAATGATGAACAGAATGAGGAACAACGCGCAGGAAAGGAATATGTTAATCGCGGGATAAAGTATTTTCTTATTCATCGAACTCTCCTCCTTTTGCCTGCTTTTCTTTACGGGCGAAGTAATTCGCCGCGAAGATGCAGAACACGATTATACCGACGAAAATGTAAGCGGCGTATTTTACTGCGCCTGCCGCCATAATCTGCGGATAATGGTTCATTCTGAATCGCAAGGATTCAACCTGTGCAAGGCTCAATTCGTCCGAAAGGAGACCGCCGCCGTTGACCATGGTTTCGTAGGTGGAAACGGTTTGCACTCCTACTCCCGTGTAAATGACGTCGGGAATGAGTTCGTTCAACTTCTCTTCAGTGATAAAGCCGCCGACCAATCCGCCGCCGCCGGGAATTTTGGAAAGAATGAGGTCAATGATACCTTTGACGGGAATTTGCTGACCAATGAGTTCGATTGTCCAGTCGCTGTTGAGAATTTCGCTGTTTTCGCCTTTCAGAATATCCTGAATAACGGTGTAAAGAACTTTGACGAGTTCTGGTTTGATTGCGGAAATGTCAAGGCGTTCGCCTTTGAGTCTGATGAGGTCGGCGTCGACGGACGCATTGTAATCGTCAAGCGCTTTTTTCGCGGCAGTAATATCCGCTTCCACTCCGCTCTCAACCGCCGCTTCGTATGCGGCTGTCAGTTCCGCCTGTTTTGCCTCAATTGCCGAAAGTTCTTTTTTTGCCGCGGCAAGCTTGTCAACCGCCGAAAGTTTTTCTGCATACAGTTGGTCTATTTTTTCGAAAGAACCGATTTTATGACCCAATCCGCTCTTCTTGTCGGCGTTGCCGTACCACTCCGAATAGGTGTGGCTTAGCCCGTACTGTTTCATAAAATCGTAATGGTCGTTGATAAGATAGTAGACATCGCTTTCGTATTTGGTGGTGAAATCTCTGTGCCAACCCATGACTTTGTCATAGGACTTGACATCGGTTGCCGCCGAAAGAGATGCATAATCCTCTTCGTACTTGGGGCGGTTGACGGCGTCGAATATCGCGGAAGGCAGCAGCACGAGCAAGATTGCGAAAACTGCGGTTGCGACAACGACGACTTTCTGATGGCGTTCGCTTCTGCGGCCGACAAATCTGTTGAGAACGAATCTGACCGCTTCGAACACCGCCCAAAGCACGAAGAAAACGATGATCCAGTTGGCAGCATGGTTTCCCATAACTTCCACGTTGAACATAGGCGCGAGGGTGATGAGCATCATAACGAGCATCATCGGGAAGCCTGCAACATAGAAGAATGATTTTGCCGCTTTGTAAAGAAGCTGTTTATTCATTTTTTCCCCTATCCGCACTAAACGGTAATTGATAATAGATTTTTTGATAAATAAAATGCCTTTTCGAACAGAAAGACATTCGGAGAGCTTCCGACCGAAGCGGTCGGAAGCTCCCTGATTTTACGTTGCTTTCATTAAGCGTTGACTTTCACGTTGTGGGAGATTGTAAACGCAGTGCCGTAAATCGCGTTGATTTCATACTGCACTTTGTAGGTGCCCGCCTGCGCCAATGCGCCGTCTGCGAGTACTGTCGATGTGACGTCTTCTTCTCCGTTGAACACGGTGACTTTAACGTCGTAAACTTTTGTATCGGTACCGTTGACGTAAATGCCGTAACCGTTTGCACCGTACTTGAATTCCAGTGCCGTTTTAACTCCGTCGGCTTCGTGGTAAATGTAATTTACATAACTTATATAGCCGTCGAGTTTGCTGTTTAACGAAACCAATCCCCACCAACCTGTTTTATCATTGGCATACAGTTCATAAGCGGTGAACGAATTGGAATAAGAACATCCATCCACATTAATCGTATAATAGACTTTATCCCTGTAATTGGAGTCCGCGGTATTATAATTGGTAATGTAACCATTGTCGTCGAAAGTCACTTTGTTTCCGCTGTTTGCTGACGTCCATTCGAACGTAGCGTTTAGGTCCAGGGTTTTGCCTTCCGCGCTCTTTGCAATCCACTTGCCGTCTTCGTAAATCACCGAATAATTTATGCTGTCAAGCTTTATGCCGATAAAGTTGTTCAGCGAATTGCCGAAATAAACGCTCGAACCTTTTGTGACTTCGGGTCCTGTGATGGGAATTTCGACTTTCAGTTCCTTGTTGCCGCTGAGCAATCCCGTTGCTGTATAGGAGATCGTAAATTTCTTGCCTACAAAGTTGAGATCTTTCTTCAACGTGTAAACTCCGTCTTTGATGTCGAAAATCTTATCAAGGCTTGTTACGGTGCGGTTCAACTTATAGACAGGCTCCACAATTTGTTCGCTTTTAGAACCGTCGAAATTGCAAACGATGATTTTATAGGTGGGCAAGCTGAATTCTTTGCCTATCCCGATCGAAGTCGGCACTTCTGCTTCGCTTGTCTTTTCAAGGTAAGCGTCCTCTACACGGAAAGTAATTTGTTCGGTTCTGTACTTGCCGATGCCGACAGTCACAGTATAAGTGCCTGTTTGCGACATGCCGTTTTTGATAACTTCTGCCGAAACGTCTTTTCCGTCTTTCATGACGATTGCATCGTTTTGACTGAGTTTATAACTCTTTTCGCCGACTTTCATTATAAGATCGCGGTAGGCACTGGCAAGCACCTTCTTAAACCAGTCTTTACCGGACGCTTTATCGATTACCACTTCCTTGTTTTCGGCAAGATTTTCAAATGAAAGTTGCGCTTCGGGATCATACGCGGCGACATTTATCTTTGTCTTGAATACGAGTACTCCGTTGATGGGAATATTGTCGGGAACGGAAATGGTGGTTACCAATGACGCGGTGTTGATTGTTGCCATAATATCCGAGCCAATTGCGATATAGAAAGTAACTTCCTGTTCGCCTGCTTTTGTGACATCCAATCCTTCGGTGGCCATAATAAAGCCCGAAGTTTTTGCGTTTTCGCCTTTCAGATTGATGCCGGTCATTTCAAAGCATTTGCCTGCTTCCAACGATCCCGAAACGTACCTTCCCATATTGGAGTCGTCTTGCAGTATCTCGGTCGCAAATCCGTCGAGCGAGACTATTTTTTTGATGAAATCCTTTCCGGATTTGAAACTGCCGGATGTTCTGATGCCGCTCTCGACCGAAGACGTTTCGACCTGCGTGCATGTGCCGAAAGTCGGCATTTCCAGTTTGATGTTGACGGTATCGCAATCGAGAACCTGACTGAGAACATCGCTCAATGTCGAATCGAGTTTTATTCCGAACTGTTCTACGAGAGCAACAACCAGACTTTTGATATCGACTGTCACACCGTTGGTCTTGATGTTATCGACATGGAAGAAACCTACCAACTTGGCAACAATCCCGAATATGTCGGTTCCTGCGGCAGAAGTCGCTTCTCCGCTCTTTGCAGAAAGCGTGCCTATAATGTCCACGAGTCCGTCGAAGTCATATACTCCGCCAAGTCCTATAGGCAATCTGGCAATGAAAACACTTGCGTCATTGAGATTGAGGTTTGCAACCGCAAAACCTTCGTCGAATTTGCTGTGAAGAGTAATGATATTTGCAAGTTTGTCGCCGTTTTCGTTTACTTCGTTGATTTCAAGATGAAAATAACCGAGTCTTTTGAGTGTGGCAACGATGTTTTCTTTGCTCGTGTTGCCAATAAGGCTGAGAAGTTCGAATGGATTGATATCGGATTGAACTTCGATGGAATATCTGTGAGAGATTTCCTCGCCTTTGTAACTAACTGCACTGCCTTTTACGGAGAAGTTGAGCAGATTGACGGATTTCTGCGCTCTGACTTCGTCGGTTATGGGGCTGCCGGCAAATACGTCGAGTTCGCCGATTTTTATGACGGCTTTATTCACGGAAAGCGTGTATTTTGCAAAATCCGAAGGTACTCCGTCATTATTCTTGTTGTAATCGATATTTATAGTTGCAGAAGAGAATGTTTGCTTGTCATCGAACCTGAATACTAGTTGAGTATTGAGAAATTGGAGTGCCTTGCCTGTCTCTGTACAAAGTTGAGCAAATGTTTCGACGCCTTGGAAACCGAGATAACCCGCAACACCTTTTGCGACAGAGTCAAGCTGCGCTACCGTAAGACCGATTTTGGAAAGCACGTTGTCTTTCATCAATCCACCCAACAGAGGAAAAACGGGAGCTACGTTCACGTTGATCGTAAAAGTCTTGCCGTAGTCTGAAACAACGCCGGTTTTAGAAACTATGCCCGCCTGAGAAAGCAACGGGAAAAGCGTATCGGGGCTGAGAAATCCGCTTACGGTTGTGAAAGTACTATTGATCTTGTCGAGAATGGTTTTGCTTGCCCCTTGCGAATTTTTGATTGCCGACTGTACGTCAGCTACAAGTTGCGTGAGATAAAAGCCGTTGATTTTTTTGTATTCGCTACCTCCCGCGCTGATATAAACAAAGGGAACGTCGACATTTTCGACTTTCTCAACGTCATAAGCAAAGCCGAACAGCACCTTGGATTCGCCGTTCTTTGTTGCCTTCAACTCAATGAAGATATCGCTTTCCTTACCCTCGTTGACGTCAATGGAAGCCTTGCCAACCAAAGAATAAAGAACGTCGTTGTTTTTCGGCGTTTCGTCGTCGACATTGAGAGCGATGTCAAAGTCGACAACAAAGTTTTTACTCTCGCCGACGTTGGTGGAACTTTTAATCTGCTTCCACACCGTAGTCATCATTTCTTCCGTTTTCTCGGGTCTGGTTTCTGGCACGGACGGTTTGATGTCGGGTTTGGCTGTTTTTTTGTTGCAGGCAACCATAAGCATTCCGCAAGTTAAACACAGAATGAGGACTGCTATGATTGTCATAAACAGTTTCCGCTTCATATAGTTCTCCTTTTTTGGGTATTTTTTTGTTTTTAAGCACTATTATGCTCGGCTTAATTATATTTATTTAACCTAACATTCAAATTAAATTAAAATTAAATATTGGCGATTTTGCCTATTAAAATGCAGTTTTCAAAGCAAAAACAGGTTTTGCTGAGACAAAATTTCTCCAAAAGCGCGATAATTTAGTAATTTTAATTTAATTTCTATGCACTGTTTTTTTCAATCGCAAAATCGTTGTAAAAATCCGAGTTTCAGAATTCAACATTTTAAAATTGTATAAAATTAAATGCGCCGCTTCTCTTGCGGCGCATTGTTTTCGTCACACATAACATAATCCGAATTCCTGATTATACAGTCCACGCGACACATTATGTTCAGTACAATTCAATCCGTCGGCGTCGCTTGTATTGATCATACAAACTGCTCGAATAATGACACTGTTTTTATTTGTATTGCTTTTTCTTACTCTTTATTTACTATAATTTATCTATTATTTATCATTATTTTCTTTGTTTCTCCATACGGTATTCGAATTATATTCACCCGACCGAGATCCGGACTTTTCAGATGTATAAACCCAATCGTAAAGCGGAATTGCGTATGGACAACCGATAATTGCACTTTCTCAATGGCTTCACAGTTTCACTGCATAAATATCAAGACTCAGCACAAAAGAATTGCACAGAGAGCCCTTTGCATTCAGTCTTATTCTGTAATAGCCCGCTTCATTTATACGCAATGAATAGACGACTTCAACGGGATTGAGTATCATATCCGGAATAGAGAACCCGACACTGTTTCCCGAAGATTGCACATCGCCAACACTCAGGCTGTTGAGAACGGCATACGGTCGGTCGGCGCCATCGGAATAGAAACCAAGTTTACCCGTAACGGTGTCAACACCCGCTTTTCCTTCTCGGAAGGCAACATGACTCATTCCGCCACCAACAGGATTTTCGGTGATTTCTCCTTTCAGTATTTCGATTTCAAGCGAATAATCCGATTGTCTGTCGGGGGTTTCGCCATGCGTTTCGTTTATTATCTTTCCGGACAAAGAATAGTCGCTGTCGACAAACCAGTAGGAATGCGTCGGCGAAGTCTGTTCATATTTATAGGTAGGATATCTGATTTGTGCAGGAAGAACTCTGATTGCAAATGTATCGCTTGTATATCCCAGTTTCTTGATGACACAGTTGTAATTGTTCGATTTGTAAAAATCAACGGTATAATTGCCGTAATCGTTTATCGGTTTGCTTTGCCAATCGGACGAACTGTTGCTGAGCGGAATATTGTTGACGAAAAAATCACCCGCCCGCAACAATACGTCGACCTCTTTACGCTCACCGTTCATATCGTTGTAAATTGCATACATCTTTACGCGTGTTGTAAGGTTAGACATATAAACGGTGCTTCCGACATTGAAAGGACCGATATCCTCTTCGTCGATTTCAAACCTCACTTCGTCGGGGCGTTCTATGTCATAATATCTGACGAACACTTGATTAAACGCCTTGAATTTTACCTTTATTCTGCCCGCTTCGACGATGGAATAGCGCGCCAAAATAATACTGTTGGTGAACACGACAGCGTCGGACTCGCCTATGACGTCCATAGTTTTGACGTATCCGTTTTCATACCTGACGGAAATCTGCGCTTTCAGAAATTCCGGGGCTTCCTTTTCGAAAGTGGCAAGGTAAAACTTTCTGTCACCCGTGTTCTGCGAGAATTTCAGTCCGTTTTCGACATAATCGGTAAGTTTTATTTTTGCCTTGACTTCGACGTACAAATCGTCGTGAGCAAGTTCATAAACTTCGTTTATTTTGCCCGAATGCAGAGGATTGGGATATTCGACTTTAAGGGTGACTTCCTGCACTCCTCTGTCGTTGATATCCAGCCCCGAAACCTCGACTATACGCGCGGCAAATTCTTCCGTAGACACTTTGTCGTATTTTGTATACGTTGCATGCAAATAAAACTCTTGCAGTCCGGCCGCCTCCTCGGGACTCATCGGTACGTAATTTCCGCCGCCGTCAACGCCGTGAAGCAGGTTGCCGCTCCAATCGTAAATATTTGTAAGTTGCAACTCTCCGTCCGCAGTCGTCTTCATACTCTCGTACTCCCACGAAAGCGGAACGACATACAAATATCCGAAAATAGGAATGGATTGCCCGTAGTCCTTGACTTCGGAAACATCGTCGGCAATGATATAAACGGTCTGTTTATAAACGTCATACTGCAATGCCTGTCCGTAACGGTATTCTTTTATGTCAAACCGCATTTTGTCCACATTGAAATCGTCACCGTGCAGGAATTGTTCAAGCAATTCGCCGATTATTCCGTCCGTTTCGCCGATAAATCTCTGTGTATTGTCGATGACCAACTCGAAATCGTCACCGTTAAACAGGTTGTCTGCATACAACACGTTAAACAACCGCATAAACACCGAATCTCGGTAAAATTTCTCGTACGGAAACGCGAATAACATGTATTCGGGAAGAACGGATTTCAAAGACATCCCCGCCTCTTCCGAAATTTTCTCGACGTACTGCGTCGACAAAATCGAAGAAACGTTGACGGAACAGTATATGTTGTACGTTCCGAAATCTATTGGCGAAAATCCTATCTCGAATACGGAACCTTTCGAACCGCCTATTCTTTCGGTACAGAAACTGCCGCATTTCGAGTCGCACTTGTGGCTGACTTTGAAATGCAGATAGTTGTCTTCGGACAGTTTAGTAAGGTCGTAATCGTTGAGCACGAGCGACAGCAAATCTATGTTCGCGTTGAGTTCGTAATCGTACTTGATAAGTCTGTCGCTGCCGCCGTAAAGGCTGATTGTTCCCGACATATAGGAGTTGCCTATTTTCGTCTGAACATATCCCGACGAATCGGAAGGAAATTTATCCGCAAGCGTTTCGTCTTTCGTATACGCGACAGTAAACTCCGCTTTAAGTTCGACGGCATCCTCTCCGACTACCAGGTCGCGGGTTGTCACCGATACGCCGTTTTCGTTGCCGAAATCAAACGCCACTTTACCCTGCATCGAGGGAATCATACCGAACAGTTCGGAAATGTCGTCTATGCCGAACGCGCCGAGAACCGCCGACGTCACGGTTTTTCCGAACACGTCGAATACGGCTCTGAAATACTCCTCGCCCTGCGATGCAAATTCGGGGTTAAGGTCAAAAACGTAAACGTCGCCCTGCTCTATATTGACGCCGTTGAAGAACGTCATTCCGAGGTTGACCAGCATATCGGAAAACGCGTCGATGACTCCGTCCTGTTTCTGGGCGTTGTACGACACGTTGAACAAATCGAAAATGTTGAGGTTGAGCACCTGCAATTTCGCGTCGCCTATATAGTCGTTCGGTACGACGTCAACGTACGACGTGGCGTTGTTGCTCTTCAAAGACGCAAGCACTCTGTCCTCGTCCGCAAGTTCCACACAAAGCATAGAGTCGTCGACGTTTTCGAGGTTGTAGTTCATTCCCGCAAAAAGACTGAACTTTTTCCCGCCGTCAACGGTAGCCTCGCCGCGGAACGTTATGTTGATAAGTCCGCCGTTGAGTCTTACGTGCTCGGCAATTCTGTCCGCCGCAACTCTCAGGTCGGTTTCCCAGGAAGTAGGTTTGCCGTCGGGAAGTTCGTCGCCTTTGTTGCACGCCACAAGACAGCAAGTCAACAAAACCGCCATAAGCACAAGTACTGCCGCTTTATACAAAAATCCGATTTTTCTTTTCACGTTGACGACTCCTTTCCCCTTTTGTTTTCCCTCTTGCGAATGTTCATAACGCTTATAAAAAGTACTTCAACATCGCATATTCATATGATAAACCCTGTTTTCGGTCAAGAACGTTTGAGTTGAACCACAACTTCGAGTCCGCACGGCACGTTGTTGAATGCCTTTATAGAACCGCCCATACCCTCGGCAATCGCCTGTGCAATGGAAAGCCCCAGCCCCGTACCGGGAATGTCTTTTGCGTTCTCTCCCCTGTAAAAGCGGTTAAAGATGCTGTCGATTTCGTTCTTCGGTACGCCTATACCCGTATCGGACACTGTGAGCACGCAACCGTCTTTCGTGTTTTTGAGTTTGACGTTGATACGGTCGCCTTCGCGCGTGTATTTTATGGAGTTTTCGATAAGCACCGAAGCAAGCTGTTTTATCTTCTCGCGCTCGACGGGCATATCGCAGTATTCAAGGTTTGCAACAAGCGACTTGTTGTTCATCGTCGCCATATCGGCAAACATATCCACCACTTCGGCAATGATGTCGCCCATTCGCGTTTCCTTGCCTGCCGTGTTCTTGTTCTGTCCGCGGACTATGTTAAGCAATCCCGCGGATATGTCGGTCATATAGTCAACCTCTTTCAGGCTGCCTTCGAGCATATCCGAAACTTCGCCGACGGTGCTGTCGGGCGTTGCCAGAATATTCTCGATGTTGCCTTTGATTACGGCAAGCGGGGTGCGGATTTCGTGCGACATATCGTTGATGAAATTCTTCTGTTTGACATAGCCGCTCATGATGGGTTTGATTGCAAGATAACCCCATATCAGACTGAACGCCGCCGCCAGTATCACGAAACACACGACAAACGGAATGCAATAGAGTTTCACAAGTTCCGTAGCCGATTGCTGCGCGTCGTAAGGCGCGTAGATTTTGAGATAATCGCGTCCCGTAGTTCCGACAGCCACCGTATAGGAAAGGAAGCTGTGCCCTGCCACGCTTTCGACGCGGAACTGCTCCGTACGACCGCCGAGCGAAGGCGTGTTGGTTTTCAGAAAATCCGACGGTGTGGCAATCCCCACGCTACCGTCGTCACGCAAAGTGTAAAGCGCATAAAGATATGACGGATTTTCGTCGATGTACACGGTCTGCTCCGCGCACACTCTGCGTAGTTCGTCAACGCCAAGTCCGCGCAATTCGGACGCATAATCGCGCATTCCGTTTTCCAGTTCGTTGCGCTGTGCCGTAATGACGCTTGCGGCAAACCCCGCGAAAATTGCCCCGAACAGCAGGACAATCAGCACGAAAGTCACAAGCGCAAACGTAAGCCAACGTTTTTTGATGTCCTTGTCGATTTTAACCATATCAGATTTTCTCCGTCCACATATAGCCCGTGGCTTTTATGGTTTTGAGATGCGCGTCGAGCCCGAACTCCGCAAGTATTTTTCTCAGTCTGAAAATGTTGATTTCGATAACGGACGGTCCCGTCGTCGAATAGTATCCCCAAATTCTGTCGAAAATCTGCTGTTTAGTCATTATTATTTCTTTGTTTCGGACAAGAAGTTCGAGGATTTCGTACGTTTTACGGTTCATCGGCACGTAATTGCCGTCAACCGTCATCATCTTGTTGACGTAGTTGACTTCCATATTGCCGAATTTGTAATAGGTACTGCTGAAATTGCCGCCCGTTCTACGCAAACAGGCCTCTACGCGCGCCATAAGTTCTTCTCTTGCGAACGGCTTTGTCATATAGTCGTCCGCCCCGAGACGGAAACAGTCGATTTTCTTGTCAATGTCGCTGAGCGCCGAAAGCACGATAATCGGCATAAGATGAGTACGACGCACCTCTTTCAATACGTCCATTCCCGAAAGTCTGCCGAGCATAAGGTCGAGAACAATAAGGTCGTAATAGGTTTTCTCGACGTCCTGCAAAGCCTTCTCACCCGAAAGTGCAATATCGACATCACCGACGGCACTCAACGCAACAGACAAAATTTTCGCAAGTTTTTCGTCGTCTTCGACCACCAAAAGGCGCATAAAACAACCTCCCCGTTTATTGAAAATTTAATAATGGTTTAATTGCATAAAATTTTCAACAAACTTAAATTTTTATTAAATCATCTAAAATATACTTCACTTTTCAAGGAAATACAATATAAATTTCAAAATTTATCGCTTTTTATAAATCGAAATTTAATTTTTATGCAATGAAAAAACGTTTAAAAAAAATTAATTTTTGCATTACAACACCACGCAGATTTAATCATTCCGCAAAAACCGCTAAAATAATTGTAGTATTAAAGTCCAAAGACAAAAGAAAAAGCAGTCCCGAAGGACTGCCTTTTTTCCGTTGTCGTTGTTATCAGTTCTGAATTATGCCGCCTGCGCGAAGCGAAGCAAGCAATTCGTTGATTTTTTCGGCAAGGGATTCCGTGCCCGCACTGGTACTGATGTCTACAACCGCACCCGCAGGAGATATAGACCCCGTCGGTCCCGTAGGTCCTGTCGGGCCCGTTGCTCCCGTAGGTCCTGTCGGTCCCGTTTCACCCGTTGCGCCGGTGTCGCCCGTGGCACCCGTATCGCCTTGCAAGCCCTGTGTGCCCTGCGGACCTTCCGCACCCGTTGCACCAGTAGGCCCAGTGGGTCCCGTAGGTCCGGTTCCACCTGTTGCACCCGTGTCGCCTGTTGCACCGGTATCACCCTGCAATCCTTGGATACCCTGCGTTCCCGTTGCGCCGGTGGGTCCCGTAGGACCGGTGGGACCGGTTGCACCCGTAGGACCGGTAGGACCGGTTTCGCCCGTTGCGCCGGTGTCGCCCGTGGCGCCCGTATCGCCTTGCAGTCCTTGCGTGCCTTGCGGACCTTCCGCACCCGTTGCACCTGTGGGTCCCGTAGGACCTGTAGCTCCCGTCGCGCCGTCTGCTCCCGTAGGACCGGTTGCACCTGCAGTACCCGCCGAGCCTGTCGCTCCCGTCGGTCCCGTCGGACCCGTTACGCCTTGCGCGCCTTGCAGACCTTGGATACCCTGAACGCCTTGCGTTCCCTGCGGACCTTGCGGACCTGTCGGCCCCGTAGGTCCTGTCGGACCGGTAGGACCTGTCGGACCCGTCGGTCCTACGTCGCCTCTCGGTATGGTGAAAGTAAGAACGGCGTTCGGACCTGTAGTTTCGGTTACGGACGCATTGGTACCGGGATCGCCCGTAATGGTGTTGCCGACGGTTACGGTGACCGCAGAAGGACCAGTCGGTCCCGTATTGCCTTGCGGACCTATCGGACCTCGCGGACCTGTCGGACCCGTCGGTCCCGCGCAACAGGGATTGCATCTCGGAGCGACGGTCTGCGTCTGATTACAGCGGCAAGGATAGCACCTGCACACACTGCAAATTCTGTTTATCGCCATATTTGATTCCTCCTTTTTTATGTAAACAACAAACCTTTCTCTTACATCATATAAATAAACCGTAAGAGAGGTGCGAATGAGCTCAATAACATTATCGCTTTGTATGATTGTAAAAGACGAGGAAGACGTACTCGCGCGCGCCCTTGACAGCGTATGCGCGGCAACCGACGAAATCATCATCGTCGACACGGGGTCGACAGACAAAACCAAAGAAACAGCGGCACGCTACACCGACAAGATATACGATTTCGAATGGTGCGACGATTTTGCGGCGGCAAGGAATTACTCATTTTCCAAAGCAACCTGCGAATACGCAATGTGGATGGACGCCGACGACGTCGTGAACGAAGAAAACCTGAAAAAACTCATTGAAATCAAAGAAAAACTCAAAGAAAAACCCGTCGACGCGTTGTTTTGCAGTTACGACGTTTCCTTTGACGCAAAAGGCAACACAACCTACCATTTCTACCGCGAACGCATACTTCGGCTTGCGGCAGGAGTACAATGGCTGGGATGCGTGCACGAATGCATAGTTCCGTCGGGCACGATAGACTTTGCCGATTTCCATATCCAACACAGACGTTCGCCCAAAGAACGCGGACGGCGAAACCTCGAAATTTACCAGAAAAACATTTCAAAAGGAATGGTTCTGGACGCCCGCAACAAGTTTTATTATGGCCGCGAGCTTTACAACAACAGGCTTTACGACGAAGCTGCCGCCGTCCTCGAAGCAATGATATCGATGAAAGAAGGCTGGTGTATAAACAAAATCGAAGCGTGCAAAGTCCTTTCGGACTGTTACCTGCGGCTCAACGACCGCGACCGCGCACTCGAAACGCTGTTCAGAAGTTTCCGTTTCGGACCTCCGCGCTCAGCCGTACTTTGCAAAATCGGCAGCTTTTTCAAAGCGGACGAAAAATGGGAAGAAGCGGCTTTCTGGTATTCTAACGCGCTCAATTCCAAAGACTACTCTCACTTCGGCGACTTCGACGCACCAGAAACCAGAGCAATGACGCCCTTACTCGACCTGACGCTTTGCTACTACAAACTCGGCGACACGGAAAAATCCCTGAAATGCCACAAAACCGCGCGCGAAATAGACCCCGACCACCCGTCCGTAGTCTACAACGAAAACTTTTTCAAATCAAAAGGTTTGTTGTAAAAGCGTTTCAACCCAACACAATCAGATCAAATGCAAAACGTCGCAACCGCGGCGTTTTTCTTTTATTCAATGCATATAGTAATCAGAATATTTGCAATAACAAAATTTTATGTGTGGTTTTGCCACTTTTATTCGCAATTATGAATAATTATGCATTAATCCGCATCATACAGTCTGAATTGTCCGTTTTTGACCGAACGAGAGAAAAAGTCGCCGTCCGACGGCATACCGTTGAAAAAGCAATCGATACAGCCCGTTGTACATTTGTGCCCCGCTATCATTATAACCGCGTCGCTTTTGCCGTACTTTGAAACAAGTTCGTTCATAAACCCGAAAATCCTTGCAACAAACGCCTTCGGGTCTTCGACGCCCGTATAAAATCTCGTGTCGGGGATAAGTCCAACCGTGAGTTTCATATTTTCGTCTATCACCTGATTGTCGGCACTTCCCACGTCAAAAGGTTGCAAACGTTCGTCCGTCAGAACTTCCGCTCCGCGCGATACGATTTTCGCGGTCTGCACCGCTCTTTCCTGCGGCGAAGAATAAACGACGTCAAATTTCACGTCACGGAGTTTTTCCGCAGTTTCGGCAGCCTGCCGCAAACCTTCGGCGTTCAGCGGCAACCCTTTTCTCCCCTGCATTCTTTTCTGAATATTCAAGTCCGTTTGTCCGTGTCTGACAAGATATATTTTCATATTTCACCTTCCGCAAGTTCCGCAAGCAACTCTTCCACAATCTCTACGTTGCGTGCCCTGATTTTCTCGTTTACCCTACGGTTGAAGTCCTTACAATCGCTGTTGACAAAATCCACCTGGAATATCGGCATCATTTTGAGCCATTCGTCAAACAGTTCGTTATCCAACAAGTTTGCGTTGTACTCTTCTGCGAATTTCAGAAGCGACCACGCCCCGATTGAACGAAAAACGTCACCCGCCGATGCAACCGAAAACGCCGCCTGTGCCTGATTTACCCTCAACTTATACTCGGCAAAGTAATCTTCAGACAATTCGCAATAAAAATCGTTTATACCGTTTACAAGCGACTGTTCACCGATGGAATCGTGCCATTCGTGTTCTGCATTGCTGTCCATATCGAAAAAGTAGTCGGAATACTCGCTTTTTTCCGTAAAATGATTATAATCTGTTTCCCCGTCGTTTCTGTCCAAAAGCACAACTCCCGCTTTTGTTCCGTTTTGGGTCACGTCGTTGTACGTGAGGTCGTAAAGATTGACTTTTTCCTCGTCATACGGATACTTTCTGTTAAGTCCGTAGGTATTGACCTCTCCGTAATATATGTAGTCAAACAGATTTTTTCCGTTATATGTGACGCCCGCAAGCCAGTCGTGGAAAGTGTCAAAACTCTGGTCGCCGAAATATCCGGGCTGGAACAACAGCACTACGACTTCGCCTTTCGCGTCTTCCAAAAACCGCAGCACTTCGACGACGTCTTGTTCGAGCGCTCTGCCCGTAATCGAATGGCAAGCAACCCAATCGCCGTTATAGTAAGAATATTTCAAATGCAGAAACCTTGCGCCTTGAAGAAGAATTTGTCCGACAGAAACCGTTTGCGTCACGGCGTAACGGTACTGGAAACCTTTGCTCACGGGATATACTTTGCCCAAAATACCGTTTTCGCCCTCACCGTCAAGCGGATTGCCGTACTGTATTGATGCAGTATTCGCGTCGTGCGCTCCGAGCATAGCAATATCCACTATTTTAGGATTAGCGGCGCTTATGCCTTCAATATCCGCAAGTACGGTTTTGTACGCGCAGTCCGTACTCCCGATCCCCACACCTAGACTCCGCCGCGCATTCAGAACAACACTGAAAAAAACAACGAACGCAATCGCCACAATCAACAGTATTACACACGCGGTCAATGCTTTTCTTCTCGAAACGTTACGTTTTGCCTTTTTTTTCAATTCAGCGGATACGTTTATGATTTTGACTTCTGATATATCCATTTTTCCCTCTTTCATAACTCCACTCATTCAACGAGCACCTTTTCACAAAATTATTCCGACTTTTGTCTGAACTCACAAATCAATCCACTCGTGTTTACTTACTCGCGATTAAAAAATTTTTCGCTTGTTTACTCACCAAAACACCCAATTTTGCAACGCTGACATACATAATTTATTCAGTCGCCGAAGATTTCACAAACGCCATGGCGTCGCGATGAATTTCACGCTCCCACAAAGTGTCGTAAAGCGCGGGTTGTTTGAGCAGTCGGCTTATAATCGCCGAAACGAAAATCGCAATCACGGCAGACAACAGACAATCCACTCTACCCGTCGTTTCGGCAAACAACGCCACAACCGTGAGCGGCGCACCTATACAGGAACCGAAAAACGCACACATCGTTATCAGCGCCACAACCGGCACGCACGCAGTCGACATACCAGCAGCGACTCCGATAAATCCGACCAGTGCCCCGAGCATTGCACCCAATGCCAGCATAGGAACCATCATCCCGCCGGTCGGTGCCGCACGGAAAACCATAACGACAAGACAGAATTTGATTGCAAGCAGCATAAGTAATCTGCTCCAATCGTAGTTGCCGTCGAGAATACCGTTTATGATCACCGTACCTCCACCAATGTTGTCGGGAACGAAAATGTTGACGACAGCAACTATAACGAACAAAACAACCAACGGCACAAAACGCGGCAAGCGTGACTTCGCCGAAAGATTATCAGTCGCAAGTATCGATATGTTGAAAAGTCTTGCGGCAAGTGCGGCGAAAATTCCCGCAATCAAAGATATCCACAAGAAATTGTCGGGTACAGCCGAAAGTGTTGCCGCTTCAAAATAAATTTCTTTCATTCCAAGCGCATCGCCAAGTCCGTTACGCAAGGAAATTGCAAACATAACCGAAGTGCACACCGATGCAAGCATCAAAGGATTGAACTTTCTTTGCACTTCTTCAATGACGAACAGTATTCCCGTGAAGGGAGCAATGAACGCTCCCGCCACACCTGCGGCAACACCGCTGTTTGCGACATAGCGCTTAGAAGAGAGAATTCTACCCCGTCCGCACTCCTCTATTCCCGCACCGAGACCACCGCCGAACTGAACGGACGGCCCTTCCGCTCCGACGGGAATGCCCGCAATAAATGAGACACAGCTTCCCGCAACGGTGGCAAAGCACATCGTCCACCACTTCATCTCTTTTTTGCCGCACATCATTGCTTCCGTACGCGGAATGCCACTGCCGCGCGCTTCCGGAATTTTCTTTGTGAACCATGTCATAAACACGGCAATCAAAATCATGCACACAAAATACAGTGCAATGAACTTCTTATGCTCCTGCAATTCTTCACCGACTATCACGGCAAAATCGGCAGACAATTCGAGCAGCAAATTGAAAAGAGTAATCAGCACTCCCACGACAACGCCAACGGCGGCACTGCGTGTAAGCACGGGAAGCACCTTAAACAGAAAATAGTCTTTCGGCGAAGATGCAATCACAGCATCGTCGAAATCGCCGGATTCAATGTACGTTATCTTCATCGCCACCTCGCGAGCCGAAACGCTTTGCATGCGTTCGGGCGGCAACAGCCGCGACCGCCCCCAAACCATGACAAAAGAACAGGCGGTGCAGTTATTCATAATAAATATGTTACATTATACAATAAAACAAAAAAAATGTACAGCAACAAAAATTCAGCTTAATTCCGATGACGAACAATATCCGCAAGAATAAAGCAACGCCTACAAAAAACAGATTTTCAAAACAAATCGCGTCTACGAAATTTACACAGTACAAAACCACAAAAGCTAATCATTTTTTTCAAATTTTCTCAAAAATTGCCAACAGGGTATCTTTCAAAACTCTCAAAATCCTGTCAACACCTGAAAAATGCCCGATTTTACTTAAACTACGCCACAATCTTCAATAAATACTATGTTTTTCCAATGTTAATTGTCATTTCATTACTGTTATTCGAAAGAAGAAATTTTGCACTGCTTGTCGCTCCGACAATTCTAAAAATTACACTTTTGAAGAAAAGTATTATAAAAACAAGGATTTTCAAAAGTAGTTTTTCAAGCCAAATATAATACTTTCAGGCATTTTAGATGTTTTCAGGCATTTTCTTTCTCCGTGCAGAAAGCACGTCCAATTCTGTCATTTTCTTCACTTCCGACAGCAAAACAGCTTTGTTCGCAGATTTTAAATTGTTCCTATGCCTTATAAATTGCTCCGCACCAAAACAGCGCCCTAATGGCTAATTTTCTTGTTTTTTATTTGATTTTCTCTTTTCTTCCGCAATTCCTTAGCCGATTTTATCGTTTCTGTATACAAATACGGTATATTTCAACAGTTCTTTGCTAATACGAATACTTCCGGCATAAATCCATACCCCACAAACAACTTTTCAAGGCACATGAACCATAATCAACGCAATGGTAGAAGTTGGCTTAATTAACAAAGGAAAAATATATTGTCTAAACAAAATTAAACATATCGCCAATAATTCGCAATGCCCAAGCCAATCAGATAACAAGCTAATCAGATAAATGTATGTTCCAACAAAAGCCTTATCGCGATTTAGTTGCATGTTACAAAGCAAAACAGATCGATAGCAGCATCTTATGCCGTCACATACTTATTGAGTTAATACAAAGAAACAAAGGCGTGTAAACGCTCTAAACGTTTTTTTTTGCAAGCCGATAATTGCATGAATGTTACTTGAGCTCAGCACAAAGGTTCGAAGCTGAAATTGCCTACACAACAAACACCGCTACGACTCTACCCTGCTTAACTTTGCAAGTTGCCCGCCATCAAACCGCTATAGTCTTTTTAATAGACATTTCCGCTAAAAACTTTTAAGATGCGTCTGTGTTGTTGGCAATAATTTGATATGAGCATCTTATCTGCTCAAGCAACAATGTTAAATAATCGCAATATATGAAAAACGGCCTTTCGTCTTGAAAGGCCGTTTTTTTATTTGAATAATTTTGTGTTACGCGACCAAGCGCTTGCAATCACACATGCTATCGCTTTTTCTGACCTCACATCAGACATTCGGCAGACAGCTTTCGCCTGCGGCAAGCGACTCATCTGTAGGAGGTGCGTCTTTCAACGTACCGTTGAGGAAACGTTCGTAAGAAATCAGATCGAAATACCCTGTTCCCGTAAGACCGAAGAGTATAACTTTCTTTTCTCCGCTCTCTTTGCACTTCAATGCTTCGTCTACCGCCACTTTAATTGCGTGCGCGGATTCGGGTGCCGGCAGAATACCCTCGACTCTTGCAAATTTGACCGCCGCATCGAAAATGTCGACCTGACTTACAGCACGAGCCTCATCGATATATCCGTCGTGATAGAGTTGGCTGAGAATAGGACTCATGCCGTGATAACGCAATCCGCCCGCGTGAGATGCGGCGGGAATAAATCCGCTACCCAACGTATACATCTTCGCAAGAGGCGTGACTTTTCCGGTATCGCAATAGTCGTATGCAAATTTACCGCGTGTAAGAGAGGGACAACTCATAGGCTCGACCGCGATAAACTTCGTTTTTGCCTGCCCTTTTAATTTATCACGCATGAAAGGCGACATAAGTCCACCGAGGTTGCTTCCGCCGCCCGCGCAACCGATTACGATATCGGGATAGACGTCATACTTTTCAAGGGCTATTTTGCTTTCAAGTCCGATTATCGACTGGTGCAGCATAACCTGATTCAGAACACTGCCGAGAACATAACGCGTTCCTTCGGTTTTGGTCGCGACTTCCACAGCTTCGGAAATGGCCGTACCGAGACTTCCGCTTGTATTGTTGGGATTTTCCGCAAGCATTCTGCGTCCTACTTCCGTAGTATTCGAGGGTGATGCAATGACTTTTGCGCCGTATGTCTGCATGACGGTGCGGCGCTGCGGTTTCTGTTCGTAAGAACACCTGACCATATAAACCGTAAGATCAAGTCCGAAATATCCACACGCCATACTGAGAGCAGTACCCCATTGTCCGGCGCCTGTTTCGGTGGTGACGCCTTTCAACCCCTGTTTCTTCGCATAATAAGCCTGTGCAATAGCGCTGTTCAGTTTGTGGCTTCCACTTGTGTTGTTGCCTTCGAACTTATAATAAATCTCTGCAGGTGTATCAAGCGCTTTTTCAAGGCAATACGCACGCACCAGCGGAGACGGACGATACATCTTATAGAAATTGCGCACTTCCTCGGGAATTTTTATATAAGCGTCTTTATCGTTCAGCTCCTGCTTTGCGAGTTCGGTGCAGAAGACGGGTTCCAGATCCGAAAGGGTGACAGGCTGCAATGTTGCAGGGTTAAGGAGAGGTCGGTGGTCGGTACGCATATCGGCGCGCACGTTGTACCATTCCTTAGGCATCTCGTTTTCTGACAAATAAATCTTATAAGGTATCTCTTTTTTGTTGCTCATAGGAATTACCTCCCATAATTTATTCCCACTGTTTCGATTACGAAACATCAGGTTGCTGTTTGCGAGACAGTTATACTGTCAATTTTAAATAATTTATACACGCATCGTGTTTTATGCTATTTTCTTTTTATCAAAATAAACACACTTCGTGTATTTTATACTGTTTCAACAATGCACAGCGATTCAGTTTTTGCCTGTGCTTCAACGCTTGATTGCAGCTATCGGGAAAACAACTGCAGCTGTTTCGATTTTGCGCGCATATATCGCATTGCCCGCTTGAGACACGATACGTGTTTTAATCAAGATTTTCCTAGGTTCGCTGTTTCTTGCGTCTTAAAGGTGCTATGCAGGTTGCTTGATTTTCGCGATTGTTTTTAACCGAAAAACAAAAATCCCGACAGCATAACTGCTGCCGGGACAAAATCTTTCGATTCTGCGGTGCCACCCTGCATTGATACGACATCGCTGTCGCACCCTCTCTTCGACTGCCAACACAGTCAGGCTTCTTACGCGAGCATTACGTCCTCGGCTACTTGTTTCCTTTCGCCTCGGCCCTCGGGGGCCCATATTATCGGGTTCGGTTCCTGCCGACATCACACCGTCGTCGACTCTCTCTTAGTCCGTTTCCCGTTTTCTTCCCTTCAACGGTTTATTGATTTGATATCATCTTATCACCGCAATTTCTCACTGTCAACGGAATTTCTCGCATTTTTGCGCTTTTATTCGGCGATTGTTCTCATATGCACGTTTTTACATCTGAACCGTCCTCGTTTGCGCCAATCGACACATGCGTATAAGCTATATCGTTTTCTATACCGCTTTTTAATTATTATACTGTTTTGTCAATTTTGCGTTTTTCAATTTCGCGCTCAAAGTCAAAACGCATCTTGCGGCAGACTAATTGCCAAACTTTATTTTCCACATTGAATTGGCTTGATACTTTTTCATTTTTTCTCTTGACTTCTTTGCTGTATTTATTTGTTACATAAATTTATTATTGTTTATTATCAATAATTATGTCCGCATTTCCTAAATTGTTATCTGCCACAACTCACGCCATCACATAGTCACGAATATCAATATGCAAGCGGACACGAAAACGGATTAAAATTCAATTAAAAGTTTTTCCGAAAAGTGACATAAAACGCTTTACAAGTTTAGCGAACTAAAGTATAATGACACCATCAACCGAATTAAAGGGTGGTTTATTTCACCCGTATAAGGAGATTATATGAAAAAATCCATCATCGCTATCGTGGCCGTTCTGATGCTTGTCAGCGTGCTTGCTATCGGCCTTACCGCCTGCAACAACGACGAAAAGAACACAAACTCTCTTCTTTTCGGAAAAGAGCTCTTGCCTCTCACTGCACAAATTGACACTTTGACACAACTCAACAACGGGAGTGCGGATATTGCCGTTATGGACTCCATTATGGCAGGTTATTACACCTCGCGCGGTGATTTTGCCGGAAAAATGAGCATCCTCCCCGAACTTATGCTCAGCGAAGAAGACTATGGCATTGGCGCGAAATCTACAAGCAAAGCATTGATGAGTAAAGTCAACGAAGCGATGATTGCTCTTTACAACAATGGCAAAATGCAAACTATCGCCGCAAAATACGGCCTTGAAAACGAAATTAAAATCAATGCCGAAACCACCGATCCTTACGCCGGCGCAACCGACGATTCCTGGAATCAACTGGTTGCAGCGAAAAAAGTCGTAATCGGCTACACCGAGTTCGCACCCATTGCATATAAAGAAAACGACCAGCTTGTCGGTTATGACGTCGAACTTGCAAAAGCGGTTTTCGATTATCTCAACGAAACATACGGAACACAGATCGAAATCGAAATGACCATAATCGAATGGAGCAAGAAGGTCACGTTTATCAACAACGGCAGCATTGACCTTATTTGGAACGGCATGACAATCGACCCCGTTTTGTCCCAAGAACTCTGCATCAGCGTTCCTTATCTTGCAAACAAGCAGTCCTGCGTTGTTTTGACCAGCGACCTTGACAAATATGACACCATAGCAAAATTCATGAAGAATTCCAAAAACGCTATCGTGGCAGTCGAAAACGGTTCCGCAGCTTACAAACTGCTGACCATGGAAATCTAATTTAGAATAATGTTTGTTGATATCACAAAAGAACTGTTTGTCGGTTTCGGACTGACAGTAATGCTGTTTGCCGTCACGCTTGTGGCGGCAATTCCGCTTGGTTTGATAGTTTCTGCGTGCTCAATGACACGTTTCAAACCGCTGCGTTGGTTGACAAAAATATTTGTTTGGGTCATAAGAGGCACACCGCTGATTTTGCAGATTATCGTAATAAGCTTTATTCCAAGCACGGTATTCGGCATTATGAACAAACAAATTGCAGCCTTTTTCGGCACAACCATGGCAAACGTCAACTTCATTTTCGTTTGCATAGCTTTCATAATCAACTACGCCGCATATTTTTCTGAAATATTCCGCGGCGGCATCGAAAGTATCCCGAAAGGTCAACGCGAAGCGGCACAAGTTCTCGGAATGACAAAAGGTCAAACGTTCATGCGCGTTATTCTTCCGCAGGTCATAAAACGCATTATGGCTCCTATGTCGAACGAAATCATTACGCTTGTCAAAGACACATCGCTTGCGCGCGCAATAGGCGTTGTGGAAATAATCATGGCAGCGGAAATAGCAGTCAACCGCTACGTCGTCATATGGCCCTTGTTCTATGCAGGTGCTTTCTACCTCATATTCAATGGCGTACTGACTTTACTTTTCGCATTCCTGGAAAAGAAACTGGACTATTACAAGGTGTGATATGGCGATACTCGAAGTTAGAAATCTGAAAAAAAGTTTCGGAGAACACGAAGTGCTGAAAGGCATTGACTTCGAACTGCAAAAAGGCGAAGTACTTGCCATAATAGGTTCGTCGGGAAGCGGCAAAACAACGCTCCTCAGATGCCTCAATTTTCTCGAAACCGCAGACAGCGGACAAATCGTGGTAAACGGAGAAATCCTGTTTGACGGAAGTGCCGCGAAGAAGGAAACCGCCGAAGAAATCCGCACCAAAAGGCTGCACTTCGGACTGGTGTTTCAGCAGTTCAACCTGTTCCCGCATTACAACGCGATAACCAACATCAAACTTGCGTCCGTACTGCTTGCGAAAGAAAAACTCCGCGCCGAATACAAACGCATTTCCCGTGAAGCAAAAAGCGCAGAAGCAAAAGCAGAAAACGCTAAACTCAAAGCGGAATATACCGCTGCGGTTCAGGAGCTTGCAGACGAAGAACTGACCAAAGAAGAACTTAAAGCACGGAAATCGGAGCTTAAAGCCGATTATCGCGCAAAATACTCCGCAATGAACAAGGAAAAAGTCAAGGCGGAGAAAGAAGAGGCGAAAGAACGTTTGCTAGGCGGAATAGACGCAAAAGCACAATCGCTGCTCGAACGCGTCGGACTCGGCGACCGCGCGACAGCGTATCCCTGCGAACTGAGCGGCGGACAGCAACAACGCATAGCCATCGCACGTGCGCTTGCGTTGTCACCTGACATTCTGTGCTTTGACGAACCAACGTCCGCACTCGACCCCGAACTTACGGGAGAAGTCCTCAAAGTCATAAAAGGTCTGAAATCGGGCGACAGCACCATGATTGTCGTCACGCATGAAATGGAGTTTGCGCGCAACGTCGCGGACAAAATCATTTTTATGGCGGACGGAGTTATCGAAGAAATGGGAACGCCGTATCAGATTTTCGAAGCACCGCAGAGCGAAAAGACGAGAGCCTTCCTGCAAAAATCTCTCGAAGACGTCCTTAAAGAAGACTAAAACTCCTGCGACACTACAAAATAACGCGGAACTGTCCGCGTTATTTTATTTTGCCAACATCACACACCCGAACGTGCGGCATCCAAAAAATTATCAAATTGTGCGGCAAAATATGTTGCGATTTGTTGTGTTGAAAAACAAAATATTGTATAATTGTCACAATTAAATATTAAATATCTGCGAATTATTCGCGCCCATTACAAAAGGAGATTCTATGGACAAGAACTTTATCGCGAACCAAATTGCCGACATTCAGGCAAAGGTGGGCAACAAAAAAGTGTTGTTGGGTCTTTCCGGCGGCGTTGACAGTTCCGTCTGCGCAGCACTCATTCACAAAGCCATCGGCAACAACCTTATCTGCGTTTTCGTCAATCACGGTCTTCTCCGCAAAGGCGAATTCGAACAAGTTCAGGAAGTTTTTGCGGGACAGTTCGGTATGAACCTCGTCGCAGTCGACGCGGCAGACCGTTTCCTCGACAAACTGGTCGGCGTAACCAACCCCGAACAAAAACGTAAAATCATCGGCGAAGAGTTCATTCGCGTGTTCGAAGAAGAAGCCGCCAAACTCGGAAAAATCGAATTTCTTGCCCAGGGAACAATCCTTCCCGACATCATCGAAAGCGGTACCGACGGCAAAAACAAGCTGGTCAAATCCCACCACAACGTCGGCGGACTGCCTGCCGATATCGGTTTTGAAGGCATCATCGAACCCGTCCGCGACCTTTACAAATTCGAAGTTCGCGAAGTCGGAAGAGAACTCGGACTGCCCGACTTCATCGTCGACCGTCAGCCTTTCCCCGGTCCCGGTCTCGGCGTAAGAGTCATCGGTGAAATCACCCGCGAAAAACTCAGCATTCTCCGCGATGCGGACGCGATTTTCCGCGAAGAAATCGAAAAAGCAGGTCTTGGCGACAAAGTGTGGCAATACTTTGCAATCATCAACGACAGTATGTCCACGGGCGTCGACGCAGAAGGCGGCAGAACGTACGAACACATGATAGCGCTCCGCGCAATCAACACTCACGATGCAGTCACGGCAGATTGGGTTGAACTCCCTTACGAAGTGCTCCGCGCGGCGTCTTCCAGAATTGTCAAAGAGGTCAAAGGTGTCAACCGTGTCGTATACGACATCACCACCAAACCTCCTGCCACAATCGAATGGGAATAATCCCGCACAACATGCGACAAAAAAATCACCGAGCAATCGGTGATTTTTTTTATAAAAAGTAAATTCCGCATTTGTATTTTGCTTTTCGACAATTTTACCATGCATTTTCGACGGTTTCAACAAGCGATTTTGAGAATTTAACTCTGCTAAACAGTATACTCTGATTTAGCTGTCGCTTTATCGCCTTGTAACGGTTGCCGTCGAAAGGCATCGTGCGGAGTGCGAGATGCGGTTGTCAGTCGAGTTCGAACGCACCCGTGTAGAGCTGATAGTATTTGCCTTTCTGCGCAAGCAATTCCTCGTGATTGCCGCGTTCGATTATTTCGCCGTGTTCGAGCACCAGAATGACGTCGGCGTTTCGTACCGTGGAAAGGCGGTGCGCTATGACAAAGACCGTTCTGCCGCGCATAAGCCCGTCCATACCCTTTTCGATAATCTTTTCGGTGCGGGTGTCGATTGACGATGTGGCTTCGTCCAGAATGAGCACGGGCGGATTTGCCACCGCTGCACGTGCTATCGACAACAACTGGCGTTGTCCCTGCGAAAGATTGGCTCCGTCGCCCGAAAGCATTGTGTCGTAGCCTTGCGGCAGATGTCTGATGAAATAGTCTGCGTTTGCAAGTTTTGCCGCGGCTTCTACTTCTTCGTCGGTTGCGTCAAGTTTGCCGAAACGGATATTGTCGCGTACGGTACCCGTGAAAAGATGCGTATCCTGCAAGACCATTCCGAGAGAACGGCGCAGGTCGTCTTTCTTGATTTTCTGAATATTGATTTTGTCGTAACGTATTTTGCCGTCTTCGACGTCGTAGAAACGGTTGATAAGGTTGGTTATCGTGGTTTTGCCTGCGCCCGTCGAACCCACAAGCGCGATTTTCTGACCCGGATTTGCCACAAGGTTGATGTTTTTCAACACCGTCTTTTCGGGCACGTAACCGAAAGTCACGTTTTCGAACTCGACTTCGCCCGTCCATTTGACGTACGTGGTCGTTCCTTCCGCTTTGTGATAATGTTTCCACGCCCACTGTCCCGTGTATTTGTCGGACTCGACGATGTTGCCGTTTTCGTCCTCCGTGGCATTGACGAGAGTGACGTAACCGTCGTCCGTTTCGGGTTCGCTGTCGATAAGCGCAAAAATTCTTTCAGCACCCGCAAGCGCCATAAGAATGCTGTTTATTTGCTGGGACATCTGCCCTATCGGCATGCTGAATTGACGAGAATACTGCAAGAATACAATCAATGTACCGAAAGTCATGCCGCCGAACCCCGATACCGCGAACAGCGTGCCGACTATTGCCGTGATTGCGTAGTTGACGTAACCCAGGTTGCCGAGAATGGGCATCAGAACGTTTGCGTAGGTGTTTGCCTTGCGCGAGGCGAAACGCAGGTTGTGGTTGATTTCGTCAAAAGACTCTTTTTCCGCGTCTTCGTGGCAGAATACTTTGACGACGCGCATACCTTCGATATGCTCTTCCACGTAGCCGTCGAGTACGCCGATTGCGCGTTGCTGTTTGACGAAGTGTTTGCCCGACTTGCCGCCGATATACTTCACTATGACGAACATTATGATGAGCATTACGATGATGAACAGCGTGAGCAAGGGGCTTATTATCATCATCGCGATGAAGATGCCGAGAACCATGAGTCCGTTGGAAATGAGGTACGGAATGCCGTTTGCAAGGAGTTCGCGCAACGTATCCGCGTCGTTGGTGAAACAGCTCATTATGTCGCCGTTGGCGTGAGTGTCGAAGAAGCGTATGGGCAGGCGTTCCATCTTGGTGAACATTTCGTCACGTACGTTTTTCTGAATTTGCGTCGTCATATTGACGATAATCCAGTTGTAGCCGTACTGCATGAGCACGCCGACCGCGTATATCATTGCCATTACGCCCGCCATCAGCGAGAAGTCCGCCATCGTAACCGCGGTCGAACCTTGGGCAAGCGGCATAATGTATTTGTCCACGATTATGCCCAGCATAAACGTTCCCGAAACGGTGGCACCGACGTTGCAGACAAGGCATATTGCTGCGAATATGAGCTGAACCTTGAAGGGCTTGAAGTAGGAAAGTATACGTTTGAACGTCACCGCAGGGTTCTGCGCCTGAAACTTTTTGCCGTTGCCGTAACGCGCCGCCGCTTTGTTTTTGCCTTTTGTAAGGGTATGTCCGGATTTCTTAGTCATTTTCCGCCCCCTTTTGCTGGGAATAGAACACGTCTTTGTAAATCTGATTGTTCGCCAGCAGTTCTTCGTGAGTGCCGACGGCGTTGATTTTGCCGTCTTCCATAACGATTATTCTGTCCGCGTCCTGAACGGAACTGATACGTTGTGCGATGATAATGACCGTTATGCCTTTGAACTCCTCTTTGAGTCCCTGTCTGATTGCCGCGTCGGTTGCGGTGTCGACAGCCGAAGTAGAGTCGTCAAGTATCATTATGCGGGGATTTTTGAGCAGTGCTCTCGCAATGCACAAGCGCTGTTTCTGTCCGCCCGAAACGTTTACGCCGCCCTGACCGAGGTCGGTTTCGTATCCGTCGGGGAAACTCATGACAAAATCGTGCGCCTGCGCCGCTTTTGCCGCGTGTATAACCTGCTCGTCGGTTGCGTCGGGATTGCCCCATTTGAGGTTTTCTTTGATGCTGCCCGAGAAAAGCACGTTTTTCTGCAACACCATGCCGACTGCGTTTCTCAAATCTTCCAGTCTGTAATCGCGAACGTCTACGCCGCCAACTTTGACGCTTCCGTCGAGGACGTCATACAGACGCGGTATGAGCTGTACCAGCGTGGTCTTTGCCGAACCCGTTCCGCCTATTATACCGATTGTTTCGCCCGATTTGATGTGCAGGTTGACGTTTTCGAGGTTGAGGACTTCGGGGTTCTTGCTGTAAGAGAAATCGACGTTGTCGAAGTCTATGCTTCCGTCCGCGACTTCGTTTGTCACGGGGTCGGGATTGTCCTCGATATCGAGTTTCTCGTTGAAAACTTCCGCGATACGTCCCGCCGACGCTCTCGACAAAACGAGCATGACAAACACCATTGCCACCATTCCGAGCGACATGAGTATCTGCATGATATAGTTGATGAATGCAGTGAACTGACCGGGCGACATAATGCCGCTGATTATGCGGTTGCCGCCGAACCAAACGACGGAAACGATACACCCGAATGCAACCGCCTGCATGAGCGGCATTGCGATGACCAGCATTTTTTCGGCGGAGAACTGAAGTTTCTGAACGGTTGCACTGACCTTTCTGAATTTTTCGGTTTCGTATTCTTCACGCACGAAAGTTTTGACCGTACGGATACCCGTGAGGTTTTCCTGCGTGCTTTCGTTCATATCGTCGTATTTATGAAGCATTTTCGTAAAGCGCGGGAAAACCACGACTATACCGACTACCAATCCGACAATTATAATGGGAAGCGCGACCGCGAAAACAACCGCGAGGTCGGGGCTTATGGAAATCGCCATGGAAAGCGCCATAATAAGCATTACGGGAGCGCGGACGAGAACGCGGATTATCATCATATAGGACATCTGAATATTGCTGATGTCCGTCGTAAGACGCGTAACAAGGCTTGCGGTGTTGAAGTGGTCGAGGTTTGCGAAACTGAAATCCTGAACCTTGTAGTAAATGCGCTGTCTGACGTTCATGGAGAAGCCCGTCGCGGAATATGCCGCGTATCTGCCCGACAGAACGCCGAAAAGCAGGGATAACAGCGCCATTGCAATCATAAGTCCGCCGCAGGCAAGAATGAAGTCCGTTCTTCCGTCCAGCGAGAAAACGGGCGCGTTAAAACTGCCGAGTTGCAAGGAAAAGACAAACGGACCCGTTTCCTGTTCCAACCCCACGTCGATAATCTGCACCATAATCAGAGGAATGAACACTTCCAGAATGACTTCGAATATGACGAAAACCGAAGTCAGAACGGAAGGGAACGCATATTCCCCTATACAACCCGCGAGGGAACGCAAAGCTCCGGGCTGCTTGGCGGTTTTTTGTTGACGACCCATAAAAATTCTCTCCGTTCACGCAATACGGAAGCACAAAGCGCCGAAGCGTTGCGTGCAGGCGCATGTAAATTTATAATCAACAGTTAATATTTGTATTGCAACGTATATGCATTATATGTTGACACAAGTTATATGTCAACCCAAATACGGACGTCAAATTATAATACTTATATATTTTGAGTAACGGCTTTTAAGGCAAATTCTATACACGAAGTATTAAATAATGTTAAAAACACAAAGCCGCGCACGGTTGTGCGCGGCTTTTTCGGATTATCGGTTGTTTCGACAATCAGATTTCCGCAAATGTTAAACTCTGATGTAAATTTTCTTTTTGTCGAGGATTGTCTGTACAACGGTGTAGACTGCAAGCACAACAAGCACGATGGGAACCGCCGCACCCGCGGACATAGCCGCCGCCTCGTCGCCCTTGAACATTCCGACAATCATGCATACGAGAATTGTCGTGATGTAAGTGACGATTGCGTTTGCGCCCCAAACTTTGAGGAAATCAAACTTGGGTTGCCATTTGTTGATGAGGTTGAACGCGCCCCAGATAACCGCGGCAACACCTGCGCTGAACCAGCAGTAAGTGGGCGTATATCCTCTCTTTGCAACGTGAAGTCCGAGCGAAACCGCGCAGAACACGGCGACGAGAAGAACCAATGACGTGAGCACCCAGTAGGATTTGTCGTCTTTGAGGTCGGAGAACACTGTGCCGAGAAGCACAATCTGCGCTCCGCCGAAGCCGCCTATGAAACCGCCTTCGACAATGCTAGAACCCTGCGGATAAAGTCCGTTTTCGTAAAGCACCGCCATTACGAAGAACAGAACAGCCGCCGCCGTAAGTCTGCCCCACTTGTTGAATTTGAGGAAAGGAAGCGCAAGCAGTCCCGAAAGTCCTATGTGAGGAAGAACGTCCCACACCCAGTCGCCGTAACGGGGCGCTTCGGGAGGCGTGAATTTTTCGGCGGTTGCAACGAGAATGAAGTAAACGCCGAGCACACCCGCCACCACAAGGCTGAACCTGAACACGTTTTCGACGGGTTTCTTGATTTTGTCGCTCTTGAAGAAACGCGAAACGATGAGCAGAACAAGCAGGCAGCATTGAAGCACGAACCAAGCCGCGAAAATCTGAACGGCTTTGTGAGGTATGGCGTCGAAGTTCGCCCAGTCGCCGCTTATGACTCCGCTCCAACCGGATTCAAGTCCGGCAATTACCATGCCCATGCCGATTATGCCCGCAAATCTTGCGGCAAGCTGGACAAACGCTCTGGTCGTTCCGTATCTTTTTTCGCGCGACCTGAAACTGTGAACCATGGACAATCCGATGACGAATATGAACATGGGCGCGAAGAGGTCGGCAAACGACATTCCGGGCAACAGCATGAATATGCCTTCGGTGTCCATGCCGTCTCTGAAATGTGTGATTATGGGCGCGAAAGCCTCAAACGCTCCGCTGAACAGTCCCAGAAAATAAGAACACACCATTGCGAACATACAAAGTCCGCGGAACCTGTCAATCGACAGAATTCTTTCTTTTTTCACGCTGTCTACAGTGAGCATTTCGTGTTCGGGCACCAATGCTACCGCGTTCTGCGTGAGGTCGGTATCGTAAACCTTTTCCATATAATCTCCTTTGGTTGTGATTGGCGTCGGCGAAAGGCATCAGACGCTGATTGCCTTTCTCTTGGACAGCCAGTAGGTGAAGGCGGTAAGCAACGCGGTCATAAGCACGCCCTGAATTATGGCGAGCCAAAGCGGTGCGTCCGTCGTAGCTGCGGCGGGAAGTACCATCGTGTAAATCCCGACGAAGAAGAATTCGACGAGGAAGAGGATAATCGGGTTTTTACCCCACCACGCAAGGAAATCGAATCGGGCGGGACGGAATCTGTCCACCACGTCGAAGAGAGCGAACACGGCTCCGCTCAACCCCGTGCCGACGAGAATAAACGTAGGACTGCAAGTGCCCATCGTAATGGGTCCGAGCCACTGAACGAGGTATATTCCCAGCACAAGGAAGAAAAGGGACAACGCGTACGACATAGGTTTGCTTCTTTCGAAATATACGTCGGCAATCGCCATATCGAAGAGAAGCATTGCGCCCCAGCCGAGAGTTCCCATAATGCCGCCGTGAGGCATTACTTCGAGATAGATTGCGTTGTCGCCCGTCTGATGATAAACGGAAAATCCGATTGTGAGAATGAGCGCGACCAGAGCTTTGAGCCACGCTTTTGAACGGACAAAAGGAAGAGCGATGAGTATCGCAACGCCTATGCCCTGCAAGGTCAGCCAGTAGTTGTAAACAGCCTGACCGCCCGCCGCGATGTAGACGTAGTCGATTGCGCTGACGACAAGGTCGACGATACCCATGCACGAGAGCGAAATGTACAGTACCTGCGAGGAAATTTTCCTGAACAGCTTGTTTTTGGTACAGCCCGAAACCACGACGAGAATAATGCCGACAATGGCAATCGAACCGAACACAAGACAAGTTATGTCGACTTCGTTGAGCGGTCTGCCGCTTGCGGCTTCCACAACGTTCAGCGAAATTTCCGTAAAAGCGCCTATACCGACGAGCGCAAGCGCTCTTTCCACATAATGGATTATCGCGCTTTTCAGACCGAATTTACCGAGCCAGTTGTAAAACGACAGCGCGTAGGTCAGCCCTATTGCGAAAATAAATGCAGGCGCGATGATGTCGGCGAGCGTCATTCCGGGCAGAATGACAATGCCCTGGTTTATGTCGTGCACCGCAAGTCGGGACAGAAATCCCAGGCTCGGGAAATGCGACAAAAACTGGAATATTACCATTGAAAACACGCAAAAACCTCTGAAACGGTCGATACTTCTTATACGTTTCGGTTTTTCGGGGGTTATTGCGGCGGGGTCGGCGCCGAGATTTACGGCGTCGCTTGTCAATGCCTCGTTCATTTCAACCTCTGATTTATGCTTAACTTTTTGTAGTCGATTTTGCCGATATTGGTTCTCGGCATTTCGTCTATAATCTCTATGACCTTTGGAACGGAATATTTGATAAGATGCTTTTCGCAATGCTCGATAATCTGTTTCTTGACGGCATGCTTATCGGCGGCAGGGTCCGTAAGCGTTACAAACAGTTTGATGTACGCCTTTTCGTTGTAGTGATAACCCACCGCGCACGCTTCGTCGACAACCGGCAACTGTTTTACCACGTCCTCGATTTCGGACGGGAAAACGTTGACAGCGGAAATTTTGACTGAACGCTTCTTTCTGTCATAAACGAAAAGATACCCTTCGTCGTCCAATATGCCGAGGTCGCCCGTTTTCACGTACTTTTTGCCGTTTTTCTCGATAACTCCCGTATCGTCTCCGACGTAACCTTTCATTGCGCAATCGGACACGATTACGATTTCACCTACGGTGTTGGGTTTCAGCACGTTGCCGTCGTCGTCCCAGATTTCGATTTCGGTATCGGGAATGGGTTTGCCGCAGCTTTTCTTTTTGTAGTTCTCGAAAGTGTTGACGGCGCAAACCGACGCCACTTCCGTAAGTCCGTAACCGCGCATGACGCGTGCCGTCGAACCGTACGCGTCGAGAACCGTATCAACGTACTCGACAAAGGGTTCGGACACAACGTCGCCGCCGCACCAAACGTCTTTGAGCTTGGCAAGGTGACGTCCGCGGAAGTTGTTGCATTCCATCATTTTTCTTATCATTATCGGAACGCACGCAAAGAAAGTGACGTTGTAGCGTCTTATATACTTGTTGATGACTTTCGGCCAGAACTTCGGCATCAGTATGACGCTGTAACCGTTGGTAAGGCAGGTGTGAATTGCAACGCCCAGCCCGTACGCATGGAAAATGGGCAGCGCAACCACGCCGAATTCTCCTTTGCGTTCCTTGCGGGTGTACATTTTTTCCAGCGATACGCTCAAACGGTTGAGCGCGTCGTTCTGCAATCTTACTATACGCGGTTCGCCAGTGGTACCGCCGCTGTGCATTGTACAAACTACGTCCTCGCCTTCACCTTCCACAAGGTCGTGGAAAACTTCCATGGGATTGTGCCACACGAGCTTGGAGTAAGACAACGTACCCTGCGCGGGCTTGTGTCTTGTCAACGCATATATCGAATATGCGAGTTTTCTGACCCGCACGTAGTTGGACACCGAACACTTGATGAGCACTTGTTGTCCGAGGTCTTTGAGTTCCCTGTGGTCCTTCACGAGAATATCGTAAAACATCAGCCCTTTGGAGCCTAACCGTTGCATATTCTCTTTGAGCGAAGCAAGAGGGATTAGCGGGTGAACGATGTTCGCGACGACGCCGAGTTTGGAACACGCGTAAAAAGCCACTACCGCCTGCGGGCAGGTCGGGAGATAAATGGTAAGGACGTCGCCCTTTTCAAACCCTAAATTTTTAAGCGAATGAGCAAAGCTCTCTATGTGCGACAGAAACAATGACATCGGAATGTCGTGATTGTCGAATATCACGTGACCGCTAGGGTCGCAATTCCTTATCAGCATTTCGTAGCACGTCATACTCTTTTCCATAACGATTCTACTTTACCACAATTTGCGAAATTTTTACCATATATTCGGCTAATATTATTACAAATAATATTATAATCGTACATATGTCGAATAAAATGCAATTTTTCTTTTCAAGTCTTGATTTTGCTGCAAACAAAGACAGAGTATTTACTCTTTTAATTAAAGAAGGCTTAAATCGTCACATCGGTGATTTTTGCGCAAAAAAACACCGCCTTGCAAGGCGGTGTCGTACGGTTTGTCATATTTTCGTTGCATGTCGCTTAGTTTTGCGTCTGCGTGCATTTACGGAAAGCGATGAGCCCTGTCACGCACGCGTCAAAGCGTCGTGTTTTTTCCAAACAGCGACTCAACGTACTCACGCGCAAAGTCGAACGAGTCGAAAAGCCGATTTCCTTCCGCGCTCGAAACGGTTACGGGATAATGACAAAAAGCAAGCTCGTCAAGTGCTTGCTTCAAGTCGTAAAATTCTTTGCTTCCGTTCAACGAAACGTATGTCATATCAGACGGGGAGCAAACGCCAGATTTGTTTCTTGGTAATCATCATGATGATGTCGACAATCCAGATGAGGAGTCCGAGACCGATAAGGCGAATGATACCTGCGACGATTTTACCTTCCGAGAAACGGGTGATTGCGCCGAGGAGCCACGCCGTCACGGGGATAATCGCCAGAATGACGCTGACGATGTAAGGCAGACCGAAATAGTCTTTCTTTGCTTTCTTGGATTTAGCCATATTGAACCTCCCTAAGGCTTTTTTCGTATCAATTATATCATACCGACCGCCGCATGTAAATATACGACCTTACTTTTGAGTGCGGTGTACGCATAATTCGATTTGTATATTACGTTATCGCACACGCATATCTGTTGCGCGTAGGTGTTACCCATAGCTGTCAAGCATATCGGAGTACGCATATCGCGTTACCCGCCAACCGCACTCACTTCAAATTATTTCACTTTGCGTTTTTACCTTATCCTTTACCCTATCCCCTGACAACGGGATTTCTCGCCGCTTTGACTTCGTCGGGACGGCGGATTGCCGCATTATGGGGTGCGTCGTGCAAAGTTTCGGGCGCGCTGTATGCAGTCGCAACGATTTCGCCAAAAACTTCCGCCGCGCGGTCAAGAGTTTCCTTGCTTTCCGTTTCCGTAGGCTCGAACATAAGCGCTTCTTCCACAATGAGCGGGAAATACATTGTCGGCGGGTGAATGCCGCGGTCTATCATTGCTTTTGCGACGTCGATTGCGGACACGCCCGTTTCGTCTTTCAGTTTCTTCATGGACACCACGAACTCGTGCATACAGGGTCTCGACGTATCGACGGGATAAAAACGGCTTATCTTTTCGCGCAGGTAGTTAGCATTGAGAACGGCGGTTTCCGACGCGGCACGCAATCCGACTCCGCCGAGCGTCACAATGTACGCAAGAGCTTTGACGTAAACACCGAAGTTGCCGTAAAACGCGCTGACCTTGCCGACGGAGTTCTTTCCGTTGCCGTAGCGGAACCCTCTTTCCGTGCGTATCACGCGCGGATTGGGCAGGAATGGGGCAAGCGCCGCCTTGCAACCGACGGGACCCGAGCCGGGACCGCCGCCGCCGTGAGGCGTGGAAAAGGTCTTGTGCAGGTTGAGGTGAACGAGGTCGAACCCCATATCGCCGGGGCGGACAACACCCATAATTGCGTTGAGGTTTGCTCCGTCGTAATACATAAGACCGCCCGCGCCGTGTACGATTTCGGCAATTTCCAGAATGTTCTTTTCGAACAGTCCGAGAGTTGTCGGATTGGTGAGCATAAGCGCCGCGGTGTCGTCGCCGACCAGTCGTCTGAGGTCGTCGAGGTCAACGCCCTGTTCGCTGTCGGATTTGACGGATACGACTTCGAACCCCGCCATCGCCGCCGACGCGGGATTTGTCCCGTGCGCGCTGTCTGGCACCAGAATTTTGGTGCGCTTTAAATCGCCTCTGCTCTTGTGATATTTGCTTATCAGAAGCAACGCCGTATACTCTCCGTGCGCTCCCGCACAGGGTTGAAGCGTAACTGCGTCCATACCCGTAATTCCCGCAAGATAAGCGTTTAAAGTATCAATTACGGCAAGTGAACCCTGCGCTCTGTCGGCACGCGTCAACGGGTGCACGTTTGCAAATCCTTTCAGCGCGGCTATTTCTTCGTGCAGTTTGGGGTTGTATTTCATAGTGCACGAACCCAACGGATAGAACCCGTCGTCCACTCCGAAAGCACGTTTCGAAAGCGCGGTGTAATGGCGCACTACGTCCACTTCGGCAAGTTCGGGAAGGCGCAAATCTTCGCGCAGATATTTGCCGTCAAACTCGTATTTTTCGACTTGCAGAGGCGCGATTGTCACGCCTTGTTTACCCTTTACGGATTTCTCAAAGACCGTTTGCATACACTTCCTCCACAACCTTGACGACCTTGTCCATATCGGCTTTTTTGTTCATTTCGGTACAGCACCACAGAATTCTGTGTTCGTCGAGAACAAGTCCGCCGAGAATGTTCTGTTTGTCGAGAGCACGGACGATTGCCGCCGCCTTGTGCGGAGTAATCGTGACGAACTCGTGGAAAAACTCTCCGCCGTAAAACCTCTTCGCCCCGACTTTTTCAAGTTCTGCGGCAAGATAGTGCGCGTTTGACGCGCAGGTCACGGCAACGTTTTTCACGCCTTCTTTGCCCATTGCCGAGAGATAAACCGCGGCTGTAAGAGCGCAAAGCGCTTCGTTGGAACAGATGTTGGATGTCGCTTTTTCGCGGCGTATATGCTGTTCGCGCGCCTGCAAAGTGAGAACGTACGCACGTTCGCCCGCGGCGTCCGTGGTTTCGCCCACAATTCTTCCCGGCAGTTTGCGCATATACTCTTTCTTTGCCGCCATATAACCGAGATACGGTCCGCCGAAACTCATAGACATACCGAAAGGCTGTCCGTCGCCCACGGCTACGTCCGCGCCCAGTTCGGCGGGAGAACGGAACAGCGCAAGCGACAACGGATTGCAACCCATAACGACTTTGCAATTCGCGGCTTTTGCCGCCTTTATGAGTTCTTCCGCGTCTTCAAGCAGTCCGTAGTAGTTCGGCGACTCGAAGTACACCGTCGCGCCCGCAATCGGATTTTCGGGCAACACGGCTTTGCCGCCTTCTGCGGGGACGACCGTAAGTTCAATATTGCGTGCGGTGAGATACGTACGCAAAGTGTCGAGAGTGTCGGGGTTGACGTTGTCGAACGTCACGACCTTCTTCACTCTGTCTGCGCACATAATGCAACCTTCCGCCGCCGCAGTCGCGCCCGAATAGTGCGACGCGTTGCTGACGTCCATACCCGTGAGTTCGCATATCATCGTCTGATATTCGAATATCGCTTGCAAAATCCCCTGCGACATTTCCGCCTGATAAGGCGTGTACGACGTCACGAATTCTTCGCGCGAAGTTATGCTTTTGACAACGGACGGTATGTAGTGGTTATAACTGCCCGCCCCGAGAAAAACGCTGTCGTAAACTTTGTTGCGCGACGCAAATTCCGCAAATATATCGTAGACTTCCTGCTGACTTTTGCCGTCGGCAAGCACGACTTTGCGTTTGCGCAAAACTTCGGGCACGTCCTTGTAAAGTTCGGACGTCGAGTTCACCCCCACGACGGAAAGCATTTCCTCTTTCTGTTCGGGAGTTATGGAAAGATAATCGGACATAATCACTCCAACGAAGCCGCATACTCGGCTTCACTCATAAGATTGTCCGCAAGTGCGGTATATTCGACGGCGCAAATCCATTCGTCGGGGTTTTGGTTTACGGTTTCGGGAGCGTCGGCGAGAGTTTCGTTGACCTTGCGTACGACTCCGCAAACGGGAGAATTGACTTCCGCAACGGCTTTGACGGACTCTATTTCGCAAAAAGGTTCGCCCGCATTGACTTCCTGACCTTCTTCGGGCAAGGACACGTATACGACTTCACCGAGTTCGTCGGCAGCGAACTTACTGATTCCCACATAAGCGAATCCGTCTTTGATTTCTACCCATTCGTGCGTTTTGGTGTACTGTTTCATAAATTTCTCCTCTCGTTGGATTTTGTTTGCAGACTTCTGCATATAGTTTGTCGTTGCGCCTGTTTGGCACCCCGACAGCTTTATTTCGTTTTTCAGATTATATTTTTTACCAAACGATTTTGACTTCTAGACCTCTCAAAATTTACCGTCTGTAAAAAGGCAGATTAACGGTTTCGAGCGCGATTTTGTGTCCGCGTACGTCCGCTGTCAGTTCGCTGCCCACAAACGCCCGTTTTATTCTCAACATACATATGCCGTAACCGAGTGTCGGCGAATGAGTACCCGAAGTAGACACGCCGACGAGTTCGTCGCCGCAGTATATATCGCAATGTTCGCGCACAATGCCCCGTTCCTTTACTCTTGCGCCTACACGCGCATATTCGGGGACGTGAGCAAGGATTGCGTCTTTTCCGACAAAACTTTCTTTTGCCGTTTTGATTGCAAACCCGAGCCCAGTTTCGTTTACGGGAATATCTTCGCCGAGTTCGTGCCCGTAAAGTGGCATACCCGCTTCGAGTCGCAGAGTGTCACGCGCGCCGAGTCCGCAAGGAATAAGCCCGAAGGGTTTCCCCGCATTCATAAGTATATCGTAAAGCTGCGCGACGACAGCGTTCATGCAATAGATTTCAAATCCGTCCTCGCCCGTATACCCCGTACGCGAAACGCACGTGTCGATTCCTTTGATACTGACGTCGGGTATGAACGAATAATACTTTTTCGGGATATATTTTTCGTCGATAAGCGTACGCAAAATGCTTTCGGCGGCAGGTCCCTGCAACGCTACCTGCGAAACGTCGTCCGACCAGTCGTAAAATTCCGCGCCTTTGAGATGCGCTCTTACCCACGCGGCGTCCTTCTCGACGTTTGCACCGTTGACAATCATCCAGAACTTGTCCGCTTTTTCACGGTAAATCAGAACGTCGTCGACCGCGCCCCCGCGTTCGTTGGGCAGAATGGAATAGCGTACCTGACCGTCGTACATTCCGCGGATATCGTTGGTCAGCAATTCGTTGAGCGCGCTTTCGGCGTTTGCTCCCCTGAACATAAACTCACCCATATGCGACACGTCGAATATACCAGCCGCGGTACGCACGGCTTTGTGTTCTTCGAGTATACCTCTGTACTGCACTGGGAGCGCATACCCCGCAAAATCGACAATCTTGCCGCCGAGCGCGACGTGCGTATCGTAAAGCGCGGTTTTCTTTGCCATACAGACCTCCCTTCCGCAAACTTCCACATTGTCGGGAAACCCGCGGAATTGTTTTGAATTGACTAGTTTTCTTGTCGTTTGTTTAGAACGTATTGCCTAGTTCACAATCGTTTCGCTGTCGCAAACACATCGGGTTTTTCGTCCGTCAACGTTTGTGGGTTGCAAGCCCGAACACGTCTTCGCACGCCTCTGCAACGCTTTCGTAGACTGTGGGGTGCGCGTGAATTGTTGCCGCTACCTGCTCCGCCGTAAGCCCGTTTTTTATCGCAAGCGCAAGTTCGCCGACTATTTCCGTAACGCCCTTTCCGAACAGCTCTGCACCCAAAACGCGGTCTTTATCGTCACAATATACTTTGATAAACCCTCTGTTCGAGCCGTTTATAAGGCTTTTGCCGTTTGCACCCAAAAGGAATTTGCCGCTCTTCGCCGCGCCTTCCACGTTGCCGACAACCGCGATTTCGGGTTGCGTGTAAACTAGCGACGGCACGACGGACAAGTCGGGCGCGGTTCCCTTTCCCGTCATTGCGCATACTGCCTTCAACGCCCCCGCCGCCGCATAATGCGCAAGTTGTATGCCCTGCGCCACGTCGCCCGCGGCGTAAACGTCGGGGACTTCCGTCCTCATATTTTCGTCGACCGCGATTGCACGGTCGGTTTGCAAACCTATGTTTTCAAACCCGATATTTTCGACGTTCGGACGTCTGCCCGCCGCGCAAATAACAGCGTCGCAACAGACTGTATTTTCGCCGTTTTTGTCCTCGAAGCGAACAAATCCGTCGCCGATTTCCGTAACGCGCGCCGACGTGCGGATTGTCGCGTTTTTCCTTTTCAGAACGGACGACAACTGAACGGAGATTTCCTTGCTCATCATGGGAAGAATGCGGTCGGCATATTCAATCACCGTCACCGCTTTGCCAAGGTCGGTAAAATAACTTGCGAATTCCGTACCGATTACGCCGCCGCCCACAATCACGATTTCGTTGCCGTCCACGGGACGGGCAAGGACGTCGTCCGACGTCAACGCTTTTTCCGCACCTTTGACGTTGAGAACCGCAGGGCGCGAACCCGTTGCAATCAGCATTTTGTCGCACTCGAAAACTTCTCCGTCGGCTTCTACGGAATGCGCGGAAATAATTTTGCCCGTGCCCTTTACAAGTGTGACTTTGCCCGCTTTCAGCAGACTTTCTATACCGTCGCGCAAAGTCGCAACCGTCTTCTCTTTTCTTGAATAAACCGCCTGTTCGTCAAACTTTACGTCGCTTGCGACAACCCCCAGACTTTCCCATTCGTCACGGGAAAAATAAAGTTCGGAAGAATGCAGCAGACATTTTGTCGGAATGCAACCGCGGTTAAGACACGTTCCGCCCACGTTGTCCTTTTCGACAAGCACAACGCTCATTCCGCACTTTGCCGCGCGTATTGCCGCAGTATATCCCGCAGGACCGCCGCCTAGTATAACAAGGTCAGTTTTCATACCACTCCTTCGCCGCTTCGCTGGCTATTGCACAAGCTGCCGACGTTGTTTCGGAACAGTCTTCAACGCCGTTTTCGGTCTTGTCGGCTTCAACGTGAATGCCGTTTTCTTCCGTCCCCGACCGAACAATCCTGCCTTCCGCCGCCGCTTTGAGATTTACGCCGCAAAGCGTTTCTTCAACCGCGCAAACCTTTTCGCTCTCCAACGCGTCGGTGTAAATGCGGGCGGTTTTGATTTCGTCGTTTTCTATCCGCAACGCAACGACTGCGGGGCGCCCGAAGAGTTCCGTTTTCATCCTGAAATCGAAATCTTCTTTTTTTCCGTACCGCCACTCGTCCGCGCCGAAAAATCCCGTCCATTTGAGCACAATGTCCGCGCCGAGCATAAAAGGCGCGAGCCTGCAAAACTCGGCTTCGGCATATTCTTCCGCAAAGGCTTTTTCGAGTGCCGCAACCATACTTTCGCGGTTTATCTCCGAATTGTACGTATCGAGCGCGCACACCCTCGAACTCACGCTTTTTACCGCTTTGCCCGTGAATTTGTCCTGGTCGGGAGTGAGATATTTCGCAACGCGTTCTTTCGAAGTCCCGAGAAGCAAAGTGCCGTGGTGCAGTTTGCAATCGCCTTTTGTGTAATAAGCATTGCCGCTGAACTTCGCACCGTTTACGGTAAGGTCGTTTCTGCCGTTGCGTTCGACACAAATGCCGAAACTTTCAACCGCGCGTTGCACCACGTTGAAATTGCGTTCTTTATCGAAATCGGAAGATTTTGAAATAAAAGTAAAATTCAGGTTGTCATTGTCGTGAAAAACCGCGCCGCCGCCCGACAACCTTCGGGCAAGTAGTCCGCCGTCGCTTTCGAGAAGTTCGACTTTGCACTCCGCGTACGCATTCTGATTGCGGCCTAGCACGACCGCAAAATCGTTCGTCCAGACGTACAGTACGGTTTCGCCCTCGGAAACGCGCTCCAAAAGAGAGGCTTCCACCCCCTGATTGACGAACACGTTCGTGCTCGGATTGTCGACGAACACCGCTTTCGAAACCGCCATACAGACAGTATATAACTTTTATAATTTATAATCAAGAACGAAAACGTCAATTATATTTCCCGTTTCCGTTTATGTTGAAATTCCTCTCGTTCAGGACGTAAGTCCGAACGATATTGCTTTCCATTGCTCATTTCAAACGTGAGAGTTCGCGTTTAACCCAACTGACGTCGACCGATTATTCCTCGTTGATGCCGAGGGCAACGCCGAGAACGTCGTCAACAGGCAAGGAAAAACAAATTCCCGCACCGAGAGTGTTAAGCCCCGCTTTGTCGATGACGGATTTCATAATGTCTTTGAATTTGCCTTCTTCCGCCAGAATGAACACCATTTCTTTTTCGGGCTGAACGGCAATTCCGAACAGTTTTTCGGCCTCGTGCGCACCTGCGCCTCTTGCGTTGAGCAAAGTTCCGCCCGTTGCTCCCGCGGCACGCGCCGCGTCCATAACCGTCGTTGAAAAACCTCTGTTTACAATGGTGACAATCAGTTTGTAACTCATATTTTTCTCTCCTTTGCTCCGTTTGTGAGAATGTTGAGAGTTGCGGGTCCGCCGACGCTTCCGACGGGAAGCGTGAAAGCTACGCCGGCGCCCTTGCTACCGAACCCGAACTTCTCTTTCAGACAATCGAAAATCGCGGAAACTTTTTCCTCTTCCGCCGTACAGAACACGACGCCTTTTTCCGTTTGTCCTATGCCGAGCACTTCGCTGAGCGCGGTGGGCGCGGTTCCCGTTCCGAGTGCGGCGTGAGGATACGCCGCCCCGCATTCGCAAAGTGCGTTTATTACTTTTTCCGTTTTGTTCCTGTCGGCTATGACCACAACGAGTTTAAGTTTCATACCCTACTCCAAGTCGATAATCTCGCCTTCTTCGGCAAGCATATTTCGATAGAATTCTTCCGCTTCGCGTTTTGCGATATGTTTTTTGACTTTGAACACAAGCCCCATAATCTGAATGGCAACGAGCGGAGTCATTGCGACAAACGCGATTATACCGAATGCATCCGTGATTATGTTTCCGCCGAGTGCTGACGTCGCCCCCATTGCAAACGGCAAGAGGAAAGTCGCCGTCATAGGTCCAGACGCCACTCCGCCGGAGTCGAAAGCTATAGCCGTGAATATCTTCGGCACAAAAAACGATAGCCCGAGAGCGATAACGTATACGGGCAGGATAAAATACCATATCGAAACGCCCGTCACGACTCTTATCATGCTGAGCGCCACGGCAGCCGCCATTGAAATCACGAGCACGAACAACATATTTTTCCGTGCAATGGCACCGCCCGTCATGGCTTCGACCTGTGAAATCAGAACGTGCACAGCGGGTTCGGCAAGCACGAGGAAAGCACCGACAACGGCGCCGACGGGCACGACAAGCCACTTGCCCGCTTCCGCAAGCGCTCCGCCGATAAACGTACCGGCAGGCATAAATCCGACGTTGACGCCCGTGAGGAACAGCGTAAGTCCTATGTAAGTATAAACCGCACCTACTGCAATACGGGCAAGGCTTTTGAGCGGCAATTTCAGCATTATGAACTGGAATATCACAAAGAAAACGAAAATCGGCGCGAGCGCAATGCCAACCTCTTTGAGGTAGACAGGCAACGCGTTTACGTACGCTTTCAAAACTTCGCCGAAGGTTGCAAAATCGGTTGCTGCGGCGACTTCCGCATAAGCGTCCGAACGATAAGCCAATCCGAGAATGAGAACGGCAAAAATCGGACCTACCGAACAAATGCCGACCATGCCGAAACTGTCTTCCTGCGACTTCGAGCCGCCCGCGACACCTGCGATACCTACGCCGAGCGCAAGTATGAACGGCACCGTAATCGGACCTGTCGCTACGCCGCCCGAGTCGAACGCAAGCGGCAAATAATCCTGCGGCACAAACGCCGCAAGAACGAAAACTATTCCGTAAAGAGCAATCAGCAAAAAATTCAGTTTGATTTTGAGGAAAACTCTCAGCACGGCAAGCAACATAAATATACCGACACCGACAGCCACGGTGACAATCAGCACCGCGTTCGGAATCGAATTAATCTGCGTGGCAAGAACTGTAAGGTCGGGTTCTGCAACAGTCACGATAAATCCGACCACAAAACATACAAAAAGAATAAGCGGAACTTTGTTCGTTGCCGTAACTTTTGCCCCTATATGCTCACCCATCGGTTCCATGGACACGGAACTTCCGAGCGAATACAACGTCATTCCGATTACGAGAAGAACCGCGCCCACGAGAAAAGATGCCAGACTCAATGTCGGCATTCCTCCGAGCGCAAAATTCAAAATGAGAATCAACACGGTCACGGGGATTACCGCCACCGCAGATTCTCTGAGTTTAATCAGAAAGTTTTTCATCAGGTTATAAATACACCGTTGGGTTTGATTTTATGTTTGCCGCCCTATTGCAAAGAGCGCACGAAACTCTTGTTCGGTATTTTCTATACTCTCTTATTGGTCTGCGTTTTTGCAACAACGGTCAAAGAATCGGAGCGACAAATCGTTGACTCTCACCGACTGCTGCCATTCGGGACGCAGAATGTTGTAAACGTGCCCGAGCCGCGCTCCGTCCTTTGCCGATACGAAATCGAAAAGGTATTCGCCGCCGCGTTTTTTCATAAAAGCGTCCAGCCTGTACGTGTGCTGCAAAAACTGGTCTTTTTCGCACCCGATAATCATAATCGGCGGCAAATCAACCCCGTTCGCGACTTCGACGAAAGACGATTTGCCGTAATACGGCGATTTTTTCGGTCTGCGCCCGAACATCATTCTTTCGAACTTGCGTTGCAGGGGGAAATACAACTTGTTGACCTTGCCATTACCGTTGAGCGCAAGTTCGTGCACATCGCATACGGCGTGACTGAGCACAAGACATCTTATGCCGAGTTTCGGCACCTTTACCCCGTAAAGCTCCGCAAGCGCGGGACTTTTGTATATACAGCATAAAAGCGACGACAAATGCCCGCCCGCCGAGTCGCCCGTGAGCATGACTTTGTCAGGGTCGAATTTAAGTTTTTCCGCACGGTCGGCAACAAAAGATATTGCCGCGGCAACGTCGCCTATCTGTCCCCGCAAATCCGTATGCGGCATAAGGCGGTAACTCATACCGACGACGGCGTAGCCTTTTGACGCAAGGTACATGCAATAATTTTTGTTCAGTTCCTTGTCACCGTACACCCACGCGCCGCCGTGTACGTCGATAATCAAAGGGAGTATCGCGTCGTTTCCCTGCGGACGGTAAAAATTGAGTTTGTGCATGGCGTCGCCGTCGCCCGCATAATCGAATTCGACGACGTCAACCCCTGCGCAAGATTTTTGTTTTGCCATTCTTCTGCCGTCCTGCTTGGCAAGCTGTTTGCACGCAATCCTAATGATTAAATCCGAAATACACACGATAACCCCCCGTTTCCGCTATTAATCGCCACAATAATTCAACGATGCATCGCCACGGTTCCGCACTGCACAATCACCCCGTCTGCACCGTGACGATTAATATATTCATTATACACGACTTCCCCCCTTCCCGCAATACTCAATCCTCTCCTCAGTCTTGCAAATAAAAAAAATCGGAGATAATCTATTCTCCGATTTTACATAATGTTTGTTTTAGTCAGATGTTTAATTCTCCGTTGTAGTTGTTGTTTGCGATTGCTCTTTTTCGGCGCGCTTTGCCTCTTGCTTCAGTCGATGCTTGTACCGCGCTCTTGCCACATCGATTGCGTCGCAATTGTCTTGAAGATAACTTATAGTGAAACGGTATTTACCGTTTAGAAATATCCTGTCGCAGGCGTTGTATTGCCTTATCTCGATTTCGTCATAGTTGTAGCGATACTTTACTCCGATAAAATTGGTGTGAACAAAATAATCGTCATAGATTTCAACTTTCCAGTTGAATGCCATCAGTCCTATCCACCAACCTAGCAATATAAATATTATAAACATCATCCCGCCGAGTTGAGTTTCTAGTTCGTCACCTGCAAAACTAGTGGGCCAAAATATGCTTGCCGTCATTAAACCATAGATGAAAAAAATACCAGATGATGCCAAACGATAAAAGTTCGGTTGACGAATTATGTTCTTGTTTTCTTCTTTATGAGTCTTGACGACCACAAAGTACCTGATCGCACTGAACAACACGGACGCTACCAACAATGTGCTGATTGCAAAACATATGTGTGCCGCAATTTTCATATCCTTCCCCTAAAAAAAGACCTTTTATATATAAACACATCCCAACACGCTTTTGTCCAAAACCATAAAGAATTGATTTTTGCGCAACGTTGACTTTACAGTCCATCGATGCCTTCGGTTTAATTCTGTTGCGTTTTGTGTATAATGTGATATAATCTTTTTACTCGTCGGCAGTCCTTTTTTGTTTGCGGATTAGCCGTCAGGGGGTGTACCGGCTTCGACAGTCAGTTTGAGGTGGGGTAAGCATGCCGCAGGCTCGTCTGCGTTAAAATCGGAAATTAAAATTAAACGCAAACAAAACTCAAAAGAGCTCCTCTATGGAGTTCGCCCTCGCTGCATAATATAGTCAGCGTGTCGCCGTCGGGTTTTCTGTTCCCCGACCAAGCGGCATCATAAAAAACAGACAACGCAATCCCATCGCCCGGTAAGATTGCTGTTAAACGGGCTCATCAAACAGAGGTTCGCCCACGTACCGAAGCACGAAAAATTCAAACGTCGGCTAAGCATGTAGAAGTCGCCATTAACGGTTGATTGGACCGGGGTTCAACTCCCCGCACCTCCACCAAACGCGACGTATACGCACACTCTGCGTTTACGTCAGAATTAGAAACCGATTTATCGGTTTCTTTTTCATTTTCGGGCATTTTTTGGACGTTCTCGCCGTCGTCGCCGTATCCGTCGGGATAATCGGGGAAAATTAGATTTAAGAGCAGTTCACCCTGTTGCCCGCCTTTGAGGTGGAACAACACTTTCATTTTATCGTTGTACAGTATCACCCTATAAATGAATGTGTCTATTAGGTCTTTGCGGTTCTTTGTCTTGGAATAGTCAAGCGTTCGGAAATGCGACAGCCATTTGCGAATATCGGCATAACTGTAATTTATCTGCATTGCTTTTTCGTTGGCGATTGTGTCTTGCAATTCCTTGTTTTCGTTTTCTAACTTCTCGATTTGCGACAGAATGGTGTCGGCAATCTTGCCGAGCATTAACGCCTGCATAAGATTGTTAATTGCCTTTTGATTTTCCGCGATAAGGTTTTCAAGCCGTTTTATCTCGGTGTCGTTCTGCTCTGCTTGGATAAGCAAATAGGTTTCAGCGGCTACAAGGTCTATAAACTCGTCGGTCAAAATACCGTGTTCGCCCACTATGGCGGCAACGACCTCATCTTCGATAAACTGTTTGCGGACAGTCCGCTTTTTGCAAATGCCCTTATTGTTACCCGTACATTTATAATAGTGATGTATCTTTTTGCTTTTGCTCGTTGAGCTTATGCCCGTCATTTTGTTGCCGCAATGCCCGCATATCATTTTATCCGACAACAAATATTCGACTTTGGCTTTGCCGCGGGACGGCGCGGCGGCGTATTTGGCTAACACCTTTTGCGCCTCGGCAAAAAGTTCGTCGTCGATGAGTTGCGGCATACCGCCGTCAATCTCTTCGCCGTGATAGATGTACTTGCCCAAATAGCGGCGATTGCTGAATATGCGGTGAAAACTGCTTTTGTTCCACAAGCCGCCCTGCGATGTTTTTATGCCGCGTTCGTTCAGAAAGCGGATAATATCGGCATACGTTCTGCCGCCGACAAACATTTCAAATATAGTTTTGACAAGCGGCGCGGTTTCCTCGTTGACGACAAAATTCTTTTGTTCGTCCACCTTATAACCGAGGGGAACGCTCCCTCCAAAATATTTGCATTTCGACGCGGATATGGCTATACCGCGTTTTATTTTTTGCGAAAGTTCGGCGGAATAATATTCCGCCATACTCTCCAAAACGCCCTCGATTAAAATGCCGCTGGCATCGTCTGTGATATTCTCTTTTGCGGAGAGTACGCGAACGCCGTTCTTTTTTAGTTTGGCTTTATAAGTCGCGCTATCATAACGATTACGGGCGAAACGGTCTAACTGATAGACGATTACAAACTGAAAGCCCTTGCGCTTGCTATCCTCAATCATTTGCAGAAAGTCGGGGCGTTTGTCGGTCGTACCCGTCAAGGCTCTGTCTATGTATTCGCGGACTATGCGCAAATTATTGCGTTCGGCAAAGGCGCGGCACTCTTTGAGTTGCCCCTCGATGGACTGTTCGTTTTGTGCGTGGGAACTGAAACGGGCGTAAATGACTGCGTTTTTCATTGCGGTTGCTCCTTTCGGCGCGGGGTGCGCCTTAAATTTAATTGCGGCGTTCGCTTTTGTGCTTAACCGCCTTAATCAGCGAAAAACACCGCCGCAGAAAAATGTCAAGGGTTTGCGCCGTAGGCGACGGCGTTTTATGCCTGACGGGAGATAAATAGCCGCCCTTGACCATTTTGCAAGGCGGTGATAAATACCCGCAAGGCGGTTAAGCACAAGCGAAAACTCATACTGAATTATTATAACATATATAGCAATCGTTCTTCAATTTTGAATTGACGTGTTTTATGTTGTATTTTGAAAGATACTGTCGAAAAATTATAAAAGAAAATTGTTAGATATTATGCTCATTTTGCTTGACAAATTGGCGTATAATCGCATATAATGACATAGATAGTGGTCAATGTGAGGTGCTTATATGGAGTTTGCAGATTATATTGAAATGCTTAAAGCGTTAGGAGAAAATACACGCTTTCGCATTTTTGAAATGTTACGCAACGGAACTCTTTGCGGGTGCAAAATTCTTGAACAGTTAAACATTACTCAACCTACTCTTTCGCATCATATGAAAGTGCTATGCGACTGCGGTCTTGTAAAAGCGGAGAAAGATTGGAAATGGACATATTATACTATTGATTGTGAGAAACTACAAGATTTGCTTACTTTTTTGGGCAATACTAAATGTTTGAGAAAAAAGTAGAATAAGGAATTTTATTTTTTTCTTATCACATAGACATAAATCAATATTAAAAGGAGATATTATGGAAGAAACGGAAAAGAAATCAGAACTTAAAGAAACGGTTGTTACAACAGATAATCGTTCGTGGATAAAAAGGCATAAAAAACTACTTATATTAATTGGCATACTTGCAATTATAGGGCTTGCAATCGGAATTGCCGCTATTATCGACGGGGTTCACGGTATTGAAGTTTTAGGCAATTTTATAACAGACCAAATTTTAGGCATGCAATGGCTGAACACTTTGCTCGGTATGGCGTTTACAGGAATGTTCGGCGCGGAATTTATGGCAACGCGCTGGGGTGGCGCTATACAGTTTTTTATTTACGATACAATCAAAATTATTGTATTGTTATGCTTGCTTATTTTCCTTATCTCTTATATACAGAGTTATTTCCCGCCTGAGCGTACAAAAAAAATACTTGGAAAATTTCACGGCATAGGCGCAAACGCCGTCGGCGCGTTGCTCGGAACTGTTACGCCGTTTTGTTCCTGTTCCTCTATTCCTATTTTTATGGGTTTTACAAGGGCGGGCATATCAAGCGGTGTGACTTTCAGTTTTCTTATTTCAAGCCCACTCGTCGATTTGGGCGCATTTATACTGTTGGTAAGTGTATTCGGTTTCCCGATTGCAATATCGTATGTAGTTGTTGGACTATTGCTTGCCATTGTCGGCGGAACTATCATAGAAAAAACAGGCGTCGGTAAAAATGTTCGAGATTTTTTACTTGAAGGAGATATTGCCGAAGTTGACGGCGTTGAACTGACGAGGAAAGATCGCTTGATTTATGCAAAAGACCAAATGCTATCTACTCTTAAAAAAGTTTGGATATATATTTTGATTGGTGTGGGCATAGGCGCGGCTATTCACAACTTCATTCCTACGGAATGGATACAAATGGTGCTTGGCGAGGATAAATGGTATAGTGTGCTTGTTGCAAGTATTGTCGGAGCGCCTATGTATGCGGACATTTTTGGAACAATACCTGTTGCCGAAGCGTTATTTTTCAAGGGCGTTGGTGTTGGCACGATACTTTCTTTTATGATGAGCGTTACCGCTCTGTCTTTGCCGTCAATGATAATGTTGGCAAAAGCCGTTAAACCGAAATTGCTCTTTTGGTTTATTTTCATAGTTGTTGTCGGAATTATCGCTATCGGATATATCTTTAACGCTTTGAACTTTTTATTTGTTTAGGAGGATAGAAAATGAATATTATCACATTAGGAAATTGCTGTAAAAAATCGCAGAAGAACCATGAAAACGCAGTTGTAGCCGCAAAAAATTGCGGAATAACTGAACCTGTTGTCAATATCGGAGATATGGCTGAAATCATGAAATACGGTGTAATGGCTACCCCTGCACTTGTTATTGACGGCAAAGTTGTTTCAACGGGGCGTATGCTTTCCGTGGAACAAATCGAAAAATTGATTAAGGACAGATTATAAAATGAATTGCCCCAACGTACAAGAATGTATTTGTCCGAAAGTTTCCTGCCCTAACCAGAGATACATTGCCCCAAATGCGGGGAGAAAATGACTATCGAAATTAAGGACGGCAAAATTACCATTCAAAAGACAATAGCCGAAAAAGCATAAGGCTAAAAATAACTGTAAAGATAAAGAATTGGGTGTACGAAAGTAAAGCAAAAGTATTTATTTTCGGGGGGCAGAAATGTCGCACTCAATTCTTTTTTTATGCTTTGACAGTTCATAATAAGCGCAATACATATCCCAAAATCAAGCGAATAACGGGGTTGTATGCGCACGCTCGTCTACGGCTGGCATTTGTTCAAGGTGTTGAAACTCTCCGCGAAAGAGTATGAACCCGACAAATTTTTAGGGCTAAATCTCTTGGTTTAGTTCAGAAGTTTGTCGGGCTTTTTTAATATGTTTTTGCGCCCGTCAGATCGAGATTTAGTTCTCGGCTGGCGGGCGTTCTTAATTGCGAAATTTGTCCGTTTCAGTCGGTTTTCAAAAACAGAAAATCGAGGAACGGACAAACAATGCAAACAATTAAATACCGCTTTGCGGACGGCACGACAAGCGAAATCGAGGTTGCAGACGAATTTTACACGCTATATGCGGAACTTGTACAACAGGAAAAGCGCAACCATTGGAAAGAAACGCGGCGGCATATCTCATTGGAATATCTGAACGAAAACGGGATAGATTTTGCAAGTCCTGCCGCAGATCTTCTTTCCGCTCTCATACAACAAGAGGACGAAAAGCAAATACATAGAGCAATGGCAATGTTATCGGACAAGCAAAAAGATTTGGCAGAAAAAGTATTTTTCAAAGGTATGACATTAACGGCAATCGCAAAGGAAAAAGGCGTTTCGCAACCCGCTATCACGCAACAACTTGCAACGATTTTGAAAAAATTAAAAAAACTTTTGGAAAAAACCTTATAATTGCCCCGTTTTCGTGCTTATAGGTAGAGGCAAAAAAACTGCCTACTAAAAAACGGGAGCGTGGCAAATGAAAGTAAAAACAGAACTGTTGCAAGCATTTATGCAGAAGTACGAACTTTCGGCGGCGATACTGGCGCGGGAAATGGGCGTTGCGGTCGGAGAGGTCGAAAAACTGCTTGACGGTACGGCGGTAGGCGAAGAAACGGCGCGGCGGTTTATCTACTACTTTGGCGCGGACAATGCGGCAGAGTATATCGACTGGGCGGCAATCGGCAAGCAAAACCCGCTTGCGGGGAAAGACAACGAAACAAAAATCGGAGGTAACAATGAATAACGAACTTTTCAAGCACGAGAAATCGGACACTATCAAATGGATAATCGCGTTTACCCTTATTATCGCGCTTATCGTGGGCGTGGTCGCGGCAATCTTTATCGGCATAGACAACCGCAAAGACGAGCAGCCGCAGGACGAACAAGCGGTCGTAACGGACGGCGACGGAAACGCAATGGAAAGCGGCAAGGTTTACGCAATGCCCGCGAATATGGTATTTGCGACGACTGCCGCCGAAGAAAGCACCGCCGCGGAGGGTATCACCCTGCAAGCGACGATAACGCCCGCAACGGCAGACAATAAAGCGGTCGATTGGGGCGTGTCGTTCGTCAACCCTTCTTCCGCTTGGGCAAGCGGGAAAACCGCAAGCGATTATATCACGGTAACGCCCGAAAGCGACGGCGCATTGACTGCCACGGTCAACTGCTTAAAAGCGTTCGGGGAACAAATTAAAATCACGGTAACGTCGCGCGCCAACGCCTATGCAAAAGCGGAATGTATTTTGGACTATGCCCGCCGCATTGTCGATACGGCATTGTATCACGAAGAATTAGACAAAAATATTTTGGAGTTCGGCTCGGACGAAGTGCTGATAGATATGGTCGTACCCGATTTTGAGGGCTTTAAGTCGGGAATGTCGGACGGAACGCTATGGGCAGGCGGATATTATCAGATGTTTATAGGCGACCATCAACTGACGCCCGAAGATGAAAACGATCCTTTGTCGGAATGGGCAGACGAGGACGTGAGCAGGACTTATAAATTTTCGGACTACACGATAAAAGACTGTATGCCCGTCGTGCCTGTGGGCGGGAGCGAATACGGACTGAATATTGAAAGCGAAATGAATGTGCCGCAGGAACTCATAAATATTTTTATTGATTTTGCAATCGAGGCTAACGGCGGCGAGCGCATATTTTCGTTTCAAGATATAGCGAAAAACGGCGTTCTTTTCGGAAACAACCCTATTATGATTGCCGTTGAAATGCTTTCAAGTTATCAGGGCGTGGGAATGTCCGTATTTACCGAAGAACTTTACGAGAAATACACGAAAGAATTTATCGACTGGATAAAGGCAAACCCCGACACGCCGTTCGTGGAATATACGGTAACATTTACGGGAAAATACAGTAGTTTTACGCGGCATTATTCATTCCGTTTTAACCCCGAAACGGCGGTAATGCCCGTGTTCGGCGTATCGCTGGACAAGGAAACGCTCGTAATCTGACGGAGCAATCGCAATGAGCGCAAATTCAGCGATAAGCACTTTTGCAAAGGTGTTGTCCGCAATATTGCTTATTCTACTTATATTGGGGATAGCGGGCGGGGCGATCTATTACTTCACCCGCCCGCAGGGGCTATATCTCCGTATGGATAAAAGCATTATAACGGATAATTCCGATGTCGCCATTGAGCATAGCGGCGAAGAAAATTATTTTACAATCGGGCATAGCAAAGGTTTCGGCTCGTATTCCGTTTCCGATTGCGTTGTCAAGGTCGTGCCGAACGCGGACGAAAACCATAACTTCACTTTTACCGTAAACGGCGAAGAAAGTTCCTACGGTGCGGAAAGCGATTTGTCGGCGGCGTTCTGCAAGGACTACGACGGCAAAAGTATCCCCGTAAAGTCGGACGGTTCGTTCTGTATCGCAACGGATAAGATGACGATGACGGAGATATTGCAAGCGGTGTACCCCGACAAGCAAGTAGCAATGACGGACGAAATCGGCAATACAGACTTCGGGAAATATCCGTACTTTGCATTGTATGTCGTATCTCCCGACGGCAAAGAAAGCGTTAAAATTCCGTTCCGCTATTATTTTGAAGTGGTCGGCGTTGAGTTAGACAAAGAGGCGATTATATGGTAAAACGGAAAACAAAAAGCAAAGTTTTATTATATGCCGTCGTGCTTGTTCTCCTGTTCTGCTCTCTTTTACCTATGGGGCAAAGCATAGCCTACGCCGAAAGCGGCTATTCGGGCGTACTGGACGATTTGCAAAAAGACGACAGTTTCGACGAAAGCCATTACCCCGCCATTGCGGACGATTATTCGCTGAAATTGATACAGATAGCCGAAAGCACGGACGGCGAATTGTTCCTGTATGTCTATCAGCCGAGCGGACAAGCGAAAAACCTGATAGTAAGTTCTATCAATATATCGACCACGATAAACGACGAAATCAGTTACCGCAATTACAAGGTGCGCTTGCTCAATTCGAGCGGGGTTTTCTACAAGTATATCGTGCAAGATTTTACCGTATTGTCAGAGCCTGCCCGCTATTATGCGATAAGTTCTATTTATCGCCCGTTCGACGAAAGCATAGACGAGCAAGCGGACGACGGCAACACGGTAACGGAAGTCAATTACCCCGTAAACAAACAGTATTGCTTTTCGGAGATAAACGGCAAGCCCTATTGCAACGTGGTGGATATTGAAACGATAACCATTACGGACAAATTCGTGGGCTTTGTGCGGTATAAGGACGGTTTCAAACTGTATGTCGGGGCTTGCGACAGCCATTTTGTCGCGTTCAATACGGATAAACCGATAGACAAACTATTAGAAGCCGATGTCTACTACACAAAGCAAGATTATTCGTATTCGTTTGCGGTAGGCGCGGGAGAAAATGAAACATTCGGGGAAAAGTCCGACGAGTACGCCTATTTGAAATATACGGATAAAGTCGAGCATACGGGCGGGGGCTTATTCGCGGGTACTTACAAGTGGGACAGAATAGAAACCGTCGAACAGTTTATCGCGGAAAACGACTTAACGCAGAACGTGTATTCGGGCGCGGTCATCGACGTGAACGTGGCAAACAAAATCACCGACGAGGGTAAAGCCGCATTGCAGAGTAAAAAATGGGTTTTGCGTTTTGCGGAAACGAGTTATTCCCTCGGCGGCGGGTACGGTTCGACTTACTCTTTTTCAACGCTTGTCGGAGATGTTACGATACTTCGGTTAAAGTTTGAAACGGACGGCGTTACTTACAATCTGGGCGTAATCGATAACAAGCAATCGGGGAGCGACAAACCGATTAACGAGGAAGAAATAAAGCCCGAAATCAACAATCGCGGGATATGGATAATCATTGCAATTATTTTAATCGTCGCGCTTATCCTGCTTGCCCCGCTCCTGCCTACGATTATATCCTTTCTGCTTAAAGCGATAGTATGGATATTCAAGGGGCTTTGGTGGCTTATCTCCGCGCCGTTCCGACTAATTAAGACGATAATAGAGAAAATCAAGGAAAAACGCGGCTAAAATCTTTTCGGCATATCCCGCGCCGATCGGTGCGCAAGGTCGGCGCGGGTTGCAAATAAATATCTTTCAAGGAGAGTAAAAAATGGAAAATCTCAACAAGGTAGTCAAGGAAATCAAAATCGTTGCAAAGCCCGCAAAACGCGGCGGCAAAAATTATTTTGTCCGCGTCGAACTCGTCAACGGGCGTTCCGCCGACGTATGGTGCGACAAAGAGGTTGTCGAACTTATCCAAACCTGCACCGAACTGGGCGTTGAACCGTTCAAGAGTTTTACGCTCGAACGCCGCACAAGCGAAAAGACGGGCGCGGAATATATCGCCGTCGTTCTCAAAATGTTCAACGATGACGAATACTTTTACTTTCTGCCCCGCGCAACGAATACCATTGTCGAACTGCTCATTGCAAAGGCGGCGCAGGACGAAACGGCAACGCCCGCAAAGAAAGGTTAAACTATGGCAAACACCAAAATTCCCGCAGGGTATCAAGGCACATACGCAAAAGCCGCTAACGGCTCGCCCGTTCTCGTTATGGTTTCAAAGTCTGAAAGCATAGCGGGAGATAAGGAGAAAAAGACAATGAGCGAAGAAAACAAAAAATATGTTCCGTACACCACCGAACAGAAAAAGGAATACGCAAAGCAATTTACCCCGAACGAAATCAAGTCCTATCGCAAAGGACAGCGGAGCGCATACGCGCATATGGGGAATATCGGCAGGCGCAATTCCTTTTTCATCTACGACAATCTGAAAAAGGACGAAACGGCAACGCCGCCCGCCGCACCGCCTAAACCGGCGGCAAAGAAAAAGCCGAAAGACAAACAGTAACACAATGCAGGGAGCGGGCGCGCGCGTCCGCTCCCTTTCTCTTTTCGGGGTAGCCTATGGAAAAAATCTATTATCTGACTTACGTTGTCGGGGAGCGCGGCGTGGGCAAAACAACATTACTCGCGCATTTTGCTTGCGAATATATGATACCGCCGCGCGCGATCAGCGACCTGCTCATATGCAAACAGGAGATTGCGCGGCTGCGTGCGGGCGGCTGGGATAATCTTTCGCTTGCCCCGCACGTTCAGCACCTTGTCTATGTCGTGGACGATACTTTCATTGCGCGGGGCTTGGGATATATGCCGCGCGTGTCTATGGAATTACAGTTTGAAAAAATCGGGTTATATGACGGCATTCACGAAGTCTGCTATTTACTGCCGTATGCGAAAATCTTTCTGCCCGAAATACAGAGTAAACTGGATAGCCGCAAATCCATGACCGCCGAACGGGTAGCCGATTACTTTCTGCGGTATATCGAACGGCAAAGAAAAGTCGGCGTTCAGATGTGGGCTGACACGCAAATAGACGACAGCGCGGATAAACGCTTTCGTTCCCTTGCGGATAAACTCATAGAAGTACAAGGCAAGCGCGATTATTACGACCGCCACGAGCGGCTCGTGAAAACGGTATGGCATTGCTTGGAGTTTACGGGCGTGCGGCAATATGCCCGCTATAAAGACACGGATAACGCGAAATTAGCCGTCAAAAAGGCATATACGCATTACGGGAATATTTATAACTGCGTGGATAGTTTCAGCGGCAAGGAATACTTTTACAACGGTATGACGGGCAACTACCATACCACGCCCGCAGAGGTTACGGGCAACAATAAGGCGGCTATGCTCGCGCGGTGCGAACGCTATCCGCTTTTCCCGAAAGAGGAAAACAAAGAGTTTGACAAGGCGGTTGACCTATGGAGAAATTAGACTTTGCCGAACTGCATAGCGAAAAACTTGCGCTCATATTCGAGAATATAGAAATACTGTCGAATATGAAAGAGAGCGACACGCAACTGCCGCCGCGATTTTTCCGCGAAATCACCGACGACGTGATTTTCGACTACAAAGCGAAAATCGGTATTCTGAACAAGAATACAAAGTTTGTAACGCGGGAACTTATGAAAGATTTTCGCTTATTGCGGCGGGAGCAGAAACGGCGGCAAGCGGAAGAACGGAGAAAACGAAAAAGCGAAACGCTCATTTACGTTTTGCCCGCCGATCTTCTGCACCCGTAACCTACGGGCAACACACGGGCGGCGACAGCCGCCCGTGTGCGCGGGTGGACTTAGTATTACCAGTCCACCCCGTAACGTGTAACACATTTTCACTCTTTGCGGGGGTATTATGGACGATAAGATTAAAATAGATTTATCTGTATCGGACGAAACGACCGAAACAAAAAGAAATTCGCAGGCACGCGACTGGTGCTTTACGATAAATAACCCCGTGCAAACCGAACAAGAATTTATGGAGTACCTGCAAACCGTAAAGGACTTGCGCTATGTAGTCTTTCAGCGGGAACGCGCTCCCGAAACGGGTACGGAACACTATCAGGGATATTTTGAGTTTACGCAACCGAAATGGTTTAGCGGTATCAAAAAGTGTCTTTCAAAAGAAAATATCGGCGTTGACGCGCATATCGAGGCAAGGCGGGGCAAGCGTTCACAAGCCCGTGAATACTGTATGGACGAAGAAACGCGCATTAGCCCGCAATTCTATGAATACGGCGAATTTATCGAGGACGGCGAACGCACCGACTTAACCGACATTATGCACGATATAGAAAACGGAATGAGTTTTTACGACCTTTCCAAAAAGCTCGGCAATCGCTTTATCCGCGTTATGAAATGGGCAAAGGAATACAGGCAATCGCACTTGGAAAACAAGTTCAAGCGGGTGTTTCGCAATATGAAAGTCTATTACATTTACGGCTCGGCGGGGTGTGGAAAGACAAGTTATGTGTTTCAAAAACACGGCTATGATGACGTGTACCGAACGACGAATTACGAGTTCGGCTGGATAGACGATTACAACGGCGAAAAGATATTGTTTCTTGACGAGTTCCGCAGTTCGTTCAAAATCTCGGAGATACTGGACTATTTGGACGGGCAGCCGATACGCATACGCGGGCGGCACTATAACCGCGTGGCTTGCTATGATACCGTGTATATCGTTTCTAACCTCTCATTGAAAGAGCAATACACGAATATACAACAGTCAGAGCCGAAAACTTGGGCGGCGTTCTGCCGACGGATAACGGCGGTATATGACTTTGACAAAAGCAAGAATATTCCCGTAAACAAGTTCACGGGAGAATTAAAAAAGCCGCCTACACTCATAGAGATTGCAGACGACGGCGATATGCCTTTTTAATTCCGTTCGGGTGGGGTCTTGGGTGGGCTTTATCAAATTATTTAGGGGGAACAAATTTGAAAAATGCAAAGGCTTTACTGCTTGGCATAAGCGTGATTTATTTTAATGACGAAAGCAAAAACATATATGCCGATTTGCCGCCGAATAAAGAACAAGCAAAACGGCTGTCAAAGCGGATCTATAAAGACGCAATGACAGCCGTTTGCACGGAGCAAGCCAGCGGCAAGGCATTAGCCCCGGCTTGCGACTAATTGTTTGCCGTATAGCGGATAGTCCGAAAGCGGTAAATCGACTTGGCAATAGTATTCAGTTCTATTTATCTGATATAATACAGTGTGCGTTTTTGCGGCTTTCAGTTCCACCACAAAAAATCTAAATGGAACTACTCCGTTTAGGTTTTTTTATTATAAAACACTGCATTTAACGGGTTGGTTTTTGAAATAAAGCATTAGGACAGTTTCCGATTTTTGCGCTTTTGCGGCATTTTCTTTTTCGTACCGCATAAATATCCATCAAAAAAAATTTAACAATTTACTGCAAACGGCATTCCGTAACCGCTAATTGACATAGCTTTCAACATCATTTTTTCATTACTTATTGTCCATTCCGAACAACATCTATAAACCGTATCTGCTTATGAAGCAAAAAAGCCCCGATTGTCTTCGGGACTTTTTGTCAATAAATTTTTTTGATGAATTGTTATTTTGTCGTTGTCGATAAATCTATCTCCTGCGTCGCTGTACTCTCTTTAATCGAATGCAAGCTCAACCTTCATAACCGTATTGCCTTTCACTTCCTCCACAATTCACCTTCTGCGCATCTGTAAGCAAATCAAGCTCGTATATGCATCCGGCTGTATTATTGATCAGCATATTTCGGTTTACCACGTGCCCTGCGACGGATCCGATGTTCGGACAAATTCCTGCATCAGTACCGATAATAGTTATCTTACAAAACCACACATAACAATTTGAAATCGTGCCTGATTTGCAATAACCGACAATTCCACCAACAGACCTATTCTCAACGCTGGGATAATAATTTATGGTTACAAAGTAAACACGGCAATTGTCTACCGTTCCTATGTTTTCACCACAAATTATTCCCATATCTCCGTTGCTGAACATCGTCACTTTGGGATCCCCAAACAATACATGTCCCGCATCGCAATCTTTAATCGTGCCCTTGTTAACTCCTACATATCCGCCAATGCGAGCCATGTTACGGTTGACGCTGATGTTCACATTTTCTATTTGAACATTTTCTATCAGCCCTTCATAGTCATTTGTACCGGCAACCACCCCGATAAATGCCCACGCACCGGTGTGACACACTCCCCCGGTGATGCTCACATCGGAGAAAGTGACGTTTTGAATGGTGCCGTAATTTTCTTCCAACCATCCGAAATTCTTGTCCGCCGTTAGCGGATCCGTACCGATATCGATCGCAAGTCCCGAGAGAGTATGTCCGCCGCCGTCTAATGTGCCATAAAATCTTTTAAGATACCTCACAGACTCCGAGATATCAATATCTTGACCGAGTTTCCAAAACTTATTAGTATATCCTTTTGTTGCAGCATACAATTCAAAAAAATAATAGTGTAAGGAACAATTGATCACCCACGGATCGTTTGCCGAATCGCCGCTACCCTTGCCAAATGTCATGATAAAATTGCATGAAGAATTTTCCTTTGTATATTCAACAGTCCTGCCGTTATAGACGATCGATATGATTTCAAACTCTCCTTTCTCGGAAGGCTGCGCCATGATATCCTCCACAATACATAATGCACCTACTGCAGATATGGCTTTGGTTCCTTCTTCCTCTATAACAGGTTCAAAAAGCGGTTTGTATGCGGTTTTGTAGTTTATTGCCTCTACCAACGGATCATTCACAGTCAAATAGAACTTCGTTTCGGTTTCAAAATTCTCGGCTCCGTTAACCATAACCATGGTGTTTGGAATAATAGTAATATTTAAATAGTAGCTGTACTCCGAAACGTCGGAATACTTACCATTCAATGTGACCACCGTCCCCGCGGGAATATCATTTGGTATCGTTACATTGAGTGTCTCGCCATTATGCAAAACTAATGTTTGATCTACATCGTGACTGTTATTTTGATTGAACGAACGCACAACAATACTGTCATTCACTTTCAATGCAATGTCATATGTCCAATCTTGATAAAGATTGACTGATTGTCTCTGTACTTTCACACCTTCGACATACCATGCAAACGCATTATCCCACTCTTCGATCGTCAACACACCGTTAATCATATCGTCGCCCACAGTGCGAATGCCGACATAATATTTAACGTTTTGCACAAAACCGTCAGTGCGAAGCATTACTGATTCATTTATGGCATTGATCGGCTGCATATTGCTATCATAAAGTGCCATCTGAACAGGTGCCGTCTCGTCCGTTAAAAGCGCGAAAACATAACCGCCCGTTTTCTGCGGTGTGAACGAAAAATAAATCCAATTTGTTCCGATGGAAACATTGTTGTCCCCTGTTGATACCGCAGACACTTCCTCTGCCACAACGTTTACCGTGATCGACGAACCTGTTGTATTCTCCAACAAAATGTAATATTCACCCGAATTTAAACGCATTGCAAGTGTCGATGCCGCAGTCCAATTAAACTCACTAGGTGTGTATCTTTCCAACTCACCATTTGCATTCTTAACATATATTCCTACATTGACCGATTCGCTGTCCGTCGAGATTTCAAGGCATTGCGGCGCATCGATGTCAAGTTTAACTACATATTTATTGTTGCCCGCAATTGTGACAGTGCGGTCTGCCGTGGGATGTATGTTAAAATCGAGAATAAGCCGCTCGTCCGTCTTGTTGACCACACGCAAAGCATACTCTCTCCCGCCTTCCATATCCACGACAAAGCCTTCCGTGCCGGCAGCAACCGCAACATCATCTACCTCAAGGGAAACATTCGAGTTACTTCCGAAATCAAAGACGTACTTTCCTGAATATTGAGGCTCAAAAATGAATGTATTGCTATCTTTGGGCAACAGATATACCGTCCCGCCGTTAAGATCCAACTCGACATAATCTTCTTCGTAAAGTTTGAAATCATGCGCACCTTTTGCAGGCGTACACATCAAGTTTCCATCCTCGTCAACGACCTTAACACCTATTTCGCGGAAAAACCAAGTGTAAGGAATCTTTGTTTCGGGGGTACTTGCAATGTGATATTCCATCGTCGCATAGTCTCCATTGCCATACCAATACGACAATTCGGGAGTGGTATTTACAGCCGCTACTATTGTCTTTGTAAGATCGCCATCATACTGCACCTGCGAAAGTCTCGTATTGTAATTGTTGGATATCTGTATACTTGTCCCCGAAACATCCTGCTGAACACCGATATGCGCATCTGCGATATCAGCCGCATAAAAAGCTGCACTGGCTGACAACGCCAAAGCACTTATTAGATTTGGACCTGGGATAAAAGTTACTATTCCCGCAACAATGGAAGCCGCTGTATAGAACCACTCTGCAACATTATCTGCGGTTGGTTTTTGGTCTACATATTCCTGTCCGTCAAACGAATAAGTAGCGCCGATAAAAAATGCTCCCATATCCTGATTAGGGTCGTATTGCGCATCACCTTTGTCTAAAGCCTGCACATTGCGCAATGTTCCCGCAAACGAAATGTCTGTCAAATAGTATTTGTTGACTTGATTGTATCGTCTAATCTCTGCTGTTCCGCGAGCAAGTGGAATAACTATATCAGAATGTGCCGAATCAAAACAAATTTCTACAAGCAAAAAATCTCCAAGTGTACTTAACACCGTATAATGATCTTCTTGCGGACTAAGGTAAATAAATTCATATTGGTAGAGAACTTCTACCTTCGTGATTGCCGTGTCAAGATTTACCACCATGTCAACAGAATTGACAATATCAAAAACCATCACTGTGGAATACATGTTGTTGCTTCCCGCAATGTCCGCGCAGTTTTCCGTGTGTATGTAGAAACCGTACTCTTTTCCAACATAAAGCGTATCTCCGGGTGTCATAAAGTACGCCTTCGGAACTATCTTGACGATGGCGTCATCTGTTGTGGTGTTTAACACCAAATCAGATAATTCATATCCAATGTTAGGGATTGTTCTTATCTCTTCATAATCACGAATTGTTTTGCCAGAATAACCTTCTACATCATCACTTTCAGTCAATATCGCGCTCTCTGCCTCAGGTGTTGGTAGAGCCGCCATTTCGGCATTTGCGATGAGTTGATTACATGGCAAAGTTATTAATATTACAATCGCAATCAATAGCAATATAATGATCGCAATCGCCTGTATAATATATTGTTTATTTATAGCACTTTTCATTGTTTTCCTCCTCATTTATAAAATTGCTTCATTTTTTTTGCGTGTGTCGTTGCCATACTTGCCTTTATCAACATGATTATGAAAAGCGTTCCGACAGCGGGGAGACCGCAAGCAACAAAAAGCAAGTCATTTGCAAACGCGATTCCATACACGACAATGAAAATGGCAAGATCTGCCGTCCATGCCCAAAACATGATCGCATCATATTTGGCAAGTTCGCCTTTGTCTGCTCCAAGCTCACTTTGTTTGGCAAACAACGCATATCGTAAAAAATTTCTACACATTCTTTGTACGATCATTTGACCGATAACCATTGCGAACGCCAAGAAGACATATACTATCTTCAATTCCTCTTTGTCGACATATTGTTGAAATGATTCAAAACTCGGCCTGAATAAAAGTAGTGCCGCGCCGGCGGACAAAATAAGAGACAGGGAAAACCCTAATGTCCCATTTTTTCTCCACCAATCTGCGCTGTGATCCTTATAGTAGTACATAACTCACCTCAATTTAATATGTATAGGGCGACATCACGCCACACTGTCAAAACCTTTATAATTCATATTTCGTCTCCTTGTTTGCTTTATTTTCGTTTCAATCGTCAAAACAAATGACTTAGGCAAAAAATCCGATATCACGGGCAGACTAATGCAAAGTCTCAAAATAGACGATAGAGCCACTATTTCTGCGAGAGTCAAGTTTATCGCCGTCGATATTATCGTAATACCTATCTTTTGTTGTCACCTGAGTTGCTATCAGGTAAATTGCTATCTATGTTTTTGCACCGATCTGTTACAGCCCGAAAACACTGTCAAGCAAAACGCAAACAATAAATCAGTGAAACTATTGATATACTCTTCCCCATAATCATTCCCCCTATTTCAATTCATTTATAATATTAAACTTTTAAATGTATTTTGTCAAGTGCCGTTTTATTCTTCATTCTATGACAAGCATGTCCCATAGTGACAAACTGTTTTTGATCTAATTTTCTTTAAACTTTTTATTATAATTAATTTACAAATACTCAAATGCAAAAATCCGAATATTGTCAGAGCAACAATTTGCAATATGCTATCATTAATATTATGAATTACTTTTCTAAAGTCTTTTATGTTTAAGACTCTTGTTGTACCTTCTCAAATGCTTCATCCTTTTTTCAAAGTTCACATATTCATCTTAAAATACCGCTGCCATCGCTTTGCTTATTTTTCGGATAATGCGATTTGAGGCAAAATTGACTTGACACCGAATTGGCGCAGGCATATAATTCAATCATAAACAAATAGATCATGGGTGCTGAAAGGCTGAGATCACTCGCAAGAGGGAACCATTTAACCTGATACGGATAATGCCGGCGTAGGGAGATTGTGTAGATTTTGCTTTTAGGACCCGATTACAGGGTCTGTTTTTTTTGGAGAAAAATGCAAAACAATTTCGACGCTCATTCCACCGAATACGACGAATGGTTTTTTGAAAACGACAAACTTTTCGATGCGGAATACGAAGCCGTAAAATCTTTGCTCGACGCCGACAAAACGTACATCGAAATAGGCGTAGGCACGGGGATTTTTGCAAGCAGACTGGGAATAAAAGAAGGCGTCGACCCGTCCGAAAACATGGCACGTTTTGCAATAGACCGCGGCATTACGGTCAAAAAGGCTTGCGCGGACAACCTTCCGTACGCCGACGGCGAAGCCGAAGGACTGCTGATGATTACGGTCGACTGTTTCATAGAGGACATACTACCCTCTTTCCGCGAAGCGTACCGCGTACTCAAAAACGGCGGCAGTATGGTCGTTGCGTTCATCGACGCGGCAACTCCTCTCGGCAAACAGTACGAAGAGTTCAAAGAAACGAGCGTTTACTACAAAGGCGCGCATTTCAGGTCTTTCGACCGAATGAAATCGTTGCTCGAAGAGGCGGGTTTCGAATACGTTTGTTCCAAGCAGACCGTTTTCACTCTCGACAACGTACCCCAACAAATCCAAAACGGACACGGCGAAGGCGTTTTCGCCGTAATAAAAGTCAAAAAGGAGATTTAATTATGCTGGCAAGTGTTGCATTGCAGATTTTACCCGAAACCCTTGACGACGAACAAACCATAAAAGTCGTCGACGAAGTCATCGCTTACATGAAAAGTACAGGACTCGAATGCTATGTAGGTCCCTTTGAAACCGCAGTCGAAGGTTCCGACATCGACCAGCTCATGGACATCATGAAAGAATGCCTGCACATCGCTGGAAAAGCAAATCACCAAGGCGTTGCGGCGTTCATAAAAGTCGTGTACCGTCCCGAAGGAGAAGTGCTGACCATTGAGAAAAAAGTTACTAAACATCACGTATAAAATAATAATTCCCGCGGCGTTTATAGGACTTTTTTTCCTCATCTGGGAGATAGTCTGTTTGTCCGGAAAAGTCCCGGACCTGATTTTACCTACCCCGAAACAGACTTTTAACTCTTTTTTCGAGCAAAGCGACATGATTATGCGCCACACGAGAATTACCCTTCTCGAAGCCGTTGCGGGTCTTGCGTGCGGTGTAGGAGTTGGGTTCGTGCTGGCGGTGCTTATGGACACTTTCAAGGTGTTCGGCTACGGGTTCAAACCTCTGCTCGTCATAACCCAAACAGTTCCTACGATTGTCATCGCTCCCCTGATTTCGTTGTGGCTCGGATATGACATCAAGCCGAAAATCCTGCTCGTCGCGCTCACTACCTTTTTCCCGATTGCAATCGGTCTTGCGGACGGTTACAGACAAACCGACCCCGATATGATTGACCTGATGCGGTCGATGGGAGCAAACAAACTCAAAATATTCTGGTTCCTCAAACTGCCGAACGCTCTTCCGAACTTTTTCTCCGCATTGAAAATTTCCACAACGTACGCAATCGTCGGAGCGGTTGTTTCGGAATGGGTAGGTTCGTTGGGCGGACTGGGATTTTATATCCTGCGACTGCAAAGAATGTACGCATACGACGCTATGTTCGCAACCATAATGTGGGTCATAGTGTTGAGCCTGCTTTTGCTGCTCGCACTCGAAATCGTAAAACGATGCGTTATACGCTGGAATAAGAAGGAGAATTAAATGAAACTCAGAAAAACACTTTGCATACTTGTGTTGCTTGCACTCGTCACCTCTTCCGTATTCGCGCTTGTCGCCTGCAATCCCGATGACGGCGACCCCGCAAACATCACTTTCGTACTTGACTGGGCACCCAACACCAACCATACGGGACTTTACGTCGCAAAACACCTCGGATATTATGCCGAAGAAGGTCTGAACGTAACTTTCGTACAGCCCGGAACCACGGGTAGTTCCGCGGACGTTTCCGTAGGCGTCGGACAGTTCGGTATAGACTTCCAGGAACAGATGATTTACAACCAGCAAAGCAACGTCAACGTGACCGCCGTTGCCGCAGTTATCCAACACAACACATCGGGTATACTTGTTAAGGGCACCGTTGACTCTCTTGCCGAACTCAAAGGCAAAAAATATGCCACATGGGGACTTGCAGGCGAACAGTCCATTGTAAAACACATCTTTGCAGAAAACGGACTTTCCGTAAACGTTGACGGGGAAACCTCTCCGTCTGCCGATAAGGTCAATTTCGTTCCCAACACGGTTGAAAACATAATGGCGGAATTTGCAAATCCCAAGGGCGTGGACTGCCTGTGGAGTTATCAGGCATGGGACGTCAAACAGCTTGAAGTCCAAAACGTCGAACACACCTTCTTCAGAATGAGCGAAATCGACCGCCTTGACTACTACACTCCCGTCATCATCGCGAACAACGATTATCTCAAAAACTACCCCGAACAAGCAAGAAAGTTCATAGCGGCGACCGCAAAAGGTTATGAATATGCAATCGCAAATCCCAGAGAAGCTGCCGATATTCTCATGGAAGAAAACCCCGAACTCAAAGTCAACGCCGAACTCGTTTACGCCAGCATGGAATTCCTCAAAAACGAATACACCGCCGACGCTCCTCAATGGGGTTATATCGACCAGCAAAGATGGGACGATTTCTTCGCCCTCATGTGGGAACTTGAAACGGAAGGCATGACTGCGCCCATTACCGCAGGCTACGGATTTACCAACGAATTCCTGCCCGCTGTTTCCGCAAACTGATATGGCACTTTTGGAAGTCAAAAACGTCACGCAACAGTATGAAGACGTGACAATAATCCAGGACATTAGTTTCACCGTAGAAAAGGGTGAAATGGTGTGTCTTATAGGCACGAGCGGGGTGGGCAAAACCACCCTGTTTCAGGTGCTGTCGGGGCTTGCGAAACCCGTGAGCGGCGAAGTCATTCTGGACGGCGAAAACATCGTCGGCAAGACGGGCAAAGTCAGTTATATGCTGCAAAAAGACATGTTGCTGCCTTTCAAGACAATACGCGACAACGTATCGCTGCCCTATCGAGTGAAAGGAATTTCGCTTAAAAAGGCGCGTGAAAAAGTGGAGCCGTATTTTGAACAGTTCGGACTTCAAGGAACGGAAAAGAAATATCCGAGTCAACTGTCAGGCGGTATGCGTCAGCGCGCGGCTTTCATGCGCACGTACTTTTTCGGACAAAGCCTTATGTTGTTGGACGAACCGTTCTCCGCACTTGACGAAATGACCAAACAGGACATGTACGCGTGGTATCTGAACATTTCCCGCGAACTCGAACTGTCCACCGTTTTCATTTCGCACAATCTCGAAGAGGCGATAACTCTTTCCGACCGCATACTTGTAATGGCGGGCAAACCGGGCAGAATCGTCGAAGAGCTTGTCATCGACCGCAACGGAACGGAAGGCGAAGACTTCACCACCACGCAAAAGTTCACCGACTACAAAAAAACACTCAAAGGATTGTTGATGATATAAATCCGCACCGAGCGCGGTCATCGCGCAAAGCATACTCTCCTACATATTGCACACGGCGCGAATATCCTCAACCCCCCACAAAAAAACCATCGTATCGCGATGGTTTTTTTCATTAACAAATACGATTTCCAAATGCATATAACGTGCAATTGAAAATATACCAAGTATTGCTTTTTTATGATTTTGATTAAGCGAAAATGTTATTAAGAACAGTGTCGGGAGAAGGCGTGCCGTATACAATTGCCGTGACGTAATAATTCATTCCGTTGTCGTTGAAAACAAAAAAATATTCGTAACTTCCCGAATTTTTTATCTCACCAACATTGTACTTAACATTTTTTACTCTCCAAGTAATATTCGACTCGCATTCGTCGAATATCACCTGAGTTTGACTGTAAATATATTTCTCTTTTAATGCAAAAATATTAACTTCATCAAAGTTTTCTCTAAAAATCGCGTATTTCGAATTAATACCTATGACGATATTTTCTTGTTGCAAAATTAATGCGCTGTGCTGTTCTTGAATCGGATTTTCAAACGCCACGGGCAGCAAACCGAACCGCCCCTGCTCCAATATGTCTTCCAAAGGCATTTCGACAAATTCAACTTGCGTTTCGTCGCAATAAAAATATCCGTCGCCATCTGATTGACCACCTTTTCCTAGGGTCAACGGCAATACGGTCGCAAGCGTAACCGCAATTACGAGAATTGCGGCTACGGCAGACCAGGCATAACGTTTTTTACGGACCTGACGTGAAACTGTCTCAGTTTTTTTTAGTTTTGCCAAGTCATCGTCGGCAACTCTTCCCGTCGACGAAACGTATTTGTTCATGATTTCGTTGAATTTGTCGTCGTTCATTTTACTCCTATGTGATGCTCACCGCTTCGGCGTCGACAAGCATTCCGTTGTGATTGACTATGTAAACACAGCCATACAAATCCAGGCAAGTGGCTATTTCCAAATATGTATATTGCTTGATCAATTGTCCTGCACTGTTATAATAACTCACTTTTTCCATTCCGAAAACCACCATCATGTGTGTTGAAGTATAAATAAACTTCAAAAGGCTCACAGAAGAATCATTATCAACACACGATACAATGTTGTATCCGTTGAGGAAAAGCGTAACGGGATGTCCCGCCTGCAACTGATTGTAAAGTGCGTTGAGGTCAAGCACGTTGTTGCTTGCTACGGAAGTATAACTTATATTCTGACCGTGCGACGTGACATAATCGGCAAGACCTTGATTGTACTGAGATTTCGACGTGCCTGCGCCGTTTGTGTTGGTACCCATAGCGTCGTAAAGGTCGTTGATTATACCCTGTTGTTCATCATAAAACAGTCCCATACTGTAGTAGGAATAGTAAGTAGGCCGCTGAAAACCGGGTTCGAAGTTGGGAACAAGATTGGGATAAAATCTGTCGTAATATCCGATAATATTTGCTCCCGCCGAACAGGCACAAGAATTCGTAAGCGCGGAGTTCATGTTAAAATAGTTAGGGTGATTATAATTAAGCGATATCGACATATCTACTGTTTTGTACGCATAGTTAAATTCCTCGCGCTCTTGGGTATAATTGCCGCCGCCGTTGTAGTTTTCGTCAGCGTAGTATATTTCACTATCGGCAGAAGCAACAGGAGAATTCCACGCATACACCACGGAAAGAGGCGCGATAAGCAAAGCCGCGACGAGCGCAACAACGACAAAGCCGAAGAGTTTTTGATAAGATTGAGTTTTCATAGTAAAGTCCTTCCTTTGTAAGTGATACTATTACATCAAATCAAAGACCGCTTTTGTCCAACTCTTTTTTCATTTTTGCTATTGCGCTTTGTTTGATATTTTCTGCGGTGCTTTTGGAAACGTTGATTTCTTTTGCGATTTCGCGTATAGATTTATCTTCGAAAAATATGTCCTGCAAAACCACTCTTTCCCGCGGGGTCAAAGCATCCATTGCCTTTTCGACCAATACGCGCAGCTCGGCGTTTCCCAGATCGCCGTCGGACGAAAACCTGCCTATTTCCCTGTAATCGACGTAATCTATGCTGAAAACACGTTTCTTTTCGCTTGAAACTTTCTTGCAATAATTGATTGTACGATAGGTCATTGCCTTGCAGAGATACCCGAAACCGTTGCGCACGAATACGAAATTCCTGACTATCTCATCGATATCTTTCCAGAACTCCTGCACAAGGTCGTCGGCTGCAAACTCGTCGTGTACGTATTTGAGCGCAATGAACCTGAGCGTGGGCGCAATCAGTCCGTGCAATTCTTCGACGGCGGAAACGTCCCCTTTTTTAATCGCGATGATACACCTGTTTACTCTCTCTTTTCCCCGACTGTCCATAGTCGTTCCTCATAAGTAAGACGAAACGGCGAAAGAACTTCGCCTGTTGTCGTATACCCGTCCGCAAGGAAGGTAATTTGCACAAAACATAGGGTTAAGTGCAGAAATGATGTTATGAAATTCGGAATTGGAATATTGGCAAATTTACAAATCACGCCGAAAATTCAGGCGCTACATAAAACATGCTCAAAATTTCCGATACGGTCACTTTGCCGCGCCGTTAACGGCTATAAGGAAGTGTCTTCCGAAAGGCACACAAAACTTTAACCGCATAGCGGACGGCAAGTTAATTCACTACCCCCCTTTTTCAATTATTCATACCCGTTATATCTGCATTCTAAATGCCTTTTTTCAATTATAAAACATATTCCTGCAATTATCAACATCGAAAATCCGCTGTCGGGTTATCTGCTCACACTCTTCCGTCGCACAGGTTCAATCATCAAATTTACAATCACAAGAAACTAATATATGATAGAAGCTATGGAAAAATAAGGAAAAATATCAAAGTATTTTGCTCGCGGGATTGAATTGTAGGCGCGGTCGGCGTATAATGTATGCGAAAAGAACCAAAATACATTTATCAAAGCGAGGTGTAATTATGTCTGAAAAAGTCAAGACCAACACAAACCGCATTACCAACAACAATAACTTCCTCGCCGCGTTGGCGCTGATAGTTATCGGTGTTATATTCTGCTATGAACAGAGCAGCATCGTAGACCTTGCTCTCATCATTTTCGGGACTATACTCACCGTGCTTGGTTTGCTGGAACTTTACTACAGGAACATCATCGTCGGCATAATCGAGGTTGCATTGGGCATAGCGCTTATCGTCCTTGCCGTGCTTGCGGCAAACGTCGCGCTTATCATTCTCGGCATTGCCATTTTACTGTTTGCAATCTACTTTATGATAGTCAACATGAACCTGCTGAAATCGGGTTCCGCACTTCAAAAAGCGGTTGTAATACTTGCGATTCTGTTCATGATAGTAGTAGCGGCACTCTTCATCGCGGCATACTGGGAAGCGGTCAACGCCATTTTCATCGCAATCGGCGCACTCAGCATTGCGGCAGGCGTGTTCATTATTTTGAGAAGTATTACGCTCAAATAACAACTTAATATTAAAGCCAACCTGAAAGCGCGACACATTGTGCCGCGCTTTTTAATTAAAAAGGTTCATTTGCGTCTTATCGAATTTACGCATTTACAACATATCCGCATTTGCTGCTTATAGTCGATTTACTTCATAAATGCGTTTTATTGTTTTATCGGGCTTTTGACCTCAAGGTCTTATCGCGACCTTTACGACGCCGTCTTCACGATTTTCGAACAATTCGTAAGCGCGCTCTATGTCTTTCAACGCAAAAGTATGCGTGATAAGCGGCGTTGCGTCTATCTTGCCCTGCTTTATGAGTTCCAGAATTTTATCGCACTTGCATGCGTCGACTCCTCCCGTTTTGAAAACAAGGTTTTTGCCGTACATATCGGGCAAAGGAAGAATTTGCGGCGCATCGTACATTGCAACAACGGTAACTATTGCGTTGGGCCTTGCGCACTCCCAAGCCGTGCGGAAAGTTTCCGCGGTACCCGCAACTTCGATAACGCGGTCCGCTCCGCCGCGCGGACACAAACGCGCAACCGTTTCTTTGACTTCGTCGGGAGCAACCACCGTAACATCGGGAAACATCTTTTTCACAAACTCACGTCTTGCGGCGTTCTGTTCACTGACAATAATACGCGCCGGATTTTTAAGCACCGTACACATCAACGTACACAATCCCGTGGGTCCCGCACCGATTACCAGCACGGTATCGTCGGACGAAATTTCGGATATGTCCGTCGCCCAATATCCCGTTGACAGCAAATCGCCGACAAACAGTGCCTGTTCGTCATTCACGCCGTCAGGTATTTTGTTGAGTCCGCAATCGGCATAAGTAACACGCACATATTCTGCCTGCCCTCCGTCTATCCTGCAACCCATTGCCCAACCGCCGTTTGGGTCGGTACAGTTGTTGACATAACCGTTTTTGCAGAAAAAGCAGTCTCCGCAGAAGGTCTCCACGTTTACAGCAACTCTGTCGCCGACGGAAACGTTTTTGACTTCGCTTCCGACCTCTTCCACTACGCCGACCATTTCGTGACCGACGGTTATGCCCTTTACCGCACGGGGAACGAACCCGTGTTTTATGTGCAAATCGCTTGTGCATATGCTGGCAAGCGTTACGCGAACAACTGCATCGCGCGGCGCGATAATATGCGGTTTTTCTTTCCTTTGTAATTCGAAAATTCCTTTGTCGACGTAAGTGTAAGCAAGCATAATTTCCGCTCCCTGAAATATCCGTATGTTTTCACACCCTGCAACTTATGCGCAATGCAAAATCGATTCGTGCGGAACAATTTTGACAATACTTCTCGCATTGAGATTGTGGCGAGGTAACATTCGGCAGAAAAACGCCCCGCATTGCGGGGCGCGGTATTGTTTATTCGCTTCGGAGTGCAACCGTCGGGTCTTTCTTTGCGGCAATCCTTGAAGGAATGAACCCTGCAAACATACTGAGCAATACGCTGACGCAGAACATCGCGACATAGTGCCACCATTCGATAATCATAAGGTTGGGGATTTTCAGCACAACCGCAAGAATTACGTTTCCGATTGCTGCGAAAATCAAGCTCATGATTATGCCTATGACGCCCGAGTAGCACCCGAGCATCGCGGACTCGGCAATGAACACGCGCGATATATCCTTCTTTCTGGCGCCCAGACTCCTGAGTACGCCGATTTCCTTGCGGCGTTCGAGCACCGACGTGTAGATGATGATTGCAATCATTATCGTCGAAACGATAAGCGAGATTGCGGCAAATCCGACCAGAACGTTGGTCATTGTCGTGCTCATTTCTTCAACGAAACTCATCATGACCGCAAGCGTGTCGGTGTATTTCAAATCGTTTTTGGTTTCGGCGGTATATCTGTCGAGGAAAGCCTCTATCTCGCCTTTATTTTCAAACGACGAACAGTAAATCTTTATCGTAAACGGATTGTTGACGTCGGCGACGCCGAGTTCAGTGACGATTTTTTCGTGCAACTCCTCGGAGAATACGGTTTCGCCCGCCCTTATGCCTGTAAACTCTTTTGCTTCGTATTTACCGGTTTCCTCATTTTTGACTTCGAGGGTAATAGACGTTCTGAAATTGACGTCGAGAGCCGATTGATATTTGATGAACTGGTCGGTTATCTCGGGCATTTGCGCGGATTCGTACGCATTCAACTGCGCGGCAACAGCCTGATTGTTTTCTATTCTGCGCAGCATTTCGAGAGTGAGCGCTTTGGTATAACCTATGACGCCGTTTACGGACGTGACGGACACGCCGGGCTTGGGTCTGATAACGCCGACGACATCGATGTTTATTCCGTCGCATTGGTCGATAACGCTCTTGTCAAGCGTGGTGCGCGGATAGTAGCTGAACGAACCGTCTTCGTTCTGATAATAATAGTCGGCGTCGCTCATGAGTTTGTATTCGAGGTTGAGCAAATCGTCGATGGAGAAAGGCTCGTAGAAAGTATCGCTGCCCGTTATGGCACCCGCTATATCCGAAGTGGATTTTATACCGAGCATGAACATTGCATAGTCGGGCAACTGGTTGCGGGAGTCAACGACAACAACGACCTCGTTTGCGGTCTGCGGCCATCTTCCGCCGATTACATCATACTGTTGGTCGAGAAGTTTCTGGTTGGTGGAAAGCTCGTCCCACGTCGCTGTAAACGCACTTGCAAGGTCGGACAATCCGCCCAACATGCTGCCGAGGTCGAGACCGCCCAGAACCTCGTTCATACCGTCCGTGAACGGGTTGACTTTCATATACTTGTCGGGCTTTTTGGGATCCTGCGCGTAAACGTTGAACGTCGTACCGTAATCGTACTTGACGACACCGAGACTTTCGTCAAAGTTTTCGTCGATATAAGATTTCAACGCCGCAAGGTCGTTCTCGCCGAAAATGTTTTCTTTGAGAATAAGTCCGAGCATTTTGCTGATGTTAATCTGCCCGTCGTCGGGGAACTCGGGATTGTTGTTGCCGTTCTGCGAACTCATCATATCGAGGACGGCTGCAAGGTCGAGGTCCTGACGTTTTATCGTAATCGGGTACTGCGAAAGGGCGTTTTCTTCGAGCGTATGAATGTATCCGTTCACGCCGCCCGACAGCGCAAGTACGAGAATGATACCGATGATACCGATACTTCCCGCAATCGATGTAAGCAACGTTCTGCCCTTTTTGCTGAGAAGGTTGTTGAATGAAAGGTTGACGGCGGTGCCGACGGACATCGAAGATTTTTCCTTGACCTTTTCTTTCCGAATGCGCTCTTTCAGTCTTTGGAAGAATCCTTTTTTCTTCACTGGTTTGACGAGAAGGGTTTTCTCATCGTAAATCAGTTCTTCGCCGTCCGCGGTGACGAGTTCCGTGACGTATTCTTTTTCGACTTCGACACCGTCCGCAGGCACGGAACCGTCCGCCGTGCTGTCATAAGGCATCGTGTCGCCGACTATTTCGCCGTCTTTCAGGTTTACGATACGTGTACTGTATTCTTCGGCAAGCTGCCCGTTGTGAGTGACCATAATGACAAGTCTGTCTTTGGCGACTTCTTTGAGCAGTTCCATAACCTGCAAACCCGACTCGCTGTCCAGTGCGCCCGTTGGTTCGTCGGCAAGAATAATGTCGGGATTGTTGACAAGAGCACGGGCTATCGCCACACGCTGCATCTGTCCTCCCGACATCTGGTTAGGTTTCTTTTTCGCCTGTTTTTCAAGTCCGACCTTGCGGAGCGCTTCCATTGCGCGCGCTCTGCTCTCCTCTTTGCCGACGCCCGCAAGAGTCAGGCTCAGCGCAACGTTTTTGAGAACGTTCATATGAGGGATAAGGTTGTAGGATTGGAAAACGAAACCTATTTTCTGGTTGCGGTAAGTGTCCCAGTCGACGTCGTCGTACTCTTCGGTGGAAACTCCGTCAATCTGTATATCGCCGCTTGTATATCTGTCAAGGCCTCCGATTATATTCAGCAAAGTGGTTTTGCCGCAGCCGGAAGGACCCAAAATGGACACGAATTCATTATCGCGAAATTCGATGGAAACGTTGTGGAGTGCGAGTACGCTCTCCTCGTCCACCTTATATTCTTTGGTAATTTCGAGTAGTTTCAGCATATTGTCTCCGTAGTAATGCGCAGGCATTTACCCTGTTGGTGAGTGTGCGCGCTCTAACTATATTATCATATGCAAGATTAAAATACTACTAAAAACCGCCAAAACACGATATTTTTCTTTTTTTACAATTTTGTGACATTTGCGTGACATAATCGGGGTTAATTTGAGATAGCCTTATAGTGTAAGTCGACAAAAATCGGAAAATGACGGTTACATTCGCGGTCGGAATGTAAAAAAAAGGTAAAAAACAAAATTCATACTAAGGTGATTTATGCAATACGCTTACGCAGTTTTCGAGTTGATAGCGGGACTGGGCGCATTCTTGCTCGGTGTCAAGCTTCTCTCCGACAACATGGAGAAACTTGCGACTTCCCGTCTCAGAAACCTTTTCCACAAAACTTCGCGCAGTAAACTTGTCGGCGTCGGCATCGGCACGGTAACGACGGCGATAATTCAGAGTTCAAGTCTTACAACGGTTATGGTCGTCGGCCTTGTCAACGCGGGAGTAATGACGCTTGCGCAGGCAACCACAATCATAATGGGCGCGAATATAGGCACGACGGTAACGGCACAGATTGCGGCTTTGCAGGCGTTCGACGTCGCGACGTTCGCAATGGCGCTTACGGGCATCGGCGTGCTGGTCGCAATGTTCAGCAAAAAAGAAAAGGTGTGCACCGTATCTTACGCCGTTGCAGGTCTGGGTCTGGTTTTCGTAGGTCTCGGCATAATGGCGGACGCAATGACAATGGTAAAACAGAGTCAAGCCGTCCTCGACCTCTTCGCAAGCATAAACAATCCTTTCCTTCTCTTCTTCCTCGGCATAGCGGTAACGGCTGTCGTTCAGAGCAGCTCGGCGGTCACTTCCATACTCATTTCCATGGCGTCTGCGGGTATCATAATTGGCGGCGGCGGAAACTCCGTGCTTTTCGTAATCCTCGGCACCAACATCGGAACGTGCGTAACCGCCCTGCTTTCATCTATCGGCGCAAACGTCTACGCAAAACGCGCTGCCGTCATTCACCTGCTGTTCAACGTTATCGGTTCGATAATCTTCTTCACAATTCTCATCTGCTGGAAAGATATGATGAGCATGACTCTCGAACAGTGGTTCCCGGGCTATCCCAGCACGCAGATAGCAATGTTCCACACCTTCTTCAACGTCATCTGCACCATACTGTTCCTGCCCTTCACAAACCTGTTCGTCAAGCTTTCGTCGCTCATCGTACGTGAACGCAAAAAGGACAAGAAGCCCGAGGGCGAAGAAGTCACAAAACTCGACAAACGTCTGCTTGCAACTCCCGTCATCGCCGTGGAGAACGCAACCGAAGAAGCACTTGATACGCTCAAAACAGCAACAAAATGTCTTGATTCTGCGGTTTCTGCCTTCCTCGAACAGGACAACACCAAGACCGAAGAAATCAACAAAATCAACGACGATATCAACGAAAGTCTGCAAAACATCAGCTCTTATCTCGTTCAGATTTCGGCATACGACGCAACCCTCGACCTCGAAAAACGCATTACTGCGCTGCACGCTTGCATAGGCGACATAAACCGTATTGCGGAACTTGCCGACAACGTCACCAAGTACACCCGCCGCGCGGTAAAAGACAACCTGCACTTCTCCCCCAAAGTCAAAGAGGAAATCCAGGATATGATGTCGCTTTTGAACTCCATGTCCGAAAAATCGGGCGACGCCCTCATCAAGAAAGATGTATCCCTGTTTAAGGAAATCGACGAGCTCGAAAACACCGTGGACAGCAAACGCAAGTCGCTCATCAAAGACCACATCTACCGTCTCGGCAACGGCGAATGCCGTCCCGAAAGCAGCGGCGTTTTCATCAACCTAGTCTGCAACCTCGAACGTGTCGGCGACCATCTCAACTACATCGCCCACAGCGTCGAAAACGTCTGAGCGACTCTCCCGAGGTTTCGAAAAGTCAATTTCGTTCATTGACTTTTAATATCCGACGCGCTGTGTTATCATATAAGCACGAGGTGTTATATGGAGAAAATTGTTTATCTGCTTGAAGACGACGACAGCATTTGCGACCTTGTCAAATGCACGCTCCAACTCAACGACATAGATTGTCACACTTTCACGACCGTCAAAACGTTCAAGGAAGCGGTTGCGCACAAGTGCCCTCGCATTGCCGTTCTCGATATTATGCTCGGCGACGGCAACGGACTCGAAGTTCTCACCTGGATTAAAGAAAAATATCCCGAAACCTACTGCATAATGCTTTCTGCGCTCGGAAAGGAAACGGACAAAGTCCACGGTCTCAACCTCGGCGCGGACGACTATATCGCAAAACCTTTCGGCATTCTGGAATTTTCCGCCAAAATCGCGGCGGTGTTCCGCAGAATGAAAAAGAAACAGCCCGTGCTGCAAGTCGGCAACATCGTTATGGACTGCGACAGAATGACGGTTACAGTGGACGACAAGGAAATCAGTCTTTCGGGCAAGGAATTCAAACTTCTGCAATACGCGCTCGAAAACCCGGGCAAAGTTCTAACCCGCGACGAACTGCTCACAAACGTCTGGGGTTACGAAGGCGGCGAAACCCGTACAATCGACAACTACGTCAGCCATCTGCGTAAACTCGGCTTCAATTTCGAAACGGTATTCGGCGTAGGCTACAAATTCAAGGCGTGACACGCTGACGTAAAATGAGAAAACGCATTCTTCTCACAACTCTGCTCATTACCTTTCTGGGGCTTACCCTGTTCTCTCTCGTTACGACGAATTTGTCGTACCGCTCTTTGCTCGAAAACAGCAAAAATTTCCTGCGGGCGCAAATGAACGTCTTTTCGGCTGACGAATTTTCCAACGATACCGCAGGAGCGCAGGAACTCAGCCGTCAGCTCGGCGGCGCACGGGTAACTTTCCTCGACCTCGACGGCACGGTTACGGGCGACAGCGCGGGCACGGAAGTCGGACAGTCCCGAGCGGACAGAGAAGAAGTCAAAATCGCAATGCTCAACGGCGAAGGCGCGTCGACCAGACGTTCGGACACCGTGGGCAAAGACCTGCTCTACTTCTGCAAGAAGTTCGACGACAGAATGGTAAGGCTGGCAATCGAAACGTCGTCGGAATGGGACGTCATTCTCAACTCGCTGCCTACCATTGCGTGGTTCCTCGCAATAGATATAGTATTCTGCCTGATATTCACCTACTTCACCACCGCGTACACGCTCAAACCCGTCGAGGAACTTGCAAAGAAATCGCGGCTTTCCGCTCCTTTGGAAACCAAATACAAAGAGCTTTATCCCATCGCGGAAATCCTCAACCGCAAAAACGAGGAAATAGAAAGACAGATGGACGTAATCAAACACGAACAGGCACGTGTGGCAAGCGCGCAGGAGTCCAAAAACGAGTTTATCTCCAACATAACCCACGAGATGAACACGCCGCTTACCAGCATAAAAGGGTTTGCGGAACTGCTCGAAAGCGGCAACCTCGACGAAGATACCAAACTGAAAGCCGTACGCATAATCAAAGCGCAGTCCGACAGGCTTTCGGGGCTTATCGCCTGCATAATCAACTACAACGAACTCGACAACGACGAACTGCCCGCCTACGAATGCAACGTATCGGCAATCGCGCGCGAAGTCGCCGAGTCGCTCCAACCCAGCATCGAACAGAAAGGACTTACGCTTACGCTGGACATTGACCCCGACGTTACCGTCGCAAGCCGTCACGAACGCCTGACGGAAATATTCGGCAACCTCATTCGCAACGCCACGCGCTACAACAAACCCGAAGGCTCAATTTCCGTTTCCGTCAAAGGCGGCACCGACCCGTATGCGGAAGTGAGCGACGCTGGTATCGGCATTGCCGAAGAAAATCTTGACAAGATATTCAGCCGTTTCTTCACCGTCGACAAGTCGCACAACGGCAAAAACGGCGGTTTCGGGCTGGGACTTGCCGTCGTGAAAAAACTTTGCGACCGCGCGGGCTGGAAACTCACGGTAACAAGCAAACTCGACGAAGGCACGACTTTCCGCATTTATTTCTGAACGGCTTATTTGTACGCACGATTTAACGGACAATCGTACTTGTACCCTGCCACGTTAACGTGACAAAACAAACACAACCGATAAAACCGCCGAACAGTTATAAATCAAGAAGATATAAATCAAGTCGAAAAAGTCAAGCCGCAACAAATCAAGTCGGAATAGATTATCATCAAACACGAATTGAATTACCGCAAATCAAAGCGCAATTTATTGCGCTTTTTTCTTTTCTTTGACGTTTGCAAAAAATTAACTATTGAACTATGTACCTATTCGGTGTATAATATGAATTGCAGTTGTTGCGATAAGGAGGAATTTATGCTTTACACTGTTTACAACGACTTTATCGAGGTCAAAGTGTCCGATGCGGGCGCGGAACTTATGTCAATCGTACTGCGCGAAGACGGCACGGAATATCTTTGGCAAGGCAACCCCGAATTCTGGGGCGGCAGAGCTTACAACCTTTTCCCGATTTGCGGCCGACTCACGGAAGGAAAATACACCTACGAAGGCAAAACCTACGAAATGAACCTTCACGGGTTCCTTCGCAAAAGCACTCTCGAAGCCACTGTTCTCGCGTGCGACAAAATCGACTTCTGCTTGAAATCCGACGACCGCACCCGTGCGATGTATCCTTTCGACTTCGAATATCATATCTGCTATACTCTCGTCGGCAAAACCGTAAAAACTGAAATCAGCGTAACCAACCGCTCCGACAAAGTTATGCCATTCTCTCTTGGCGGACACCCCGGTTTCAACGTACCGCTCGGCAAGGGCGAAGGCGAAACCTTCGAGGACTACTATGTTGAATTTTCGCCCGCCTGCGCGCCCCGCTCCATTTACATGTCGGACACTTGCTATATCACGGAACGCACGGACGAATTCCCGCTTGAAGAGGGCAAATATCTGCCTCTCCGTCACTCTCTGTTCGACCGCGACGCAATCGTCCTCGAAAACGCGTCCAAGACAATTTCCCTGCGTTGCAAAAAGAACGCAAAGAGCGTAACGCTGGAAGTCCCCGACGCAATGAAATATCTGGGCATATGGCACGCACCCAAAAAGGAAGCGCCGTACGTTGCCCTCGAACCCTGGACGAGCCTGCCCGCCTACGACGGAGTCGTGGACGACCTTGCGACCAAACGCGATATGTTCCAGCTCTCGCCGCGCGCGACATACGAACTCATCTGGAACATAATCGTCGAATAACCGCGCAAAATACGGTTAAACTCTCAAAACATAACAATAAACGCCTTGTTTGGAGCAAGGCGTTTTATTTTGCTGCTTTTTTTCGGATATCTTTATCGGTCATGAAATGCCGAATGTTGCCTTTTTCGACACAAGGCATAGGTGCTACTGTCGGAAATAAAAGGCGGCTGTCAGAAGTAAATCGCTTAAAGAGCCAGACTTATGCCGAAAGATATTATGCCTCCGACCACGACCGCAAGACAGGCAACGGCAATTGCCGCAGTCTTTGCCTTTGCGAAAAGTTTTGCGGACAAAGCGGGTGCAACCAATGCGCTTGCCATAAGTGGAATTGCGGCTACGGCGTTCAATGCCGCGGCATAAACCGCAGTCACCGAACCCGCGACGCAAGCAACAGCGCAGGCAATCAGCCACTTCGAGTCCTTGACGTAAGCAACAACGCTCCCGACCGCAGAACTCTTTTCGCCCGTCGGTTTTGCATTTGCCGTGTTTTCTTCCGAAACCGCGTCTGCAACCGTAACGGCACCCGACGAAAAGTCCGCACGTTTATCCTCGGAACGCATTTCGTCGAATATGCTCTTTTCCGCATTGGCGGTCACTTTGCTATGCGCTTCACGTTTTGCCGCGCGGAGTGACAACGTTCTGTAAACAATGCAAATCACACCTGCCGCAAAACACACCGCGCCTTGCGTCACGATGGCGGACTCCTTGCCCGCAAGGTTCATTTCGTCGAGATATACGGCGTCTGCTATCGCCGTTGCAAGGCAAAGCGCAAACACCGCCAGAGGTATGACTATTTCGGCAAGCGCAACGCGCGCACGGGTTTGACTGACGTCCGTTTGACGCGACGGTTTTCTGCTCATATAAGCGGTCAGCATATATATTCCCGCAGCTCCCGCCGCCGTAAGAATTATGCCTGCCGTTTCCGCGGTGTCGGTGACGGCACCGAATGCGGTCACGCACACAAGCGCGGCAAACGCGCCGTAAGTCGGGGTTACGAAAGAAGTTGCCGAACGCGAAAAGAGGTCTAGTGCCGCAAGCACGGCAACCACCGATGCCAATCTCAAAACCGCAACAGGGAAATATCTCAACATTTCGGACGCCGAAACCGCGTCACGCGCCGACAAATAAAACACGACGGCAACGAGTCCGAAAAGAACTCCCGCCGTCGATGTAATACGCACGATAAAATCCTGTTTGCCCGCAAATCTGCGTGCCAACCCTGCCGACGCTACGACCGCAACAGTCAATACCGCAAATACAAACCACATATAAGCCTCGTCTTCCGTTCCCCTGCATCGCGGTTGCCGTTCGATTGTCGCTTTGGCAACTGTGCTATGCTTTATTGCGGTTCGCTGTTATGCTCTCCGCCCGTCGTTTCCGCGTCCGTCGTTTCCAACGTAACGGATTGTTTTTCTGTATTATAACAGGGTTTTTCCTTTTTTACAAGCGTGTATTCAAGCGTCCGTTCGTATTTCTCGGTCGCGCTTCTCGTACATTTGTGAACCGCGGGACATTCCGAACACGAAACACAAGCGCCAGAACAGCCTATGCACTTGCCTTTTCTCTTCTGCAACACGATGTAAACGACCGCAGCTACAACCGCCGCCGCAACTATTGCGATAACGACCGCGTCGGCAGTTCCGAAACCGTACGCCGAAGTAAACAGCGCACCCAGTCTGTAAACGAAAAACGCGACAATCCAGGCAATCAGGCACTGCGCAACCGCAACGCCGAGTGCTTTCCAACCCGAACAGAGTTCGCGTTTGATTGCGGCAATCGCCGCCACGCAAGGCGTATACAAAAGCGTGAACGTAAGGAATGTAAACGCCGTAAGCGGAGTGAACACCGACCCGAGCGCACCCGAAAGGTTTGCCATATCCGTGCCCATAAGAACGGCAAGCGTGCTGACGACTGCTTCTTTTGCCGTAAATCCCGCAATAAGCGAAGTTGATATGCGCCAGTCGCCGAAACCGAGCGGTGCGAAAATCGGCGCAATGATTTTGCCTATCTCCGCAAGCAGGCTGTCTTCACCGCTGATATAAACGGGGTTGAAACGTACGTCGAACGTTTGCAGGAACCATATAATCAGCGTTGCCACGAAAATGACCGTAAAGGCACGCACGACGAAGTCTTTTGCTTTTTCCCACAGCAGAAGCAGAACGCTTTTGGGCGACGGGAAACGGTAGGACGGCAGTTCCATAACGAAGGGCGCGGAGTCGCCTTTGAATGCCGTATTCTTGAATATGAGCGCGGCAACGATACCGATGACAATACCCATAAGGTAAAGTCCTATCATAACCAACGCACGGTACTTGGTGAAAAACGCCGCGGTAAACACCGCATAAATGGGGATTTTTGCCGAGCAGCTCATAAACGGCGTGAGCAGAACCGTCATTTTGCGGTCGCGTGCACTCGACAAAGTTCTTGTCGCCATAATTGCAGGCACACTGCAACCGAAGCCCAGCAACATAGGAACTATGCTCTTGCCCGACAGACCGATTTTGCGCAAAAGTTTGTCCATAACGAACGCCACACGCGCCATATAACCGCTGTCTTCGAGTATGGACAGGAAGAAGAAAAGCGTAACGATGAGCGGCAGGAAAGACAACACGCTGCCGACGCCCGTGAAAATACCGTCTATGACAAGACTGCGGACGACTTCGTTTACGCCCCATTTGTCAAGCCCCTTGCCGACAAGGTCGGAAAGCGCGTCTATACCCATTCCCAGCCAGTCGGACAGGTAAGCTCCGATAACCTCGAATGTCAGGTAGAATATCAGGAACATAACCCCGACGAAAATCGGTATAGAAGCGTACTTGTTGGTGAGTATTTTGTCGATTTTGATGCTGCGCGCGTGCTCTTTGCTCTCTTTGGGCTTTGTCACGCACTCCGAACACACGCGTTCAATAAACGTATACCGCATATCTGCGATAGCGGCGTTGCGGTCGAGTCCGACTTCGGACTCCATTTCGACTATACTGTGTTCGATGAGTTCTTTTTCGTTGACGTCGAGGTTGAGTTTTTCGATTATTTCCTCGTCGCCTTCAATGACTTTGGTAGACGCAAAACGCGGCGCAATCGAAATGCTTGCGGCGTGGTCCTCAATCTGGTGGGATACCGCGTGTATGCAACGGTGCACCGCACCGCCCTCGCAAAAGTCCACGCGCTGGGGTTTGAGTTTGTTTTTCGCGGTTTCGCAAAGCACTCTTACAAGCTCGTTGATGCCCTGCTTTTTTGCCGCCGAAACGGGAACTACGGGAACGCCAAGTTCCTGCGACAGCTTTTCGATGTCGACGCTTCCGCCGTTGCCCGTAACTTCGTCCATCATATTGAGCGCAATGACGGTGGGCAGACCGAATTCGAGAAGTTGCAACGTAAGATAAAGGTTGCGTTCGATGTTGGTGGCGTCGATGATGTTTATGACCGCGTCGGGGTGACCGCCGAACAAAAATTCACGGGTTACGATTTCCTCTGCGGAATAAGTTCTCAAAGAATATATACCCGGCAAGTCGACAACCGTCACGTCCTTGACGTTGCGCACCTGTCCCTGTTTACCTTCGACGGTGACACCGGGGAAATTGCCGACGTGCTGATTTGCACCCGTCAGCTGATTGAACAGCGTGGTTTTACCGCAGTTCTGGTTGCCTATCAACGCCGCAATCATCTAGACACCTCGGAAATCTTTTCCACTTCGATGTTGCTTGCGTCGGCTTTACGCAACGTGAGTTCGTAGCCGCGCAGATTGATTTCGAGAGGGTCGCCCATAGGCGCAACGCCGCGCAGGAAAACTTCCGTACGCGGAATAAGCCCCATATCCAGCAGACGGAAGCGCAACGCGCCTTCTCCGCCGACCTTCAATATCTTTGCTTTTTCGCCGACTTTGAGTTCGTCAAGAGTCATATATCCTCCGCCCTGCGGATAGCCCGCATAAACGAGTTAGCCATTGCTAACCACTGACCGTAAACAATTTATCACGTACGGCGCGCGCAGTCAACCGTATGCGCGCGAAAAGCAAAAAAACACAAAATGCCGAATGAAAAACAATGCCCAACTACTCGCGAAAATTCGCGCAATCATAGCGTTTTTGCACTCGTGCGTATTGACAAAAACGCGTGAGAACTTGAACTGAAAAGCAGGAAATAAAACGTCGAAACGTGTTAAAAGCGCAAATCAGCGTTCATTGACTATTTCGCAAAAGCGATTTGAGATACTCTTTGGTGTCTTGGGGAACGCGAAAGCTGTCAAGCGATTTTCTGACGGCCTTTTTCATAACGTCAGCGTCGAGTTTTCTCTGTTCGAAATACGGCATTGCAAATTCGGGATTCTTTGTCACGGCTTCCGCAAAAAACCACGCCGCCGCCATATTGAGGTAATATTCGCCGTGAATGCGGCTTACGATTTCAAGCGTTTTGGGTTTGAATGCGTCGCCTAAAAAGTAGCGTTTGAAACACAAAATCCCGTATCTGACCGTGTAAAGTCTGTCCGACTGCGTCCATTTGCAAGCGATTTCGTAAAGCTCGTCGAGGTGCTTTGCAAAACAAGCGGGAGAAAACATATCGCTCACCGCCCAGTTGTCGACATACGGCAAAAACTCTTCCACCAAGGCAACCGCGCGGAAAAAATTTTTTTCACGTTCTATTATTGCTCCGTGCAAAAGATTTTCATCAAGATAGGTGTGCGGCAAAGATTGCAGAAAAACTTGTTTTTCTTCCGTGCTCATCTCTTTTGCAACAGTTCGGATTGCAGGTATGCGCACACCAAGAATGCTGTCCGCGGAAATTTCGGGTATCAGTTTTGTCTGAAAAGACTTGTATCCTTCGTCGGCAAGCGATTTGAGTCGTTCAATCAATGTTGTAGTCATTGTATCGTCGCTCCTCAATCACAAAGCGTCCTTGTCGCCGTCCGAAACCACGTCCGATTCGGTGTCGTCGGAATTTTCGTCTTCATTTTTGCCGTCGGCGTTTTCGTAGTCTGCTTTTTCGGAATTCTCCGAGTGCATTTTGTCAGTCTGCGCCTTTTCCGCATTCTTTCCTCTGCGCAGAAGTTCGGCTTCCCTCTTTTTGGCTTCGATAAAAGCGTAAACTTCGGCTTTGTCCTTTTCGGCGCGCGCTTCCGCCTCTTCGCGCAGTTTGTCGAAACGTACAATCAGATACGCCGCAAATCCGAACATAATGCAAAGCAGGATGCCTATGCCTATCATAAGCCCGCCACTCACTCTGTCGATGTTTTGCGACGTCATATAAATCCCGCCGCCGAGCAAAGCAAGTCCGACAAGCAGACTGAAAACGGATATAACGATGTTTACGACTTTGTTACCCGATGTTCTCATATGCGTCCCGTCCTTTCGAGATAGGCAAGAAATGCCGCGCAGCCTTCCTTTATGTCGTCGTACGTGACGTCAAAATTACCCGTATACCACGGGTCGGCGATATTGCGCGGATTGTCGGAAAAATCAAGCATCCTGTAAATTTTGCCGTCGGCTTCCGAACCGAGTATACGGCGCATGGAATTTACGTTGCGCTCTTCCATTCCTATGAAAAAGTCGTATTTATCAGAGTCGGAACGGGAAAGCACGGTTGCGTAATGCGGATAAACGGGCACGCCTTCGGCACGGAGTTTTGCAAGGGTTCCCCTGTGTACGGGGCTGCCCTCTTCCTCGTAGCTGGTTGCCGCAGACGCTATGCAAAATCTGTGTTCTAACCCGCTCTTTTTGACTTCGTCGGCAAAAACGAACTCTGCCATAGGCGAACGGCAAATGTTGCCCAGACACACAAACATAACGCCTATTCTGTCATCTGCGCCGACTTTTCCGTCAGCGGTATAAAACGGTTTACGGGAAACGTTTTTCATTGTTGGTCCTTTCCTACGAACACGGCAACGTCGTCAAACGCCTTTCTGTTCTTGTTTCTGGGCTCTTTCTTCGCTGGGTGTCCGACGGATATGACAAGTTGAACGAACGTTTTGTCTTTCTTGGAAAGCCCGATACCCTCTTTGATTGTCTTTTCGGTGAACATTCCGAGAATGCAGGTTCCGAGCCCCAAAGAAGTTGCGCACAAAGTCATATTCGCAACTGCTATACCGATGTCGATGGACGAAAAGTCGCGACCGAAAATGACCTGTCCCACGCGTTCGGGATAATTTGGTTTTTCGCCCGTCACGACTATAAACGCGGGGGCTTTGTCCGTAAACTTGTTGTTGCCCATAATCTGAACGCCGCGTCTTACCGTTGCGGCGTGTTCGTCGCCGTTTACGACGTAAAACTTCCAGGGTTGGGAGTTGCACGCGGAAGGCGCCAGTCTTCCCGCTTCGACTATGGTACGCAACGCTTCGTCACTGACCTGCTCGTCGGTGTAGGAGCGGCAACTTTCTCTTTGTTTGCACAGTTCGATGAAATCCATATATTTTCCTTGTACAATTCGGCGTTGCAGTCGCAACATATTCCCATACCGCGACCGCGTCGGCACACTTTCGTGCCGCGCCGTTTTTGTATATTTTACCCGACAAAGGCATTTTAGTCAATCGACTGCATACGGAACGGTTACTTTGCGACCGCCGCTTCGGTTGACATAGTCGCGCGCGCAGAGTAAAATGCCGATAT
>OHQM01000055.1_pt1 | contig 70095 bp, 42 predicted proteins | sample 1577941 | NCBI WGS metagenome assembly OHQM01 (sample SAMEA3879604, study PRJEB24766) | human gut metagenome | biome: human-associated habitat; feature: feces | place: USA | collected 1985/1987
CCTTTGCAATCGTATCTATCCGGATGTATGGAATACGAAGCTGATGAAGATGGATATCCGTACACGAATACAGGAGGTGATGTATCAGGCGTTAAAATAGCTATATATAGAAGAAGGGAATAGCCCCCCGCTCACGCGGCCGGTTATTCCCTTTTTCACGTCTTGAAACAATCAATTAATACCAGTCAAACTTATTGTGTTGCAATGCAAATTATGTTAGAATGCAATACCCAGGCGTAGACCGAAGTTGCTCAAACCATCTACACTGTATGTGAACAGGTCACCCTTGTTTGTGCCGTAGCTATAGTAAGCGGCAACGTGCAGACCCGGACCATAAGCCCATGGGTAGATGTTGATACCAATTTCCGGTGATACGTAGAAGCCCCAGGTGCTCTTGTTAGCTTCGTACACATTGAAAGTAGATTTGATTTCGGCATATTGAGGACCTACTTTCACACCAACGTAAGGTTGGAAAGCGCTACCGCGGTCGAAAGTATAGCGTCCGGCAAGGCCGAAAGGCAATTGGAACAATGTGTGCTGCTGGTCAGTATTGATGCTACCGCCTTCGCCTACGGGAAGTGTCTGGCGACCGAAGTATTCATGGTTGCTGTGGTAGGCCAGGAAGGCACCAAGAGCAATATTCGGAGTCACATAGTAACCGCCTTCAAAGCTCATACCCCATCCGCTGGCTTTATCAGCGAAGTGGTTGCTCAAGGGGAAGTTGAATTGCCAATCGATGTTGGCATAACCGTTATCGGTCAATTGTGCCTTTGCCGGCATGGCGAAGACGAGAGCCAGGGCAGTGATTGCCAGTACTCTCATAGAAAGATATTTTATTGTTTTCATACTTGTTATTGTTTTTAGTTATGAGATACTTCAGGCTGTACCTCTCTACTTAACTATTTACTACTAATATAAATCAGGAGTGAAAGGTTGATAGTTTATTATGGTATCTCCTGTTTCTCATTACTTATTAGTAAGATAGGAAGATTGAGCGTAGGCTTGGTTCACACCTTCAACAGCCAGTTTGGTGTTTACCGCTGTAGAACCGCTAAGCAATCCACTCATATAGCTTGTCCAGAGTATGGGCAATTTTTCCTTTTCGCCTTGAGTGGCTTCCAGGTTGAGGAGCTCGGTGATGAACGAACCGGTGCTATATGTATAAGTCACGGCATACGGGTAGTACCATCCGCCCCAGTTACCCCAGTAAGGTGCATCCCAGTAGCCCGGATAGTTCCACCACCATTCGGGACGTCCGTAATCATTAAAGTAGTAAGTGCTCTTGATGTAGCTGACCTGCAAACCGAGGTTGGCTTCTTCGCGATCGTCTACACGGACATAGCCGCGATTGTTCATATTGGTAGCGTAGGCTTGCAATATTTCCTGGGCGCTCTCATCTTTCCAGTATTCAGCTTCTTTCTTATCACCGATGATAAGGATGCTGTCCGGCATGTAGTACGTTTGGAAAGCTTTGAAATCAGCTTTCGTGTCATAGTTAGTATAAACCAGATACTTGTTGTCCAGCTTATCCGTGTCAGGGTCTTTTTCGCAGGCTGCGAAAGTCAAGACCACCAATAATAGGGGAATTAATTTCTTCATACTTTTATAATGTTTAGGTTAAATATAAAAATCCTGCCCTGGTACCTCAGGCTTTTGGTACATGAACAAGATAAAAAATAAAAGGTTCAGAAAGGGGTGTGTTAAAATTGTATTCTTGGTGAAGAAAGTCTTAAGAAAGTGAGTTTTTGGGATAGAATACTGGTTCGTATCTTATTGGAAATTAATGTTCTGGAGTTTCCTGCCTGTGGGAACGCTTGTTTCTTCACGTAGGAACGCCTGTTTCTTCACGTAGGAACTGGAGTTTCCCTTAATGGAAACGAGCGTTCCCTTTCGTGGAAACGCTCGTTACTCTTAAAAGGAACTGATTTACCTGCCTGCAGACGATAAAACAAGTCCTTATTATCAGTTTATTTCAGATTATCTATCTGATTGATCTTTTCTAATTCTTCTGCCGTGAATTTCGTATTTTTGATACTTTGCAGATTGTCATTTAACTGTGCTACAGAGCTTGCTCCGATAATGACTGAAGTAATCATATCATCTTTCAGTAACCATGCCAGGGCCATCTCAGCAAGAGTTTGTCCGCGTTGTGTGGCAATTTCGTTTAGGGCTTTTATCTTCTTCAATGTCTCGTCAGTCAATGCTTCTTTTTTCAGGAAACCGCCTTTGGCGATGCGTGAGTCTTCGGGAATACCTTTCAGATAACGGTTCGTCAGCAGTCCTTGTGCCAACGGTGAGAAGGCGATGAAACCTGTTCCGTTCTCTTTGGCCTGTTGCAGAATACCTTCTTCCTCCGGTTCCCGGTTGAACATATTATATCTTCCTTGATAAAGCAAGCAATGCACGTCTCTCTCTTCCAGATAGCGGTAAGCAAATTCAGCAGCTTCTTTCGGATATTTGGAGATACCCACGTATAAGGCTTTGCCCTGTCGGACAATGTCAACAAGAGCTTGCAGTGTTTCTTCCAATGGAGTTTCCGGATCATAGCGGTGCGAGTAGAAGATGTCTACATAGTCCAGATTCATCCGTTTCAGACTTTGGTTGAGGCTGTTCATCAGATACTTTCTGGACCCCCATTCACCGTATGGGCCGGGCCACATGTCATGACCGGCTTTGGTTGAAATGAACAGTTCGTCCCGGTAGGGCATGAACGATTTCTTCATAATCATTCCGAAGGTTTCTTCGGCAGAACCGTAGGATGGACCGTAGTTGTTGGCAAGGTCGAAATGGGTGATGCCTTGGTCGAAAGCGTAATGTGCCATCGCCTGGGAATTGGCCAGCGTGTTTACGTCGCCGAAGTTGTGCCATAAGCCTAAGGATATTTCGGGCAGCAGGATGCCGCTTCGTCCGCACCGGCGGTACTTCATACCATTGTCATACCGGTTGCTGTCGGGAGAGTAAATGGGGTTTATCATGTTATTGGGTTTAAGAGATTGTTCGGATACAAAAGTATACATTTCTTCCGGAAAAGACTTGTTTTGTTCATCAAAAGTATGAGGAATACAACTGATACCTCGATTTGAAACAAATTGTACTACAATTGGATAAGAAACTGTTGCCGGAAATTCATGGAGAGCACTATCTTTGCGGTGTAACGGAAAAGAAAAGAAGGAAAAGAGTGATAAGGTGGTAAGGTGATAGGGTGATAAAGTAGCTGCGCTATATATCACAGAGCGTTATCCCGTTATCATTTTATCACTCTACCACCTTATCACATTTAGTTCATATCCTAATAATAATGAAGAAAATAATCGCAACTATGGCAATCGGAGCTTGTTTGTGTTCCTGCGGCGGAAGCCGGGAGGAAGTGTATAAAGACTCTACCGCACCCGTAAAGGACAGGGTAGAAGATCTCTTGAAAAGAATGACTCTGGAGGAGAAAGTAGGTCAGATGAACCAGTTTGTCGGTGTGGAACATATCAAGGCAAACAGTGCCGTGATGACCGAAGAAGAATTGAAGAATAATACCGCAAATGCTTTCTATCCAGGCTTTACGGAAAAAGATATAGAGAAGTGGACGGAAGAAGGACTGATCGGTTCTTTTCTGCATGTATTGACCATTGAAGAAGCCAACTATCTGCAATCTCTCGCAATGAAGAGCCGCTTGCAGATACCTATTATATTCGGTATCGATGCCATCCATGGCAATGCTAATGCGCCGGATAATACGGTATACCCCACCAACATCAACCTTGCCTGTTCCTTTGATACGCTGATGGCTTATAAGATAGCCCGACAGACTGCAAAGGAAATGCGTGCGATGAACATGCACTGGACGTTTAATCCGAATGTGGAAGTAGCCCGTGATGCCCGTTGGGGACGTGTTGGCGAAACGTATGGTGAAGATCCTTATCTGGTTACTTTGCTGGGCGTACAGTCCGTGAAAGGTTATCAAGGCAATTTGAATGGCAACGAAGATGTACTGGCTTGTATCAAGCATTTTGTCGGTGGCAGTGAACCCATCAACGGAACAAACGGTTCTCCCACTGATTTGTCAGAGCGTACACTTCGTGAAGTTTTCTTTCCTCCCTTTGAGGCAGGAGTGAAGGCGGGAGCCATGTCTCTGATGACTGCCCACAATGAACTGAACGGTATCCCTTGTCATAGCAATGAGTGGCTGATGCAGGATATTCTGCGTGGTGAATGGAACTTCCCCGGATTCGTAGTCAGCGATTGGATGGACATTGAACATATCCATGACCTCCATGCTACTGCCGAAAATCTGAAGGAAGCTTTTTATCAGTCTATTATGGGAGGTATGGACATGCACATGCATGGTATCCACTGGAATGAGATGGTAGTGGAGTTGGTGAAGGAAGGACGTATCCCCGAATCCCGTATTGACGAATCTGTACGCCGCATACTGGATATCAAATTCCGTCTCGGTCTTTTCGAACAACCTTATGCCGATGAGGCCGAAACCATGAAAGTGCGCCTTTGTGATGAACATCGTGCAACGGCTCTTGAGTCTGCCCGCAATGGCATTGTATTATTGAAGAATGACGGTGTACTTCCTCTGGACGCTTCCAGATATAAGAAGATCCTGGTGACCGGTATCAATGCCGACGACCAGAATATCTTGGGTGACTGGAGTGCTCCTGAGAAAGATGAAAACGTAACTACCATCCTGGAAGGTCTGAAGATGATTGCTCCCGATACTCAGTTTGATTTTGTAGACCAAGGTTGGGACCCTCGCAACATGGATCCGAAGAAAGTGGCTGAAGCTGCTGTACGTGCCAAGAGTGCTGATCTCAATATAGTAGTGGCAGGTGAATATATGATGCGCTTCCGTTGGAATGACCGTACAGACGGTGAAGATACCGACCGGTCGGATCTCGACCTGGTAGGTTTGCAGAACGAGTTGATAGAGAAAGTGGCTGCTTCCGGTAAGCCGACTATTCTTATTTTGGTGAACGGACGTCCTCTCGGTGTGCAGTGGGCGGCCGAAAATCTTCCCGCTATCGTAGAAGCATGGGCACCAGGAATGTACGGAGGGCAGGCAGTAGCCGAAATTCTGTATGGTAAGGTGAATCCGTCAGCCAAGTTGGCTATTACGATTCCTCATAGCGTAGGTCAGTTGCAGATGATATATAACCATAAGCCGTCACAATACTTCCATCCTTATGCGGCAGGCAAGCCAAGCACTCCGCTTTATCCGTTTGGTCACGGTCTTTCTTATACTACATATAAATATGATGACCTGAAATTGGCACAGAAAGAAATCACTAAGGATGGCACGGTGGATGTAAGTGTAAAAGTAACGAATACGGGCGACCGTGATGGAGTGGAGATCGTGCAATTGTATATACGTGATAAATTCAGTAGCGTCACCCGTCCGGTGAAGGAACTGAAAGACTTTGCCCGCATATCGCTGAAAGCCGGCGAAAGTCAGGTCGTGAACTTTAAGATCACTCCCGATAAACTGGCTTTCTATGATAAAAAGATGAAGAAGATTGTAGAACCGGGTGAGTTTATTGTGATGGTAGGCGCATCTTCTGATGATAAGGATCTGCTGAAAGACTCTTTCTTTGTGAAATAAAATACAGTTATTACTTTTTTCTTTTTAAGGTTATACCTTTCCGATGGCTAGGTATAACCTTTCTTTCTTTTTATAACAAATCTTACCCCATAATAAAACAAATTCTACCATTCGGGATTAAAAAGAATGGTTATTTTTGTGACATGATACTATTTTAACCAATCAATATGGAAAACTCAAACTACATTATGAGGGAGATTACTCCCTTGTCCGACCGCGATTGTTTTTATATCGCCGACCGTCGCAAGACGGAGTTTACTTATCCTATCCACTGTCATGCCGAATTCGAATTGAACTTTACGGAACATGCAGCCGGTGTCCGCCGGGTAGTGGGAGACTCTGCCGAGGTTATCAGCGACTATGACTTGGTACTGATTACCGGCAAAGAACTGGAGCATGTGTGGGAGCAACACGAATGTACTTCGAAGGAGATACGGGAAATCACGATTCAGTTTTCATCCGACCTGTTTTTCAAGAACTTCATGAACAAGAACCAGTTCGACAGCATCCGGCGTATGCTGGAAAAGGCGCAATGCGGCATTAGTTTCCCCATGCAAGCCATCATGAAAGTGTATAACTGGCTGGATAAACTGGCTTCCGAAGAACAGGGATTCTATGCGGTGATGCATTTTCTGCGCATTCTTTATGAATTGTCTTTGTATGATGATGCAAAGGTGCTGTCCAGCTCTTCCTTTGCTAAGATCGAGACGTTCTCTGACAGTCGCCGGGTGCAGAAGGTGCAGAAATATATTGCCGACCACTATCAGGAAGACATCCGTTTGAATACTCTGGCGGATATGGTGGGTATGACACCGGTTTCGTTCAGCCGTTTCTTCCGGTTGCGTACGGGAAAGACGCTTTCCGACTATATTATAGATATTCGTCTGGGGTTTGCTACACGCCTGTTGGTGGACTCGGCGCATACCATTGCCGAAATCTGCTATGATTGCGGCTTCAATAATCTGTCCAACTTCAACCGAATGTTTAAGCGTAAAAAAGATTGTTCACCGAAGGAGTTCAGGGAAAACTATAGAAAGAAGAAGATTGTGATATGATAATATTGTATCATTCTTCTTCTTCGAAACCACGTACATTTGCAACAACGAACAAATCTTAGTTTTCTACCATGAGAAAAATATCACTTCTTTTTGGATGCCTGTTGTGTATGCTTGCCGCAACGGCGCAGATACGCGGTAATGAAATCCGTGTAATGGTTTCTCCTGATCGTACCGATTGGAATTATCGTTTGAATGACAAATGTACATTTACCGTGCGGGTGCTGAAAGCTCAAAATCTTTTGCAGAATGTGACGGTGGATTATGAGCTGGGGCCGGAGATGTATCCTACTGAAGTCAAGAAAGGCGTATTGTTGAAGAATGGTGAATTGAAGTTGCAGGGGACGATGAAGACATCCGGATTTCTGCGTTGTAAAGTGACGGCACATGTAGGTAACCGTAAATACGAAGGATTGGCGACCGCTGCTTATGCTCCCGAACAATTGCAGCCTATTACGGAGTTTCCCGCGGATTTTCGTGAATTTTGGGCGAAAGAACTGGAAGTCGCCCGCCGGACATCGCTTCAACCCTTGATGACTCTGCTTCCCGAGCGATGTACTGCGACAGTCAATGTCTATCATGTCAGCTTTCAAACAGATCGTTGGGGTTCCCGTTTCTACGGTGTCCTTTGTGTACCGAAAAAAGAAGGTAAGTATCCGGCTCTGTTGCGTGTACCCGGTGCAGGTATACGTCCGTATGCCGGAGATGTTTATACAGCGGAACAAGGTGCAATCACATTGGAAGTTGGCATCCACGGTATTCCCGTTACTATGGAGCAATCTTTTTATGATAATCTGATGAATGGTGCATTGAATGGTTACTGGACTTTCTGCCGGAATGATTTGAGGAATTTCTATTATCACCGGGTGGTTATCGGTGCTTTACGTGCGGTTGATTTCATCTGTGAATTGCCGCAATATAACGGGCAGGCACTTGGTGTGACAGGCTCCAGCCAGGGTGGGGCACTTTCTGTGATGACGGCGGCCCTTGATCCGCGCGTCACTTTCTTTGCTGCCGTTCATCCGGCACTGTGCGACCATGAAGCCTTTATGAAGAAACGTGCTTGTGGCTGGCCGCATTATTTCTATTATTATGGTGCTCCCGATGCTAAAGAACTGGAAGTGGTGCGTTATTATGATACGGCGAACTTTGCCCGTTGTCTTACAGTACCCGGTTGGTTCAGTTGGGGATATAATGATGATGTTTGTCCGCCGACTTCCATGTATGCCGCTTATTATGTGGTGACTTCTCCCAAAGAACTCCATCCATATCTTGAAACAGGTCATTATTGGTATCAGGAACAATGGGACGAATGGCTGGCATGGCTGTGGAAACAGTTGGGAATAGGTGCGCCGGGTGCATGTACTCCTAAACCTGTTGAAAGCTCATTCGTTCATGTGAATGCGAACGGACAGTTCATCCGTAATGGAAACCCCTATTATTATGTAGGTACCAATTTCTGGTACGGTGCCATTCTTGGTTCCGAAGGTGAAGGAGGCGATCGTGAACGCCTGCATAAAGAATTGGATTTTCTGAAAAGTATCGGCATTAATAATTTGCGTGTATTGGTAGGTGCGGACGGTGAAAATGGTGTGAAAACCCGTGTGCAACCTTCTCTGCAAGTAGCTCCCGGTGTGTATAATGATACTATTTTAGCCGGATTGGATTACTTCATGAATGAATTGCGCAAGCGGGACATGACCGCCGTACTCTATTTGAATAACTCCTGGGAGTGGAGTGGTGGTTATTCTGTATATCTGCAATGGTCGGGACACGGTAAGGCTGTAGTGCCTGCAATAGACGGTTGGCCTGCCTATATGGAATATGTGAAACAATTTCATCAATCGGATAGCGCGAAGGTGTTGTTTGCCAATTATGTCAAAGACATCGTCACAAGAACAAATAGGTATAATCAGATAAAATATGTGGATGATCCAACGCTTATGTCCTGGCAGATAGGCAATGAGCCTCGCGCTTTTTCCGATGAAAACAAAGAGCCTTTCGCTAAATGGATGGCAGATGTTGCCGCCCTTATAAAGTCGCTCGACCCCAATCATCTGGTTTCTTCCGGAAGTGAGGGCTCCTGGGGATGCGAGGGGGACATTGCATTATATGAAAGAGTGCATGCAGATCCGAATATTGACTATCTGAATATCCATATTTGGCCTTATAACTGGGGATGGGTAAAAGCTGATAGTTTGAAAGAACTTCTTCCGCGAGCTAAGGAGAATACGAAGAAATATATTAATGATCACATGGTGGTTGCGCAGAAATATAAGAAGCCTGTGGTACTTGAAGAATTTGGCTTCCCTCGTGATGGTTTTCGTTTTTCTAAAAGCACTTCGACAGAAGTTCGTGATGAGTATTATCAATATGTATTTGATCTGATTCGTCAGGACCGGGAGAACGGCGGGCTTTTTGCCGGATGTAATTTTTGGGCATGGGGTGGTTTTGCTGAACAGAATCCCGAACATATCTATTGGGAAAAGGGAGATGATTACACCGGAGATCCGGCTCAGGAAGAGCAGGGGCTGAATTCTGTTTTCGCAACGGATACTACTGTTGAGATTATAAAAACTGAAAATGCAAAATTGAAATAATATGATGAATATTTGGAAAAGTTTGTTGGCTGTTTGTCTGCTGACCGCAATGTTTGGATGTGGAGCGGGTACGTCTGAAAAAGCAAATCAGGAAGGTACTGCAAAGCAGTTGCCCCGTCTGTGTGTGACTGGTACGCAATTGGTGAATGAACAGGGTGATACGGTTGTACTGAAAGGTGTTAGTTATGGGTGGCATCAGTTTTGGCCTCGTTTCTATAATGCTTCTACCGTAGCTTATCTTTCTGGAGATTGGGGTGCGGAGGTGCTTCGAGCTTCTATGGGAGTGGACTTGGATAGTGCCTGCTATGTGTACAAGCCGGAGTTTGGCATTAAGTGTGTCACGACAGTAGTGGATGCGGCTATTGAAAATAATATTTATGCAATCATTGACTGGCATAGCCATAATTTGTGTCAGGAAGAAGCCAAGGAATTCTTTGCACAAATGGCAGCTCGTTATAAGGGTGTCCCTAACGTGATTTATGAAGTGTTTAATGAACCGGTGGAAGATAGTTGGGAACAAGTGAAGGCTTATTCTGTCGAAATTATCAAAACCATTCGTGCCATAGAACCAGAGGCTGTTATTCTGGTAGGTTGTCCGCATTGGGATCAGGATATTCACTTGGCGGCAGATGATCCTATTATCGGTTATAATAATATAATGTATACTGTTCACTTTTATGCCAATACTCACGGACAATGGTTGCGTGACCGTACAGACTATGCTTTGAGCAAAGGGCTTCCGGTATTTATATCCGAATGTGCCGGTATGGAGGCCAGTGGCGATGGTGCAGTAAATAAAGAAGAGTGGCAAAACTGGCTTGACTGGATGCAGCGACGTTCCATAAGTTGGGTAGCGTGGTCTGTTTCGGATAAGAATGAGACTTGCTCAATGCTTCTCCCCTCAGCTTCTTCTGACGGTAATTGGGCTGATCAGGATATGAAGGAATGGGGGCGGATAGTACGCAATGAACTACAGAAAAAATAGAATCATATAATCAATTCAGACATTAAAGCAAGGGTATGGGGCTGATACTATTATTTTGTAAATATAGTATTAGTTCCAGATAAAATTGTACTTGTTTGCGTTACTGATATCATCTACCTTTGTCGTGAAAGATTTGTGACATATTAAATCTAATAATTATAGTATGAAGAACTTTATGTTGTTTCTGATGACGCTCTTTCTGAGCTGTCATGTGATGGCCCAACAGACCACAGTTACCGGTACAATTACTGACGGTACGGATGGTTCTCCTCTGATTGGCGCCAATGTTCTGGTAAAAGGAACCGGTACCGGTTCTATAGCGGACGTAAATGGGAAATTTAGTGTGAGTGTTCCGACCGGTAAAGACGTGCTGGTAATTTCCTGTATTGGATATAAGCAGCAGGAAATTACCTTGAAGCCGGGACAAAAAGTTGTGAATGTGGTAATGAAAGAAGACTCGGAACTTCTGGATGAAGTGGTCGTTGTAGGCTATGGTACAATGAAAAAGAGTGACCTTTCAGGTGCGTCGGTATCTATGGGTGAAGATAAAATTAAAGGCTCGATTATTACGAATCTTGACCAGTCTTTGCAGGGACGTGCAGCCGGTGTGACGGCAGTGCAGACTTCGGGTGCTCCAGGTTCAGCTTCCTCTATTCGTGTACGCGGACAGGCCACAATCAATTCTAATGCCGAACCACTTTATGTGATAGATGGCGTGATTGTGCAAGGTGGAAGTACAAGCGGTTCTTCTTTAGGCTTTGGTGATGCGCTGGACAATGGTACTACGTCCACTATTTCCCCATTGTCAACCATTAACCCCGCTGACATCTTAAGTATGGAGATTCTGAAAGATGCTTCTGCTACAGCTATCTATGGTGCACAAGGTGCGAACGGTGTGGTTCTAATTACTACTAAGAGAGGTAGAGCTGGTGAAGCCAAGTTCTCTTATGATGGTATGATGGCTGTAAGTCGTCAAACCAAACGTTTGGATATGCTCAATCTCCGGGGCTTTGGAGGCTATTATAATGATTTTGTGGCTTCGGGCTTCGGTGGTGTGAAAGAAGATCCTTATTATAGTGATGTTTCTCTGTTGGGAGTAGGTACCAACTGGCAGGATGCCATTTTTCAAACAGCTTTCCAACAGCAACATCAAGTATCAGCACAAGGTGGTACAGAGAAAATCCAGTACTATGTATCGGCCGGTTATATGGATCAGGAAGGTACTATCATCGGTTCTGATTTCAATCGTTTGTCGTTGCGCGTAAATTTAGATGCGCAGTTGAAGAAATGGCTGAAGTTGGGCTTGAGTGCTACGTTTGCTGATTCGAATGATGACATAAAGTTGGCTGATGGTGCCGAAGGTATTGTCGGTTTCGCTCTGACTTCTTTACCTGAGGCTCCTATTTATGACATTGATGGAAACTATGCCTCTTTTGCCCGCGAGAATTACAGCATTCATAACCCTATTGCCAAGGCTATGGAGCACAACAATATGTTGAATCGCAAGAAGCTTTCTGGTAATATTTACGCAGAACTTACACCAGTCAAAAATTTGACATGGCATGCGGAACTGGGTTATGATATTGGTTACAGTAAGGCAGAAGTGTATAACAACGCTATAGATTTGCCTAACTGGAAAGAAGCTAATGAAAGTAGCATTCAGAAAAATAACAATACTTTCTGGCAGTTGAAGAACTACGTGACTTATAATAATACGTTTGCTGAGAAGCATTCTGTAAGTGCAATGGTAGGTCAGGAATGCTGGGAAAGTAAATATGACTATACTAAAGTCGCTAATTCCAATCTGCCTTCCGACGCTGTACATAACCCGATGCTGGGTACCAATACTCCGACCATCGGTGCTGGTTTTGGCAGCAGTTCCATGGCTTCGTTCTTTACCCGCTGGACCTATAGCTATGACAACCGTTACAATGCTACCTATACTTATCGCTACGACGGTTCCTCAAACTTTGGTCCAAACAATCGTTGGGCAGGATTTCACTCTTTCGCTCTGTCCTGGCGCTTTACTAATGAGAAGTTCATGAAGAATATTAAATGGATCAGCAATGGTAAATTCCGTGCCGGTTGGGGACAGACAGGTAATTCCAGTATTAATTCTTATGTGTGGGGTGTGAATATGCAACAGGTGTATACCTCGCTTGGAGCTGGTTACCGTCCGCAGAATATTCCTAATCTGGATGTGAAATGGGAGAAACAAGAACAGATAAATCTGGGACTTGACCTCGGTTTCCTTAATGATAGAATTAATGTAACTCTCGATTGGTATCAAAAGGAATCCAAGGATATGCTGATGGATTTGCAGATGCCTACTTACATGGGTACCTCGGGCAATGATAACTCTAAACTGCGAGCACCGATGGGTAACTACGGACACATCCGTAATACCGGATTAGAGCTGACGCTGAATACTCACCCGTTGGTTGGCGATTTCCAGTGGGACTCGGAATTCCAGATCTCTTGGAATAAGAATAAGTTGATAGCCTTGAACGGTACAGCCAGTTCGGCCATTATGGGTTATGCGCAATGGGGAAGTACATTGGTAAGCCTTTCTGATACAGGCGAAAGCCTCTACTCTTTTTATGGATATGTGACAGATGGTATTTATCAGGATCTTGCCGATTTGCAAACCTCACCCAAACCTGTGAAATATCCGGCAAATGGAGTGTTTGATGGTGCTAATACTGTATATGTGGGTGATATTAAATACAAAGACCTGAATGGTGATGGTGTGATAAACGAGAATGACCGTACCAATATCGGTTCACCCATGCCTAAGTTCACATTCGGGTGGAACAATACGTTCCGCTATAAAGGCTTCGACCTGAGTATTTTTATCAACGGAAGTTATGGCAATAAAGTGATGAATCTTACTAAACGCAATCTGACTACCATGAGTTCTCCTTGGGCCAATCAACATGCTGATGTTTTGAAACGTGCCCAATTGGAACCGATTGATCCTTCCATTGTATATACCGACGGTACGAAGTGGTACAATCATGTGGAGAATGTACGTGTAGCCAATCCGAATGCTTCTTTACCGCGTGCTATTATCGGTGATCCTAACGATAACGACCGTATCAGTGACCGTTATGTGGAAGACGGTTCTTACATTCGTCTGAAGAATATTTCGTTGGGTTATACATTCCCTAAAAAGTGGATGAGCAAGTGCGGTGTAGAGAATCTGCGTGTTTACTGTAACATTCAGAATCTGCTGACCATTACAGGCTATGACGGCTATGACCCCGAGATAGGTGTCAGTACAATGTCGCCGAATGTATATGGTGTGGACTTTGGACGTTATCCTTCACCTACTACTTATTCCTTTGGTTTGAATCTCTCTTTTTAACCGTTTAAATAGAATAACACATGAAAGTATCAAAACTTAAATATATAGCAATGGGAGCGATACTGGGATTATCCTTCGTATCGTGCGAGGATTTCCTTGACAGACCCAATGAGGATAGTTACAACGATGGCAACTATTTCCAGAATGATGCCCAGACCAAAGTAAGTGTCAATACACTTTACAATTCACCGTGGTACGATTTTTTGAGTCGTGGATATTATAAAATTCCTGAGGCTTTGTCGGGTAACTTGCTTTTGGGAGGAAGCCCTTATGCCAATTTTACGGTAAACGGCAGTGACGAAGATATGAAAAGTACATCTAACTCATTGTGGGCTGTCAATGCGCAGGCCAATACCATTTATAACCGATTGAAAACGGCCAATGCTTCTGAAAGTGTGAAGAATACCGCTATGGGCGAATGTCTGGCCTGGAAGGCGATGGCTTATTTTTATCTGGTACGTATTTTCGGTGAAGTGCCAATCGTTCATGATAACAGTTCGGAAATAGCGGCAGGCAACTACAATGAAAAATATAAAGTGAAAGCTGCCGACATTTATGAATATATCATTATGACCTTGGAAAAGGCCATTGAATTACTGCCGGAGGAAAATCAAGCTGGGCGTATAGACCGATGGGCTGCCAAAGGATTGCTGGCCAAAGTTTACCTGACAAAATCCGGAATCAACGCCAACGGAAACGGACAACGGGATGCAGATGACCTGGCTAAGGCTGCCAGTTATGCTAAAGATGTCATCAATAATTCAGGTAAACAGCTGATGGCTAATTATGAGGATATTTTCAAAGGAGAAAATGATTTTTGTGATGAGAGTTTGTTTGGCTGGCGCTGGACTGCTGAACAAAATAATTATACCTGTGGAAACTGTCTGACTTCGGAACTTGCCATGAAGGGCTTTGAAACTTATAATTGTTGGGGTGATTGGACTGCACCTTCTGTTGACTTGCAGGATGCGTTCAGTGTTTCTCCGCTTGATAATCCTACTCAGCGGAACCAGAGTGATGCCCGCCGCAAAGCCACAATGATGATGGCTGGTGATAAGTATAGTTATTGGTGGCAGGACAAGGGAGGATTCAATTATCTGGATTTTCTTTATGATAAGGAATATGCACCCGGTTCTAATGACGGTTTGCAGTCGGGCACCGGTGCCAATATCGCTAAGCATCTTTATGGAAATACAAACGACCATATCAAGACGTTCGGTATCAGTCCGGGACAACAATGCAGCTCGTTGAGTACTCATGTGCTCCGTCTGGCGGATATATATCTGGTTTATGCCGAGGCTGTAATCGGTAACAACAATTCTACTACGGATGCAAGTGCCATTGACGCTTTTTATAAAGTTCGCCAGCGTGCTGTATCTGCTTACGAAAGACCTTCCAGTATCACTCTTGACCAGGTTTTGAAGGAACGTCGTTTAGAAATGGCCTTTGAAGGTGACTATTGGTTCGACCTTGTTCGTATGTCTTATTACGATGTAAATAAAGCAATGGATATCATTAAAGCGCAACGCCGTAACGGTTACTATGGATTACCCGATCTCTATAAAGAATATAAGATGAACAATGTATGGAACGTAGATGAATCTACCATGTACTATGAGACTAATACTCCGAAACCTAATGTGACGGCATCTATTTTCAAACTCCCCCTTCCTGACGAAGATGTGGTGTATAATCCCCATTTGCTGGATGAGGCTCAACACGTGGATGTAAGAACGGAGTTTGTTTATTAATCAGTTAAACAGTAATGAATATGAAAATGAATATATATTTCAAAGGGTTGGTAGTAAGTCTGCTGCTGATTGCGGGAATGTTTACTTCATGTGAGGACCAGCCTGATAAGTTTGAGCTTACCGGTGGTCTGCCCCAGGTGAGTTATATACGTATGCCTTATTTGGCACAGTCGGATTCGCTTATTGTGGAGGCAAGTCTGAAATCTGTTATTTGCCTGGTGGGTGATAACCTTACAAGTATCAAGGAACTCTATTTTAATGATCAAAAGGCACAGTTGAATACCAGTTATATCACATCTCATACTATGATTGTACAGATACCTGACAATATACCTGAAGAAGTGAGTGACAAAATTTATATGGTGACTGCCGCGCAGGATACGGTAGAATATGCTTTCCATGTGATCGTTCCCAAGCCAATGATAGCTTCTATGTCATGTGAATACGCTACTGCCGGAAGTGAAGTGACTCTTTATGGAAATTACTTCATTGATGATCCTAATGTGCCGCTTACTGTAACTCTTCCTGATGGAAAGCAACTTACTACGTTTACAAAGCTCACTAATAGTACTATCACTTTCAGAATGCCCGAATGTGATACAGAGGGTTCTATTCGTGTAGCGTCTATTTATGGTGAAAGCACTTCTACGTTCCACTATCTTGATTCGCGTGGCCTTATGTTCGACTTTGACGGAAAGACTGGTTTGGGTAATCACGGTTGGCACGAAAGAGAAATCAAGACGGATGAAACCTCACTTACGGGCAACTTTGTCCAGTTGGGTGACGGTACATCAAAAATGAGTGTGGACGGTGGTTGGAACGACGGTGTATTTGCATTCGAATATTGGTGTGGTTCGTGGGATAGTCCGCAGAATGTGACATCGGGTGATGGTATTGCATTGCATAATCTGGTAGATTTTACAGATTTTGCTAATATGGCCTTGAAGTTCGAGATGTATATTCCTACGTCTAATCCGTGGAGTGCGGGTGCTATGCAGATTTGTTTTGCAGGTTATGACAAGGTGACGCTGAGTGGTAATCCTATAGAAGGATTTGACGGGGTTGTTGCAGGAGCCAATGCCAAGGTCTTTAATGGAGAAGATGGTTTAGGGGCATATGGTCGTGCGTTGTACCGCCCTTGGATGGATACCGGCTCTTACGATACCGGTGATAAATGGGTAACTGTAACCGTACCTATTTCCAACTTTACTCTCGACCGTTTAGGTGCAGCGGCTGAAAGTGTTCCCAGTTCACCGGGAGATTTTGCCAGTCTGACATTCTTCGTTGTAGGCGGAGGAGTGAATGGAACAGAGTGTACGCCGATTATCAAGCTTGATAATATCCGTGCGGTTCCCAATAAATAACCTTTAAAGATACTATAGATATGAACAAGACATATAAACTTTCGGCACTTTGGATGATGTGCCTCATACTCTTGGGTTGCTTGTCATTTTCGGCCTGCGATGATGGAGATGAAGAAGATACTAATCAATATAAAGGTGGTATCAGCTTGAATGTGTTTGGTCCCAGTCCTGTAGCCCGTGGCGGTGTACTCCGCTTCCTGGGTAGCGGAATGGATAAGATACAATCTGTATCTATTCCCGGATGCGGGGAGATTACTGATATAGAAGTAATCAGTGCGAATGAGATACGCGTAACCGTTCCTCAAACGGCTGAAGTAGGGTATGTTACTCTGAAAACACCTACGGGAGAGATTACTACAAAGACTAAGATTACTTATACCGAGCCTATCGGTGTGGAGACGATTACACCTAATCCGGTGAAACCTGGCGATGTACTCACCATCAAGGGTGAATATCTGAATCTTATTAAAGAAGTAATCTTTTTTGAAGAGTTACCGGTAGGTGAGGCTGATTTCATCGCACACTCATGCCAGGAAATTCAGGTGAAAGTTCCAATGGAAGCAAAGACAGGTGACGTGACTTTGGCTGATGCTTCTTCCGATGATCCCGATGCTTTGCGTAACCTGATCCATGTGAAGGGGCTTGTTATTATTCTGCCTTCTGTGGAAGCCCCGCTTGACCTGACTGCAAAGAAACCGGGTGATGAAATTGTAGTGAAAGGTAAAGACCTTGATTTGGTAAATACGGTGAAGATGCCAAATGGTGAAGAAGTGGAATTTGCATACGATAAATCTGAAGGAGGTGAAGAAACCATCACATTTATATTACCTGAAAATGCAACGGATGGAGCTGTTGTGATGATTCCCGCTTCGGGTGTGGAAGTAGCTATTGCCAACATTGGCATGGCACTGCCTGAAAAGGTAGTAGCAACTCCGGCTGACGGATTGCGCGGCGGTGATGTGATTACATTGACGGGTGTCAATATGGAACTGGTGACTACCATTACTTTCCCGGGTATGGAAGAGGCTGTAGAGCCTGCTTCGAAGAGTGCTACCGAAGTGAAAGTAGCGATGCCTGCTGCTGCCATCAGTGGTGAGTTGCTGCTGAACACGGCAAGTGGTACTTCCGTACCGGTGACTATTGCTACTCTGAAACCGGAATTCATGTCATTTGCCAATGATGCCGTTTCTTTGGGTGGTGATGTAACTATTCAAGGTAAGAATCTTGACTTGGTAGCTAAGGTGGTCTATACCGGTGGTGCCGAAGTGGAAGTAACCCCCGTTTCTACAACAGAACTGACTGTAGAGATGCCTACTATGGGCACGGAATCCGGTGTATTGACATTGGTGATGGCAAATGGAGAGAGTGTTGAAACGGGAAAACTTACTATTAATGCTCCCGAGTTCTGCTACATCCCTGTATTGCCGGGTGAAGAAACGGAGTTGAAAGGTGGCGAGATATTCGAGATTGGGGTCGCAAATGGTGATAAACTGACAGGTGTTCAGGTAAATAGCCAGAATGTTCAGTATATCATCAACGGTGATAAACTCTATATAAGTATTCCGCAGGCAGCTGGTAAAGGGACTAAGGTAACATTGATTTCTTCTAACGGCACGATTGATTATAGCATTGATTTCGTTCCGGCGACTGAGATTACAACCGTCATCTGGACGGGTATTGGTGATGTAGGTTCTTGGGGAGGCATGTCCGACCTGTCCTGGGGTGGCTATGACTGGTCTACGGTGACTGCCGGAACAGACTTAACAGTTCATTTTGCTGAATATGAGACTGCTGATTATTGGAAAATCCGTTTTGGCAATGGGTCTTGGGCTGCATTGCCTGGCAGTGGTGGAGATATTTCACTTGAAGCCGGTGCTAAAAGCTATACGCTTACGTTGACTCAGGAAATGATTGATGAATTGGTTAATAATGGTGGGCTGGTTATGACCGGTTGCAATTACATCATTGGCAAGATTACCTTAACAGAACATATCAGCTTGGAAACTGCTGTGTGGAAAGGTAGCCTTGATATGGCAGCTTGGTCAGTGAATCATGAGATGAAACCTAACACCATGTTTGTAGATGCCGGACTGAAGGCAGGTATGACGTTGAGGCTCTATTTCGATATGTATGATGCTGACAGTAAAGTGAAATTGTTCGATGGTCATTGGGGTGGTTTGTTTGATGGCGCGGAACTGGTACCCGATGCCAGTGGAGTGATTGCTATTTCTGTAGATGATGACTTGGCTACCAAATTGACGACTCTTATAGACTGGGGATATAGTTTTATTGTGCAAGGTACGGGTTGTACACTTACAAAAGTTACCATTGAATAGAATGCAATTCTTAAAGGGAGGAAAAGATGTCTCTTTCTGATACCCCTCTTCCTCTCTCAAACATAAAAATGTAGTAGATTATGAAAATGAATAAGATATGTGCTGCCCTGTTTGCGGCAGCAACTTTCGGACTTGTAGCCTGCACCGATACCGATGCGAAATATATCATTCCCGAAGTGGAGGCACCAGTACTGGTGTCCACCACTCCGGAGGCGAATGCCGCCAAGGTAAAGAGGGGCGAAATCACCATTGAGGTGAAGTATGACAAGAACGTGTTTTTTGCTACGAAAGATTTGGAAAAGATTTCGTTTACGGGTGGTACACTGATTAGTGCTGACGTGTATGGGTCGAGCAATGTACTGACACTGAATGTAGAAGTACCCGGACGCGAAACCTTATGTACGCTTTCCATTCCCGAGGGCGTGGTGTTAGGCCCGAACAAGGTGCCTGCTCCGGCAGTGTCTCTTCAGTTTACTACCGTTGCTTTGGATAAGACACCGGTAATGGCTACTTCGGCCAAAGCTATGAAGCTCTATGACTATCTGCTTGCCAACTACGAAACCAAATCGCTCTCAGGCATGATGGCCAAAGAGTCGTGGAATACAGACATGTCCGAACGCGTCTATCAATGGACGGGCAAATATCCTGCCATCAATACCTTCGACTATGGTCATCTGGCATGGTCGGTGGCAGGTGCCAACTGGATAAACTATGGCGACATCACTCCCGTAAAGGAATGGGCGGACAAAAATGGTATCGTGTCGTGTATGTGGCACTGGAACGTGCCCAAGGAAGCTCCTGCCGACTACATCACATTATGGAGCGGCGAACAGGATATGCCTGCCGACTGGAGTCAATCTGTGCAACTGAATAATGATGCCGCCAAAGCTATCTTTGCCATTGCCAAAGTGGGTGACGTGGTGCGTGTGGCTGTGAAAGATGTAGAAGAGGGTGCACAAGCTGCCTTTAAGCATGGAAGCACATGGGCAGGAATCACTCCCGAATACGAATACTTCGACATTACGGGTGATTTCACCATGCCCATTACCGAGGACATCCTTACGGTACTGAAGGAAAACGGCTTGATTGTAGGCGGTCACCACTACGTGGCTACTGGCATCTATCTGGAAGGCGAAGGTATCACTGGCGTTCCTGACCTTGGAACCGGATATGCTTTCTATAAAGATGAAACCAACTTTGATGCATCCAATGCCTTGATAGAAGGTACTTGGGAAAATAAATTTTTTGTGCAAGACCTTGCCAGTGTGGCAGGTTATCTGAAACTGCTAAAAGAAGCCGGCATACCTGTACTGTGGCGTCCGCTTCATGAAGCGGCGGGCAAGTGGTTCTGGTGGGGAAAAGACGCTGCTAGCTTCAAGGCCATCTGGATTGCTATGTTCGATTACTTCAAGGCGCAGGGATTGGACAACCTCATCTGGGTATGGACCGCTGAAACCGGTGATGAAGATTGGTACCCGGGCGACCAGTATGTGGATATTATCGGAAGTGATATCTACTCGAAGGATGTGGAAACTTGCGCATCGCGATATGTGGCTATTTCGGCTACATACGGCAACAAGATGATTACGCTGAGTGAGTGTGGTTCGGTAGGTAAAATCTCCGAGCAATGGGCTGCCGGTGCACGCTGGTCTTGGTTTATGCCTTGGTATGATGGTGAGGAAGAAGATGGAACCCCGATAGTACATGCCGATGAAGCCTGGTGGAAAGATGTTATGGGACAGAGTTATGTGATTACTCGTGAAGAAGTGCCTTCTATGGAATAATTTTTCCTTCTTGTTATTTAGAATGAATTGAAATGTGGTAAGCAATAGAGCCTTTTTTCTGTTATCTTACCACATTTTTATTAATACATGAAATTTTATATGAAAATAAAGAACTTGTTACTGCTCATAATTGCGTTAATGCCAATGGAATTAATGGCTCAATCGGACATCGGTCTTAGTGTTTCTTATTTGCCATCCGATACTACGATATTAATTCATATAGCCAACAATGCCGATAAGACGATGCGAATACGAAATGACGATGGTTCCGGTTCCGGTAGTCTTGTACAATTTCATCTTAAAGATAAAGCAGGCAAGGAAATTTCATTGTATGATGCCGCTTTTTTTGAAGGCATAGACTATCAACGCTTTATAGATATTAATCCGCATTCGACTAAAACGTTTAGATACCGTTTGAAATTTTTGTGTCCTTCAAGTCATAGTGCTACAGATATCTATTCAGTTGATGCAAGTTGCTTCATGGACTATTCAATTCCGGAAGAAGAAAGGTTTGAATTTGTTCATAAAGTTTTGCCTGTCAAGACAAAGTAGGGTCGGAAGATTCACTCAATATGAGGCCGGTCTTTAGAATATGAAATTAATATAGCAAAGGGATAAAATCGTATCACTATCTATTCTATTCATCAGCTATCTTTGTGCTGTGAATTTGGATAGTATTTATGGAAAAAAATCACTATATGAAACTTGAATTTATAGCTATTACTTTAGCGGTGAGTACCTTGGTGGCTTGCAACCCTTCAAAGAAAGAAAAGGTGGCGGATGACGGAGCCATTTCTATGCGTACCCCCGAGACCGAGAACCTGTTCGCTAATCTTAAAAAAGTATCATCCCGCGGCTTCATGTTCGGCCATCATGACGACACCAACTATGGCATCGGTTGGGAAGGAGATGAAGGGCGTTCCGATGTAAAGAGCGTCTGTGGAGACTATCCCGCAGTCATCAGCTTCGATCTGGGACATTTGGAACTGGGCGATACGGCAAGTCTGGATAACGTTCCGTTCAGCAAAATCAGAAGAGAGATATTGAACCAATATAAAAGAGGAGGCTTGTCCTCTCTTAGTTGGCATCTGCGCAATCCGCTGACAGGGGGAGATTCCTGGGATGTGTCGGATACGACGGTGGTGAAGTCCATTCTGCCCGGCGGCGTCCATCATGAGAAGTTTGCAGGCTGGGTAAGTAAAGTATCGGCTTTCATCAACTCCCTGCAAACGGAAGACGGAGTGAAAGTTCCGGTACTCTTCCGCCCGTGGCACGAACATACGGGCAGCTGGTTCTGGTGGGGAGAGAAGCTCTGTACGCCTGAAGAATACAAATCTCTCTGGCACATGACGGTGGACATCCTCCGCAGCGATGGCGTGGACAATGCCCTGTATGCCTATTCCCCCGGCAGTGAACCGCAGGATACGGCAGAATATCTGAAACGCTATCCCGGTGACGACCTGATAGATGTAATCGGTTTCGACACCTATCAGTTCGACCGCCCTTCTTATCTGGCGAATGTGGGCAAAAGTCTGGCTATTGTAGACAGTATAGGCCGGACGCACGATAAAGTGATAGCCATCACCGAGACGGGCTACGAAGGCATCCCCGATCCGAAATGGTGGACTGAAACCCTGTTGCCGGCCATTGAAGATTATCCGATAGCCTACGTCCTGGTGTGGCGCAATGCCCGCGAACGTGTCACGCATTTCTATGCCCCCTATCCCGGACAGGCATCAGCTGAAGATTTCGTAACATTCTATAATCATCCCAAGACCCTTTTTGCGACAGACGTAAACTCTTTGTATAAATAAGATAAACAACGAATATGGAAACTTTTAATGATAAGGTATCAAGACTCTTTCAGGAACACGAGGAGTTGATCACGAGAAAGAATGAACCGGTGGAAGGTGGCAACGGCATATTTACACGTTATAAATATCCGGTGGTGACGGCTGCTCACACGCCCGTTTTCTGGCGCTACGACCTGGATGAAAAGTCCAATCCCCACCTGATGGAACGTATTGGCATGAATGCCGCGCTCAACTCCGGCGCCATCAAGTGGAATGGTAAATACCTGCTGTTGCTGCGCATGGAGGGGGCCGACCGCAAATCGTTCTTTGCCGTGGCGGAAAGTCCTAACGGTGTGGATAACTTCCGTTTTTGGGATTATCCCGTCACGATGCCCGAAGATGTGATACCGGCTACCAATGTCTATGATATGCGCCTCACCGCCCATGAAGACGGATGGATTTATGGTATCTTCTGTGCCGAGCGTCATGATGATAATGCCCCCGCGGGCGATTTATCCTCGGCTACGGCTACGGCAGGCATTGCGCGTACCCGGGATTTGAAAACCTGGGAGCGTCTGCCGGACCTGAAGACTAAGAGCCAGCAACGTAATGTGGTGCTTCATCCCGAATTTGTAGATGGCAAATATGCCCTTTACACCCGTCCGCAGGATGGATTTATTGATGCCGGAAGCGGTGGCGGCATAGGCTGGGCCTTGGTAGACGACATGACACATGCGGAGGTGAAAGAGGAAACCATCATCGACCAACGCTACTACCACACCATCAAGGAGGTAAAGAACGGTGAGGGCCCGCATCCGATAAAGACTGAGAAAGGCTGGTTGCACCTGGCTCATGGCGTGCGTGCCTGCGCTGCCGGACTGCGTTATGTGCTCTATATGTATATGACCGCCCTGGACGATCCTACGCGCCTGATAGCCACCCCCGGAGGTTACTTCATGGCTCCTGAGGGAGAAGAACGTATCGGCGACGTAAGCAATGTGCTCTTTACCAATGGCTGGATTGCGGATGAAGACGGCAAGGTATTCATCTATTATGCCTCGTCGGACACGCGGATGCACGTAGCCACTTCTACGGTGGACAAGCTGGTGGATTACTGCATGAATACGCCGGTGGACGGATTGTCCTCTTCGGCTTCGGTGGAGACGCTGAAGAAACTTATTAGTAATAATTTGCAACTCATGCGGAAATAAATATCTTTGTGCCTTTATCAGCCCGTCAGTGAATGGCATTCAGTGACGGACTGAAATAGGTTCAGTGATGGACTGAATTCTATTCAAGTCGTCACTGATTATCCCCCCGCTCAGAAGGGTGTGTGGGCGCGGTGGTAAAGTTTGCGCATCGATGGTTATAAATCTTTAATTTAATAGTATGGCAACACTGAAAGAGAAAATTGGTTATGGCTTTGGTGATATGTCTTCCTCTATGTTCTGGAAGATATTCTCCTATTATCTGCCTATATTCTATTCTAATATATACGGTCTGAGTCTGGCGGATACGGGCGTCCTGTTGTTGGTAACGCGCATTTGGGATGCGGTGTCCGACCCGATGATGGGCATCATTGCCGACCGAACCCATACGCGATGGGGAAAATACCGTCCTTATCTGCTGTGGATTTCTCTTCCGTTTGCCGTCTGCGGTATATTGATGTTTACCACGCCCGACTTCGGGCCTACGGGGAAACTCATCTGGGCATACGTCACTTACATTCTGATGATGACGGTTTATACAGCTATCAATGTGCCATACGGGGCTATGCTGGGAGTGATGACGGATGACTCGGACACGAAGACGGTGTTCTCTTCCTACCGGATGTTCTTTGCATACGGTGGTAGTTTCATAGCCTTGTTTGCCTGGGAGCCGCTTTGCACGTGGTTCAGGGAGATGACCGGTTCGGTGACCGTCAGTTGGCAATATTCCATGATTGTGATTGCTGCGTTGTGCTTCGTCGTGTTCCTGCTATGTTTCAGCATGACGAGGGAGTACGTGAAGAGCGTATCTACGGTTTCTGTCGGTAAGGACTTCAAGTCGTTGCTTGCCAACGGGCCTTGGTGGTTGCTTATCGGAGCGGCATTGGGTTCCAACCTGTTCAATACGGTGCGTGGCGCTACGGCTGCTTATTTCTTCAAAGACTACATAGGCGACAGTATATTCCTGAGCCTGGGTGATTTCACGATTCTGTTTTATGCCGGGCTGTTCCTGGGTGTGGGAGAGGTTTCCAATATGATAGGCGTGGTGCTGGCAGTTCCCCTTTCGCGCGGACTGGGCAAGAAATCCACCTATATCGCCACGATGGCGGCACTGGCGGTATTGAGCATTCTGTTCTTCTATCTGCCTTGCACACCGGCGGGCTTCTGGATGATGCTGATTATGCAAATCGTCATATCTATTTGTACGGGTATCGTTTCACCGTTGATATGGAGTATGTATGCCGACGTTTCGGACTATGCCGAACTGAAAGACGGGACGGCTTCGACCGGGCTTATATTCTCATCTTCGTCGATGGCGCAGAAGTTTGGCGGCGCTATGGGCGGGGCGGCTGTGATGTGGATATTGGCATCTTTCGGTTATAATACGGCTGAGGGTGCCGTGCAAACGGAGGAGGCGCTGACCGGTCTGAACCTGCTTATGAGCTGGATACCGGCTGCCGTGGCAGTGCTGGCTATGGTGGTCGTGTACTTCTATCCGTTGACGAAGAAGCGCGTGGAGGAGATTAACGAGAAGCTGAAACCCATACGGGCGAAGGGTATGTCTTGACTTTCATTTCCCAAATGGGTTCAAAATATAAACTAATACGATTTTTTATGGACGTCAAGAATATGCGAAAAGAGATGGAAGAAGAGTTGACAGCCAACATTCTTCCCTTCTGGATGAACCGGATGACGGATGAAGCGAACGGTGGTTTCTATGGCCGCATCACGGGAACCGGAATCCTGATGCCGGAAACAGAAAAGGGTGCTGTATTGAATGCCCGTATTCTCTGGACTTTCTCGGCAGCCTACCGTTTGCTGAAGAAGGAAGAATACTTGTCTGCGGCAACGCGTGCCAAACGCTATGTGATAGATCATTTCTATGACCGCGAGTTCGGCGGCGTCTACTGGTCGCTTGATTACGAAGGCCGCCCGTTAGATACGAAGAAACAAATCTATGCCATAGGCTTTGCCATCTACGGGCTGAGCGAATATCATCGTGCCACGGGTGATGCTGAGGCTTTGGAATATGCCGTCCGCCTGTTCGAGGATATCGAAAAGCATAGCTTCGACCCTGTGAAGAATGGCTATTGTGAGGCTCTTACCCGCCAGTGGGGAGAGATTGCCGATATGCGTCTTAGCGATAAAGACGAGAACGAACGTAAGACCATGAACACCCATTTGCATATCCTGGAGCCTTATACCAATCTGTACCGTGTATGGAAGGACGATCGCCTCAAGAAGCAACTCCGCAATCTGATAGAACTATTCACGGACCGGATTCTTGATCCTGAGACTGGACATCTGGAATTGTTCTTCGATGATAATTGGCGGAGTAAGTATCGCATTGTTTCTTACGGACATGATATAGAAGCTTCCTGGCTGATACATGAAGCCGCTTTGATACTGGATGATAAGACTTTACTGGAAAAGGTAGAACCTTTGGTTGAGTTTATTGCCGCTGCCGCTGATGAAGGACTGACGTCTGACGGTGCCATGATTTATGAGACTTTCCTGGATAGACAGAAAACCGATACCGACCGCCATTGGTGGGTACAGGCAGAGAATGTGGTGGGACATGTTAACCTTTACCAACATTTTGAAGATGAAGTGGCGTTGCGGAAAGCATTCCGTTGCTGGGATTTCATCAAGAAGCATCTGGTAGATTACCGGAATGGCGAGTGGCATTGGAGTGTGCGTGCCGACGGCACGGTGAATACTGAGGATGACAAGGCCGGATTTTGGAAATGCCCGTATCATAACGGACGTATGTGCATGGAGATAATGGAACGTTTTTCATAAGTGGTTTAGAGGTTATTTCATAAGTATTTTAGAAGTTAGAATGGGAAGATTGATTGGATTTTGTGTTGTGTTGTGGATAGGGATTGCTTTACAGGCGCAGTCCCTTTATCCTGATTTCAGTAAGATGAATTTCGGTTGTGATGGGAACAGCATCACGGCGGGTAAACAATGGTCGAAGACGGTGGCCGATCTACTTGGATTTGCCACCCATCATAATGTAGCGGTAGGTTCTGCAACCTGGGCCTGTCATCCCGATACACAGGATTATGGAAGTGCAGGTTTTGCCGGAATATCCAATGGCTGGCAGCCTACTGAAGATAAGCGTGAATTACAAATGCGCCACAACAATGTCTCTAAAGTCCATGTCCAGAAGTTCATAGCCGAGGTAGAGAGCGGGCAATATCCGGCTCCCGATGTCTTTGTCTTCTCTATGGGGACAAATGACAAGAACCTTGGCTCTGCCGAGGAAGCTCTGAAAGGTAAGACTCTTGCGGAAGTGGACGTTACCACTATGGCGGGTGGTGCCCGCTGGGCTATACAGACCATTCTGGAACATTATCCCAAATGTCGTGTTTATGTTTGTACTCCTATTCAAACCGGTGATGTAACCCGCAATGAACGTAACCTAGAGAAGATTGCCATTCTGCGTGACATCTGCCGTGCTCTCTCCGTACAACTGATAGATTGCTACTCCAATAGTGGTATAACCGAGAAATTCGAACAACCTTCGGGCAGGGGACGCTATCTGCGCGATGGCTTACATCCCGATAAAAAAGGGCAGGAGTTGATGGGGCGCTATATTGCGAAAGAAATACGGAATAATTTCTTTTAGGCGCGGATTACGCGCCTAAAAGCTTCCTCAGGACGCTTTCTTAAACCATTCCTTCTTCAGTAACTTCTCATTTAGTAGTCGGAGTACTTCTGCCTTATCCGTTCCTCTGACCACCATAGATACGTCATTTTCATCACTTCCATAGGAAATCATCCGTAGAGGAATATCTTTCAACGCATTGATGATTTGTGCTTCAGTTGCTATATTTGACGACTTCAGGTTGCCCACGACGGAGACGATACTCATCCGGTCTTCCACCCATATCCGGGCGTATTTGTTCAGTTCGCGCAGGATAGAAGGCAGATGCTCTTTATTATCCGTTGCTACGGATAGATTATCATTGGATGAAGTTAGCAGACAAGGCATAGTCTTATATTTTGCAAAAACATCGAATATCTTGCTGATAAACATATAAGGTCGCAATGTATTGTTCGATTCAAATCGGATATAAACAATGGAGTCTTTTGCGGCAACTGCCTTTATTGTCTTGTCATTTTGGAAGTTGCCGGATATATAGGTTCCTTCAGCCAATGGTTTCATTGGATTGAGCAGGTGGATAGGCACATTCCCTTTCCATGCGACGGCTAGACAAAGAGGATTGAGTATCTGTGGATTGAAGTAAATGAACCTTTCTGCCTCACTGAAACTCAGGTGTTTGACCGTATCGGCATCGCGGATCACCACAGTGTCATTGTTGAGGATAGGAATATCCGTCCATATCAGTATCTCTTCCGCATGCAGGGCACTTCCGATGAGGGCGGCGGTGTAATCGCTGCCACCAGGTTTCAGGTAATCTGTTTCACCGAAGGCGTTCTTGCAGATACTTCCCTGTGTTAGGAACAAACGTGTGTCCGGATATAATTTGCAGGTTTCTTCCAGCTTTCGGGCGATATATTCATCATCCGGTTCTGCATTCATGCCTGTGCGCAAGAAATCGAAAGCACAGATGACGCTGTTTTTTATTCCCAGTTCCTGGAGATAATATCCCATCAAGGTGGATGTCAATAACTCGCCTTGTGCCAAGATCTCTTTCTCATCGGCGGAGCAGAATGGTCCTAAAGTGTATTTCCAAATAGCTTGAAAGCAATCCAATATTTCCCGTATGGCTTTGTGCTTCAGGACGTCGTCCGAAAGTAACTCGTTGACGAAATCGATGAACTGGAATTCCAGTTTGGTTATTTTGTCGTGTGCTTCTTCGGTATTGCGGCTGAAGAAGCAGGCGGCTATTTCATCTAAATGCTTCGTTACATCTCCAGCTGCAGACAATACGACAATCTTCTTTTCCTCGTTGCGAATTAGTTTTGCCACATGTTGCATCCCTTTTACGGATGCGGTGGAATTTCCATTGAATTTGTAAATCTTCATATCTATGTTTTTTTAATTGTTTATCGAAATCTATTTCGGACGATTGTTTCCATTCTTTCCATTTTAGTATGTTTTTCCAAAATGAAAGGGAAAAAAGTCCTGTCGTTTCCAGCTCTTTATGCACTCTATTCCTTTGTATTATTGGAACTAAGCTTATTTGTGCATTTTATAGCTTTCTGTTTCTATACTATAAAAGTTCAAAAGATGTGCCGTGGCATTTCAGGAAAAACTTTATATTTGCACACCCTGTTTTTTTATCATTATCAGTTTAATACTTATCCGAAGAGATATGAGTAAGATTTTAATTGTTGACGACGAGGTACAAATCCGTACTCTGTTGGCACGTATGATAGAGTTAGAAGGATATGAAGTATGTCAGGCTGGTGATTGCAGGACTGCCTTGCGGCAGTTGGAACTCCAGAGTCCCGATGTGGCTTTGTGTGACGTATTCCTGCCTGATGGGAATGGGGTGGATCTGGTTTTATCCATTAAAAAAGTTGCACCTAATGTGGAGGTTATTCTACTGACGGCCCATGGCAATATTCCCGATGGGGTGCAGGCCATCAAGAACGGTGCTTTCGACTATATCACCAAAGGAGATGACAACAACAAGATTATTCCCCTTATCAGCCGTGCGGTAGAGAAGGCTGGGATGAATGTCCGCTTGGAGAAGTTGGAGAAGAAGGTAGGACAAACGTATTCTTTTGAATCTATTCTGGGAGAATCCAAGTCTCTGAAAGAAGCCGTCCTGCTGGCACAAAAGGTAGCGGTAACTGATGTACCTGTGTTATTGACCGGAGAAACGGGAACCGGCAAGGAAGTGTTTGCGCAAGCCATCCATTACAGTAGTAAGCGTGTCCGACAGAATTTTGTTGCGGTGAACTGTTCATCGTTCAGCAAAGAGTTGTTGGAGAGTGAGATGTTCGGGCATAAGGCGGGTTCATTTACCGGGGCATTGAAGGATAAGAAAGGACTGTTTGAAGAGGCGAATAACGGAACCATCTTTCTGGATGAAATCGGTGAGATGGCTTTTGAGTTGCAAGCTAAGTTGCTGCGTATTCTTGAAACAGGAGAATATATTAAGATAGGAGATACGAAGCCGACACGCGTCAATGTGCGTATCATTGCAGCGACCAATCGTAATTTGCCGGAAGAGATAGCCAAGGGGCGTTTCCGTGAAGATTTGTTCTACCGTCTCAGTGTCTTTCAGGTGCATTTGCCTCCGTTGCGTGAGCGTGCCGGAGATATTCGTTTGTTGGCAAAAGCTTTTATAAAGAACTTCTCGGCACAATTGTCCCGTTCGATAAATGAGATTACTCCTGAGTTTCTTACTACGCTGGAGTTGCAACCTTGGAAAGGAAATATCCGTGAACTTCGTAATGTGATTGAACGCAGCATTATTGTCTGTGAGGGAGAGCGGCTGGAGATAACAGATCTTCCGCTTGATATTCAGAATGCCCATTATGAACAGTCGGATGAAGAGACACCCGGCAGTTTTGAACTTTCGGCAATGGAAAGACGGCATATCGCCCGTGTGTTGGAGTACACAAAGGGAAACAAGACGGAAGCAGCGCGGTTACTGAAAATCGGATTGACGACACTGTACAGGAAGATTGAGGAGTATAAGATTTGAGTTGTATTTTTAATTTTCCTTTTATATGTATCTGTATTCTATCTGAGTTGTGTTTTGGATAGAGTGCAGGGAAAAAATTATCTTGCCCTATTTTGATAAGCACCCTTTCATTTTGAAAGGGTGCTTCTGCTTTATACTTTTCTGTTTATATCTCTCAGAGTATTGAATATTAGCTTTTTATGACTGTTGTTGCACGTTTGGCACACAATTGGCATACACAGACACAACGAAATAATAGTATCAATTTTAAAAAAAAAAGTAAAAGACATGGGTATAACGATTTCATTTATTTTCTGCCTGTTGAGTGGGTTACTCGCTTTCTGGCTATTCTGGAAATGCGTGGATTGGTTTGAAAAGATTTAAGAAGGAGAGAAAGATTATGTACACAGCATTATTTGTATTAGGCATTGCGGTTTTCGGGTACTTGATGTATGTACTTGTGAAGCCGGAGAAGTTTTAAATGTAGGAGTTAAAGAATAACAGGAGTAAGTAAGACGATAACTTCTTTAGCTCCCTTAAAGCAATTAAAGAAAATGAATACAGAAATTTTAGGTGTAGCCCTGCAAATAGTCCTATTGGTAGTACTGTCTTACCCGTTGGGACGATATATTGCAAAGGTCTATAAAGGAGAAAAGACATGGTCGGACTTCATGAAGCCGATTGAGAGACTTATTTTTAAAGTGTGTGGCATCAATCCCGCCGAGGAGATGAACTGGAAACAGTTCCTGAAAGCATTGCTGATACTGAATGCTTTCTGGTTTGTGTGGGGCATGGTGCTGCTGGTTACTCAACACTGGTTGCCTCTGAATCCCGACGGTAACGGGCCGCAGACACCGGATCAGGCATTCAACACCTGCATCAGCTTCATGGTGAACTGTAACTTGCAGCACTATTCCGGCGAGAGCGGGCTGACTTACTTCACGCAGTTGTTTGTCATCATGCTCTTCCAGTTTATTACGGCTGCAACGGGTATGGCGGCTATGGCAGGTATCATGAAGTCTATTTCCGTGAAGACAACGAAGACAATAGGTAACTTCTGGAACTTCCTTGTATTGAGTAGTACACGTATTCTGTTGCCGCTTTCGCTGATTGTGGGTTTCATCCTTATTATAGAAGGCACCCCGATGGGCTTTGACGGCAAAATGGAGGTGACCACGCTCGAAGGACAGGAACAACTGGTATCGCAGGGGCCTGCGGCTGCCATCGTGCCCATCAAACAACTGGGTACCAATGGCGGCGGTTATTTCGGTGTGAACTCTTCGCATCCGTTGGAGAATCCTACGTATCTGACGAATATGGTGGAATGTTGGTCTATCCTTATCATCCCGATGGCAATGGTTTTCGCACTCGGCTTCTATTCCAACCGTAAGAAACTGGCTTATAGTATATTCGGCGTAATGCTCTTTGCCTATCTGGCGGGTGTCGGCATCAATGTCTATCAGGAGATGAACGGTAACCCGCGTATTGACGAACTGGGTATTGCGCAGGATGGCGGAGCGATGGAAGGAAAGGAGGTGAGGCTTGGTGCTGCTGCAACAGCCTTGTGGAGTATTACGACCACCGTCACTTCCAATGGCTCGGTGAATGGTATGCACGACTCTACGATGCCGCTCAGCGGACTGATGGAGATGCTGAATATGCAGATTAATACTTGGTTCGGTGGTGTCGGGGTAGGTTGGATGAACTACTATACGTTCATAGTCATAGCTGTGTTTATCAGCGGATTGATGGTAGGGCGTACACCGGAATTCCTCGGAAAGAAAGTGGAGGCACGGGAAATGAAGATTGCTACGATTGTGGCGCTGTTGCATCCGTTTGTGATTTTGGTAGGTACAGCATTGTCCAGTTACCTGTTTGCCCATCATCCCGACTTTGTAGCGAGTGAGGGCGGATGGTTGAATAATCCGGGCTTCCACGGGCTGAGCGAGCAATTATATGAGTTTACTTCGTGTGCAGCTAATAACGGTTCCGGCTTCGAGGGACTGGGTGATAATACTTACTTCTGGAACTACTCATGTGGTTGGGTATTGATTCTGAGTCGTTTTATCCCGATTGTGGGGCAGGTTGCCATTGCCGGTTTGCTGGCTCAGAAGAAGTTTATCCCTGAGAGTGCCGGTACATTGAAGACAGATACACTGACGTTTGGTGTGATGACGTTCGCAGTTATTTTCATCGTGGCTGCACTGTCATTCTTCCCGGTACATGCGTTGAGTACAATTGCTGAACATTTTAGTTTGTAATTCATAATTAGTAATTAGTAATTTCATAAAATGAAAGATAAGAAATCAGCTTCTTTGTTTCAAAAGGAGCAAGTAATGGAGAGCCTGAAGCAATCATTCGTGAAGCTGAATCCGCGAATGATGATAAAGAATCCGATTATGTTTACGGTGGAGATTGTGACACTGGTCATGCTGGTGGTCTGCATCCTCTCCCTGATAACTCCGGAGTACGGAACATTCGGATATAACTTCCTGGTATTTGTCATCCTGTTCGTCACCCTGTTGTTTGCCAATTTTGCCGAGGCTATTGCCGAAGCACGTGGCAAGGCACAGGCGGACAGCTTGCGTAAGACGCGTGAAGAAACTCCCGCTAAAATGTTGATTGATGGTAAAGTGCGCACTATCAGCAGTTCACGTCTGAAGAAAGGAGATTACTTTATTTGTGAAGCCGGAGATACCATCCCGGCTGACGGTGAGATTGTGGAAGGCTTGGCATCCATTGATGAAAGTGCCATCACAGGTGAGTCCGCCCCGGTGATCCGCGAAGCAGGTGGTGATAAAAGCTCCGTAACAGGCGGTACGAAGGTATTGTCTGATAATATTAAGGTACTGGTAACCCAGCAACCGGGCGAGAGCTTCCTTGACAAGATGATTGCGCTGGTAGAAGGCGCTACCCGGCAGAAGACACCGAATGAGATTGCGCTGACCATCCTTCTGGCAGGTTTCACATTGGTATTCGTGATTGTCTGCGTGACATTGATCCCATTTGCGGACTATACAAATGTGGATCATCCGGGAACGTATATTTCTATTGCTGCCATCCTCTCTCTGTTTGTCTGCCTGATACCGACTACTATCGGAGGTTTACTTTCCGCTATCGGTATTGCAGGTATGGACCGTGCGCTTCGTGCCAATGTAATCACCAAGTCAGGTAAAGCCGTGGAAACGGCTGGTGATATTGATACCCTGCTGCTGGATAAGACGGGTACCATCACTATCGGCAATCGTAAGGCAACGAAATTCCATGTTGCCCCGGGTGTGGATGAACATGATTTTATTGAGGCCTGCCTGTTGTCTTCCCTTTCTGATGAGACACCGGAAGGTAAGTCCATCATCGAACTGGGACGTGAAACAGGGCGTCGTATGCGCGATCTGGATACCGCCGGAACCCGCATGATTCAGTTTACTGCCGAAACTAAATGTTCCGGTGTGGATTTGCAGGAAGGTACTCAGATTCGTAAAGGTGCTTTCGATGCTATCCGTAAGATTGTGGAGAGTGCCGGTAATCATTTCCCGAAGGAAGTGGAAGATACAATTGCTGCAATCTCAAGTAATGGCGGTACTCCACTGGTGGTGTGTGTCGACCGGAAGGTGGCCGGCGTTATTGAGTTGCAGGATATCATCAAGCCGGGCATTCAGGAACGTTTCGAGCGATTGCGCAAGATGGGTGTGAAGACAGTAATGGTGACCGGTGATAATCTGCTGACAGCTAAGTATATTGCCGAAAAAGCCGGTGTGGATGACTTCATTGCCGAGGCTAAACCCGAAGATAAGATGGAGTACATCAAGAAAGAACAACAGTCCGGTAAACTGGTGGCCATGATGGGTGACGGTACGAACGATGCTCCGGCGCTGGCACAGGCAAACGTGGGTGTTGCCATGAACAGCGGTACGCAGGCAGCCAAGGAAGCCGGTAATATGGTGGACCTGGATAACGACCCGACCAAGCTGATTGAAATTGTAGAGATTGGTAAACAACTGTTGATGACGCGCGGTACGCTGACCACCTTCTCAATTGCAAATGATGTGGCTAAATACTTTGCCATTATTCCGGCTCTGTTTATGGTTGCCATACCGCAGTTGGCTCCATTGAATATCATGGGGCTGCATAGCCCGGAGTCGGCTATCCTTTCGGCTATCATCTTCAACGCCATCATCATTCCTATCCTGATTCCGTTGGCACTGCGTGGTGTACAATATAAACCGATTGGTGCCAGTGCATTGCTCCGTCGCAACCTGCTCATATATGGTTTGGGTGGTGTCATTGCTCCGTTCGTAGGTATTAAGTTGATAGATATGATTGTCAGTTTGTTTTTCTAAGTAATTAAAAAAAGAAGAAAATGAAAACTTTATTCAAATCCCTCAAAATAACACTTGCATTTTGCATATTCTTTTCCTTGTTCTACATCCTCATCCTGTGGATATTCGCCCAGGTGGCAGGACCCAACAAGGGTAATGCAGAGGTTGCCGTATTGGACGGCAAGGTAGTGGGGGCTGCCAATGTAGGCCAGATGTTTACTAAGGATATCTACTTTTGGGGACGTCCTTCCAATGCCGGAGACGGCTACGATGCTTCCAGTTCTTCCGGTAGCAACAAGGGACCCACAAACGAAGAATATCTGGCGGAGGTAGAAGCTCGTATCGATACATTCCTGCTTCATCATCCCTATTTGCAACGCAAGGATGTTCCTGCCGAAATGGTGACAGCCAGCGGTTCCGGTCTCGACCCGGATATTACCCCCGCCAGCGCTTACGTGCAGGTGAAACGTGTGGCACAGGCACGCGGCATGGATGAGGCTCAGGTGAGAAGTATTGTGGACAAGACGATACAAAAGCCTTTTCTCGACCTTTTCGGTACGGAAAGAGTAAATGTGTTGAAATTAAATATCGCGCTTGAAGAAGCGGGAAAATGAGTGATTAGAACATAACTTTAGGTTGGTAGAGGAGAGGTGGGCAGGCTCCGTTCATATTTTGCCATGGTGATGTCTGAAAACAGGGTGGATGGAGACGCGCCTCTCTTTTTTTAAATTAAAAGAATTATGAAATTAAGAGGAAAAAAGATTTTTGCAACAGTGGCTGTTGCAGCCGCAAGTATTTTTTGGATAACAAGTACAAAAGCACAGGAATTTACAGTGCAAGGTGATTTGGTAAGCTCATACATTTGGCGTGGAGTCTATCAGACAGGTGCGAGTTTCCAGCCCACACTGGGTTTCGGTATCGGAGACTTCTCTCTGACCGCATGGGGTTCTACAGACTTCGACGGCAATAAATCTACCGAAGGTCTGGCCAGCAAGGAAATAGACCTGACGGCAGCTTATACCTTCGGTGAATCGGGACTCACGCTGTCTGTGGCAAGTCTTTGGTGGGCAGGACAGGGTGCAGGTAAGTACTTCAACTTCGAGAGCCATAAAACTGCCCATTATTTTGAAGGCGGACTGGCCTATGCCTTGCCTTGTGAGAGACTGCCCTTGTCCATAGCCTGGTACACCATGTTTGCCGGTGCCGACAAGAACGCTGAGGGAGGGCAGAACTATTCATCTTATGTTGAGCTGAACTGTCCGTTCAGTGTGAAATCGGTGGATTTGAACGCAACGCTGGGATTTGTGCCCTATGAAACATATACCGTAGGGTATGGTAATTCCGGTTTTGCAGTTACCAACGTGGCTCTGAAGGCTACTACCGCCATTAAGATAACGGATTCATTCTCATTGCCTATATTTGCACAGGCTATCTGGAATCCTTGTCTGGAAGATACCCATTTGGTCTTTGGTATAACCTTAAGGCCTTAATGTGAATAACAGAGGCATGTTGTCCCTATGGCTTAGTCTATCATCAATACTATTGATAGTATCCATCATCCGCATTGATGGTAGTCATCATCCGTATTGATGATAGTTATCATCCGTATTGATGATACGTGTCATCCGTATTGATAGTATGCCGATCTACTTACTAATCCCGGTTACCCCATAACAACAACCACTCAAAGGTATGGACAGAGAAGAGAACGTGCAACATTTCCTCGACCTGATAAAGAAATCCCGTCGGGGCAAGTTCAAGATTTACATCGGCATGATAGCCGGTGTGGGTAAGTCGTACCGTATGCTTCAGGAGGCTCACGACCTGCTGGATAATGGGGTAGATGTACAAATCGGCTACATCGAAACCCACGGACGTGCCGGAACCGAAGCACAGCTGGCTGGTCTGCCCATCATTCCCCGACGCCGTATATTTTACAAAGGAAAGGAACTGGAAGAAATGGATTTGGAAGGAATCATCCGCATCCATCCCGAAATAGTCATAGTGGACGAACTGGCGCATACCAACGTAGAAGGCAGTCGTAACGAAAAGCGTTGGCAGGACGTGATGGACCTTTTGGACGAAGGCATCAACGTGATTTCCGCCGTCAACATCCAGCACATCGAGAGCGTGAATGAAGAGGTGCAGGGAATTTCCGGTATCGAGGTTAAGGAACGCATTCCCGACAGTGTCCTGCAAGAAGCGGACGAAGTGGTGAACATCGACTTGACTGCCGAAGAATTAATTGCCCGTCTGAAGGCAGGTAAGATTTATCGTCCGGAGAAAATACAGACAGCACTGAATAATTTCTTTAAAACAGAGAATATCCTTCAGTTGCGTGAGCTGGCCCTGAAGGAAGTAGCCTTGCGCGTGGAGAAGAAGGTGGAGAACGAAGTCGTTGTTTCGAGCGTGGGTGTACGACACGAGAGGTTTCTTGCCTGCATCAGTAGTCATGAGAAGACTCCGCGGCGCATCATCCGTAAGGCGGCACGGCTGGCCACCCGCTACAATACTTCTTTCATCGCTCTATACGTGCAGACGCCCGCTGAGAGTGCCGACCGTATCGATCTGGCACGGCAGCGCTATTTGCTGAATCACTTTAAGTTGGTGACTGAACTGGATGGTGAAGTTCTTCAGATACAGTCCCGTGATGTGCTGGACGCCATTATACAAGCCTGTAAGGAGAAGCAGATAACGACTGTCTGTATGGGTAGTCCCTCTTTCCGTCTTCCCCAATCATTGTTCATGCTGCTGAAATACAGAAAATTTGTGAGCGAATTGGCGCAAGCAAACATAGATTTGATTATACTTGCATAAAATTTAATTCTTAGGAGCGTTATGAATATTCGTACTAAACTAATACTCAGTGTGGGCATCCTTTCCGGTATGATTATCCTGCTGGTTGCTCTCTCGGTCGTCAATCTTCAGATATTGACGGCTACCGAGCCGGATAGCCCTGCGGCTGTACCCGGTTTGCAACGTGCCTTGCTGTGGATTTCTGTTATAGGAGGTGTTTGTATTCTTGCCAGCATCGTACTGCTTGTCTGGTTGCCCCGTTCCATCAGTAAACCCATTCGGGAACTGACACAGGGCATTCTGGAGATAGCCAATCATAATTATGAGAAACGTCTCGATATGAGTGGACATGAGGAATTCAGCGCAGTGGCCGACGGTTTTAACCGCATGGCCGAACGGTTGACTGAGTATCGCACCAGTACGCTGAATGACATCCTTGCTGCCAAGAAGTTTTTGGAAGCCATCGTGAACAGTATTCATGACCCTATCATCGGCCTGAACCGTGCGCATGAAATACTCTTCATCAATAAGGAAGCCCTGACTGTACTGAATCTGAAGCGGGATGAAGTAATCCGCCGTTCCGCCGAAGAGCTTTCGTTGAAGAATGATCTTCTCCGCCGGTTGGTGCGCGAGCTTGTCACTCCCAGTGAGAAGAAAGAAGCGTTAAAGATTTATGCAGATAACAAAGAGAGTTATTTCCAGGCATCTTATATCACAATTATGAATACAGAGACCGATACGGACGAGCCGCAGAACCTGGGTGATGTCATTTTACTGAAGAATATTACCGAATTTAAGGAACTGGACTCTGCCAAGACAACATTTATCTCCACCATCTCCCATGAGTTGAAAACACCTATTTCTGCCATTCTCATGAGTCTTCAGTTGTTGGAGGATAAGCGTGTGGGTGCCTTGAATGATGAGCAGGAACAGTTGTCGAAGAGTATCAAGGAGAATGCCGACCGCCTGTTGAGCATCACCGGCGAGCTTCTGAACATGACACAGGTGGAAGCTGGCAAGCTCCAGATGATGCCGAAGATTACGAAGCCTATCGAGCTTATAGAGTATGCCATCAAGGCCAATCAGGTGCAGGCTGATAAATTCGGAATTCAGATAGAGGTGGACTATCCTGATGAGAAGATGCCGAAATTGTTTGTGGACAGTGAAAAGATAGCTTGGGTGCTGACGAATCTTCTGAGCAACGCCATCCGTTACTCCAAAGAAAACGGGCGTGTGGTGATTGGTGCCAAGCATGAAGACGGAATCATTGAGATGTACGTGCAGGACTTTGGCAAGGGCATCGACCCGCGCTATCATCAAAGTATTTTCGACCGTTATTTCCGTGTGCCGGGTACGAAGGTGCAAGGCAGTGGTCTGGGCTTGTCCATCTCAAAGGACTTTGTGGAGGCTCATGGCGGAACGTTGACGGTGGAAAGTGAATTGGGAAAGGGAAGTAGGTTCGTGATACGGTTGAAGGGGTAGGGGAGAGTGATAAGGTGATAGAGTGCTTATCACTTTACCACCTTATCACTCCATCGCTCTATCACTTCTTCACCTCGTCCCACTTAGGCGGGTTTTCTCCCATCAAATGGCGTACAAAGAAATCATAGCGTTTATGTTCCCCGAAGTCTTCGCCCATCGTGTGGTGTGCGCCGGGGATGACTACCAGTTCAAAATCCTTGTTCGCTTTAATCAAAGCATTTACTACTTGCATGGTTGAAGCAGGGTCTACGTTGTCGTCCAGTTCACCGACTACCAGCATCAGGGGGCGGCTCAACAAATGGGCATTCTCCACGTTCGAACCTTCTTTGTACTGGTCGCCTACGGGATATCCCAGCCAGAGTTCGTTCCACCAGATTTTATCCATGCGGTTGTCGTGGCAGCCACAGGCGGAATAAGCGGCTTTGTAGAATTCGGGATGCAGCAGCACGGCAGTGGTGGATTCCTGGCCTCCGGCGGAACAGCCGTAGATGCCTACGCGGTCCATATCCATATACGGATACTTCTCTCCGGCAGCTTTAATCCAGGCGATGTGGTCGGGCAGACCGGCATCTTTCAGATTCTTATAACATACATTTTCAAATTCGCGTGAACGGAAAGAAGTTCCCATTCCATCCACCATGACAACGATAAAGCCGAGTTCGGCAAGGGAAGTCATGTACCAGTTGTACGGAATGAAAGTCTTGGGTACATACTGGTCGCCGGGACCTTGGTAAATGTATTCGATAACCGGATACTTCCGGTTCGGGTCGAAGTTAGTGGGACGAACAATCAGTCCCCACATATCCGTTTTGCCGTCACGCCCTTTGGCGGTAAACACTTCCGGTGCTTTCCAGCCTTCGGCTATCAGGCGGCTGATGTCGGCAGTTTCCAATGGCATTACTACTTTGCCATCCTTGGCGCTGCGCAGCACGGCTACAGGAGCTTTGTCTACCATAGAGTAAACGTCTACCAGATAATTCATATCTCCCGAGAACCAGGCACGGTGCATTCCTTCTTCCGGAGTAAGGCAAACCAGGCCTTTCCCGTCGAAGCCGATGCGGTAATAGCGGATGAGATAAGGGTCTTCACCGGGTTGTACACCATTTGCGGAGAAGTAAATCTGCTGGTTGTCTTCATCTACACGAAGCACTTCGCGCACATACCATTCGCCTTTGGTGATTTGGTGGACGGGCTGCCCAGTGGTGCGGTCGTACATATACAGATGGTTCCAGTTGTCGCGTTCGCTCATCCAGATGATATGCTTGTTGTCCCTTAGGTCATGGCGGAAATGGCGGGTGTAGTTTACGTATTTATCACTGCTTTCCTCTATCATTGGACGTACCTTGCCGGTCTCTGCCGAAAGTTCCAATACCCTGTACACCTGATGTCCGCGCTGATTGTATTCGAAGGTTACGGCACGGCTGTCCGGGTTCCATTCGGGGCCGTATATCTCATACTGTTGGGCAAACAAATCAGTGGAAGGGATAATACTGCGTCCTGTCTCCACTTCGTAGATGCAAGGCACCTTAAACGGAAGCTCATCTCCCGGTTTGGCATACTCCTGTTTGTGGAGCTTAGGTTGCAGTTGGTCTGTTGGCGAAGACTCCACGTAATATACATAACGCTTCTCAACCGGACGTATCTTGCAGGAAGCCACCTTCTTGCTGTCCGGTGACCAACGGATATAGGCTGAATAATAATTGCTCAGTGTGCCGTCTATACTCAACTGTTTTTCTTTGCCTGTGGCAACTTCTTTCACGTATACATTATGATTCTTGATGAATGCTGTGTACTTGCCGTCAGGCGAAGGAATAGGATTGGCAGTCTTCTCATCATCCCGTTCCATCCAGTGTTTCTGCTTTTGGGGAGCGGGGAGGCTGCCTTCGTTTGCCAACTGGTTTTTCCGGGTGGCATACATCCATCGCTGGTTATTGAAAACAAAGCGGAGTGTGTCCAGACTTTTGTTTACATGCAGTCGCTCCAGATTGATAGCGGAAGATTTCACTTCTTTGCCGGATGCCTTGGTTAGTGCGTCAGCCAGGCGGCTATGGTCGAACAACTCTTTTCTCCCTTTCTTGTCTGCATTCACCGACACATACATACGTCCTTCCGGTGTATTGCGCACATACCAGAACTGATGTGTACCCTCTATCCACGCCGGCGTGACATTGGAGTAGAATACCTTGTTTGCGCTGAACTTCTCTCTCAATGAATAGGCACAGTTATAGTCCTCTACCGTACCTTGGGCAATAGCCATGCCCCCGCAAAGGAGCATGGCTACTGACAAACCTAATCTAACCATTTTCATATACCTAATCTTTACTTAACTTCCCATTCAAATAAGCCTGATGAATATTTATCCGGCTGTCTGATTTCCAGTTTGACGGCTTTTGTCTTTACCGGGTCAAAGTTAACTACATTTCCCGTACCTTTTTCAACTCCGTATTTGTCGGCACCGGTAACGGGTTGCCATTCGCCTTGTGCATCTTTATAATAAATCTTCCAGCTCTTCGGTACGCGGCAACCACCCCAGGGAGCATCGTCAAACCAATATACGGTAGCACTGCTGACGGTTGCTTCTGCCGGGAATTCGTATGAAATCCATTCGGTGCTTCCCTGTTTTGGCCACCAGTGATAGTAAGGCATGGAGCGGTCGTTCTCATCTTTCGGTACCAGGCGGTCGTTGATGGCGGAGATAGATTTTACTTTGTGTGAAGCATCAATCTTGCTTTCTGAAGCCAGCGTGGCAGGCATGGTGGGGCGGGATGCGCTTAATTCCTGCGGGAGCCATACGAGCATGGCTCCCGAACCACGGTGTGCCCATGCATAATAAGGAATCAGGGTCAAATCCACGTCAGTGGTAGTCAGGCGTCCCTGGTCATCATATCCAAGAATCTGCGCCCCTGTCTTCAGTTGGTTGATGCCATACAGTAAATCGGGCTTCTCCACTACTTCAAACTTCGGGTTGCGGTTCATGAATACACTGAAAATATCGAAGTTGTTATCCGGCCATTCAGCGCAATACACAATCGGGCCGCGTTCCACGGCAATGCGTCCACGGTCGGCTTCTACTTTATTGTTGGCTTTCACGGTGCGTGGTTCCATGTCGAAGTGTATTTCCACTTTGTCACCCTTCTTCCAACGGCGGTCGATGCAGAAGTAGCCGTCTTTCAGTTCGCTTTGTACGGGTTCTCCGTTCACGGCTACCGTATATTTCAGACGCTTGCCGTCGCTGTAGGTGTAAAGGTCGCTCGGAACTACCTGACCCCGTACCCATCCCGGGATGCGTACTTTCATCGTGAACTGTCCGGCATTGTTCTTCTGAATGCCGATGGCGATGTCTCCGTTCCAGGGATACTGCGTAGTTTGTTCGATAGAAACAGCCTTACCGCCTACTTTCAGGTCCGAAGTATTGGACATGAAGAGGTTAACATAGACATCTTTATCCTTCACCGCATAGATATATCCCGGCAATGACGGAATGAAACGGCAGATATTAGAGGGGCAGCAAGCGCAGCCGAACCAAGGCTGGCGTTGATGTTGTCCCATGCTCTCCAATGGATTCGGGTAGAAGAAACCGCCACCGTCCAGTGATACGCCCGAAATCAAACCGTTATATAAGGTACGTTCCAATACATCATAATACTTTGATTCGCCGTGGAGCAAGAACAGACGGTAGTTGACATATACATTGCCGATAGCTGCGCAAGTCTCGCAATAAGCTGACATGTTGGGCAACTCGTAGTTCTTGCCGAAAGCCTCTCCGGCAGCCGTGGCTCCGATACCTCCGGTGATGTAATACTTCTTACCGACGATATTGTCCCAGATGCGGTCGATGGCATGAATGTAGGCGGTATCTCCGGTGAGAGCTGCCACGTCGGCCATTCCTGCATACATATAAGCGGCGCGAACGGCATGTCCCACGGCTTCATCCTGCTGGACAACGGGTTTGTGTGCCTGACTGTATTCGTCCGTGCGGCTGGTGTAACCGCGCTGGTCGAGGAAGAATTTAGCCTGGTCGAGGTATTTCTTGTCTCCGGTGACCAGATAAAGTTTGGCAAGTGCCATTTCGGCAATCTGATGTCCGGGAACACGGATTTGCTGCCCTTCGCCTGTACCTATCTCACGACATACGCAATCGGCGTACTTGATGGCGATGTTGAGGAAGTTTTTCTTCCCGGTTGCCTGATAGTGGGCGATGGCGCCTTCCACCATGTGTCCCAGGTTGTAGAACTCGTGGCTCAGGTCTTCTACTTTTTCCCAGCGCTTGCTTCCCGCCCATTCGTGCGGATGCTTCGGGTTCATGGTGCGGCTGGTGTAGAGGTATCCGTCGGGTTCCTGTGCGGCGGCTACAATCACCAGTACACTGTCGATGTACTTAGCCAGTTTCTTGTCCGGATAAGTCTGCAACAGGTAGCTGGCACCTTCAATGGTTTTATAGACGTCTGTATCATCAAAGGCCAGTCCGCCGACTTTTATCGTATCGCTGGGATGCGCTGCGTTGACGAAGTTCTGATATCTTCCTGTTTCCTCGCATTTGCTGAAAGCAAGAGGAATGGTTACTTCACGGCTTGCGTTGAGGCGCTGCCCCCAAAAGGAGTCGGTTACTTTCACCGAAGTGAAGGGCACAGGGGCAATGGGGTAGCCGTGCGACTGATTTTTCACTTGTGCCTGACCGCCTATTGCAGTGGCAAGCATCAGAGTGCTTACTAAAAGTTTCTTCATGGTTATCATTCTATTTATGGTGTTATTTTTTCATCGGAATATATTCGTCCCAGAGTTTCAGTGAATGCAGGTAGCCCGTGAACGGCCAGTTGCGTTCTGCATTCCGCCCCAAAGTTACGTATTGTGACGGTTTTATCAGCAATTGAATATCTTTTTCGCTAATTAATTTACCATTGATATATACTTGTTCCATGCGGCCGTCGAAACAAATATAGATATGCTGCCATTTGCCGGCCAACTCTTTCATATCCTTGTATCCGGAATCTTCGTACCAGCCATAGTGGTTGATGACGCCGCATCGGGGTTCCGTACCGCTTACCAGCATAATCTTTTCCAGTTCGTCATGCGATGTCGTGAAGTCGGCCACACATTCGTTTTCGGCAATAGAATCATTCAGTATCCAGGCTTCCAATGTATACGGAGCATTGTCCAGTAAAGTTGCAGGGAGGGAGAAACTGGATTGGAATACCTGATGACCATCAAAGCTGAAACTTTTCTTTCCTTTCATTTCCTTGATGAGGGAGGGGGCTTTGTGAGCCTCGAAGTATCCTTCTATTCCATGATTGGAAAGATAATGTACGGTGTCTCCTGTGGCGAAGTCATCGGCGGTAATGCTTACTACCAAGCCATGCTTTTGCTGATTGGCAGCCGGTAAGCGGAGGATATCCGTAGTGGTGTCATATTCCTGTTCGGCAGGTGCCTGTTTCCAGTTATAGTAGCGCAGATTAGTGATGATTAAGGGTTCGGCTCCGCTTTGAAGCGAAATCACACCAGATGAAAGGGCGGACTCCGCTTCGTAGCTTTGCCACCTACCTAATCTATAAACTAACCCGCTAATTGTATGTTCTTTGGAAGGAGAAATCAACGGATGATGGAATTCCAATGTAGTGCCCGGTTCAAGTATCAAAGCATCACGTCCGCTCATACGTCCGGTGCGGGCTGCGCCTTCTTTGAGAGTGAAAGCTCCTCCCAACATCCCTTCGTTGTTTTGCCATTCGCGACCGTTCCAGTCGGCGGCAGTCAGTCCGAGCCATTGCTGCGGGGCGGAGGCTTCGATGCCGGAGAATACTTTGATATTCCAGATGGCACCACCGAAACCATTCTTTTGCCCACCGGTATAGGTGAGGCGGACGTAGCGGGCTTTGGCTTTTCCGAAGTCCACCATCGGGCTGCCTGCCAGATGGTTGTTTCGTTTATCGGCAAAGATATTCCAGCGTTTTCCATCAGTGGAAGTTTCAATCAGATATTGATAGAACTGCGTGCCGTATTCAAATTGTGTCCAGATGGTTTGTATCGGTTGGCTACGTCCCAGGTCTATTTCAATCCATTCCTGTCCCATGCCGCGTGGACGCCACAAGGTTCCGTTGTTATCATCTACAGCATATTCGGGACGGAAATTATCGTCATAAAAAGAAGAGGCGCGAACGCTCTTGCCAAAGGCCAGATTGGTTGACTTGACTACGGTGGGAGCCAGTGCGCCTACACCGTCGTGGGTGGGAGTAATCTTCCGGATGCTTCCGTCTTCGGCAAACTCCATGCGGTCGATGCAAAGCTGGCGATGGAAGCCACGGTTGGAGTGTGGATTGTCGTGGCGGTGGTAGACGATATAGTAATCATTGCCTTCCTGGAGGATGCTGTGATGTCCGGGGCCGTGAATGGTGCCATCAGTATTGGTTTCGAGGATGCAACCGCCATATTTATAAGGACCTAAAGGCTGGTCCGAAGTGGCATATTGCACACGGTAGGTATGGTCGTGGCAGGAACCGGAAGAATACATGAAGTAGTAAGTTCCATTCCGCTTGATGACAAAGGGAGCTTCGAAGAAATCCGTTGCTTCGGTATTGGGGATGAGGCGGGTTTCGGTGAAACTTTTCAAGTCGGGCGCCAGTTTTCCGGCACCACAACCGAAACCTTTGTATATCCCCCAGGTACCCCAGTACATATAGACTGAACCATCATCGTCCACAAAAGTTTGTCCATCCAGAGTGATGGCATTTGTTACGAAACGGTCGGGGATGAGGACGGCTTCGCTATCTCCCAGAATGTTCTTCCATGGACCGCGAGGGGTTTCACTTACGCCACAATGGATGATGCAGGGCTGGCAATAGAAATAGTAATACTTGCCATCGGTGTGCTGCATCACGTCGGGAGCCCATATCCAGTGGCTGTCGGGCCAGTTCATGGGCATCAGGGTCCAGTTTACGAAGTCTTTGCTTGTCCACACTTGGGCAGGGCCGAAGCCTGCACCACTACCATCGGTTGTGGCGTACATATAATAGGTGTCGCCAAACTTTTTGATGGTAGGGTCGGCGAAATATCCGGGGATGACGGGATTGCCGGCACCGGGAGTATTGAAAGCGGCCTGTGCAAAGGCGGAAATGGCTCCTATTAAAAAGAAAGTGATTAAAAGAATGGTTCTATTCATATTATTACTTTATTGTTAGAAAAATTACTTGCACCGCGCAGCAAACCTTGTTCCAGCGCTACGCTGGTCATTTATGTATTTCATTATTAATCGGTATCTCTATCTCATAAAAATATTCTTTCAACAGCTTGTACATATCCGGATCGTATGCTTTCAGCTTCACACGTCGGTTCATGGAATTGTGCACTCCATTGGCAGGCTCGGCATAGCGATTACAGTTAAAGAAAGACTGTACACATTCGGCAAAATATTCCTCTTTATTGCTTAAGGCATAAGTATTTGCCCATAATCCTTTTTCGCCTGCGCTTTTCCATAAAGCCTCCAGTCGGTCATTGAAATCAGGCTCTACGCCAACTATCCCTACCATGTGTATCAAGTGTGCAAATTCATGAATCAGAATATTCTCACCCGTATATTTATCCTGAGGCAAACCCAATAGGTTCTCTTCTCCGCAACTGGCGGAGAATTCATCTTCCGGTGCACCTCCGAAACCTCGGGCACGCCAGTTCCAATAAGCGATGCTGTCGGGAGAATTGCAGATATGGGTAAACTCCGGTAAGTCGCAAGTCGCTTCATCTTTTCCTATTACCATCACGTGGCAACCCTTCTTCACCATGTGTGCTTTCACGTCAGGACGTTTGGCCAGCATCAGACTGATAATATCACAGGCTTTCAGCAATGCCTCGTCGCTCACCCGCTCAGATGAAGTGACATATAAACCTTCCGTTTCAATGTATTTCTTGTAGAAAGAAGGAATATTCTTGCCTTCGGGTATTGTCGTCACCGTTCCGCGTACCGGACAGGCTTCGAGCTTCATTGCAAATCCTCCTCCTGAAGCTAAATGCAATTTCATCCGGCTGTTTTTATCTATTGTGAGCGTTTCTGTGCGGTAATCTTCCGCCTGTTTGTTGGCGTTGATGCCGTCAGTGAATAATGTGGCGGTGTAACGGGCATCTGTTGGCAGGAAAGAGAAGTCAATCTCCACATCCCGTTCATCCCAGTTTGTCATTCCGCCGATGTACCAGTTGATGTCTTTCTTACGGACAGTCACAATGTATTCTCCTAATTTGCCTGCGGCGATAAAAGTAGAATCAGTTTCTACAGGAATGGAAGTGATGAAATCTACACATTCCTGTTCATTCAGATAATTTGTCGGTGCATCGCACAGCATGGTGAGGGGGGAATCATGCACGATATAGGCAGCCAGTTGATGACAACGGGTTCCCATACTCATTGGCGTATAGTAAACGGCACGCCAGTCAGCTTTTGTGGCATTACGCATAGCTCCCGGGGTGTAGTCTACCGGACCTGCCATCATACGGATGTAGGGGAAAGTGACATCATAAAGCGGCATATTATTTTTAATGTCCGTCCATTTCACTTCTTCCATGCCAAACAGACTTTCGAAGTTGATGATGTTCGGATAAGTACGGTTGATGCCTGTCGGTTTATAGATGCCGTGCAGGTCGAGCGTCAGTTTATGCTTGGCGGTGGCTTCGGCAATGCGGTATACCATTTCAACGGCTGTCTGGTCGTCGCGGTCAAGGAAGTCGACTTTAAAACCTTTGATGCCCATGTCGGAGTACTTCTTGCAAGCAGTTTCCAGTTGGCTGTCGAGTACGTTGAATACTGTCCAGAGTATGAGTTCCACTCCCTTCTCCTTTCCGTAAGCAACCAGTTCCGGGAGGTTCAGTTCGGGTATGACGGTCAGCATATCACCGCTTTTGGGGTCGTACCAGCCTTCGTCGAGCACAATAAACTCGATGCCGTTGCGGCTGGCGAAATCTATATAATATTTGTAAGTATCCATATTGATGCCTGCCTTGAAGGGGACACCTTTCAGGTTCCAGTCATTCCACCAGTCCCAGGCCACTTTCTCGGTTTTTATCCAGGAAGTGTCGCCTATGCGGTTGGGGGATGCCAGTGCATAAACCAGATTGTTGACGGGCATATCCGTATCTTTTTCCGTCACAGCCAGCACACGCCAGGGATAAGGACGGGCGCCTTTGCTGCGGGCTATGAAATCAGTTGTCTCTGTCACATACTCCTGCCTGCGCCAGGGGTAGAAATCTGTCTTGGTAGGGTAAGGGGCAAATATTCCTTTCAGGGAGTAAGTTGACGAGGAGACAACTTTCTCTACAAACATACCGGGATAAGCTTCGAGGTCAGACTCCAATATCGTCAGCTTGGCTTTACCACAGTCCACGGTTACGGGCAGGAAAGCCGGTTTCGACTGTGCCTTCGATAGTGGGGTGATGTCGTAGACATTCTGGAAAGCCATTGCCATTGGCTTCTTATCGTTGGTTGTATAAGGAAGATAGGCTGTGTAATCCTGGTTGAAGTTAAATTCTGCCACTTCCTCTTTGATGGTTACTTCTGTCTTTTGCGTTGTGTAAAAACGGTAAGCCACTCCTTCGTCATAGGCGCGGAAGGTAACGCCGAAATCACCTTTCAGCTTCAAGTTGAGTTCATTGCATGTGGCTATGAACTCCTTGAAGCGATAGAAAGGAGACTCTACATTATCCCTGACCTTTTTCCTTTTAATACCCGTTACCTGAGAATTGTTTCCTATTGTAGTTCCGTCTGCCAGAACTAATCCTATGTTAGAATGAGAGAGAATTGTATCGTTTTCGTGCATCACCTGATAAGACAGTTCGTCTCCGGCAGTAACTTCTACCTTCAACTTCCCATCAGGAGAGAAGAGCGTATATTTCTTTCCGGGAGCTGCCCCGAGTGGATTATTTCCGAAGTATAAAAATAAGGAAATAACGACTAATTTGAGAGATGTGCAGTTTTTCATAATCGATTAGCTCTTTATTTGGTTCGTGTGCAAAGTAAGTGAAAAAAGGATGAACGGAAGGATTGAATAATATAATGTGATAAAAGAATAGTCCAAGAATCACCCATTTATGGTATTCTTGGACTATGTTTGGATTATTTTTTTAGTCTTTGGACTATTTTTGCATAGGAGTCGATTAGGTATTACATCTCATAATCAGTTCCTTTAAGAGGGTACTTTTATAACATTGCTGTAATTTGCTTTTCTAATGCTTGCTTGATAAAAGCATTGATTGAGATTCCGGCACGTTGTGCCAGCATTGCCACACGACTATGTATTTCAGGGGTTAGACGAACGTTTAATAATCCTGAGTAACTTTTATGTGGCTGTATTCCTTCCTCTTCGCAATATGCCAGATAATCATTGACCGCTTCATGGAATGCTTCTGTTAATTCCTGAACGCTTCGTTTATCTTCATTTTTAAAGATAACTCTCGAACCGTTCGATAAGTTTTTCTTTTGTACCCATTCATTTATAAGTTTTTGCAAATGTAACTACAAAATGGTTACAATCCAATGGGGGGTAGGTATAAAGTATACAAAAAATATTCATAATTACTTCAAAATGAATCTATACTCTGTTCCCTTCCTGGAATGTACTTGCTCCGTACCTTCTCCGTACTTTCTCCGTGTAGAGGTACTTCTGAACAAAGAATGTACGGAGCAAGTGCATCCCGGATACGTTTCGGGTATAATATCTATAGCCATGAAAAAATAATCCAAGCCAATACAATAATAATCTAAATATCCTCCAGAGCCTTTATAGCCCGACTATTTTTGCATTCATATGGACTTTCGTTTTATTCAGTTTAAGATAAATCCTTTTCCTTTGCCGTACACTTTTGGTAACGAACTAAAAATACATATATGATATTATGAAGAAACGAATCCAATTCCTTTTCGGTAGCATCGCCCTCCTGGGCATGAGTGCTTGCAGCGAACCCTACGTTCAGCCTGATGCTCCGATTAAAGAAGTTCCTTTTACACAAGTTCATCTGAACGATAACTTCTGGACTCCGCGTATTGAAACCAATCGTACAGTCTCCATACCTTCCGCATTTAAAGAATGTGAGAAGAACGGACGCTTCGATAATTTTGCCATTGCCGGAGGATTAATGAAGGGTGAACACCGTGGTGATTTCTCTTTTGACGATACCGATCCTTATAAGATAATAGAAGGAGCCTCCTACTCGCTGGCTGTGAAGTATGACAAAGCACTGGATGCTTATCTGGATAGTGTCATCTCCCTTATCGCAGCCGCTCAGGAACCGGACGGCTACCTCACTACGTGCGTAACTAATAAATGCTACCGTCTTTCCGGCTGGTGGGGAAAGAATCGTTGGGAAAAGATTAATAGTCATGAACTTTATAATAGCGGTCACTTGTATGAAGCTGCCGTTGCACACTATCGCGCAACAGGTAAACGCTCCTTGCTTGATGTAGCTATCAAAAATGCCGACCTTGTTTGTCAGGTGTTTGGCCCCGATGAAGGGCAAAAGCATGTTCCTTCCGGACATCCCATTGCCGAAATGGCGCTTGCTAAATTATATAAAGTGACAGGTGATGAGAAATATCTGAAAATGGCTAAATACTTCGTGGAGGAGACCGGACGCGGAACAGACGGTCATCGTCTCAGCGAATACAGTCAGGATCATAAACCCATTTTGCTGCAAGATGAGATTGTGGGGCATGCCGTGCGTGCCGGATATCTTTATTCTGGTGTTGCCGATGTGGCTGCCCTAACCCAGGACACAGCTTATTTCAACGCACTGAGTCGTATTTGGGAGAATATGGCAAGCAAGAAGCTTTTTATTACCGGAGGTATCGGTTCCCGTCCGCAGGGTGAAGGTTTCGGACCTAACTATGAACTGAACAATCATACCGCATATTGCGAAACTTGTGCAGCCATCGCCAATGTTTATTGGAATCACCGCATGTTTCTGGCTACGGGAAACGCCAAATATGCCGATGTGTTGGAACGTGCACTTTATAATGGTGTGATTTCGGGTGTTTCCCTTAGCGGTGATAAGTTCTTCTATGATAATCCGCTCGAATCTATGGGGCAGCACGAACGCCAGCATTGGTTTGGTTGTGCTTGCTGTCCGGGTAATGTAACCCGCTTCATGGCTTCCGTACCTTATTATATGTACGCCACCCAGGGCAATGATATTTATGTCAATCTTTATATCCAGAGTAAAGCTGACCTTAATACAGACAGCAATAATATAGCTTTGGAGCAGACTACTGAATATCCTTGGGAAGGAAAGGTTTCCATCTTAGTTACTCCCGAGAAAGAGCAGAAATTTGCTTTGCGTTTCCGTATCCCGGGTTGGGCGCAAGATGCTCCTGTGCCGACGGATCTTTACTCATTTACTGATAAGGCAGGTGCTTACAGCATCTCTGTTAACGGTAAGAAAGTAAATGCTAAACAATATGATGGCTACGCTACTATTTCACGTACCTGGAAAGCGGGTGATGTGGTAGAAATCAGTCTTCCGATGGATGTGCGCCGTATTAAAGCCAATGATAATGTGGAAGATGATCGTGGTAAACTGGCTATCGAACGTGGTCCTATCATGTTTTGTCTGGAAGGCAAAGATCAGGCTGACAGCACTGTTTTCAACAAGTTTATTCCTGATGCCACTCCAATGGAAGCAGCTTATGACGCTAATCTGTTGAACGGTGTTGTAGTGCTGACCGGTAATGCGAAAGAAGTGGGTAAAGATGGTAGTGTGAAAGAGGTTCCTTTTAAAGCCATTCCTTATTCAACCTGGAATAATCGCGGTGCAGACCAAATGGCAGTTTGGATTCCTGAAGCTGCCGAATATGCCCGTCCTATTCCCGAGCCGACAATTGCCAGCAAGGCACGGACTCTGATGATACAGGCTCCTATCCAGAAAGACGCTCCTGAATCAGCCTCAGTAGAAAGCTGGGCATGGGGGGTGAATGACCAATGGGAACCGAAACGTTCATCGGATATTTCTAAGCCTTATCACTATTGGTGGTTGAGAAATGGAACGCTGGAAACGCTGGCTTACCAATTTGATCAACCGTACACCGTTTCGAATGTACAGGTTTATTGGCTGGATTTCGATCATTACGATGGAAACTTCCGCGTGCCGGAAAGCTGGAAACTCTATTATAAAGATGGTAAAACTTGGAAAGAAGTAGAGGCATTGAATGACTATGTGGTGAAGAAGGACTGCTACAATAGTCTTGATTTTAAACCGGTAAAGACGACAGGATTGAAAATTGCCGCTCAGTTGCAGAAAGGTGCTTCGGGTGGGGTGATTGAATGGAAAGTAAACTAATCCGTTTTAAGAAATTATAATAATATAACTTGTAATTGAATATTAACCTTTTAAGTTAAGATGTAATATGAAGACACATGAAAATCGGGCCTTGTTCAGCAAAGCTGTTTTAAAGGCTACAACCTGTCTTTTCCTTGCAGCAGGTGCCAGTGTGAGTCCGGCATTTGCGTTTCCGGAAATGGCAGAGTCTATGGGAATTGAGGTTGTGCAGCAATCTGGCACTATAACAGGTAAAGTAGCCGATTCAAGCGGTGAAGCAATAATTGGCGCCAGTGTAGTAGTGAAAGGTACTACAAATGGAACGATAACCGATATTGATGGAAATTTTACTCTGGATGTTCCCGCAAAAGCGACTCTGGTGATTTCATACATAGGTTACACAACTGTTGAACTTCCGGTAGATGGAAAGCAAACGCTCAGCATTACTTTGAAAGAAGATACAGAGATGCTGGATGAGGTGGTGGTAGTAGGTTACGGTACCCAGAAAAAGGCAACCTTGACTGGTTCCATCTCGCAGGTAGGCGGGGATGAACTGAGAAAGCTAGCTGCCGTAAACCTCACAAATACTCTTGCTGGTAAGACGGCGGGTGTCATTGCCAATACACGTTCCGGTGAGCCGGGTGAAGATAATGCCGATATCCTGATTCGCGGTAAGGGAACTTTGGGAAGTACTGCCCCGCTGATTGTAGTAGATGGTATTGCCGACCGCTCGTTCAGCCGACTAAATCCTGAAGATATCGAATCCATTTCCGTATTGAAGGATGCTTCCGCTGCTATCTATGGTGCACGTGCGGCTAATGGCGTTATCCTAGTCACCACCAAGCGCGGTGCCGAAGGCAAAGTGAAGGTGAATTATAGCGGCAATGTCTCTTTCTCCCAACCTACACGCATTCCCGAAATGCTGAGTTCTTATCAGTATGCCACTTACGTCAATGAATTCGATGCCGCGCAAGGCAATACCTTGACTTATCCGGAAACGGCCATGTCCAAGATTCAGGACGGAAGCGACCCTATCAGCTTCCCCAATACTGACTGGTGGGGAGCAGTGGCTAAGAATTGGGCTACCAATACCCAGCATAGCCTCTCCATTAGTGGTGGTAACGACAAACTGTCATTCTACTCTTCGGCACAATACATGTATCAGGATGCCATTTACAAAAATACTCCACAGGACTACAATCAATATCAGTTCACTACCAATATTGATGCGCAGATTAATAAATCCATCAAGTTCAGTATGGACATCTTGGGGAGGCAGGAAGTGCGTAACCGAGGCATATACTCTACCGAAGACCTTTTCGGGTACTTTCTCACCACCAATCCGATGTCAGCTCCTTACTTCCCGAACGGATTATTAAGGATAGGATATGACGGTATCACTAACAATGCCCTTCTGATGGTGTCCGACACTCCGGGAACCAACAAGACGAATAATCATATCCTGAACCTGAAACCTAGAATCCGCATTGACCTGGATATAATAACTCCGGGATTGTATGCTGAAGGCTACGCTGCGCTGGACTATGCATTCAATGACGGCAAGAGTATGAATACACCTTATGATATCTATTCCTATAGTTCTGCTACCGATGAATATACCAATCATCGCGACGCCACGGGTGCCATCAGCGTAAGTTCTTGGTCTAATAAAAGCAATACTGCAACACTGAATGCCCGTATCGGCTACAACCGCACCTTTAAGGAAGCCCATCGGATAGATGCTTTCGTGTCCTACGAACAGAGTAAATATACGTATAGCGGCTTAAGCGGTTATCGTACCAATTATCTTTCTTCCGCATTGCCTGATTTGGACTTCGGCAGTAAGGTGGATGCAGATAAAGACAATGGTGGAAACTCTAATGAAACAGCACGTCAGAATTGGTTCGGACGTATCAATTATGGTTATAAGGATAAATATCTGGCTGAGTTTACTCTCCGTTATGATGGTTCCATGAACTTCGCGCAAGGACACCGTTGGGGACTTTTCCCATCCATATCTGCAGGATGGGTTATCTCTCAGGAAGATTTTTTTGCCCCATTGCTGGACGCCATCAGCTTCCTAAAGATTAAAGGTTCTTGGGGTATGATGGGTAACGATAACATTACGGCTTATCAATATCTGTCTATGTATTCTTTTAATAGTGGTAAATCGTATGCTTTCGGTACAGACCCCAGCTATGTGCAAGGTATTTATGAAACGCGTACTGCGAATCCGTTGGTGACTTGGGAAAAGGCTAAAACATGGAATATTGGTTTTTCTGCACAATTCCTGCATGGTAAGTTGGGCTTGGACGTTGACTATTTTCAGTCACACCGTAATGATATTTTGATTACCCGCAACGCTTCCGTTCCCACTTACTCCGGACTTTCGCTGCCGGCAGAGAATCTGGGTAAGGTAAAGAATCATGGTATTGAACTTGTTGCCAGTTATCGCGATAAATCAGGTGACTTTGAATGGGGAGCAACCGGTAATCTCACTTATGCCAACAATGAAGTGGTTTATATGGACGAAGCCATCAAAACTCCTGAATGGCAACGCGCTACAGGTCATCCCATTGATGGTATCACCGTATATAAAGCTTTAGGCATCTATCAGACACAAGAACAGATTGACGCCACTCCACATCTTCCGGGAACCAAACCGGGTGACCTGATCTATCAGGATACTAATGGCGATAAGAGTATCACTTGGGATGATGCTGTTCGCATTGACAAATCCACCACTCCGAAATGGATATTCGGTCTAACGTTAAACGGTGCCTGGAAGGGAATCGACGTGAATGTATTCTTTCAAGGTCAGGCAGATGCCGAGCAACTGGTGATGCCTGCAATGAATATGCCGACCGACTTCTACGAAGGTCGTTGGATTGAAACCAATACTGCGGAACAGAATGCAAACGCCAAATGGCCGCGTGCTTTCATGAAGGCGGCTGCGGTAGATAACCGCAACTCACTTTCATCCACCTGGTGGCTGCGCGACGCTTCGTTTGTACGCCTGAAATCAGCGGAGATAGGATATACTTTCCCGAAAATGATGATTAAAAAGCTCGGTCTTGAAAAGTTACGTATCTACGCCAACGGAAACAATCTCTTTACCATTGACAGCATGGGCATCTTCGACCCTGAAATGACTGCCGGCATCAAGGGATATCCTATTCAGCGTACGTTGACTTTCGGAGCAAATGTTACATTCTAATTTATGAACCTTTAATGAAAAACGATATGAGAAGAAATATATTGAAAGGAGTCATTTGGGCTTTGCTGAGCATTAGTACTGTGTCATGCTCAGACTTCTTGGACCTGAATCCACACGATTCAATCAGTGATGCGGCAGTATGGGAAAACATGGACTTGGCAGAAGCATTCCTGAACAATTGCTACACATACATAGAAGGTGAAAATGAGAACGGTGTGCCTTTCTGTAGCTATACGGATGAGTTGTTTCATCGTACTGGTTACGCAACTGAAGTCTATACATTGGGCAATGTTTCATGCGATAATTACAACGTAGGTTTCTCGGACGCCAGAGGTGATACGTGGAATTTCTATTATAGTGCTATTAAGAAAGTTAACCAGTTACTTGAGAATATAGACAAAGTGCCCGTTAATGTAAGTAATGAAAGCCGGAAGACATATATCATCGGGCAGGCTTATTTCTTGCGTGCTTTCTTCTATCATCAACTTTACTCGCTCTACGGACGAGTGCCTTTGATAGACTGCACTTTTGATATTGATTCCGACTGGGCGGAGACTCGTGCCGAGATGGACGATGTGGCGGATTTTATTGTAAAAGATTGTGAACTTGCCATTGAAAAGCTACCTTTACAATACGAAAGTAGTAATGACTTTGGACGTGCTACTCGTGGGGCGGCTATGGCTGTTAAGGCTCGTACATTGCTCTATAAGGCGAGCCCGTTGTTCGGAACACCTTCTACTGAGAAGTGGAAAGAGGCCGCTAAGGCAAGTAAGGATATCATAGACCTGAGTATATACAGTCTGCCGTCTGTAAATAGTAGCGAAGAGTATGCTGCTTTGTTCTACAATACGCAGAATCCGGAAATCATTTTCCAGAAACTATATAACAATAAAGGTACTTACGGAAGTGCTCTGCACTACCTTTTTCAGTCACCTAATGGCCCTTACAATGGGTATAATGGTTGGGGTGTATGGTTACCCACTTATGACATCGTCAATGCTTTCCAAAAGGAAGATGGTAGTGAATACACCGTCGAGGGCTTAGCTTCCTACAATATCTCCTTGCCGAGTATAGATCCGGAAACCAATCAGATTATCTATAAGGATGCAACGATTGAAGCTACAGAAATCCAGCCATGGAAAGGTCGTGAACTGCGTTTTTATGCCAATATTCTGTATGATGGAGCCATGTGGGGATATGGTGACGATAACCATGCTATTGCCATCTACGAACCAGGTGAGGAAGGTGTGCTTCCGGGGGAACAATCTCCCAGTTATACTGATGGAGAATACTGGAATGCTACTCAGACGGGTTACTATATGCGTAAATTTTTAGACCCGAACTATGACCAATATAGTGAAACCATTATGGACACCACTCCCTGGATTTTTTTCCGTTTAGCTGAATTCTATCTGAATTATGCTGAATGTCAGATTGAACTTGGAAATAACGCTGAGGCTTTGAAGTATATCAACTACATTCGAAATCGCGCTCTTCTGCCCGATGCTCCGGGAACGGATATTCGTGCTGAATACGAATATGAGCGCAAGATAGAGTTAATGTTTGAAGGACAGCGTTTCTTCGACCTTCGCCGTTGGAAAAGAATGGAAGAGACTTATGCTAAAGACAACTGGCCTACCGGTTTGAAGATTTATAAATTGAAAGACGGGACATTACTCTATCAGCATAATACGACTCCATTACAACAGCGCAAGTTCATTGCTCCACAGATGTACTGGATGCCTGTTCCACGTTATGAGTTGAATAAGTGCCCGAATCTTGACGGAAAGCCTTACGAGGATTAACAGAAAGTATGAATAATGAATAGTATAAAGGGAGATGGCAGAAGCCATCACCCTTTACTTAATTAAAGAATACAATGAGAAAATATATCTTACTACTGTCGGTCTTTTTACTAATAAGCTGTAGTTCTGAAGCTCAGAATACTCCGGTACCTGTTGGCAAAGCCTTTTATATTCCCAAAGACCTTCAGGGAATGGACTTACAAAATCCTGAAAGTAAATGGAGTTATCACCGTATGGCTTGTACAGAGAACTTTGTCATCTTCTGGGAAAAAGGGTTTGGGAATGATTTATCCAATCCGCCTCAGTTGGAAGGGCACGATATGCAGGTCGATTTACCGAATCTGATGGAAAAGTTGGAGACCTTTTACCGTTTCTTCCGTGATACATTGGAGTTCTCGCGTCCCGGTTCCAAGTGCGACAAGTATCGCATGATGGTGATGCTGAACTATTCCCTGGAAGGCACGGCATACGGTGGAGATTATGACGGAGAAATTGGTGCTTTATGGATTGCCCCCAACCGTGTGCAAGATAAGAAATTGAACTGCATCGCCCATGAATTGGGACATAGTTTTCAGGCACAGATCAGTTGCGATGGGCAGGGCGAAGCCTGGGGAGGATGCGGTTTCTTTGAAATGACTTCGCAATGGATGCTGTGGCAGGTTAATCCCGAATGGATTACTGATGAAAAATATCATTGGGATGCTTTCATGAAACTGACTCACAAGGCTTATCTCCACATGGAGAATATTTATCATTCACCTTACGTTTTGGAATATTGGGGCATGAAACGGGGACTTCCCATCATAGCCGAACTTTACCGTCAGGGAAAGCGGGGAGAAGACCCGGTTATCACCTACAAACGTTTGGCTGCTTTGAATCAGAAACAATTCTGTGACGAGATGTTTGATACTTATCGCCACTTTATCAATTGGGATTTTCCGCGCGTCTGGAAAGAAACACGCCCGTATGCCAATAAATATACTTCTCAGCTAATAGCTCAGCCGGATGGTTGGTATGGGATAGCACCGGAGAATTGTCCTGAAAATTATGGATTCAATGCTATTCCTTTGGCTATTCCTCAGCCGGGAGAGAAATTGAAAGTGGACTTTTGTGGAGAAGCGGGAAAGGAAGGATATACTGCAATCCATACAGATAAGGCAGGTTGGCGTTATGGTTTTGTTGCTGTAACAGCAGAAGGTAAATCTATTTATGGCGAAATGGGCGATAATAGCGGGAAAAGTATTATTTTTACAGCTCCAAAAAATCAAACTCTGACCCACTTGTGGTTGGTTGTGATGGGAGCGCCGACGGAGCATTGGATGAATCCCGCTCCGGGAGAGAAAGATGCTCAATGGCCATATCGCATCAGGGTTACGGGAAGCAATCCTTTATAAACATACAGATAAATACGATGTCTGCAAAAGAAACATATATGAACCGATGAAAAACAGTACAAGTGCCGTTGTTTATGCCTGCATTGCAGTGCTTAGTTGGTCTACTGTAGCCACTGCCTTTAAGATAGCTTTAACGCATCTAACTCATTTTGAGATGCTACTGATAGCCAGTTGTACTTCATTAGTCATATTTGCCCTTTTGCTGACTTTCCAGAAGAAGTGGAGACTGGTGTCGGAACTTTCCGGTCGCCAATGGGGATATTTTGCATTGTTGGGATTGCTGAACCCTGTCGCTTATTATCTGGTGTTGTTCAAGGCTTATGATCTGCTACCTGCACAAGTAGCGCAGCCCATCAACTATGCATGGCCTATTGTGCTGCTTATTCTGTTGGCCTTGTTTGCCCATCAGCCCATACCCCCGAAGAAATATATTGGCATGTTCATTTCACTGGGTGGAGTGGTACTTATTTCTGTAGGAACCGGGCAGTCGGGAGGTATGGATATACCTGTGCATGGTTTGCTGTTGGCGGCATTGAGTGCTTTGCTGTGGGCCATGTATTGGATGATAAACAATAAGTTCAAAGATAAAACAGATGGTAGTATCGCTCTGTTTATGAGTTTCCTGTTCGGCACGGTTTATTTGTTGATAGGAGCTGTGAGAGTGGGGGTGCACCTTAATACATTGCCCGGTATCTTGTCGGGTATGTATGTCGGCGGGTTTGAAATGGGTATTCCTTTCATCTTTTTCAGCCTTGCCATGCGGAAAACATCCAATCCGGCACTGGTCAACCAGCTTTGTTACTTATCTCCCTTCTTGTCTTTATTCTTCATTGCAATCATATTGGGTGAACAGATTGTGTTTACAACTTACATCGGTCTTGCATTGATTGTAATGGGAATTATGTTCAATCAATATCTGGTGGAGAAATGAAAAAGATTGTCCTTGCTATAATAGCCGGTATTATTCCGTTGGTGCTTCCGGCAGCTTCTACTGATTTTGGGTTCCGCCATTTTTCCGTGGAAGATGGATTATCCTCCAACTCTGTGCGTGCTATTATGCAGGATAAATATGGCTTTATGTGGCTCGGTACGGATGACGGCTTGAACCGTTACGACGGCACCACTATAAAGGTTTATAATCTGAATCCGCAAGGGTCTAATGATTATATCTCTTCTCTTTACGATACTACAGACAATATCTGGGTAGGGACAGAAGACGGGGTTTATATTTTTGATTATGAAACGGAAAGTTTTGAATTATTCAAAGTATTGACAGCCCAAGGTGACAGCATTAAGAGTAATGTGAATCATATTGCAGAAGACAGAGACGGCAACTTGTGGTTCTCGACAGTAGGGCAAGGTATTTTCAAGTATAATATATCCAAGCACTATCTGGAACATTATGAATTTAAAGATGCCAATGGATTAATGGCGAGTGTGCTGATTGATAGTGAAAATCAGATCTGGGCAGTCACTAATTGGGGAAGTCCCACTGTGTCCAAGCTGAATAAGGCGGAGAATAAATTCGAGCCTTTCCCTATCACTTACGAAGCGGGGCAATATGACTCAAATTCTCTGGTCATGCTCGAAGACTCTGAACATGCACTGTGGTTGGGAACCTGGGAATGCGGTTTGCAGAAGATAGACAGATATACAGGTAAGGCAATCACTTATTTGCATCCGTCGGAAGGTAAGTGGGCTACACATATCCACTCTTTGATGGAATATGCTCCCCACCAACTATTGATAGGTTCGGATGACGGACTTTTGCTGTTTAATACCCTTACATGCGAACATCAACTGTTCACGGAAGATGAAACAAACCCTTATTCATTATCCAATCGTTTTGTCTATCCTATCGTAAAAGACCGTGAAGGCGGAATCTGGGTCGGGACTTATTACGGTGGGGTGAATTATCTTTCGCCTAATACCGGGCAGTTTGAATGCTTTGCCCATTCGCGCTTTTACAATTCGGTGAACGGAACCGTTATCGGGCGTTTTTGTGAAGACTCTTCTGGATATATCTGGATAGCCTCTGACGATGGAGGGCTGAGCCGCTTCTCTCCCAAGGATAAACAATTCAATCATTATATGCCCGATGAGCACAGAAACAGTCTTTCTTACCATAATGTGCATGCTCTTTGTATGGATGATGACGATTTATGGATTGGCACCTATACGGGAGGAGTCAACGTGCTGAATACGAAAACAGGCGCGTTCAGGGTATATACCACCAGAGGAGGAGACTTGACCACACTTGACGGCACCAGTTCTTACGCCATCTTCCGTGACCGGGAGAAGCGGATATGGGTGACTTCTATGGCAGGAATAAACTTGTATAACCGTGAAGAAGACAATTTTATCCGCGTCAAAGACTTGGAATCGCTGACCATCGATATCGATCAGGATGCCGACGGTAATATCTGGTTTGCTACGCAGGGGAAGGGTTTGTTTAAGCATAATCCGGATAAAAAGACTTGGAAGAACTACCTGCACAGCAATGCTCCCGGTGCATTGGTTAACGATCAGGTGAATTGCGTGCTGATAGATGGCAACGGGAATATGTGGGTGGGAATGATGAATGGGCTTTGCAAGTATAATGCTGAAGAAGACCGGTTTGAAGCGATACCTCTGGATATTCCCAGCCGTAATATTTGCGGCATTGTTGAAGACCAGCGTGTGCTGTGGCTGACCACGACGAAGGGACTGGTTCGTTATGCTCCCGGCGAGAGTTGTCAGGTTTTTACGCGCAGCGACGGGTTGCAGAGCGAACAATTCCTGCCTAATGCTGCTTTGAAGGCTTCCGACGGGAAGATATATGTCGGCTCGGTCAATGGCTTCAATGCCTTTTATCCTTATCAGATAAAAATGAATAAGGTGCTTCCACCGGTTGTTATCACAGGATTGGAAATCTTCAACAAGGAAATCCGGATAGGAGATAAACAGTTACCAAAGGCTCTGAATCAGATGACGGAACTGGATTTGTCTTATAAAGACCATGTATTCAGTCTGCTCTATGCTTCATTGAGCTATTGTACACCCGAAAAGAACCAGTACGCCTATAAACTGGAAGGTTTTGATAAAGACTGGAATTATGTAGGTTCGCAGAATAAAGCTACTTATACCAATCTGCCTGCCGGAACATATGTTTTTAAGGTGAAAGCCACGAATAATGATGGGATTTGGAGCGACCAGGAAGCAAATTTAAAGATAACCATTCATCCTCCTTTCTACTGGAGCACGGCTTCCAAAATACTTTATTTCATATTGGTGTGTATAGCGCTGACCTTCTTTATCCGTTTCCTGTTGAAGCGGACGGAGAAGAAGCATACTGCGGAAATCAATCAGTTGAATGTGAGCAAGGAGAAGGAAGTGCATGAAGCTAAGATTAAGTTCTTCACGATGATAGCTCACGAAATCCGCACCCCGGTTTCGCTTATCATTGGGCCTTTGGAGAAAATTATGAAATCGTCCATACCGATGCCGGCAGTGTTGCGGGACGATCTGAATATTATCGACCGCAATAGTCAGCGACTGCTGTTCCTGGTCAATCAACTGCTGGATTTCCGTAAGGTGGAGCAGGAAGGTATAACCATGAAATATGCTTCGCAGAATATTCGCCAGTTGCTACAGGCGGTTTGCGAGCGGTTCAAACCGTTTATCACCCAGCATGGTGCGCATTTGGAAGTGGAATATCCCGATGCTGATTTTACGGCTATGGTGGATAGTGAGGCGATCACCAAACTGATAAGTAACCTGCTGACGAATGCGAGCAAATATACCAAGGATAGAGTTGTACTCTCATGTGTTGTTCAGCCGGAACAACATACGTTTGTGGTGAAAGTAACAGATAATGGAATTGGTATCAGTAAAGAAGACCGGAAGAGAATCTTTAAGCCTTTCTTTCAGGCAATGGATAATAAACCCGGTACGGGTATCGGACTCAGCATTGTGAAGAGCATTGTGGAGTCGCATAACGGTTGCATAGAGGTGGAATCCGAAATCAATAAAGGTTCCTCTTTTATAGTGACATTGCCTATTGAACAAGTCGGGGTGACGGCTCAGGAAGGGGAGGCAGGCGTACTCAATCCGGCAATACCCGAGGATATCTTGTCGGAAACCTTGCCGGTGGTGTCTTCTAAGGACAAACCGTTGATGCTGATTGTGGATGATAACGAAGAGATGCTGAATTTCCTTTCAAGCAGTTTCTCCGCTCAATATTCCATTCTGACGGCAGAAGATGGGGTGGAAGCGTTGGAAAAACTGAAGGAGCATGAGGTCACCTTGATTGTGAGTGACTGGATGATGCCACGCATGAACGGAGTGGAATTCTGCAAGGCTTTACGGGTGGATCAGGCTATCAGCCATATCCCGTTCATATTGCTGACGGCAAAAACTGATACGAACTCTAAGATAGAGGGTATGGACTGCGGTGCGGATGCTTATATTGAGAAACCTTTCTCTGTACAATATCTGGAGGCATGTATCAAGAATCTTCTTGACTTGCGTAATCTGTTACGCCAGAAGTTCTCCAAAATGCCAATGGTTCCTTTGAACAGCATAGCCAGCAACTCGGTGGACAATAAATTCCTGACCCGTATCAATGAGATTATCGAACAAAACTTCTCTGAACCGGAACTGACAATTGACTTCCTGGCTGAACAGCTTGGTATCAGCCGTTCCGGTCTGTTTTCCAAAATAAAGACACTGGCTAATGTCACTCCGAATGAATTGATACAGATAGTGCGGTTGAAGAAGGCGGCAGCCCTGCTTGCGGAAAATAAATACCGTATTAATGAAATATGCTATATGGTAGGATTTAATAGTCCGTCGTATTTTGCAAAGTGTTTCCAGAAACAATTTGGCATAAAGCCGGGGGAGTTTGTTAATAATCCGGGGGGATCGTTGCAATAATTCTTATTCTTTTCTTACTTTTGTAAGTTGACTAAATTCAAATAACATGAATAAGAAATTACTTTTATCCTTATTTGCCCTTGTAGGTGTATCAGTCTGTCTTTCGGCAGCAGATGAAGCGCGTTTATTGCGCTTTCCGGCAACGAGCGGGAACGAGATTGTTTTCTCGTATGCAGGCGATTTGTATAGAGTGCCTGTCACTGGAGGAGAGGCGCAGCGCCTGACTTCGCATGTGGGTTACGAAATGTTCCCTCGTTTTTCACCCGATGGCAAAACGATTGCTTTTACCGGTCAGTATGATGGAAATACGGAAGTATATACCATCCCGGCAACCGGTGGAGAACCGCAACGTCTGACGTATACTGCGACAAATTCCCGCGATGACCTGGGTGATCGTATGGGACCTAATAATATTGTGATGACCTGGACACCGGATGGCAAACAGATCATTTATCGTAACCGTATCAGTGACGGTTTTTCCGGTAAGCTTTATTCTGTCAATCAGGAAGGTGGTATGCCTGAAATTATTCCTTTGCCCGAAGGCGGTTTCTGTAGCTATTCTCCCGATGGCAAGCGACTGGCTTACAATCGTACCATGCGTGAATTCCGTACTTGGAAGTATTATAAAGGCGGTATGGCGGATGATGTCTGGATATACGATCCGGCAAAGAAATCAGTGGAGAATATAACGAATAATGTTGCTCAGGATATCTTCCCCATGTGGATAGGCGATGATATATTTTTCCTTTCCGACCGTGACCGCACCATGAATATCTTTGTTTATAATACGAAGACAAAACAGACGTCGAAGGTTACTAACTTTACCGAATATGATGTGAAGTTTCCGAGTGCTTCCGGCAATACCATTGTGTTTGAGAACGGCGGTTATATCTATAAGATGGATGCCGCCACCCGTCAGCCCGAGAAAGTCAATATCAGTCTTGCTTCGGATAATATCTATGCACGCAGCGCCATAAAGAATGGAGCTAAGTATCTGACTGCCGCCAGCGCATCTCCCGACGGAGAACGGGTGGTGGTGACTGCTCGCGGAGAGGTCTTTAATCTGCCCTCAACCAAGGGTGTGACGAAAAATATAACCCGCACTCCGGGTGCCCACGAACGTAATGCACAATGGTCTCCTGATGGAAAATACATTGCTTATATTTCGGATGCTACCGGAGAGACAGAACTTTATCTTCAGGATGCAGTAGAAGGTAATCCGGTGCAGCTGACCAAGAATAATGATACGTATATCCGCTCTTTCGAATGGAGTCCGGACAGTAAAAAGATTGTTTATACCGACCGCCAGAATCGGATCAATCTGCTGGATGTAGCTTCACGACAGGTGACTATGCTATTGCAGGACCCGATGGGGGAACCGCAGGATGTGACTTTTTCACCGGATAGCAAATGGCTGACCTATACCCGTGATGCAGATAATGAAATAACAGTTGTATATGTCTATGATATTGCTGGAAAGAAGGAATATCCGGTGACGGACAAGTGGTATAATTCTTCATCACCGGTATTCAGTACGGATGGTAAGTATCTGATTTTCTCATCTGCCCGCGATTTCAATCCTACATACGGCTGGTTGGAATGGAACCATGTCTATAATAATATGTATGGAGTTTATCTTGCTTTGCTCTCGAAAGATACCCCGTCACCTTTCATACAGAAAGATGCCGGAGTGAAGAGTGACAGTGAGGCCCCGAAGGCTGCTGAAAAGACTGCCGGAAAGAAAGACGCGAAACAGGAAACAGCTTCTGCGTCACTCGTCAAGTTTGATCCGGAAGGTATCACCGACCGTATCGTCAAGCTTCCATTGTCGGCTTCTTATTATACTAATTTCTATTCAAACGGAAAGAAAGTATATTACTGGGGCAATGGCGGAACGAAGTTTTTCGATCTTGAAGGTCAGAAAGAAGAAACGGTTGCCGATGGTGCTATGATGACGGTTACTCCGGGTAGCCAAAAGGCTTTGTTCTACAAGGACAACAAGCTTTATGTAACCGCTATACCGGAAGGAGCGGCTAATCTGAGTACGCCTGTCAATATGGATAATATGTCCATTACGATAGATTATCCCAAGGAGTGGGCGCAAATCTTTGATGAGGCCTGGCGTGCTTATCGTGATGGTTTTTATCTGGAGAATATGCATGGTGTGGATTGGAAAGCAATCAAACAGAAATATTCTGTTCTGCTGCCTTATGCAAAGACGCGTCTTGACCTGAACTATATCATTGGAGAGATGATTGGTGAGCTTAATTGCGGACACGCATACGTCAATCCGGGTGAAACGGATAAACCGGCACGTATCAAGACCGGTTTGCTGGGCGCTGAGGTATCGGCAGATAAGAGTGGTTTCTTCCGTTTGGATAAGATACTTCCCGGTGCTTCCTGGAGTAAGGAATTGCGCTCTCCGCTTACTGAACCGGGTATTGAGGCTAAGGCCGGGGAATACATTGTCGCCATTGACGGTATACCGACGAATACGGTGAAGAATATCTATGCTTTACTGGTAGGAAAGGCTGATGTGCCGACAGAAATCTCGCTGAACAGCAATCCGCAATTGGCAGGTGCAAGAAAGATTGTCATCAGTCCGCTGGAAAATGAATATCCTCTTTATCATTATAATTGGGTACAGAATAACCTGAAGAAGGTGGACAAGGCATCCAATGGACGTATTGGTTATATCTATATTCCTGATATGGGTCCGGAAGGTCTGAACGAGTTCTCCCGTTATTTCTATCCGCAGCTCGACAAGGAAGGTCTGATTATAGACGATCGTGCTAATGGTGGCGGTAATGTATCTCCTATGATTCTGGAACGTTTGTCTCGCGAACCTTACCGCTTGACGATGGGACGTGGTACGAAGCGTGTCGGCACTATACCCGATGCTGTGCAAGTGGGGCCGAAGGTTTGTTTGATTAATAAATATTCCGCTTCTGATGGTGATCTCTTCCCGTGGGGCTTCCGTGCATTGGGGCTTGGTAAACTAATCGGTACCCGTACCTGGGGTGGTATTGTAGGTATCAGCGGACCGTTGCCTTATATGGATGGTACGGATATCCGTGTTCCTTTCTTTACTAGTTATGATGCGAAAACAGGCCAGTGGATTATTGAAAATCATGGCGTCGATCCGGATATCTTGATTGATAACGATCCTGTGAAGGAATGGAACGGTGAAGATGAACAGCTCAATAAAGCTATTGAAGAAGTAATGAAGGAGTTGCAGAACCGTAAACCATTGCCGCCTGTTCCGGCTCCAAGAGATTTCAGTAAGTAATTATATACTTTACTATACTGTTATAAATATGCCATTCTATAAGGAAAGATCAAAGCTCTCCTTATAGAATGGCATATTCTGTTTATCTTTGTGGCTCAGATTTCGTAATTATAGAATTAAGTAGATGAAGAATACTCAGATTATTATGTTAGGTACAGGTAATGCAGGTGTTACCAGATGTTATAATACTTGCTTTGCAATCCGGACAGCTGAAAATGTGCTGCTTGTGGATGCCGGTGGAGGAAATGGAATATTGGCTCAGTTGGAGAAAGCCGGTATCGCCATTGAACGTATTCATGATATGTTTGTGACACATGCTCATACGGATCATATATTGGGTGCGGTATGGGTAATCCGGATGGTAGCACAACGGATGCAAAGTGGGAAATATGCAGGAGTCTTCCGGGTGTATGGACATGATAAAGTATTACAAGTTCTGGATTGGATCTGCCGGATGACGTTGCCTAAGAAAATAGTACAGTATTTGGGAAATGGTATTGAACTTTGTGAGGTTAAGGACGGAGAGATATTTAAAGCAGGAGAGTTAAAACTACAATCTTTTGATATAGGATCGACTAAAGAGAAACAATATGGTTTTCGTACCACATTGCCGAATGGCCAATCGCTGGTTTGTCTTGGAGATGAACCTTATAATGAGAAGAATCGTCCCTATGTGGAAGGGGCTGACTGGTTGTTGTGCGAGGCTTTCTGTCTGTATAAAGACCGTGATATATTCAAACCTTATGAGAAACACCATAGTACGGCACTGGATGCCGGGAAGCTGGCGGAAGAACTGAAAGTGAAGAATCTGTTGTTATATCATACGGAAGATAAGATGCTGAATATGCGTAAAGCGTGTTATACGGAAGAAGCAGCTCAGGAATTTTTCGGTGTGGTACACGTGCCGGATGATTTGGAAATAATAGACATTATTGTTAATTAACAATATGTTATGCAGTCTTTTTTCTAATTTGTTATTTCTCTAATACAAAGAAGTTATTTTGAACATTTAATTAGAGGAAGTACATTATGAAAATTAATTCAGTATTTAGTAAAGCACTTGCCGTGGCAACAGTAATAGCCACTTCTATAGGTTTTCAGTCCTGCCTGGACGACGACGACAATAACGCTTATTACCTGAGGTATCCTAATGCTCTTGTGACAGTGAAGGAAGCTGCTGATGGAGTATTTTTCTTGCAGTTGGATGATAAGACGACCTTATTACCGACCAATGTGAAAACCTCTCCTTTTGGAGACAAAGAGGTCAGAGCATTGATGAATTACAGTGAAGTGGACGAAGCCAGTGGTGAATACACGAAAGCCGTGCATATAAACTGGATAGACAGTATCCTGACAAAGCCTATTGCACCGGATTTGGGAGAAGAAAATGATGAAATATATGGCACAGATCCTGTGGAAATAGTAAATGACTGGGTGACTCTCGCAGAGGATGGCTATCTGACACTTCGTTTCAGGACTGTATGGGGAGGTAACAAAAAGCATTTTGTAAACTTACTGTTGGGGCAGAATCCGGAGAATCCTTATGAAGTGGAATTCCGCCACAATGCGTATGGCGATACGTATGGGGAAACGGGTGATGGTCTGGTTGCCTTTAAGTTGGACGAATTGCCTGATACGGAAGGTAAAACAGTTAAACTGAAATTGAAATGGAAGTCATTTAGCGGTGAAAAATCAGCCGAATTTGATTATTGTACGCGGAAGGCGGTTACATCGAGTGCAGCGGCTATTACAGCAGTAAGAAGCACTTTAGAATTGAGATAGTTTTCATAAGACTGTGATTGATAAGAGAAGGGCGCCATGAGCTTTGGCGTCCTTCTTTTTGTTGCAGTATTACAACAATTGACCTACCTGTTGAAGTCTGTTTCTAAGTTGTTTTATATCTACATTATGTACGTCAGGCGATTTGGATCTGCAGATTTGTCCGGCAGCTACACCTACAGCCTCTCCAGTCACCAGGCAAGGTGGCATTACACGCAGACTTCCATGTGCGTAATGATCGGTTGAAATACAACGGCCGGCTACAAAAACATTCTTTAATCCTATTGGAAGAAGGCTTCGGAAAGGAATTCCGTGCGATTCTCCTTTTCCGTATCTGGGATATGTTGTGGCATTGCTTTTATGTACATCGATATAATAGGCGTTACGACCAATGCCATCCTCAAATTCTTTGCGGGCTAACCAATCATCTAACGTGAAAGTATAATCACACTTGATGCGTCGACTTTCGCGGATTCCCATTAATGAAGCAGTACTTGCCAGATAAGAGGAAGCAAACACCTTAGGTTCATATTCGGCGAGTCCTTCCTGGAATTGTCGGGCTACTTTCCGGCCAGCCATCATGGCTTTCGAAAGAGAGACTGGATCTGTACTGTCTACTGTTACATGTCCTGCGTTGAACATCAGATATCCTGGTCCGGCGTATTTATCGTTGATATGATTGTCTTTTATCAGATTATATTTACCAGAATCGAGCATCTTATGAATAGGTCCGTCTTTTCGGCTGGTATGCACAGAGCCAACTAGTGAAAATTCGTAAGGGTCGATGTTGGATAAGGAAAAACAAAGAGTGCCTTGCTGAACATTTCCTTCTTCATCGCCCATATCAAAACCTGCACCGGCCCATGTTGCTAAATCACCATCGCCTGTGCAGTCGATAAACAGTTTTGCTTTGTAAGCAGTGAGTCCGGCTTTGTTGGCTACAACAATTGCATCTACCACTCCTTCCTGTTTCATCTCTACCGCGGCCATGGTGGAGAAGAATAACACAGAAACTCCTTCGGAAGTGACCAGATCGTCGTATACCGTTTTCAGATATTCCGTATTGATGGGTACCCAGTCGTTACCTTTGCTATGTGGAACTCCTTTTTTTGCCTCAAGGAAAACCCTTTCGGCAATTCCTCTGTAAATTATCTTTTCTTTATCCGTAAAGGGGCACCAGGCATTTAACAATCCTGATGTTCCCATTCCTCCTAACATTCCTGTTGATTCTATCAACAAAACCTTAGCACCTTCTCGTGCCGCTGCCGTTGCCGCTGCGCAACCGGAGGGACCACCTCCCACAACAATTACATCTCATTGGTCACCTGTTTTTATCATTCCTTTTTTTGAGGAAAGACTATTGCTCTCC
>OHQM01000074.1_pt1 | contig 58515 bp, 47 predicted proteins | sample 1577941 | NCBI WGS metagenome assembly OHQM01 (sample SAMEA3879604, study PRJEB24766) | human gut metagenome | biome: human-associated habitat; feature: feces | place: USA | collected 1985/1987
ACGGCTGACCAGCCAGTCGCGCAGGCGGTAGTTCACTAACCGGCGGCCCAATCCGCGTCGCTCGATTTCGCCCAGGATGCGACCGATCGCCTCCTTTACATCGAGTCCGTCGAGCAGATCCGAGTTGATCAGTTTGCCCGATTTGGCGTCGTAGGACTCTTTCTCGATGTCGCCGCCCTCGACCACCTCGACGATGGGGATATGGAATGCGGTGGCGAAGTCCCAGTCGCGCTGGTCATGGCCCGGAACGCCCATGACGATGCCGGTGCCGTAGCCCATCAGCACGTAGTCGGACACCCACACGGGGATCTCCTGCCCGTTGACGGGGTTGACGGCGCGGATGCCCTTGATCTCCACGCCGGTCTTGTCCTTGTTCAGCTCGGTGCGCTCGAAGTCGGACTTCTTCGCCGACTCCTCCTGGTAGGCGCGCACCGCGTCCATGTTGGAGATCTTGTCCGCCCACCGGTCGACGTAGGGGTGCTCGGGCGAAATGACCATGTAGGTCGCGCCGAACAGGGTGTCGGGGCGGGTGGTAAAGACGGTCAGCTTGTCCCCCGCGGTGGTGTCGAAATCCACCTGCGCGCCGGTCGAGCGGCCGATCCAATTGCGCTGGGAGACCTTGACGCGGTCGATGTAATCGACCGTGTCGAGGTCGTCGAGCAGCCGCTGGGCGTACTGGGTGATGCCGAGCATCCACTGGCTCTTGACCTTGTGGACCACCTCGCTCCCGCAGCGCTCGCAGACGCCGTTCACAACCTCTTCGTTTGCCAGGACTATCTTGCAGCTCGTACACCAGTTGACGGGCATGGAGGTCTTATACGCCAGGCCCTGCTTGTACATTTGCAGGAATATCCACTGGGTCCACTTGTAATAGTTGGGGTCCGTGGTATCGACCATGCGGTCCCAGTCAAAGCTGTAACCCAGCATTTGCAGCTGCTTTGAAAAGCGCTCGATATTGCGCTTGGTGACGTCGCGGGGGTGCATGTGGTTCTTGATGGCGTAGTTTTCGGTGGGCAGGCCGAAAGCGTCAAAGCCTATCGGGAACAGGACGTTCTCGCCCTCCATGCGGCGCTTGCGCGCGACGATATCCATCGCCGTATACGGCCGCGGGTGGCCGACGTGCAGTCCGTCGCCCGAGGGATAGGGGAACTCTATGAGAGGATAGAATTTCTTCCTCGTTTTATCCCCGGTAACGGCCTTGTAGGTCTTGTTCTCAAGCCAGTAGTTCTGCCATTTTTTCTCTATTCTCAGGAAATCGTAAGCCATTTTCAGTTCTCCCCTTTTTATATTGTACCGCAGGCCCCTTTGACCCGAGCGCCAGGCTCAGACCGTAGGGCCGGGAAGGGCTGAGAGGCTTATCTCCTCCGCGTCGCTCCACAGGTGCTCGAGGTTATAAAACTCGCGCATCTCCTTCTGGAAGATGTGCACGATGACGCAGCCGAAATCCAGCAGGATCCAGCCGCCGCCGCGATAGCCCTCGCGGCGCAGGGGCGGCTCGCCCAGCTCGGAAAGGGCCTTGTCCACCTCGTCCGTCAGGGTCTTCACGTGGGTGGAGCTCGTCGCCGTGCAGATGACGAAATAGTCCGCGAGCACGGTCTGCTCCGTGGTGCACAGGAGCTTTATATCCTTGGCCATTTTGGCGTCCAGCGTCCTGACCGCAGCCTCGGCTATCTCTCTCGGTGTCAGCATTTTCCCTACCTCCCCTTTATTCCTCACTGACCGGCGATGTAGCCCTGGGTCATATCCCAGGTGCCGGTCTCCATGTCGTAGGATATCATATTGATATTTTCGCGCGTTATCTCGACTGTGAACGGGTTCAGGTACTCGTTTATGACCTCCAGCCACTCGTCGATATAGGGCAAAACATAGCTCTTGCCCAGGGCGTAGCCGTCGCCCTTCGAGGGGATGGTCTGGAAGGTGATGCTGTCCGCGTCCAGCTTCATGAATTCCGTGGCGAAATAGGCCAGGTTGCCGACGGAGACGTTGGTGTCAACGCGCTTTTCATAAATTTCAAAAATCTTCGTCAGGTTCGGGATATTCTCCAGCGAGAGGGTCTGGCGGGCCAGGGCCATGAGCAGCTTCTGCTGGAAGGCTATCCTCTCGATGTCGCCGCCGATGTAGGTGTTGGAGCCGTCGTTCGAGATACGGAAGCGCATGGCGTTCACAAAGTCGTCGCCGTCCAGGAGCTGGTAGCCCTGCTTGATATGGATGCTCACGGGCGGGTTCTGGTCAGGCGCGTCCCAGTCCATGTCGAAGGGGATGTCATAGTACACGCCGCCTATGGCGTCAACAATGTCCGCCGTGGCCTGGATGTCGATCACCGCCCAGCAGTCCACCTCGTAGCCGAGGATATCCTTCACCGCGTCGAGCAGGGCGGAGATGCCGTCGCCGCCGTTGTTGATGCTTGCGGGATAGGGCTGGTTCATCTGCTTGGGGCTTATCGGAATGTTTATGAGCAGGTCACGCGGGAGGTTCACGAGGTTCAGCTTGCCCTCTACAGTGTCGAACATGCCGACGATGTTGGTATCGGTATGCAGGCCCTCGCGGTCCAGGCCGCTGACCAGGAAGGTCCAGACGCCGGGGCGCCTGTTGCTGTCCGCCTGGCCGGGCGCCACGCCGTCCACGCCGCCGGCCGAGCTGCTGTCGTCGCTGTCGTAGGTGTTGGGGCCGTTATCCTGCGTTGCGGCGGGCTTGGCCCACATCTTGAAGCCAGCATAGCCGCCTATGCAGAGTATGAGCAGCACGCAGATGGTTATGAGCGCGCCGCGCCCGCGGTGCTTGTTCCTGCGCTGCTCCTCGCGCGAGATATAGGCGTCCGAGGCAAAGTGCAGGTCGTCCTCATAGTCATAGCCGTTGCCGCCGTAGACGGTGCGGTTGGTGCTCCTTATGTCCTCGGAGTCCCTGCGGCGGCTGCGGCGCTGAGGCTCGCTTCTGCGGGGCTTGGGCTCGGTCTTGCGGGTCTGGCCAGCGTTCCGGCTATGGCTCTGCCTTGGCGCGGGTTCATAGTCGTAGTCTTCGTAATCATAGTCCTCGCCGTAGCCGGCGTCGTAGTCGTATTCCTCGTATTTCTTTTCTTTCTCGGGCTTCTTCTTTGAGTGTTTTCCGCTTCCGCCGTAGAGATGCATTACACCTTGTCCTTTCCGTACCATGCCAGGGCGCTTACGGTGGCGCCGTGAGGTTCAATGCCGCTTTGCCTCAGCTCCTCCAGGCTCATCCTGAGCCCGAGGGCCATGGCGGAGTCTATGTCCTCATACGCGAGCTGCCGGAGCCGCTCCACGCCCTCAAAGTCGCGCGTGGGCTCTATATAGTCCGCGATGTAGATTATCTTTTCCAGCAGCGTCATATCCGCGCGGCCCGTCGTGTGCCAGCGGATGGCGCTGTAAATTCGCTCCGGGACGCCGAAAAGCTCCTTAGAAAGCGCCGCTCCCGTGATAGCGTGCGTGAGCTTTATATTCTCCCGCTCAAATTTATCGAACACTATACCATATTTCTCCGCCAATATCAACTGCTCGTCCATGCTGAGTTTTTTGGTGATATCGTGCAAAATCCCGGCCTCGGCGGCGTCGCCCGGGTCCTCGCCCCAGCGCAGGGCTAGTTTTGACGCCTCCTGCTCGCAGCCGGCAACATGGGGGATGCGCTTGGGTTTCAGGTAGGCATAGGCGCGCTCGCGCAGCCAATCGAGCTGGGGCTTCGCGCCATAGTCGCGCAGGCGGATGATGCGCGCATAGACCTCGCCGTCGAGCACGTCCGCTCCCCTGCGGGCAACGAGCATGTCCCGCATCTCTGAGGAGGACATGGGCAGGGGCGCGGCGTCTATTATCCGCACCCGCGCGCCGTAGAGCGCCTCAAAGCGCGCGGCGCAGCGCTCTATCTCCGGCAGTTCGCCCTCGTTCCGGGGCAGCACGGCCAGGGCCGCGCCCGCGAGGATTGAGCGGAACTCGTGCCATCGCTCAAAACTCGTGAGCATATCCGTGCCTATGACGAGCCAGAGCTCCGCACCGGGATACTCCCGAGCCAGCTCCTCGACGGTGTCCGAGGTATAGCTCTCCCCTCCCCGGCGCAGCTCCACATCCGAGATCTCGGCCTCCGGGAAGTCCCGGAAAGCGAGCTTCGTAAGCTCGAAGCGCTCCTCCGGCGTGGGGCTGCCAGCGGCCAGGGCCTTGTGCGGCGGGTCAGCCGCCGGGATCACGAGCAGCTTATCCGGCGCGAGGGCCGCGTAGGCCAGGCGCGCCGCCCGGACGTGCGCCGGGTGCGGGGGGTTGAAGCTGCCCCCGTAGACCGCTATCCTCATTTCCGCTTCTGGGACTTGGGCAGCTCTATCTTGGGGTCGGTCTCGTTGCGCTTATAGAGCACGAACTTGCTGCCTATGACCTGCACCTGCTCGGCCCGGCAGCGCTCCGAGAGCGTGTCGCAGGCCTCGCGCGCCGTCAGCATGGAGTTTTCCAGCACGCGGCCCTTTACCAGCTCTCTGGCGCGCAGGGCGTCCGAGAGCGCAGCTGTGGTGTTTTCCGTTATCCCGTCCTTGCCTATTTGCAGGATGGTGTCCTCCTTCGCAGCCAGGCCGCGAAGATAGGCTCTCTGCTTACTTGTCAGCATTGCAATACTCCTTCAGCACGCGGGCAAACTCGCGCAGGGCGCGGCCCCGGTGCGAAATCTCGTTCTTCTGCTCGTGGGTCATTTCGGCCATGGTGATATCATGGCCCTCGGCGATGAACATGGCGTCGTAGCCGAAGCCGTTCTCGCCCTTCATATAGGTCGCTATGCGCCCCTCGCAGGTGCCGCGGGCGCGCAGGACGTCGCCGTTAGGGAACACGCAGCATATGGCTGAGACGAAACGCGCCGTGCGATGTTCCTCGCCCTCCAGATTCTTCATAAGGAATTTGCGCCGGTCCAGGTCGGAATCCTCGTGATTTCCGGTATACCTCGCGCTGTGTACGCCGGGCGCGCCGCCCAGGGCGTCCACCTCAAGGCCGGAGTCGTCGGAGACGGCGGGCAGGCCCGTCGCCTTCATTGCTGCCTCGGCCTTGAGAAAGGCGTTTTCCTCAAAAGTCTCGCCCGTCTCGTCCACCTCGAAGTCGCAGCCGGCCTCGCGCTGCGGGATGACCTCTATGCCCGTCCCGGCCAATATCTCGCGGAACTCCACGACCTTGCCCTTATTGTTCGATGCAAGTATCAGCTTCATGACAGCAGCGCCTCCGAGAAGGATTTCGGCTCGAAGGGCATGAGGTCGTCCATGCCCTCGCCCACGCCCACGTATTTGACCGGCACGCCCATCTCGCGCGCGATGGCGAACACGATGCCGCCCCTCGCAGTGCCGTCCAGCTTCGTGAGGACGATGCCCGTGATATCCGCGGTGTCCGCAAACTGTTTGGCCTGGATGAGCCCGTTCTGCCCCGTGGTGGCGTCGATGACCATTAGCGTCTCGACGTCGGCCTCCGGCAGCTCGCGGGTGATTATGCGGCGAATCTTGGCCAGCTCGTTCATCAGGTTCTGCTTGTTGTGCAGGCGTCCGGCCGTGTCGATGATGACGATATCCGTGCCCCTCGCCTTGGCGGCGGAGAGGGCGTCGAACACCACGGCTCCGGGGTCGGAGCCCTCACCGTGCTTCACGATGTCGGCCCCGGAGCGCTCCGCCCAGACCGTCAGCTGCTCCGCCGCCGCGGCGCGGAAGGTGTCCCCCGCCGCGAGCAGGACTTTCTTGCCCTGGGCAGTAAACTTGGCGGCGAGCTTGCCTATAGTCGTCGTCTTGCCGACGCCGTTCACGCCGACCATCAGGATGACGGAGGGCTTTGTGTCCAGCTTCAGCTCAAAGCTGCCCACGGAGAGTATGCCCGAGAGCACCTCCACGAGGCCCGCCTTGACCTCCTCCCTGCCCAGCAGAGAGCGCTCGCGGACCATGTCGCGCAGGCTGGACACCGCCTTATATGCCGTGTCCGCGCCGGAGTCCGCCACGATAAGCGCCTCCTCCAGCTCGTCAAAAAACTCCTCGTTCTCGCCCGTGAACTCGGCAAAGACGCCGCCCATCTGTCGCCGGGTCTTTTCCAGCCCGGCCTTTATCTTGTCGAAGAATCCCATTCGCCCGCTGCCTCCTCTGTGTGCTTTTCGGCCTCCTCCAGGTCTAACTCTATGACCTTGGAGACGCCCTTTTCCTGCATCGTCACGCCGTAGAGGAAGTCCGCCTCCTCCATCGTGCCGCGGCGGTGCGTGATGACTATGAACTGCGTTTTATTCGATATCTGGCGCATGTGCTCCGCAAAGCGGATGACGTTCGCCTCGTCCAGCGCGGCCTCTATCTCGTCCATGACGCAGAAGGGCGTGGGCCGGACCTTGATGATGGCAAAATACAGCGCAATGGCCACGAAGGCCGTCTCGCCGCCCGAGAGCAGAGAGAGCGTCGTCAGCGCCTTGCCGGGGGGCTGTACCTTTATATCTATGTCGCAGCTGAGCACGTCCTCGCCCGGCTCCAGCGTCAGCTCCGCCTTGCCGCCGCCGAAGAGCTCCGTGAAGGTGGCGCGGAAGCTCTCGTTTATCGCGGTGAACTCGCGGGTGAAGATAGTTCTCATTTCCCCGGTTATGTCGGAAATTATACCCAGCAGCTCATTTTTCGCCTTCTCAACGTCGTCCCGCTGGGAGGCGAGGAACTCATAGCGCTCGCTGACCCTGGCGTATTCGTCGATGGCACCCAGGTTCGGCGTGCCGAGCGAGTTCATCTCCTTCTTGAGCTCCGCAATGCGCCGGTTCGACTTTGCGGCGCTCTCTATGGGCCGCCGCACCGCCTCGGCGGCGCTGTGGCTCAGCTCGTAGCCGTCCCAGAGCTTGTCCAGCAGCTGCTTTTCCTCCAGCTCGGCGGAGAGCTTCTTCTGCTCGAACCTCGCGCAGGTGCGCTCCATGTCCAGCAGGGCATTGTTCTTCTCCTGGACGGCGCGGTCTGTCTTCGTGCGCTCGCCCTCCACCTCCAGCTTCTTCTGCGTGGCGGCGGCTATCTCTTCTTTTATACGCGCGGCCTCGGTCCGGAGCTCGCCTATGCGCTCCTCACGTGCCGCGAGCTCGCGCCTGGCGCTCTCGGCCCCGGCTTCCATATCTGCCAGCGCTTTCGCCCGCGTCTGGCTGTCGCCGGAGATGCTCTGCCTGAGCAGCTCCAGCTGCGCGGCGGCGTTCTCCGTCGTGCGGCGCTCCGCGCGCAGGGAGGCCAGCTCGTTATTTACGCTTTGCAGCTCCTGCGCGGCGACGTCCAGCTCGTAGCGCGCCGAGGCCAGCTCGCGTTTGAGGGTCTCCACCCTCGCCGCAAGCTCGTCCCGGGCCTTAGCCAGTCTGCCGCGGCTGCCCTGCAATTTCTCCAGCTCCGCGCGGCGCGAGAGTATACCCGCGTTCCTCGATGCGCTGCCGCCGGTCATGGAGCCGCCCGCGTTTATGAGCTGGCCGTCCAGCGTGACTATACGCAGACGGTTTCCGTTCTTCCGCGAGATGGCCACGGCGTCGGAGAGCGTCTCCGCCACCAGGGTGCGGCCCAAAAGGTTCTCAAAGATGTTCCTATAACGCCCGTCGAAGCTCGCGAGGTCCACGGCGAGGCCGAGGCAGCCCTCGTCCTCCGACGGTATCCGGTCGAGCCTGCCGCCGCGTATCGTATCGAGGGGCAGGAAGGTCGCGCGGCCTGCGTCGCGGCGCTTGAGCAGCTCTATAGCCCGGCGGCCGTCGTCCTGCGTGTCCACGACGACGTTCTGTATTGCCGCGCCCAGGGCCGTCTCTATAGCGAGGGTGCAGCGCTCGTCCGCGCGCAGGAGCTCCGCCACCGTGCCGTGTACGCCGCGCAGAGTACCGCGTCGCGCCTCGCGCATAACGGTCTTGACTGCGCCGGCAAAGCCCTCGTATTCCTTCTCCATCTCGCTGAGCATGGCTATGCGCGAATCGGTGCTGCGCAGCTCGACAATCTGCTTTGTCAGCTCGTCGCCCGCCTCAGCAGCCTCGCGCTCGCGGTTCTCTATGCGCATGCGTCGCCCGTCCATGACGTTCTGCGCCGAGGCGGCGTCCGCCTCCAGCGACTTCGCGCGTGCGTCTATCTCAGCTATGCGCTTCTGGTGCTCCTCTATCTGCCCGGCGATGGTCTCGGCGCGCTCGGTCTGCTCCGAGAGCTCGCCGCGCATGCGCTCTGCGCTCTGGCGGCTGTTCTCGATGCTGTTGCGCAGGACGGCGGCCTCGGCCTCCGCCTCTGAGACCTTCGCCTCCGCCGCGGACAGGCGCGAGCGCTGCTGCTCGGCCTCCACGTCCTTCTGGCGCATACGCTCGGCCAGGGCTTCGCTGCGGGAATAGAGAGCCTCCAGCTCGCGCCGGGCGGCATCCAGGCCGCTCTTAGCCGCCTCGTAGTCCCCGGCGATGGCGCGGGACTGCTCCCGCAGCTTGTCCAGCGCGTCCATCCAGGCGCTGACTTCCTCGACCCTCAGCTCGTCGCGCAGGGTGAGATAGCGCTTCGCCACCTCCGCCTGCTGCTTCAGCGGGCCGACCTGGAGCTCCAGCTCGTCTATCTTGTCGTTTATGCGCAGGAGGTTCTCATCCGTCCGCGCGAGGCGGCGCTCTGCCTCCTCCTTGCGGTAGCGGAACCTCGAAATGCCCGCGGCCTCCTCCAGCACCTCGCGGCGCTCCTCACTGCGGCCGTTGACTATCTCCGCTATGCGCCCCTGGCCGATTATCGAGTAACCGTCCCGGCCGAGGCCGGTGTCCATCAGCAGCTCGTTCACGTCGCGCAGGCGCACCTGCTCGCGGTTTATATAGTACTCGCTCTCGCCCGAGCGGTAATAGCGGCGGGTTATCGTGACCTCCTCCGCGTCTATGCCCAGAATGCCGGCGGAGTTGTCTATTATGAGCGACACCTGCGCGAAGCCCATGGCCCCGCGTTTGGCCGTGCCGCCGAAAATGACGTCCTGCATCTTGCCGCCGCGCAGGGTTTTCGAGCTCTGCTCGCCCATGACCCAGAGGATGGCGTCGGAAATATTCGATTTGCCGGAGCCGTTCGGCCCGACGATGGCGGTTATCTCCCGCTCAAAGGTCAGGCGCGTCTTTTCCGGGAAGGACTTGAAGCCCTGTATCTCCAATGCCTTTAAGTACAAAACCCATTACCTCGCAAAAATATCCCCGCGTTTACGCACGCAGGCACAATATTATATTACAGGCAGTGGGATTTTGCAATAAAAAAAGAGCCGGCATTGCCGGCCCTTTGGCGCTGTCAGATGTCTATGGTGAGGTTGTCGATGCCGTTTTCCTCGAATTCAGATATATATTCGTCCATACGGTTCGTGAGCTCCGTGAAATCCTCCGGGTCGGTGTCTTCGAGATGCATGTCGCGCCGGGCGAGCTCCTCAGCAAGGATGTCGAAAAACACGGCGTCCTCGTAATCGGCTATCGCCTCGTGTATGCCGCCCTCCTCAAAGGCCTTTGAGGGGAAAACGTGACCGTACCAGGTCTGATATAGGTCCTTCATGCCGTTTTTGGCGCAGTAGGCGAACATCTTTTCCTGGAGCAGGTCATAGTCCTCAAAGCGGTCCTCTCCCCGGGTGGAATTGAGCACCCAGTTGCCTATATATACCATATCCAGCAGGCGCCGGAATTCCTTTGGCGTCAGTTCAATATTCATTCCGCTCAAACCTCCCGTCCGCAGGATGCTTATTGCCGCTGATATATTATAGCAAGCTGCGGGGGAAAATTCTACACAAAATTTTGGCAGCGCCGGTGTCAATATTGGCCAAGCTGAGTAAAACCTCCCCGTCATGCCTTGTAACTTGCACAAAACAGTGCTATCATTATCTTGATATTTGCTTAATACTCAGAGCCGGAGATGAACCCCATTGCAGGAACTCGACAAAAAAACCTACCTATTTGAAGCCGCTCCGGTACCCAGCGCAGTTATTCAGCTCGCTGTGCCGACCATCCTCAGCTCCCTGGTCATGGTGCTGTACAACCTGGCTGACACATACTTTGTCGGCATGCTCAACGACCCCATCCAGAACTCCGCGGTCACGCTGGCCGCGCCGATGCTGCTCGCCTTCAACGCCGTAAACAACCTCTTCGGCGTGGGCTCTTCGAGCCTTATGAGCCGCTCGCTGGGCTGCAAGGACTACGACATGGTGTCCAGGAGCTCCGCTTTCGGCTTTTACTGCGCGCTGTTTTCCGGGATAATCTTCTCAATCCTCTGCGCGTCGTTCAACGCCCCGCTGCTCGGCCTGCTCGGCGCGGATGAGACGACCTGGGACGCAACTGCGGCGTACATGCTCTGGACGGTGTATTTCGGCGCGGCGCCCTCGATTTTGAACGTCGTGCTCGCTTATCTTGTGCGCGCCGAGGGCTCCTCCGTACATGCCAGCATAGGCACGATGAGCGGCTGCCTGCTGAATATCGTGCTTGACCCCATCTTCATCATGCCCTGGGGCCTCGGCATGGGCGCCGCGGGCGCGGGGCTCGCCACGTTTATCTCAAACTGCGTGGCCTGCCTCTACTTCCTCGTGCTCATCGCCGTGCGGCGTGGTCGCACCTTTGTCTGCATCGACATCCGCAAGCTCAGCTTCAACCGGCGCATAGTCCGCGCCGTCTGCGGCGTCGGCGTGCCTGCGGCAATCCAGAATCTGCTGAACGTCACGGGCATGACGATACTCAACAACTTCACCTCGGTATACAAGGCCGACGCCATAGCCGCCATGGGCATCGCGCAGAAGATAAACATGCTGCCCATGTACGTCGCGCTGGGCCTTTCCCAGGGCGTGATGCCGCTCATAAGCTACAGCTACTCCTCCGGCAACAGCAAGAGAATGAAGGGCGCCATCCGCTTTTCCGGCGTGGCCTCGGTCGTAGTGATAGCGGCGGTATCTGCGGCGTATTTCATCGCGCCGGGCTTCTTTGTGGGGCTCTTCATGGACAACGAGGCCATCATCGACTACGGCTCCCACTTCCTGATGGGCATGTCCCTGGCGGGGCCCTTCATGTGCATAGATTTCCTCGCCGTTGGCGTTTTCCAGGCTGTAGGCTTCGGCAAGGACGCTCTGGTCTTTGCGATCCTGAGGAAGATAGTCTTGGAGATACCCGCGCTGTGGGTGCTCAACCGTCTCTTCCCCCTCTACGGCCTTGCCTACGCCCAGCCCTTCGCTGAGTTCGTCCTCTCCATCGCCGCCATAATCGTCCTCGCACGGCTGTTTAAGAAAATCGAATCCGAAAAGCTGTCCGAGTAAAATTGAACGGACTCAAAAGCGTAAAGAAAAGGCCGCAGCTTAAGCTGCGGCCTTATTTACGCTTTTTCTTCTTCGGCGGCTCCATGCCGGTCTTTTTGAGGACGTGGCGGAGGAGGAATTGGCAGACGAAAACGGAGACCACTTCGGCTACCGGGAAGGACAACCAGACGTTCGAGAGCGTGCCGGTAAGAGAGAGAAGGTAGGCCGCGGGGACCAGGATCACCAGTTGGCGAGCGGCTGAAATATACAGGCTGTACATGCCGTAGCCAAAGGCCTGACAGGACGAGCTTGCGATTATATTCAGGCCAGCAAGCAGGAAGCTGAAACTGATTATCCTCAGCGCCGGCCCGCCTATGTTCAGCATGTCCTCCGAGGCGTCAAAAAGCAGCAGCAGCTGCTCCGGCAGGAGCTGAAACACCGCAAAGCCTATGACCATCAGCAGCGTAGCGTACAGCATGCTCAGCTTTATCGTCTTGTGTATGCGCTCCGGCTTGTTCGCTCCGTAGTTGTAGCCGATGATAGGCACCATGCCGTTATTAAGGCCGAACACGGGCATGAACACAAAGCTCTGCAGCTTGAAATACACGCCGAACACCGCCGCGGCTGTGGCTGTGAAGGTGGTGAGAATGAGGTTCATGAAGAACGTCGTCACGGAGGATATTGAGCTCATTACAATGCTCGGGATGCTTATCCTGGAAATGGCCAGCATCGAGACCTTCGACGGGCGCGCTCCCGCAAGAGTTATCTCGCGGTTCCAGTGCTTGTTTATGAAGAACGCTACGATCGCGGCGACTATCTGCCCGCCAACGGTGGCGATGGCCGCGCCCGCTATGCCCATTTCGGGGAAACCCAGCAGACCGAAAATCAGGATGGGGTCGAATATGATGTTCAGTATGGCACCTATGAGCTGCGTTATCATGGAGAGCGTGGTGCGGCCCGTGGACTGGAGTATGCGCTCATAGGTTATCTCTATAAACACACCGAAGGAGAAGATGAGCACTATGCGCAGGTACGAGACGCCGTGGGAGATTATCTCCGCCGCGTCCTCCGCGGGCACTTCGCCGCTTATCTGCGCGCGCATAAACGTCTCTGTGAAGAACAGACCGAGAATCAGGAATATGACATAGCTAGCGGCCTCAAGCACCATTCCGCTTATCGCTATCCTGCTTGCGTGAGCCGGGTCCTTCTCCCCCAGCGCGCGGCTCATCAGCGCGTTTATGCCCACGCCGAAACCTACGGCAAAGGAGATGAGCAGGTTTTGCATCGGGAACGCCAGCGAGACCGCAGTCAGCGCGTTCTCACTTATCCTCGACACAAAAATGCTGTCCACGACGTTATAAAGCGCCTGGACAAGCATCGAGATTATCATAGGCACTGCCATTGAAAGCAGCAGCTTGTTCACGGGCATGACGCCCATTTTATTTTCCGTTTGGAGTTTTTCCTGCACTTTTTATCTTCCTTTTTTCTTGTCTTTATAATAGCTTAACGCACATATTTTTTATTGTCAATCCCCCTTTTACCTGTTCCAAAATGTGAAAAATCGGACGGGCGTATTCTGCCCGTCCGATACTTTTATGCTTTCAATCGCCTTTAAAGACTGCAAACGAGAGCGGAGCGAGGCCCCCAGGCTCCCAGCCGCTGCTGAAAACAGGGCTCCCGCTTATCTCCGGCAGGCGGCACGGCTGCGCGGAGGCGTTTATGCAGACGAGGGTGCGCTCAGACCCCAGGCTGCGCTCGAAAACGAGCAGCCCCCCTCCCCGCTCGGCGTACAGCACATGGAGATCTCCGCGCCGCAGGGCCGGGGCCTCCCGGCGGAGGGCCGCGGCCTCGCTGTAGAACGCGCGCAGAGTTTCGCTCTCACGCTCCCAGGGCATGGCGCGGCGATATTCCGCCTCCGTCACACCCGTCACGCCCAGCTCGTCGCCGTAAAAAACGCAGGGCATGCCCGGGAAGCAGAACATAAACAGCACAGCCAGCCGCAGGCGCGCCTCATCGCCCCCGCAGAGGCTGAGAAAACGCGGTACATCGTGGCTGTCCAGAATATTCAGCATGACGGAGGCGGCCGAGGGCTTCTGTCGCATCAGCATATCCGAACAGCGGCCGGCGAAGGTATGTGCGTCTACCTCCCCCTCCGCGAAGAAAGCGCGGCAATGCCGGCGGAATTCGTAGTTCATGGCTGAATCGAGCATGTCGCCCATGAGCCAGTGGCGCGCGTCGCTCCAGACCTCGCCTATCAGCAGGGCCTCAGGCTTTACGGCCTTTACTCGGCGGCGGAACTCGCGCCAGAAGCCGTCGTCAATTTCGTCCGCCACGTCGAGCCGCCAGCCGTCCGTGCCGTATTCACGTATCCAGTGCTCTCCGACGCGGCAGAGGTAGTCTCGCACCTCCGGGTTCGAGGTGTCGAGCTTCGGCATGCGGCGCTCGTAGGCGAAGCACTCGTAACCCGGGCGCTCGCCCTCTTCCGGGACGCGGACGGGGAACTCCAAACGGTAGAACCAGGAGGCATAGGCGCTTTTTTCCTGCCGCTCCAGCACGTCGCGGAATGCGAAGAACCTCGCGCCGCAGTGATTGAACACGCCGTCAAGTATGACGCGCAGGCCGCGCGCGTGGGCCTCGTCCACGAGGGCTCGCAGGTCCTCGTCCGTGCCGAGGCAGGGGTCAATATGAAAGTAGTCTATGGTGTCGTATTTGTGATACTCCCCGGCGGCGAAAATGGGGTTCAGATAGATGCAATTTGCGCCGAGGGCGGCTATGTAGTCGAGGTTCAGGCGGATTCCTTCGAGCGTGCCGCCGAGGCGGGAGCGGCAGGGCGCTCCGCCGAAACTGCGCTCGCAGCCCGCGCCGGGCAGGCTCCGCCGCGAGGCGGCGAAGCTGTCCGGGAAGATGTTGTAGACCACGGCGTCCACGGCCCAGTCCGGCGTCCGGGCTATATCCGCGCGGTGGTTGAAGGGGAGCTTGAAATAGTCCGCGCGCTCCGCGGAAGGGCTTTCGAGGAACAGGCCGCCGGAGTAGAACAGCCGCTCAACGCCGTCCGTGAGTTCAAAGTAATAATAGAGTCTGTGATACGCGCCATTCAGCCGCGCCTCCCACCAGTCACAGTCCTCTCCCTCCGCGGCGAGGCTCATGGGCGCGGGCGTGAAGCGCACCGGCGTATCGGGACAGGCGGTATCGCCGTACCAGAGCGTGCAGGCCGCTATCCCTCCGGATGCGCAGCGCAGGCGGAAAACCGTTGTGTCCTCGTCCAGGCCGAAGGCGTATTCGCTCATCGGTCTGTGGATTATGGCGTCCTTTCTCATATTCAGCCTTTCACTCCCCCGGCGGTCAGGCCGGAGACCATGTACTTTTGTATTTTGAAGAAGATAAGCAGCAGCGGAATGGAGGCCAGGATGCTCGCCGCTGTGAAAAGCGGCCAGGAACGGGTGTAGTCGTTCGATTGCAGCTGGTAGAGCCCGCCCGCAAGAGAGTAGAACTTGCTGTCCAGCAGGAAGGTCGTGGCAAAAAGATATTCGTTCCAGACGGTGATGAGCACCATGACGCAGGTGACGACGATAGCGGGCTTGGCCAGGGGCAGGACGATCTTCCAGATCATCTGCGCGTCGTTCGCGCCGTCTATCTTCGAGGCCTCCTCGATCTCGACGGGGATGGTGTCGAAATAGCCCTTCATGTTCCATATGCCGAACACGCACATGCTGCCCGCATAGATGAGGATGAGGCCAGCGTGCGAGTTCAGCAGCCCGCCGAGCCGCAGGATGCGGTAGTAGGCAAACAGGGAGAGCACCTGCGGGAAGGCGTTGAGCACGAGGAGCGCCCGGAGCACCGGTCGCCGGCCACGGAAGCGCCAGCGCGAGCAGGCATAGGCCGCCGTCACGGCGCAGAGCATGGCCGCGAGTACCGTCCCCGCGCTCAGGAGCAGCGAGTTCTTCAGCCAGAGCAGGAAGGGCTCATCCAGGAGGATGGCCCGGTAGTTTTCAAAGCTCGGGTGCTCCGGGATAAAGGAGAAATCGCCCGAGAGCGAGGCCCCCGCTCCGGAAAATGACACGGAGACGGCATAGAGTATAGGCACGAGCGTCACGGCGCACAGCAGTACAAAGGCCATGTTCAGGGCCGCGTAGCCCAGGCGTTCTTTGGCTTTCCGCTTCATGCTCAGTCCTCCCGGAGGCTGCGGTTCGTGACAAGGGAGAAGATTATTATGATCACGAAGAGCAGCATGCTCACCGCGCTCGAAAGCCCGTAGTTGTTCGAGGCGAAGGCGTTCTGGTGCGCGTAGGTTATGACGGTGTTCAGAGTAGCGCCGGTCATATAGCCGCGCTGCTGGGTCAGCAGGTAGATGATGTCGAACTGCTTGAATGTGATGAAGGTCGTCATCACTGCCGCAGGGGCGATAACTGGACGGATGGCCGGGATGGTGATGCTCGCCGTCTGCCTCCAGAAGCCCGCTCCGTCCAGCCGTGCGCTCTCATAGAGGCTGCGGTCCACGCTTTGCAGCGCGCCGTCTATGGTGGATATCATAAACGGCAGGGCCATCCAGAGGTTCAGCGCCATGCAGGAGAGGAAGGCCGCCGTATTGTTTGCCAGAAAGTCGAATTTCCCCAAGCCCAGAGCCGCGAGCCACTTGTTCAAAAGGCCCAGCTCCGTATTGAACATGCCCACGCGCCAGAGCAGGATGGAGATATACGCAGGCATCGCCCAGGGTACCATGAGCAGGGTCTTGTACAGGCGGCTGAGGCGGAGTTTCGGCGCGTTGAGGCCCAGGGCGATGAGGAAGCCCAGCGCCAGCTGTATGGCCATGTTCAGCGCCGTCCACAAGAGCGTCGTGCCGAGCGCGGACATAAAGCCCGAATCCAGCTTGAAGAGCGCCCTCGCATAGTTGCCCAGGCCTATGACCTCATAATCCTGCCAGTGGTAGAGGTTCATGTTCGTCAGCGAGATGTAACCGGTGTAGGCTATGGGGAACACAATTATAATAAGTATGAGCAAAAGCGCCGGGGCGCAGTAGAGCCACGGCTTATACCTGTGTCTGAGCATTGCCTCGCCTCCAAACATGGGGCGGCGCTGCCGCCGCCCCATCCTTATCTGCTTATTTTACTGCATATCCGCTATCGCCTGCAAGGCGGCGGCCTGGGCCGTCTCGGCGGCGGAGGCAACGTCCTCCCCGTTCTTGTTCACGGCGGCCAGCATGCTCTCCGCCGGGCCCCACATGACGCTCATCTCCGCGATGTTCGGCATGGGCTGTGCGGTCTCGGCCGTGTGGCCGATGGCGGCGATTATCTCGTCCGCGGCGACGTCGGGGTCGTCATAGGCCGCAGCGCTGGCCGGGGCGCAGCCGCTGCTCTTGGCGAGGGCTATGCCCACCTCGGGGCTCGCCAGGGCCTCCAGCGCGAGGGCGATGGCCTCGCCCTTTGCCTCGGCCGCGACTTTCATTACGCCCACGCCCTGGACGCCGGAATAGGGCGCGAGGGCATTGCCGTTGGGCAGGGTCATGTCGGAGAGCGAGGCCACGCCGAAGTCTATGCCCGCAGCGCGGATGCCGGAGACCAGCCAGGGCCCGCCGATGATGGCCGCCGCCTTGCCCTCGTTGAACAGGGTCGTCACGGTGTTGTAGTCGCCGTCGGCCTGGAGGGCGGCAAACTTCTTGTTGTACTCCACGGCCTCAATGGTCTTGGCGTCGTTGAGTCCGGGGTTGGCGTTCTCGTCTATGATATAGCCGCCGAAGCCGTTTATGAAGGGCGAGACGTTATAGGCGGTCGAATGCTGGTTCACGACGGCGTAGGTGCCTGCGGCGGTGTCGGTGTTGGCGGCCATGTACTCATAGAGCTCCTCCGTCGTGGCCGGAATGTCACCCTGCCAGAGGGCCTTGTTGTAGATGAAGAGCAGCGTCTCGAAATAGACGGGCAGCAGGTACTGCACGCCGCCTATCTGCCCGGCCTCGACGGTCATCTCCAGGTCGCCCGCCCAGGTGCTCTCGTCCACGAGGTCGGTGAGCGGGGCCAGGATGTCCATGGCGGCGAAGGTGCCGAGGCTGTCGTGCGCGTAGAAGTACATATCCGGTCCGTTGGCGGCGTCGCCGCCGTAGAGCTTCAGCTGGTCGGAGAGGCCCGTGCGCTTCTCAAAAACCAGGGACACGCCGCTGTCCGCGAGCATGGGGTTCACGGTGTCGGCTATGGTCTGCATAATGGCCTCGTCGCCGTCGTGCCAGACCTTGAGCTCCACGGGCTCGGCGGGGGCGGGCGCCTCAGAGGCGGGGGCTGCGCTCTCCTCCCCGGACGGCGGCGCGCTCTCCTCCGCGGCCGGCGTCCCGCAGGCGGCCAGCAGGCCCAACAGCATCAGGGCCGAAAGCAGCAGAGCAAGTATTTTTTTCATTTTTCATCCTCCATTCTAAAATAATAGTAAAACGTTTTACATCATTTTCTCTGCCGAGTGACTCATCCTCGGCTTTGTTAACCCGATTATAGTGGTCCATTTCGTCGAAGTCAACGAAATGCGGCAAAAAAGACTTGAACTTTTTGATAAAACGTTATACTATATCACACAGGAGGGATGCAGATGGCGGTCACTATAAAGGACGTCGCCCGCGAGGCGGGCGTGAGCATAGCGACGGTGTCAAAGATCATAAACGGCGCGCCGGGCATTTCTGAGGCCACGACGCGCCGGGTCGAGGAGGTCATGCGCGCGCTGGACTACGCGCCGAACAGCCGCGCGGCCAGCCTTGCGCGGAAAAGCGCCCGCTGCGTCGCCTTCCTCGCGGAGCTGGACGAGGCCGCGCCCTACACGAACCCCCATCTCTTTGACATCATGTGCGGGGTACAGACTGCGCTCTTCAGTAAGGGCTATGCGCTGACGCTGCTCGATTCGCTCAGCGCGGACGTGGAGAAGATGATACTCTCGCGCGCCTTCGACGGCATCATCGTCCACGGCGGCGCGCTGACCCGGCCCATCGCTTCCCTGCTCATCGCGCGGCGCTTTCCGCACATCGTCATCGGCCACCCCAGCGACGTGCGCCTCAACTGGGTGGACACGGACCACACGCTCGGCGGGCGCATCGCCTGCGAGCACCTCATTGACTGCGGCTGCGAGCGCCTGGCCTTTATGGGCGAGGGCGAGACGGCGGGCATCTCCAACCAGCGGCTCACCGGCTTCCGCACGGCGCTGCTCGAAGCCGGGCTGGAATACCGCCGGGACTGGGTGCTGCACACGGACGGGACGCTGGCCTCCGGCAAAGGCGCGGCGCTGGAGCTGCTCGGGCGCGGCGAGCTGCCCCAGGGCATCGTCTGCGGCAGCAACCTGCTGGCCTATGCCTTCACGCTGGCGGCCGCCGAGCGCGGCGTGGCCATTCCCGGGGACATGCTGCTCATCACCTTCGACCGCTACCCATACAGCGGGCTGATAAGCCCCGAGCCCACGCTGGTACAGATAGACGTGCGCGACATGGGCCGCGCCGCGGCAAAGCAGCTGCTCCAGGGGCTCAAGAAGCCCGAGCTGCGCGTACAGAGCTACACCACCCTGCCCAGCCTCATAGAGGGTCAGAGCACGCGGAAGCTCTAAAAAACATCCGCCGCCCCGCAGGGCGGCGGATGTTTCATTTTTTCCTGGTTGAGGCGCGGATTATCAGATTTGAGGCTGTCGTATAGCTCTGAGTTTGCAGGTTCGGGCGGCGTATGCAGTCCACGAGCAGCTTTGCAGCCTGGGCGCCCATGTCGCGCACGTCGATATCCACGACCGTGAGCTCCGGGCTGGCGAGGCGGGAGAAGGGGTAGTCGTCAAAGGTCAGGACGCCCACGTCCGCGGGGATGCGCAGGCCCAGCTCCTCCAGCGCGGCGACGCAGCCGAGGGCGACGAGGTTATTTGCGCAGATGACGGCGTCCGGGGCGGGCTTGGCTGGCATCAGGCCCAGCGTCATACGCCGGCCCTCCGCCCTTGTGCTCTCGCCCAGCCAGATATAGCCCTCGGGCAGCTCCCGTCCGGCGCTCTCCAGGCCCTGGCGCACGCCCTCCAGCCTGTGTGCGGAGATCATGTCGTGCTCGCTGCCGCCGATGAAGGCTATGCGTGCATAGCCCTCGTCCACGAGGTGTGCGGCGGCGGTCATGCCGGAAAAGACATTGTTTATGTCTATCCAGCAGACCTGGCTCTCGAAATTGGGCAGGCCCAGGACGATGTGCGGGAAGCGCGTTCGCGTCAGCAGCGCGGCCAGCGGCCGGCTCATGACCGAGGCGTGGACGGCCAGGCCGTCGCAGCCGCGGCGGTTTATGAGCTCCTCCGCCGCCTCGCAGGCCGAGGTCGTGTCCGCGGAGCGGAGCTGAAGCCCATAGCCCCGCGCGCGCAGGGCTTCCTCCACGCCCGAGAGTATCTCGAACAGGTGCGGGTTTTCAAAGGCCGTGTTCGGACGCAGGTCGGCAAGGAAAACGACGGTCTTCGTCGAGCCGCGCGCGAAGCTCTGGGCGCTGGCGCTGGGATAATAGCCCAGCTCGCGCATGACGGCGCGCACCCGCTCCGCAGTCTCCTCCGAGATGCTGTAATGCCCGTTTATGACCTTGGACACCGTGGACACGGAGGTCCCGGCCTCGCGGGCCACGTCCTTTATAGTCACCGCCAAGCGCTCACCCCCTCGAAACCGTAACAGCAAAACCGTATGGGCCTATTTTATCAGCTTCCAGGCCCTCGGACCAGAGCTTTTCGCCGGGGAGGGCGCATTTTTCAGCTCTATCGGAGCAGTTCACGGCCACGTACACGCGCTCGCCGCCGTATTCCCGGGAAAAGGCGAAGAGCCCGCTGCCGCGCTCCGCCGAAATGCAGCGGAAATCCCCGCGGCGTAGGGGCGCCAGCTCCCGGCGCAGGGCAATGGCGCGGCGGTAGAAGGCCAGGAGTTTCTCATTCCCGCCCTGCCATGGCATGGGGCGGCGGTAGTCGGCCTCCACGAGGCCGGAGGCGCCCAGCTCGTCGCCGTAGAAGACGCTCGGTATGCCCGGGAAGCAGAGCTGGAAGAGCACGGCCAGCCTGTACCGCCGCGCGTCCCCGCCGCATAGGGAGAGAAAGCGGCCCACGTCATGGCTGTCCAGCAGGTTCAGCTGCGCCGGGACTAGCTGCCTGCGGTAGCGCATCAGCATGCCGGTGCAGCGGCCCGAAAAGGTGAAGGCGTCCTCCGTCTGCTCCGCGAAGAAGCGGCGGCAATGGCGGCGCAGCTCATAGTTCATGGCGGAATCGAACATGCTGCCGTCCAGCCAGTGGCCCGCGCTCTCCCAGACCTCGCCTATGAGCAGGGCCTCCGGCTTTGCGGCCTTGACGCGGCGGCGGAACTCGCGCCAGAAGGAGTCGTCCACCTCGCTGGCCACGTCCAGCCGCCAGCCGTCTATGCCGTATTCGCGCACCCAGTGCTCGCCCACGGAGCAGAAATACTCCCGCACCTCCGGGTTCGCCGTGTCGAGTTTGGGCATGAGCCGCTCGTAGCCGAAGCACTCGTAGCCCGGGATGGCCTCCGGGTCCTCCGGGCGGACTACAGGGAACTCCAGGCGGTAGAACCAGTCCTTATAGCGCGAGGCCTCGCCCTTTTGCACTACGTCCTCAAAGGCGAAGAAGCGCCAGCCGCAGTGGTTGAACACGCCGTCTATTATGACGCGCATGCCCAGCCCGTGCGCCGAATCGACGAGCTCTCGGAAGTCCTCGTCCGTGCCGAGGCAGGGGTCGATGTGGTAGTAGTCTATGAGGTCGTATTTGTGGTACTCCCCGGCGGCGAAGATGGGGTTCAGGTAGACGCAGTTGATGCCGAGGCCGGAGAGGTAGTCGAGGTTCTCCGTGACGCCGCGGATCGTGCCGCCGAGCTTACCGTGCGTAGTGAGGCCGCCGAACTCGCGCTGCGTCGCCTCCCCGCTTATATAACGGCGGGAGGTGGCGAAGCTGTCCGGGAAGATGTTGTAGACCACGGCCTCATGCACCCAGTCCGGCACGCGGGCGATATCTGCGCGGTGGTTGAAGGGAAGCTTGAAATACTCCGAGCGGTCGTCCACCAGCTTGTCCGTGAACACGCCGCCGTAGTAATAGCAGCTCTCCGCGCCGTCCGAGAGCTCGAAGTGGTAGAAGATGCGGTGATAGGGGCACTCCAGTGTCAGCTCCCACCAGTCGTGGTATTCGTCCGAGAGGACGCGCTCCATCGGCTCCGGGAACCAGTCTATGGGCGTTTTGCGGCAGGCGGTATCGCCGTACCAGAGCGTCACGCGCTCCAGGTCGCCCCGCGCGGCGCGCAGGCGCAGGACTATGCGCCGCTCGTCCAGGCCGTGGGCGTATTCGGACATTGGGATGTGCAGTATGGTTTCCTTTTTCATGCTATCCTTTCACACCTCCCGCAGTCAGGCCGGAGGTCATATGCTTCTGGCAGAGGAAGAATATTATGAGCACAGGCAGCGACACGGCTATGGACGCCGCCGCGAACACCGGCCAGGAGCCGCTCGTCTCCGTGGCCTGGAGGGCGTAGAGGCCCGCGGCCAGGGTGTAGTTCTGCTCGCCGGTCATGAAGGTCGTGGCATATATGTACTCGTTCCACACGTAGATGAGCACCATCAGCGCCGTCACGACGACGCTGGGCTTCGCCAGGGGCAGGACTATGCGGGTGACGACCTGCAGATCCGTCGCACCGTCCATGCGCGCGGCCTCCTCGATCTCCGCCGGGATGGTGTCGAAGTAGCCCTTCATGTTCCAGAGGCTGAAGACGGCCATGGTGCCGGTGTAGACGATGATGAGGCCCAGCCTGTGGTTCACAAGGCCCAGGGGCCGCAGCAGGCGGTAGACGGCGAACATGCTCAGTATGGCCGGGAAGCTGTTTAAGAGCACCAGCCAGCGCAGCACGAGCCGCCGTCCGGGAAAGCGCCGCCGCGAGAAGCAGTAGGCCGCCGGCACCGCCGCCGCCAGCGAGATGGCCACCGTAGCCGCCGCGAGGATGACGCTGTTGCCGAACCAAGTGAGGATGTCCTCGCCGGTGAAGACGGCGAGGTAGTTATCCAGCGTGAAGTCCTTCGGGAGGAAGGAGAAATCCGAGCTCAAAAGCGCGTTCTGCCCGTTCAGGGAGACGCTCAGGGCGTAGAGGATGGGTATGAGCGTCACGAAGCAGAGCGCGATGAAGAAGATATTGAGGAAGGTCAGGCCGACGCCCTCGCGCAGTTTTCTGCCTCTCATCTCTCCCCCTCCCCTCCCGGCTGCCAGCGCGCCGAGAAGGCGAGCAGCAGCAGGAATATGATTATGGATATCGCGGAGCTGTAACCGTAGTTGTTCGTTATGAAGGCGTTCTCGTAGGCGTAGGTCAGGATGGTGTGCAGGCCTGAGCCCGTCTTTGCGCCCATCTGCTGGGTCAGCAGGTAGATGACGTCGAACTGCTTGAAGGTCGTGAAGATGGTGATTATGACGGCGGGCGCGATTATGGGGCGGATGCTCGGGATGGTGATGCTCCACGAGCGCTGGAGCCAGTTGGCCCCGTCGAGGACGGCGCTCTCGTAATAGCTGCGGTCTATGCTCTGCATGGCCCCGTCCATTATCATGAGCATGAAGGGCAGCGCCAGCCAGAGGTTCACGACGGTGCAGCAGATGAAGGCGGAGACGTCGCCCGCCAGCCAGCGCTGCGCCTCAAGGCCCAGTTTTTCCATCCACTGGTTCAGCAGACCGAACTCGGTGTTGAACATGCCCGTCTTCCACAGCAGGATGGAGACGTAGCCCGGCATGGCCCAGGGGAACATGAGCAGCGTCTTGTAGAGCTTGCGCAGGCGGAGCCTCTTTATATTCAGCAGGCTCGCCAGCACGAAGGCCAGGATGAGCTGGACTACCATGTTCACCACGGTCCACAGCACCGTGTTTATGAGCGCCGAGAGGAAACCCGAGTCGAACACGAACAGCGCCTTCACGTAATTGTCCAGGCCGATAATCGTGAAGTCGAACCAGTGGTAGACGTTCATGTTCGTCAGGGAGATGAAAAACGTATAGAGTATTGGGAAAACGACGATGAGCGCGATAAGCGCCAGCGAGGGGGCCGACCAGAGGTAGCTCGTGAGCCAGCCCCGGCGCTGTTTTTTTAGCCTGCCGTCCATCACTTCATATTGGCGATGAGGCTCTCGGCCTCGGAAAGCGCCTCGTCAAAGGCGGCGTCCACATCCGCGCCCGAGAGGTTCACGTCCGTGAGCAGGTTGCTCACGACCGTCCACATGACGTCCATCTCCGGGATGTTCGGCATCGGGATGGCTATCTCCGCCGTCGCGCGCATGGACTGCACCATCTCGTCCTCCGCTACGGCGGGGTCGTCGTAGCAGGCGGCGTTCGCCGGGGCGCAGCCGCTGGCCAGGGCGAGGTCTATGCCTATCTGCGGCGCGCAGAGGGCGGCGAGGACGGCCTTCACAGCCTCAGCCTTGTTCTCTGCCGCGTATTTGAGCACCTGCACGCCCTGGACGCCGGAATACGGCGCGAGGGCCAGGCCCGTCTCGTCCACCGTGGGCATGGGCGCGATGCCGAGGTCTATCTCAGCCTCGCGCGCGCTGGGGACCATCCAGGGTCCGCCGATGGTGGCGTCCGCCTTGCCCTCCAGGAAGAGGGTGTTCACCGTCGAATACTCCGTCTCCCCCGGCATGAGGGCCACGAACTTCAGGTGGTAGCGCAGGGCCTCCTTCACGGCCTCGGGTTCCGGGAAGGGCGTGCCGTCCTCGGAGACGATGCTGCCGCCGAAACCGTGTATCCAGGCCGCGGAGTAGTAGGCCGTCGAGTGCTGCTCCACGAAGCCGTAGCGGCCGCGGCCGGTGTTCGCCTCCATGTAGGCGTAGAGCTCCTCCGTCGTGGCGGGGACCTGCTCGTCCTGCATATAGCGGCGGTTGTACATGAAGAGCAGCGTCTCGAAATAGAGCGGCAGCTGGTAGAGCATGCCCTTATAGCTCGCCGCCTCGATGGTCATGGGCAACCAGTTATCCAGCGCGCCCTCTGCCAGCAGCGTGTTCACATCCGCGAGGATGCCCATCTCCGCAAAGACGCCGATCTTGTCGTGGGCAAAGATGAACATATCCGGCGCGGAGCCGGGGTCGTTGCCCACCAGCTTGAGCGAATCCGTGAGGCTGGTCTTCTTCTCGAACACGACCTCGACCTCCGGCGCAGCCTCGGCAAGATAGGCCGACAGGGCCTCGATGACCGCGTCCTCCTTATCGTGCCAGACGGTGAGCTTGTTCGTCTCCACGCTCCCGCCGCCGCAGGCGGCCAGGGGCACGAGCAGCGCGGCGACGAGCAGCAGCGAAATTATCCTTTTCATCACACACCTCCAAAAAGCCCTGATGGGCGGGCGCATTTTACGCGCCCGCCCGTTTTACAGGCCGCTTCAGTCCTTCTTCTTTTTCTTCGAGACGACCACGGCTATGACGACCGCCGCCACCACGACCACGGCGATGACTATCCACAGCGTCGTGCTCGAACTGCCGCTCTCGGCAGGCGCGGGCGCCTCGCTGGCCGCGGGCGTGGCCTCGGCCTCGGTGCTCGGCTCGGCGGAGGGCTCCGCGGGCTCGCCCGTGGGCTGCTCATAGCTCACCGAGGCATCCTCGGGGCTGTTCACGGTGACCCACACGTCCTTGCCAGGCTCCACAGCGAGGTCGGAGGTCTGGACGCCGCCCTCGTTGGCGTTTATGATTACGCTGTTTATCCAGCCCGGGGCCTCAAGGGCATACCAGCCGTCGGCTTCGGTCATCGCCTCGCCGGGCCAGGCGGCGAAGGCGTTGGTGCCGTCCGGCGCGCTCCAGGCCCAGAGGCAGGGGCCGCTCCAGTCTGCGGGGACCTGTGCGTAAACGGTTATGTTCTCGACGCCCGCCGTCTCCGGGTCCTCGTAGGCCAGCTCGTAGCTCAGGTCGTCGTAGACGGTTATCCAGAGCTCCTGCGGCTCTATGGTCACGTCCTCGGTCTGGACGCTGCCCTCGTTGCCGCTTACTATGATGCTGTTCACCCAGGCGGGGACCTTCGCGGTGAACCAGCCGTTTTCGTTCTCCGTCATGGCCTTGCCGGGCCAGGCGTCAAAGGCGTTCGTGCCCTCAGGGTCCAGCCAGGCCCAGAGGTTCACGGTCTTCCACTCCAAGGGCACGTAGGCGTGGACGGTTATCTTCTCCACGTACTCGGGTATCTCCGCCTCGGTCTGGGCCTCGTAGCTCACGGCGGCGCTGTTGTCCTCGGCCACCGTTATCCAGACGGGCTTGCCCGCCTCCACCACTACGCCCTCGGTCTGCACCGTGCCGGCGTTGGCGTTCACGATGACGTTCTGGACAAAGCTGGGGACGTAGCAGTAGTACCAGCCCGTGTCGCCCAGGGCGTCGGCCTCCTCGCCCGGCCAGGCGGCGAAGGCGTTGGTGCCGTCGTCGGCCCAGGCCCAGAGGCAGGGCGCCTCCCAGCCCTCGGGGACACTGACGCAGACGGGGACCATCTCCTCCCCCTCCGCCAGCGCCGCTGTGCCGAGGCTGAACAGGCAGGCAGCTGCGATGAGAAGTGCAAAGAGCTTTTTCATTTCTTGACCTCCGTTTTCACATTTTAACGCGGGAAACTCAACCTTGGGTAAATAGTATCATTTGTTTTTATCGGACGTCAACGGAGATTTGAGAAACTATTTTCTCTTGCGTATCCGCTATTATCTACAAGTTTTATTGTGCTCATTTGTGGTATCTGCCCGGTTATATTGCAGCGCATTTGCCAATAAGCCACAAGTTTGCCCGGCTTTGAGGAATGTCGTTGTGAAATCAGTTTCGTAACTTTTTCCGCGGTTGGACGGCGACGCGAAAATATCCGGCTCCGACTTGAAAAATGAGCGGCGTGTCGGTATAATCTCCACATAGCAGCGCCGTGATTTTTAAAAAGGAGGGCTAAACTATGACTGTCACTTCCTTCAATTCCGACAAGATGTACACCTATCTTCGCGGCCTCGCCACCGGCGCGGGGATGAAGCAAACGCTCAAGGCCATGTCCTTCGCACGTGACAAGCACAGCGGGCAGTTTCGCAAGAGCGGCGACCCCTACATCATCCACCCGCTGCTCATGGCCTGCAACGCCGTCAGCATCGGCATCAGGGATGACGCCGTAGTTGCCACCATCCTGCTCCACGACGTCTGCGAGGACTGCGGCGTCAGCCTCTCGGAGCTGCCCGTGGACGACACCGTCCGCCGCGCCGTGGACCTCATGACCTTCCGCGTCATGGACGGCGAGACGAAGGAGATCGCCAAAAACCGCTACTACAACATGCTGCTCCAGAGCCGCGAGGCCACGCTCACCAAACTGCTCGACCGCTGCCACAACGTCTCCAGCATGGCCGGCACCTTCTCCCGCGAGAAGCTCAAGGCCTACATAGACGAGACGCGGCAGTACGTCCTGCCCATGCTCCGCAAGGCCAAGCGCGTCTATCCCGAGGACGCGGACGTGCTCTTTATCCTCAAATACCACATTGTCAGCGTCGTGGACTCCATCGACGCGACCATACAGCTCTTCGAGAACCAGGCTGAATAAGCTGCGGCCCGCCGCGTTTGCGGCGGGCCGTTTTTCATTCACGGTGCATCTCAACGTATTTGCGGCGCCAGGCGGGGTCGTTTGCGCGGAAGCCCCGGTGCATGTCGGCGGCGAGCTCTTCGATGACGTCGCGCAGCTCAAGCCTTTCGAGGAACTTATCTGGTATGGCCGAGGCGCCAAGGCTTGCGCCGAGTATGTTGCCCGCCACAGCGCCGGTGGAGTCGCTGTCGCCGTCGTGGTTCACGGCGGCTACGAGCGCGGCCTCGATATCCGAGGGATACTTCAGCGCGCAGTAGACAGCGATGGCCAGGGCCTCGTCCCCGACCCAGCCCCCTCCGAGCCGGCGTATCGTCCTCTGCGGCTGGCCGCCGTGGGCGGCGAAGTCCGCGGAGCGCTCCATTAGCGTGAGGAAGCGCGGCAGCTCCTTTGCCTCCGGGAAGAGGCCGGGCATGGCCTCCAGGCCCAGAGCCAGCGCCCGGCGCGGGCTCGCGTCCCCGTGCGAGAGCGTGCAGACCATGTGCGCCAGCAGCGCCGCCGGCAGCCAGCCCAGCTCGTGGCCGTGAGTCAGCGCGGCGCACTCCGCCGCGGCCAGGGCCGCCTCGCCCGCGTCCTCGTACCACAGGCCCACCGGGGCGACTCGCATGACCCCGCCGCAGCCCTTGCTTTCGTTTATCGGGCGGCGCGTGCTGCCCGGGACCATGTCCGCCAGGGCTGACATACAGGTATTGCCCGGCGCGCGGCGGCTGAAGAGCTCCGGCACGTCCAGCAGCCAGCTGACATGCGACTCTGCCCAGTGTACGTCCGGCAGGGGGTGCGCACAGGTCTGGCTGCGGTACCAGTCCAGGTAGGCCGCAAAAACCGTGTCCGGGACGTTCTGCGCCCTCCCGCCGAGGGCCGCGCGCGTCTCTGCGCAGAGCAGGCCGTTCGCGGTAAAAAGGCTCATCTGCGTGTCGTCTGAGATGACGGCGATGCCCTGGCGCAGGCTGTACTCCGTTATCCCCTCTTCTCCGTAGCGCACCTTCATCCCGCGCGCAGAGAGAAACTCCACGGGATAGCCCAGCGCGTCCCCCGCCGCACCGCCCAGCAGGCAGCCGCGTATTTTGTCCAACGCCGCTCTCATCTTGCGTCCTCCCTTTCCTTTCATCTGCCATGAGCTTAGCACACGGACTGCCGCTCCAACAAGAACTTAATTCCGCTCGGCGCAGGACCGCTTTTTAATTGAACCCGTCCGCGGATTGTGCTATAATTTCCTATAAGAGGTGACCATCCCTTGATTTGGAACAACGAGGAGCTTTGCAGGCAATACATCCAGTCCTGTAACATACAGGGCCTGTTTTCCACGCCCGTTCTGGGCGAGATATGCCTGCACCGCTTCGCGCGCGGGGAGAACATCTACCGCGAGGGCGAGCCGCTGCGCGAGCTATATTTTCTCGTCAAGGGACAGGTCAAAGTCTTCCGCACTCACCACAACGGCAAGGTCAGCGTCGTAGAATTTGCCTCCGCTTTCGATATCCTGGGCGAGCTTGAACTCGTCAATGCCCGGGACACGACCATCTCTGTGCAGGCCCTGCGGGAGTGCCACTGTCTCGGACTCAGTATGGCCCGCTGCCGTGAGCAGCTGCTGCGGGACTACACCTTCCTCACCTTCGTCGCACGCCGCCTCGGTGAAAGGCTCGGAGACATAAGCAACCACCAATCCCTCAACACCTCCTACTCCGTTGAGGTGCGCCTCGCGCGCTACATACACTACACCCGCCGCGGCGATACGTTCGAGGAGCGGCTCACAGAGGCCGCGGAATACCTCGGCGTCAGTTACCGTCACCTCCAGCGAATCATTGCCAAATTCTGCGCCGACGGCCTGCTCGAACGTGTCAGGGGCGGTTACCGCGTCTGCGAGCCCGAGCGCATTGAAGGCCTCTACAAAAGGACGCTATGATATTTTCCACAGGTAACACGACATATGTCGTGTTACTTTTTTCACGTGGCGTGTAAAATCCATAGTCAAAGGCTGCCAGAATTGTAGATTTTAGCGAGGGGGAAACACAAATGAGCATGCACATAAGCGCGGCTCCCGGTGAGGTCGCTGAGAACGTCATCCTGCCGGGCGACCCGCTGCGCGCCAGATATATTGCAGAAAAGTACCTGGAAGGCGCTGTCCGCGTGAATGAAATCCGCAACACCTGGGGCTACACGGGCACGTACAAGGGCCAGCGCGTATCCGTCATGTCCACCGGCATGGGCGCGCCCTCCATGCTCATATACGCCACGGAGCTCTGCCGGGAGTACGGCTGCAAAAAGCTCATACGCTTAGGCACGGCGGGGGCCACGCAGGAGCACATCCGCCTCGGGGACATCATCCTCTCCCAGGGCGTTTCCACCACCTCGGCCATCAACGACTACGCCCTGCCCGGCCGCTTCGCCCCCATAGCGGATTTCGGCCTGCTCGACAGGGCCTATCACCTCGCCGCGGAGCGCGGATGCCCTGTATACGTCGGCAACACGCTGACGAATGACCACCTCTATGTCGAGAATAAGCTGGAGTACAGCAAGCTCTGGGCCAAATACGGCATACTCGCCTCCGAACAGGAGGGTGTGGCGCTCTACACCGCCGCCGCGCTCTACGGCGCGAGGGCGCTCATGATGCTCTCCATAGTTGTGAACCTCTACCGCCCTGAGGAGAGCGTATCCGACGCCGTGAAGGAGTCCGGGCTGGACAGCATCATCCAGCTCGCGCTCGACACGGTCATCGACTAGGTAAACGCCTGGCAGTGAAGTCTGCCATGCAAATAATTTTTAGGTAAGGAGAGACAGTAATGAAAAAGTTCTTAGCTCTTGCCCTTGTTTTCGTGCTCGCCCTCGGCCTGCTCGCCGGCTGCGGCGAGGCCAAGCAGGAGCCCGAAGGCGGCGACGAGGCCGTCAACGTCTGCGTCGTCGTCAGCAGCACCTTCGGCGACCGCTCCTTCAACGACTCCGCCAAGGAGGGCGCTGATAAGCTCGCCGCGGACTACGAAAACATCACCATCTCCACCATCGAGTGCAACAACGAGAACTTCGACGCCCAGATGCAGAACGCCGCCGACACCGCCAACATCTTCGTCTGCGTCGGCTGGGAGTTCTACAACGTCGAGACCATCGCCCTCGACTACCCCGACGTCTACTGGATCTGGGTCGATAACGCCACCGGCGCGCCCGTCGAGAACGTACTGAACATCACCTACGCCCAGAACGAGGGCTCCTACCTTGCCGGCTACATAGCCGCCTCCATGTCCGAGTCCGGCGTCATCGGCGCCGTCGGCGGAGAGGACAGCGACACCATCAACGACTTCATCGTCGGCTACAAGCAGGGCGCGGAGTACTATGCCTCCCAGAACGGCGGCACCATCAGCGTCGAGGTCAACTACACCAACGACTACGACGACCCCGCCAAGGGCAAGGAGTGCGCGCTCGCCCTCAACGACAAGGGCGCCGACGTCATCTTCCAGATAGCCTCCAAGGCCGGCGACGGCGTGTTCGAGGCGGCGCAGGAGCGCGGCTTCTGGGCCATCGGCGTTGACTGCGACCAGAAATACATTGCCGACGATGTCATCATCTGCTCTATGAAGAAAGAGGTCGGCAACTCCATCTACGAGGCCGTCAAGCAGTACATGGCAGGCGACACCTCTCTCTGGGGCACCACCTGGGAGGCTGACCTCGCCACCGGCTACGTCGGCATCGGCTACGGCGAGGAGGGCTCGACCCAGCAGGTCTCCGACGAAGTCAAGACCGCCGTTGAGGACCTTGCCGCCAAGATAAGCTCCGGCGAGATCACCGTGGACACCGTCCGCTGACGGGCCTGCGCACGTCTTGGGGAGCGTCAGCCTCATCTGACGCTCCCCTCTTTTCAAACTATTCTCCGAAGGGAGTGCAGCAGCTTGCAGGAGACCGTCATTAAGCTTGAGCACATAACGCGGGAATTCCCCGGCGTGCTGGCAAACGACGACGTGTCGCTTGAGATACATCGCGGAGAAGTATTTGCCCTTGTCGGTGAAAACGGGGCCGGCAAGAGCACACTCATGAACATAATCTACGGCATCTTCCCGCCCACGGACGGCAGCGTCTACATCCGCGGGAAAAAAGTCGAGACCTTCAGCCCCAAAAACGCCATCGACATGGGCATCGGCATGGTTCACCAGCATTTCATGCTCGTGCCCTCCTTCACCGTGGCGCAGAACATCGTAATGAGCAGAGAGCCGCGCCGCGCGGGGCTGTTTTTCGACAACCGCCGCGCCGAGGAAATAACGCGGGAACTTGTGAGGGAGTATGGGCTCAACGTGGACCCCTCGGCCCAGGTACAGGACATCAGCGTGGGCGTTCAGCAGCGCGTTGAGATCCTGAAAGCGCTCTACCGCGGCGCGGACATCCTTATCCTGGACGAGCCCACGGCTGTGCTCACCCCCCAGGAGACGGCGGAGCTCTTCCGCGTCATCCGCCACATCATAAAAGAGAAAAACATGACCGTCATCCTCATCACCCACAAGCTGGGCGAGGTCATGGCCATCTCAGACAGGGTGGGCATCATGCGTCAGGGAAAGCTGGTCGGCCTGTCGGACACAAAGGACATCACGGAAAAGGAGATCGCCTCCATGATGGTGGGCCGGCCTGTGCTCTTCGACAAGCTGGAGAAGACCGGAGTGCCTGGGGAAACCATGATATCCGTCGAAAACCTCTCCGTGCGCGACAACCGGGGCCTCGTCTCCGTCCGCGGCGTCAGTCTTGAGGCCCGCGCGGGCGAGGTGCTCGGCATCGCTGCCATCGAGGGCAACGGCCAGAGCGAGCTGCTCGAGGCCATCACCGGCATGCGCCCCGCCATCGAGGGCAGGGTAAGGATACGCGGCACTGACGCGCTTGGCCTCAGCCCGGGGCAGATCCGGCAGCTCGGCCTCGCGCACGTGCCGGAGGACAGGCTCGCCACTGGCGTGGACCCGCTCGCGGACGTGGCCGACAACCTCATTGCCGGGCGGCAGAGAGAGCGCGAGTTCAACATCCCCGGTCTGCGCCTGCGACGCTCCAGCATCGAGCGCTATGTCTCCGAGGTCTACAAAAAATTCGACATCCGCGGCGCGGGCATACACACCACCGTCGGCTCCATGTCCGGCGGCAACATGCAGAAGGTCGTCGTCGCCCGCGAGTTCTCGCACGAGACGCCGGTGCTCGTCATCTCGAATCCCTCCCGCGGCATCGACATCGGCGCCATCGAGTTCATACACACCGCCATCATCGACAAGCGGAACGAGGGCTGCGCAATACTGCTCTCCTCCGCCGACCTGGATGAGATCTTCCGCCTCTCAGACCGCATTGTCACCATGTATGAGGGGCAGATAACAGGTGAATTCCGGGCAGACGAGATAACAAAGGAAGAGATAGGCTACTACATGACGGGCAGCCGGAGGAAGGAGGCCGAGGAAGCGCATGAAGCTGCGAATTAACTACTCCTACATTGCGGCGCTCAGCGTCAGCATCATCGCAGCGCTGCTCATAGGCGCGGTGGTGCTGCTGATCTCGGGTTACGACCCGCTGGCGGCCTACTCCGCCATGCTCAGCGGCGCCTTTTCAAACGCCCGGCACATCGGCGACGTGCTGGAGTACGCGATGGTGCTCTGCCTGTGCGGCGTGGCCTGCGACATCGGCTCGCGAGTCGGCATCTTCAACGTCGGCGGCGAGGGCCAGCTGCTGCTGGGCGCCATCGTTGCCGCGCAGATAGGCGTGGTGCTCAACGGGCTCTCGCCCTGGATAGTCATCCCCGTCGCGGCCCTTGGCGCGGCGGTCACGGGCGGCATTTACGCCCTCATCCCCGGCTGGCTCAAGGTCAAGCACCGGGTAAACGAAGTCATAACGACCATCATGCTCAACAACATTGCCGAGTTCGTCTGCGAGTTCCTTGCCAAGGGGCCGTGGAAAAACCCGGACAACAACATCGTCGCCGGCACGGGCAATCTGCCGCAGACCTACTGGTTCACAAAGCTTGCCACCGGCTCAAACCTCACCACGGTCTTCTTCGTCGCCACTGGCATGACCATACTCACCTGGTACATCATGCAGCGCACCTCCACGGGCTATGAGATGCGCCTCACGGGAGACAATCCGCGCTTTGCCCGCTTTACCGGCATCAAGACCGACAAGGTCGTCCTCATCGCCATGATAGTATCCGGCATGATGTGCGGCCTCGTGGGCATGTTCCGGGTCTACGGCGCGGAGCACATCTACAAGGCCAGCATCAGCAACGACTACTACTTCGAGGGACTCATGGTGGCCATGATAGCGAAATATCAGGTGCTGCCCACTGCCGTCATAAGCGTGCTCTTCGCCATCCTCAAAATCGGCGCCCAGGGCATGGAGACCGCGGCGGGCGTGCCGAACCAGATATACCTCATCATCCAGACCGTCGTCATCTTCTGCATGGCCGCCGAGAGCGGCATCGTCAGCGACATCAAGCGGCGCGTGGCCGACAAGTCCGCCCGGCTCGCGGCTCAGAAGCGCGTAAAGGAGGGGTCGGTAAATGAATGAGATACTCTCCCAGGTCTTTTCCGCCGGCACCTTCACTCAGATGCTCCGCAGCGCCACGCCCGTGGCCCTCGCCGCCATGGGCGGCTCCATGACCGAGCATGCGGGCATCATGAACATCGGCATGGACGGCATGATACTCATGGGCGCGCTCATCGGCGTGCTCGGCAGCTACGCCATAGGTTCCGCCGCGGGCGGCGTCGCGGCTGCGGTGCTCTTCGGCATACTCGTGGGCCTGTTCTTCGCCCTCTTCGTCGTCAAGCTCAAGAGCGACGAGTTCATCATCGGCTGCGCGCTCAACATCTTCGCCTCCGGCTTTACGGCCTTCGTCTCCCGCTCCGTCTTCGGGCTCTCCGGCACCTCGGGATACGAAATCGACTACATGCTGCCCATCGAGATACCGCTAATAAAGGACATACCCTTCCTGGGCGAGATAATCAGCGGCAACACCGCGCTCGTTTACGTCGCCTGGCTGCTCATCCTTGTCATGTGGCTCTTCGTCTATCGGACACCCTACGGCTTCTGGATGCGCGCCTCTGGCGAGAAGCCGGAGACGCTGCGCACCGCCGGCATCAGCCCCGAAAAGATGAAGTGGCTGTCGAGCGTGCTCTGCGGCATGCTCTGTGGGCTCTCTGGCGCTTACCTCTCCCTCGGCTACCTGAACGGCACCTTTGTCGAGGGCATGTCCGCCTCGCGCGGCTTCATTGCCTTTGCCTGCGTCATTTTCGCCGCCGCGAACCCCGCCAAGGCCTACCTTGCGGCGCTGATGTTCGGCTTCTTCGACGCCATCGGCCTCAGGCTGCAAAACTACATCAGCTCCGACCTCACCTCGGCCATACCCTACGCAATAACCGTTATCATGATGGTCTACGTCGTCGTCAGCAAGGAGCGCCGCCGTCGCTCGCTCGCGCCGAAGCACGAGCCCGCGGCCCCGGAGGCCCCCGCCCCCGGCGCTGGAGGCTGAGGCCGCAAAAACCAAAACGGGACGCCGTCCTTTCCCGGACGGCGTCCCGTTCTGTTTCGATGCGTCATTACGTGGCCACGGAAATGCAGCGCAGGTAGACCAGCGACAGCAGGAACCAGTATATGGTCATCGGGTCGCGGCGGGTCACGATTATCTCTATCGCCGTAATGACCAGTATGGCTGCGGTGTTCATCAATACCATGCCGCTGTAATAGCCTACGAGGAAAGTGTAATTGTAGGACATGGTTAAGGGCATGATGAGCGAGAGGACTACCAGGGCAAAGGTGACGGCTGTGGCCAGGGCGAGCGCGGAGCTGCTCTTATACCGCCGCTCGCGCAGCCATCTGGAGACGGCGCTGATGAAGGAGCACGCGAGCGCTATGACGGCGGAGCCTATGCCGATAGCCGGCTCCAGCCCAAACGGCTCTCCCGTCGCGAAAAAAGCGACCAGGCCGGCGATTATGGGTATCGTTATCAGCTTGAATATCTGCACATAGCCGCGTTCGCGCTTCGACCATACGCCCACCAGCACGAGGCCGATGGCGGCCGCACAGATAAAGCCAATGCAGATGGCGTACCACCGGGTATAGGAGCCGCCTAAGGTGCGCCAAACGAGGTAGCACGCCAGCTCGTTCAGGGCGTAAACGCCGGCAAAGCACGGCAGCAGGACCTTCAGCGGGAACCGGCAGATGTCTTCGGAGGCGGCGCTCTGTGCGCGGCGGGCCTCCCGGGCCTCCTTTTTCTCGCGGAGGGCGGCGGCCTTGGCCTTTTTCTTCTCGCTGCGGGACGTTTTTGGCGGTTTTTCCGGCTTTTTGTCGGAGTTTTTGGGCTTTTTCTCGGGTTTTAACTCTTCCGCCTGGCTGTCCCGGACGGTTTGCTCTTGCTCTTCCGGCTGCACCACCACTCCGTAGACGCCCAACTCCGCGCGGCAGGAGGGGTTGCTGCACAGGGCCTCGTTTATTGGCGTAGTCCAGCCGCACTGTGTGCAGCGCCAGTGGATCCGTTCGGTATTTTTGTCAGTCATTTGCGCTCTCCCCCTTTTAGACCCGGCGCGGCTCAAAAGAAATAAAATGGTGTGAATCTATACACCACCAGCAGAAAGACATTTACCGCAATTATCATGTACAGCAGCAGCACGGCTGCAATCCGGTCCCGTCTCGTGATAAGGAAGAGCACATAGGCGCAGCCCATGCTGAAAACATAGGGGTAGATGTACCCCAGGCTGAACGGAATAGTATTTCCGAACGCTCCCTCAGCAATCAGTATGGCCACGAACACTGCGGCCAGCGTCAGCGCGGTGGTCAAAACGGCCATGGCAGTGCACTTGCCCGGGCTGCCGAAGCGTCCCTCCTGCCGCCAGCGCCTGAAGGCGGCACAGAGCGCAAGCGCGGTGCCAGTGCAGGCCGAGGTCACGGAAATAATGTTGGCCAGGTAGCCAAAGGTGAACCATGAGATCACGGCCACAGCCGCGCCAAAGATCAGGGGCGGGAGAAGCGTGGGCTTGAGGGCACCTCTCCCCTCCCGGCGGCTCACTGTGACGATCACGCAGACGAGCGTTATCACAAGGAGGGCAGAGTATTCCACGATCAAGACGCGCCGCAGCATAATAAAGAAGTGATTTACGAAGTATAGCAGCACGCTGTTAATTATGTAAACCAGCAGCGGTATGGCGATGAGCAGGGGCAGCATTAGCTTGTGCGGTATGCGGACGAGCTCGGAGGCTGTGAAATCTGTTTCCCGCTCGGCGCGGCGGCGGGACTTGGCTTCGGCTTTTCGGCGCTTTTGCTCCTCGCGCGCCTCGCGCTTTTGGGCGGCGCGGTCGGGCTTTTCGCGCTTCGGCTCCTTTTTCTGCTCGTCCTTGGGCTTTTCGTCCTCGGGGCTGGGCGGCTTCTTCTCCGGCTCGGTCGGCTTTTCCGGCTCCGGCTCGATCACTTGGCCGTAGATGCCCAAATCCGCCCCGCAGGCGGGGTTGCCGCAGACGGCCCTGTCCAGGGGCCAGCTGCTTCCGCACTGGCTGCAGCGCCAGTGGCGGCTTTTTCTCAGGTCGTTATCCGTCATTTTTCCCTCTCCCCATATCTTTCTGCTCAGTCCCCGGCAAAATACCCAGCCCAGGGGATGCCCTCGCCGTAGCCGGCGGGGTCGCCCATGTCGGTGCAGTAGTCGCCTATGTATTTTTCTATCTGCTCCGGGGTCTTGTCCGGCAAATAGAGCTTAAGCATGGCCGCCAGCGCGGAAATATGCGGTGCGGCCATCGAGGTGCCGTCCAGCGCCGCGAGGACGTCGCCCGGGTAGTAGCTGAGCACCTCCACGCCCGGCGCGCAGACGTCCACGGTGTCGCCGTAGTTTGAAAAGCTGCCGAGCTTCCCCGTGCTGTCGCAGGCGGAGACGACTATGCAGTCGGTCATATGCGCGGGGCAGCAGACGGCGGTATCCTCGGGAACGCCGTTCTCGTCCCCGTTGCCCGCGGCGACTACCACGACTATGCCGCTGTTCCAGGCCTCGGTGACGTAATAGTCTATGGGGCTGCCGCAGCTGCCGTCCGCGCCGCAGACACAGGACCCGCCCAGGCTCATGTTTATGACGTCCGCTCCGCTCTCGATGGCATATTTCAGCCCCGCCGCGACGTAGGAATCCGAGGTCGTCTCTCCTACAAACACGCGGACGGGCAGGATGCTCACATCCAGGCCCCAGGTGCAGTCTATTATCGTGCCTGCCACGTGGGTGCCGTGTCCGGCGTCGTCCGTCCAGCCGTTGGAGCCAGGGTTCGTCACGTCCGTGCCTTCGAGAATGCAGTGGGCGTTCTCGTCGCAGGGCTCCACGCCTGTGTCGAGCATGGCGACGGTGACAGGGCTCGTGTTCCGGTCCTTTAGCCAGGCGGCGAGCCTGTCGAGGCCCAGATATTCCACGCCCCAGCTGTAGTATACCTCTCCGCTGTAAGGCGAGGTATAGGGGACGGCGCTGACGCTCCGCTGCGCCGCACTGCCCGCTGTGTAGGCGTACTCGTCCGTATCCACGAAGAGTATGCCGTCCATGGCTGTGAGCGCGTCCAGGCAGCGCTGGGCCTCCTCCTCGCTCTCAAACTGCACTACAAGATAGTTGTCGCTGTCGGCTATGATCTCCGCCGCCGGGAAGTCGCTGAGGTCTATGCCCGGGCCTTCAAACTTCAGCAGCAGTCGGTTCGTGCTGCGCTGGCCGCTTACGACCAGCTCATCGTCGTAGGAGCGTATGAGTTCAGAAAGGGCGCTGTTAAACTCCTCGAAGGTCGCGGTTTCGGTGAGCTGCGTGTCCTCATGGACGAGTATGCCCTCAGGCGGGCGCTCGGGCAGAAACAGCGCCAGCGCACAGGCGGCGAGGACGACGGCTAGGGCGGCGCAGGCCCAGGTTATTGCCCGGCGTCGCCTCGCGCGGCGCAGCTCCGCCAGCCTCGAAGCAGCCTCGGCGCTGCCGAGCGCGGCGGCCTTTTCGTACCACTCCAGGCTCATCCTCTGGCTGCGGTGGACGGCCCAACCGTACTGGAACAGCTCGCCCATCGCAAGCGCGGCCTGGGCATGGCCGAGCTTTGCGGCCTTTTCCATGTTGTAGACCGCCTCGGCGGTCTCCTTGCCCTTGCCGGCCTTGCCGAGGGCGGCGTCTGCGAGGGTGAACAGGGCCTCCGGGTTCTCGCGGTTGAAGCTCTCCCGGCACCAGAGAAGCCGGGCCTCGTCGTATTCCGCAGACTGCCAGGCCCTCCACTGCCTGTTATACATCCAGCACCTCGCCTCCGTTCAGCTCGAATGACACGTAGGCTGTCCCCAGCAGAAGGCAGGCCAGCGTCAGGCAGGTGTCCACCTGCCCGCCCAACAGCGTGATGAGCACGGCGAGCAGCACGCCGCTGCCGAGGTTCAGCAGCAGCTTTTTCGCCCTGAACTGGGTAAAATAGCCCACCCCGAAGAGCAGCGCGCACAGCAGCAGGGTGACGAGCCTGACGGCGAACTGGTAGAGCGAGGTCTCCTCCGAGCTGATAAGCAGGTCCTCTTCCATGCTCACGCGGTTTTCCGTGCTGGCCTCGAAGGCGTTGTTGAAGGATTCCAGCAGCGCGGCGGTATCTACGCTGCCGTCGGCGGCGGGCTTCAGGCGGGTGTCGAAGCCGCCGGTGGCGTTCGCGAGGTCTATGAGAGCGCGCGCCTGGGATCCAGTGGTGGAGCTCTTGCTTATGCGCACGGAGAAGAACATGATTCCCCCGGCCTGGATGTCCTGCGCCACGTCGGAGTCGAGGTCGCCCTCGCCATCCGTCAGCAGGAGGATGGCGAGGTTCACGTCCGGCCTCGCCTCCGCCGTCAGCGTGTCCACGGCGAGGCGCAGCGGGGCGTTGAAGTCCGTCTGGCCTATGGAGTCTATGGAGGCTATGAAGTCCTTCAGCTCCTGCTTTCCCGTGCTGTCCATATACAGCAGATCCGTGCTGTCCAGCACCGTGGAAGCGAAGGACACGGCCTGGAGGCGGTTATCCTCGCCCACGGCGTCCACGAACTGCGAGGCGGCCTCGGTACGCGGGGCGTCATAGCCGGCGGAATCCATGCTGCTTGAGGCGTCCAGAAGCAGGACCATGTCTACCTTGTCCGTGCTGACGACGACCTCCTCGCGCGTCACCATAAAGAGCGCCTGACCTCCAGCGCCTGCGGCGAAGATGAGCGCGCCGCAGAGGATGAAGGAAACGAGCCAGCCGCGCGGCCGCCTCGCCCGCCAACGCCCGAAGCGCAGCGAGAGCGAAAGCCCCGCAAAGCCGCCGATATAGATGGCCAGAAACACGGCCCCGCCCCAGAGGGCGTGCTCCATGGGGCCGTTCACATTATCATACACAGCGGCGACGAGCTGCGAGCCCAGCAGCGCGCCTGCGAGGGAGAATATCCAGCTGAGCACACCGAAACGTCCGCGCATCAGCTCTCCTCCTCCCTGCGCAGCTGCTCAGGCTCCCAGCCGAGGCTGCCGAATTTTACGCTGTAGATCTCGTGTATGCCCCGGACAAGGCCTCCCTGCTCTAAATCTGCAAAATAGTCCGAGCTGCCGCGCTCGCATATGTTCTGGATGGTGTAGAGCGCGGGAATGTGGCAGTTGTCGGGGATATAGGTCTGGTAAAAGCCGCTCTGGCCTATGTGCAGGCGCGGGAGGCCGTATTCATCCATGCCTACGCACTCCAGGCCGCCGTAAACCTGCACGGGCAGTATGGCCACGTGCGCCCGGGTGGAAAAGCGCTCCCTGCACAGGCGGCACAGCTCCTGCGAAGCCGCGGCGGGCAGCTCCGAGCGCCCGCCGACGCCGCCGAAGCGGCCCAGCTGTTCGCACTGGCTGACGATGAGGCAGGCCACCGCGCCCTCCTCGGGCAGCTCGTCTAGGACGGCCTGCAGCTCGTACAGGAAGCCGTCCGAGCCGCTGTGCAGCAGCGCGCCGTCGCACAGGAGCCACACCGCGTCCGCCCCAGACCAGTCCGCGCCCTCTGCCGCCTCGGGCGTTACGCAGTGGATGTCGAGGTCCAGCGCTTTCTCCTGGTCGCCGGAGGGGCTGAGGCTGAACACGTAGCGGCGCTCTGCGTCCTCATGCTCCGGATAGCTCCAGTCGTCGCTGCTGAAGCTCCAGCAAAACTGCTCCAGCCGCTTTTTCTTGCCTACGAGGTCATTTATTGTCGCCGACTCGCGTGTATAGTAGGCGAGGCCCAGACCGCTGAGGGCCTCGCTCATATTCAGATTCATGCCGCAGAGGAATTCCTGCATGATGGAGAGGCTGCGCCCCAGGAGCACTATTCTGAGTTTATCCCTGCCCTTTGAAGGGGGCGTCTCGCGGAGCGCTTCATCCACTACGGGCTCAACTTTTACCCGCTCGGGCCGCTCGCGGACGGTTTTTTCCCTGGCGGGCCGCTCGCGGCGGGTCTTTTCCGGCCGCGCCTCTGCCACGAAGGAGCCGAATGCCATGGCTTTTGCGCCTCCTCTCTCAGTCGCCGGGCTCCAGCTCCCAGATGGGGCCGCGGCCCGTAAAGCTCTCGTCAAAGGCCGCCTGCGTTAGCGCGCAGGCGGGCTTAATGAGCCAGTTCGGCCCGTCGCCAAGGGCGCAGGCCGTCTCCTTCCAGCCGCCGGTGTACACGGCCAGGCGCAGCAGGCCGCGCTCCAGCCTCGGCGGCTGCGTCCGCTGCATCCCCGGCAGCAGCACCGCCGCGGGGTCGCCCCTCGGCACCAGCAGCCGCAGGCGGCTGCGCCCCGCGCAGTCGTCCGCCCAAGCGTTGAAGGCCGCGCCGTCCAGGCTGTAGCCGCAGGGGCCGCCCGCGCTCAGCCAGCCGAAAATCCGGGAGCGAAAGCCGTCAAAGTCGCCCAGGATGGCCAGCGCCGTGCGGCGCAGCCGGCTTCCCTCCCCCGGCGCGGCGTAGAAGGCCAGGTTCACCGTGCCTTGACGCCCGTCCGAAAAGCTGCCCTCCAGCTCCCGCAGGCCAAACATGCCCGCCGTGGGCATGGGCTGGCGCCAGGGCTTCTCCACCGGTTCCGCCAGATCCCGCCAGAGCAGGCGGAAGATGCCGTAGGAGAAAAACTCCCCCAGCGCCGCCGGCAGGCCCTCATGCCCGCCCTCCACGGGGACGAGCGCGTCCCCCTCCAGTCGGGTGTGGAAAAAGCCTGTTTTTGAGTTTTCATATGAGCAGTAGAAATAGCTTTCCATACGGACGCTCCAATTAAGTCCGGGTCAAAGCTCCCGGGGGTTCTGGATGAAGTAAAAACCGTCCTCCGGGTGATTGCCCGTGTTGCGCTTGAGCTTTTTCCTCAGCGTCTCGACGGCGGCCTGCATCTGCGTGCGGTTCAGGCCCTGGAATATGCCGCGCTGGCCGAAAAGCGAGCCCTTCTTCTGGGTCTGCGGCCCCAGCTCCTGCATCAGGATGTAGATGAGGGCGTAGATCATGGGTTGCTCGCAGAACTTGGGACTGTAGCCCTGCTCGAACTCGCGCAGGAACTCCGGCTCCTGGTAGAGGGAGGTTATCTTCCCCGTCTCCGAGTCCGTGCGGAAGTGGACGAAGTCTATCCCGCCCGCGGAGAGTATCGGCGTTATGGCGAGGGTGCAGCTGTTCAGCAGCTCCGGCGTCGAGCGCAGGAACATGAGCAGGTCCCGGTAGCCGCAGCCTATGGCGTCTATGAGCTCCTGCATATAGTTGCGCTTGCTGACGTTCAGCTTCGGCGTGTTGGTCAGGTGGTAGTAGCGCTCGCACTTTATGGGGACGAAGAGTATCATCCTGTCCTCTATCTGGTCCACGGAGAGGCTGTTCTTGAAGAAGTTGGCTATCTCCAGCGGCTTGTTGTACTCCTCGTGGTAGATGCCGTAGCCCTTGCTCGTCATCTTGGAGAATAGATACGGCGTGTCGATGGCGATTATGATGACCTGGCAGTCCTTGACGAGGGCCTTGACCTCCTTCTGGTGGCTGTCCGTCAGCCATTCGCCGGGGATGTCGTGGATGCGGAAGGGTATCTTCCCGCCGTTGTCGATTCGCAGGTGGAAGCTGTAGGTCTTGAGCGCGCTGGTCGGGTTCTCGTCCACTTCGACGCGGGTCAGGGGCGTTTTGAAGCTCTCGACCTTCTGCCTTATGCTGATTTTGGCCTTCTCCAAATCCACCCTGGTCTGCTCGTTATCCGAGTCCAGGCTCATGGAGGTGCCCGCCAGGGCCTTGTTTATCTCGGCGCACATGGAGGCGAGGACCGTGGTTTTTCCGCAGCGCTTGCCGCCCATCATGAGTATGTTGACCTGTTTCATCACTCGGCTCCTTTCTCAGCCGCGGCCCCGGCGCCTTCGAGGAAGGCCCTCAGCCCGGACACCATCTCGTTGTAGGCCGCTATCAGCCTGTTCACAACGTCGAAGCGCTCGACGTCCTCCTTCCACAGCTTGGAGCTGAACTCCTGGAAGAAGGCGCCCCAGACGTCCGCCATGCTTATGAGGTAGCCGCCGGACAGGTCGATGGCGAAGGTAAGTCTGTCGTAAAACTCCTCTGCCGCCGCGTAAAACGCCTGGTTCGGCGTGCGGTAGAGCTTGGCCAGGTGGTAGCGCAGCTCGTCCTCGATGACGGACATGCGGGAGGTGAGGTAGAAATGTATGGCGTTCTCGCAGTTGCTGCGCTGGAAGGTGATGGTCGGCTTGGCGTACTCGGCGCACAGCGGGTTTATTATGTACATCTGCCGCCGCACCTCCTGGATGAGCTGCGCGCGGGTGTTGAACTCGAAGCGGTAGAGGAAGTCGAAGCCCTTGCGTATCTGGGCGTATTTCTCGTTGCCGGTGAGTATCTCGTCCATCATCGTCTTGAGCCACTCTATCATGTCGCAGTCCTCGTCCTGCGAGCCGCCATCCGCCTCGTTCGAGGAGAGCTGGCGCAGCTCCTGATACAGCGTGCGCACGAGGGAGCACTTGAACTGCCGCGTCTCCTCCTCCAGCACGTCGTCGATGGCGATGAAACGGTCTGTTATCTCGTTGCGGACGTAGTGCAGCATCTTCTCCCAGGCGTCCTCGCCCGTGAGCAGGCCGGTACTGTTCACGATGGCCTTTATCTTTTCCGGCGTGGGGACGATGTTGTCGAGGTTGTTCAGGATGGCCTGGACGCTGTTCCAGAGCTTGGTGTTGGGCTTTTCCCGCTCCAGGCTCCAGTGGTGCATAGTCTCGCTCAGCTCCGCGGTCATGCGGTTGAAGCAGCGCTTGCCCTTCTCCGCCGCCTCCATGCCCAGCAGGCCGTGGGTATTCACCGGGCTGAGGGCGGGCAGCTTGGCGAGGAAGGCGCGCAGCTTCTCCTTCGCGGCCGCCTCCTTGGCGTAGACCGACTTCAGATAGGCCCCGTCTATGGCGTCCATGTTCTTCATCAGGGTGTTCAGCACGGGGATGGTGAAGTCGTCACGGACGGCGTCCTGGTCGCTCACGTCCACCACGCTGCTGCCGGCGACGGAGAACTTGGACTCGGTTATGCCGTTCAGGAAGGACTGGACGGTTTTGTCGTTCTGCCCGCGGTAGTGGTTCACGAGGTAGAAGAGCCACAGGCCCGTGTCCCTGTCGCGGAATTTGTCGCGCAGGCTGTTGTAAAGCTCGATGTCAGACTCCTGCACACCGCTGATGGGCCGGGTGACGACGATGGCGGCGTCGCACTCCCTGTCCACGGTGTTGAGCATCATGTCCTCGATGCCGTACTTCGTGTCGCCTATGCCGACGGTGTCCACGAGGTGGACGCGGCCGATGTCCACGAAGAAGGGGCAGTAGATGTCCGCCCGGGCTACGGCGAGGTATTTGTAATAGAACTCCGCCTCCGGCGAGTCTACGTCCTTGCCGTTATTCTGGGCGACATAGGTCTTTATGAGCTGCGGGTCGGTCAGCGAGATTGGTGAGGAGCCGAAGAGCTCCTGTATCTCGCTGAAGTGCCGGACAATGTTCGTCAGATGCTTGAGGGCCGTTGCCTGGTTGGCATTGCCTTTCTCCACCTTGGAGGCGAGATAGTTGAGCCTTATATAGCCGATATCCTCGAACTTCAGGGGATAGTTATTCAGGTATGCCGGGTCTATTTCCATTATGTACGGCCTGACTATGTCCAGGAGCTCCGAGGGCTGGCGGAAGGTTATAGTGGCGCGCACGCTGCCCTTCGGCATCTCTGCGGAGTTGCAGATGATGGAGGTGGCGCCGGTGCAGCTGGTCGCGTCGTATGCGGGGATGATCTCATCGTCCAGGTCGCCCAGGGACTGCAGGAACTGGCTCTTGCCCTGGCGCTCCTTGCCGACGGTGGCGATGCTGATATAGTCGCGGTTGAAGCGCTTGACGCCGTCGCCCATGGCTGTGACGACCTGGTCCATGAGCTTAAGCAGCTCGACCTCAGAGGCATCCACGTCGTTGAATATCCGGCCATACTGCTCACGCAGCTTGTCGTCCTTGATATCCATGGACTCCATGACGAGCGAGGACGTGCCTCTGTATAGCCTCTCCTTCAGCTTTTTCCAGGCCTCAAGGCGAGCTTCCAGCTCCTTCCCCTTCTCCTTCCGGGCCGCCAGTATGCGGTCTATCTGCTCCCTGATAGTCATAACGGTCCTCCCAAAGCACCGTCCGGGGTCGAAAGTCCCTCCAGACGCACTGTATTAATAGCAAATCGTGCCTTTTCCAGTATAATCACTTTCAATAATGATGTCAATCAAACTGCATTATTATTTAAACACGCCCTATCACTTCCGTCGGCATGTTTTTTCCGCAAAAAAGCCCCCGCAGAGATCTGCGGGGGCTTTTTCAGGGCTCCGCCTTTGCCGCATCCCTGCGCAGGAGCGGAGGGCGGAAGCGGAGGTATACGATTATCGAAACGATGACGTTCAGGCTGTCGGCGGTGACCTGGGACCAGACAAGCCCGTACATACCGACGAGGTGGTTCAGCAGGTACAGCATGGGGATATTGAATCCCAGCCAGCGCACCGTTCCCAGCAGCAGCGAGATATTGCCCTTTCCAAATGCCTGGAACAGATACACCGTAAAAAAGCTCATGAACATAAGCGGCGTTGCAAGCACACGCGCGCGCAGGAACGACGACGCCGGCCGGACCGTCTCCGCATCGTCCAAAAACAGCCTTATGAGCGGCGTCGCAAACAGCTCGTACAGCAGGATACTCACAGCCGCTATCACAAGCCCTAGTCCCAGAGACAGGCGCATGGTGTCCCGCAGGCGCTTGCGGTTGCCCGCCGAGTAGTTATAGCCCACCAGCGGCATCATGCCTTGGCAAATGCCCACGCCCACGTTCAGCGGGAAGCGCTCCACTTTCAGCACTATGCCTATCGCCGCCAGCGCGAGGTCGTTGTAGGAGGTCATCAGCCTGTCCAGGACGACGTAGTCAAGGTCGAAGAGGAAGCTTGTGACTGCCGAGGGCACGCCCACGGCGAATACGGCGGAAATGCTGGACCGCTCCGCGAGCCCCACGCGGGGGCTGAAGGTGACGACCGCGCCCTTGCCGCTTCTGAGCACGACGACGATAAAATACGCGCAGGCGACGCAGTTTGAGATGCATGTGGCGACGCCCGCGCCCAGCAGGCCCAGGATGGGCCGCATGAAAAGTCCCATGGCCAGGGCGAAAAGCGCCGCTATGGACAGGCCAAGGTAGATGGAGAAGGTACCAACGCGCCTCGCCTCATCCTCCCTGCCCTGCCCGAGGAGCCGCGAGACTAGCGAGCCGCCGCCGACGCCTGCAAGGCCCGCGATGCAGATGCTGATGTTGAAAACGGGAAGTATCAGCGATGTGGCCGCGACCATGTAGGGGTTATTTGTCTGGCCGATATAGAAGGTGTCGGCCATGTTGTAGATGAGTACGATGAGCTGGCTTATGACCGAAGGGAGTATCATGATGCGCAGCGCCGAAGGCACCGGCAGGCTCCGAAACACATCCTCTCTTGCTGGCTTTACTTTGTGACTGTTCAACTTTAACACCGGGTTCTCTGTATTTTTCCGCAGTAATTATGACACTCTGCGCCGCCCAGTTCAAGACACGAAAACGCCGAAAATAGCGGCAGGCCGGGCAAAAGCCCGGCCTGCCATGGAGCGGGTGAAGGGAATCGAACCCTCGTATTCAGCTTGGGAAGCTGATGTTCTGCCATTGAACTACACCCGCAATGCCTGAACAGTATAGCACACCTTCTCAGGCCTTGCAAGACATTTTTGCGATGACTGCGTCTGCAAATTCGTCCGTGCCCAGGCTGCCGCCCAGGTCTCGGGTGGTCGTGCCTTCGGCTATCAGGGCAAGGACGGCGCTCTCGATTCGCTCTGCGGCCTCGGTCTCGCCTATGTGGCGCAGGAGCATGACGGCGGAAAGGATGAGTGCCGTGGGGTTTGCGTCGTTCAGCCCCGCGTGCTTTGGCGCGCTGCCGTGGACCGCCTCGAAGATGGCGCAGTCCTTACCGATATTAGCGCTCGGCGCCAGGCCCAGGCCGCCGACAAGGCCCGCGCAGAGGTCGGACACGATATCGCCGTAGAGATTCGGCAGCACCATGACGTCGAAGGCCTCCGGCTTCTGCACCAGCTGCATGCAGGTGGCGTCCACGATCTTGTCCTCAAACTCTATCTGCGGATACTCCTCCGCCACGGCGCGCGCAACGTCGAGGAACAGGCCGTCGGTACACTTCATGATGTTCGCCTTGTGCACCGCCGTGACCTTTTTGCGGCCGTTTTTCACGGCGTAGTCGAAAGCGTAGCGCACGATGCGCTCCGAGCCCTTGCGCGTGATGAGCTTGATGCTCTCGGCCGCGTCTTCGCCCACCATGTGCTCTATGCCCGCGTAGAGGTCCTCCGTGTTCTCGCGCACGGTGACTATGTCCACGTCCTCATAGCGGCCCTTCACGCCCTTGAAGCTGCGCGCGGGGCGGACGTTGGCATAGAGGTTGAACTCCTTCCTGAGCGCGACGTTGACGCTGCGGAAGCCCGTGCCCACGGGCGTTGTGATGGGGCCCTTGAGCGCAAGGCCGTCGGCCCGCACGGAGTCTATAGTCGCCTGGGGCAGCGGCGTGCCGCAGACCTCCATCTGGGCCGCGCCAGCCTCGGCCACGTGCCACTCTATCTTTGCTCCCGAGGCGTCTACCACCTTCCTGGCCGCCGCGGCCACCTCCGGGCCTATGCCGTCGCCCGGGATAAGCGTTACTGCACGCATCATGCTTCCTCCTTCCCCGCCTGCTCGCGGGTGTAATTGAGCAGCCCGCCGGCCAGCAGGATATCCCGCTGCCGGGGCGTTATCGTCATCCTGACCTTTATCTCCCTGTCGCCGCAGCGGAGCGTGACACCTTCGCCGCGCGCGGCGGCGGCTATCTGCTCGTGTACGCGGTCTATTGTTATCTCGTCGCCCAGGGACAGGGCCTCGTAGTCGCCCTCGTCCTCCAGGCAGAGGGGCAGTATGCCGTTATTTATGAGGTTCGCCCGGTGTATCCGCGCGAAGCCCAGAGCGACGACGCCCTTGACGCCCAGATACAGCGGGGCCAGCGCCGCGTGCTCACGGCTGGAGCCCTGGCCGTAGTTCTGGCCCGCGACGATGAAGCCGCCGCCGTTTTCCTTCGCCCGCGCCGGGAACCCGGCGTCGCAGGGCGTGAGGCAGAATTCGGACAGATACGGCACGTTGGATCGGTAGGGCAGCAGCTTGGCGTTCGAGGGCATGATGTGGTCCGTCGTGATGTTGTCGCCCAGCTTTATGAGCACCTTGCCCTCTATCGTCTCCGCAGGGGCCTGGGCCTTCGGGAAGGGCTTTATGTTCGGGCCGCGCACGACCTCTACCGCATCGGGGTCGGCCGCGGGCGCGAGGACCATACTGTCGTCCGCCGCAAAGCGTTCGGGCAGGGCAGGCTTTTCTACGGGCGCCCAGGTCTCGGGGTCGGTGAGGACGCCGGTGATGGCGGAGACAGCCGCCGTCTCCGGGCTCACGAGCCAGACGCTGGCCGAGGCGGTACCGCTACGGCCGCAGAAATTGCGGTTGAAGGTGCGCAAGCTGACCGCGTCCGTCGCCGGGGCCTGGCCCATGCCTATGCAGGGGCCGCAGGCGCACTCAAGCACCCTCGCGCCCGCCGCTACCATCTTCGCCAGCGCACCGTTCGATGCCAGCATGGTCAGCACCTGCCGCGAGCCCGGAGAGATGACAAGGCTCACATTCGGCGCGACGGTGTGACCGTCCAGGATGGCGGCGACCTTCATCATGTCCGCGTAGGAGGAGTTCGTGCAGCTGCCGATGGCGACCTGGTCTATTTTGATGCCGGCTTTCTCGCTGACCGGCGCGACGTTATCCGGGCTGTGCGGCATGGCGGCGAGCGGGTGCAGGGCCGAGAGGTCGATGCTTATCTCCTCGTCGTACTCCGCGTCCGGGTCGGGCATAAGCTCCGACCAGTCGTCCTCCCTGCCCTGGGCCTTGAAGAAGGCGCGGGTGACCTCATCGCTGGGGAACACGGTGGTCGTAGCGCCCAGCTCCGCGCCCATGTTCGCTATAGTCGCGCGCTCGGGGACGGAGAGGGTCTTGAGCCCCTCGCCCGAGTACTCCATTATCTTCCCCACGCCGCCCTTGACGCTCAGGCGGCGGAGCACCTCCAGGATGACGTCCTTGGCCGTGACCATGGGCCTGAGCGCGCCTGTCAGCTCGACCTTGCATATCTTCGGCATGGCGAGGTAATAGGCCCCGCCGCCCATGGCTACGGCGACGTCGAGGCCGCCTGCCCCGATGGCGAGCATGCCCGCCGCGCCGCAGGTGGGCGTGTGGCTGTCCGAGCCCAGCAGGGTCTGCCCGGGAACGGAGAAGCGCTCAAGATGCACCTGGTGACATATGCCGTTGCCCGGGCGCGAGAACCAGATGCCGTGCTTTGCCGCGACGGTCTGGATATACTTATGGTCGTCCGCGTTCTCGAAACCGGACTGGAGCATATTGTGGTCTATATAGGCCACGGAGCGCTTGGTCTTGACCTGCTCCGTACCCATGGCCTCCAGCTGGAGATAGGCCATGGTGCCCGTCGAATCCTGCGTCAGGGTCTGGTCTATTTTTATGGCTATCTCGCCGCCGGGAGTGAGATCCCCGGAAACCAGGTGCGCCGAGATGAGTTTTTGTGCTGCGTTCATGCCTCTTCCGCCTCCATCTGCTTATATACGCTCCAGAGCTCGCCGTCGCCTATATTCGTGACGCGCCCGGCCTCGTATTGGTCGTCCACCCAGTTTTTGAGGATGTGGACTATCTCCTCAGTCTTCGCCACGGGGCGGCCCAGCTTCTGCGTCAGCCAGACGGCTATGCCCGCCGCGCCCGAGTTGCGCGAGATGCCCACGCGGGGCGGGCTTTTGAGTATCTTGCGCGTGTCGAAGATGCTGTATATCTCTTCATCCTTCAACAGGCCGTCGGCGTGGATGCCGGCCTGGGTGGTGTTGAAGTTCTCGCCCACGAACGGGGTGTTCTCCGGGATGTGATAGCCCAGCTCGCGCTCGTAGTAGTCCGCGATGTCGCGGATGACGGTGGGGTCCATGCCGTCCAGCGTGCCGCGCAGCTGGGCGTATTCGATGACCATGGCCTCAAGCGGGGTGTTGCCCGTGCGCTCGCCTATTCCAAGCAGGGAGCAGTTCACCGAGGATGCACCGTAGAGCCAGGCCGATGCAGAGTTCACGACGGCCTTGTAAAAGTCGTTATGCCCGTGCCACTCCAGGAGCTCGGCCGGGAAACCGCCATAGTTGCGCAGGCCGTAGACTATGCCCGGCACGCTTCTCGGCATGGAGGCGCCCGCATAGGGAACGCCGTAACCCATCGTGTCGCAGGCGCGTATCTTGATGGGGATGCCGCTCTCGGCCATGAGGTCGCTTATCTCGTGCGCAAACGGCACGACGAAGCCATAGAAATCAGCGCGCGTGATGTCCTCGAAGTGGCAGCGGGGATATATGCCGGCGTCCAGAGCGTCCTTTATAACGGCGAGATAGCCGTCCACCGCCTGGCGGCGAGTCTTCTTGAGCTTTTTATATATATGATAGTCCGAGCAGCTTACCAGGATGCCGCACTCGCGCAGGCCCAGGTCGCGCGCGAGCTTGAAGTCCTCGCGGCTGGCGCGTATCCAGCCCGTTATCTCAGGGAACTCATAGCCCAGCTCCTGGCACATGCGCAGGGCCTTGCGGTCCCGCTCGCTGTACACGAAGAATTCCGATTGGCGGATGATGCCCTTCGGCCCGCCCAGCTTGTGCAGGTATTTGTAAAGCTGGACTATCTGCTCCGGCTCATACGGCGCGCGGCTCTGCTGGCCGTCCCGGAAGGTCGTATCCGTTATCCAGATGTGCTCCGGCGGGTTCGCCGGTGTCAGGCGGAAATTGAAGGTGCATTTCGGCACCTCACTGTAGGGGAACATGTCGCGGTAGAGGTTCCCCGTCTCTCTGTCCTGGAGGCTGTATTTGTACTCGCACTCCATGAGGACGTTGTTTTTGCTGTTGAGCTCTATCATGCCGCCGCTCCTCTCTCCAAGAGTCTGCAACCATTATAACAGCTAAAATGAAATTTGCAAGTATCATCTTTGCAACTTGCAATACTTTTCTGGCCACTTTCGCTATAATCTTGTCAATATCTGATTTTTGTTGCAAGTTGTATCTTAATATCTTGCATTTTGACGCAAGAAACCGCCGGACTGGAGGGAGTCCGGCGGTTGGAAAAGAGAAACGGCCACAGGTGGGCCGTTCCTCATGATCCCGGTACTTGAGGCGCTGGCCCTTATTTTCGTAGTTCTTGTTCTCATATTTTGTAAAATTGTATCATATTTATTTGTTTTGTCAAGTCTTCATATTTAACAAGTTAACAGAGAAGAACAGGAGCGCTTCCACGCTCCTGTTCTCAAAAAAGTCATCAGAGCAGCATAATACCCGCGTTTTTGCAGGTTTCGATGGTCTCTTCGTCCCAAACGGAAGCCTGGACCTCGCCTATATGCGCCTTTCCCAGCATGAGCATCGACATTCTCGACTGGCCGATGCCGCCGCCTATGGTGAGCGGCAGCTCGCCGCTGAGCAGCATTTTATGGTACATTAGCTCTCGCCTGTCGTCGCAGCCGGAGATGGTCAGCTGCCTGTCAAGCGCGGCGGGGTCTACGCGGATGCCCATGCTCGAAAGCTCAAACGCGCAGTCCAGCGGCTCGTACCAGACCAGAATGTCGCCGTTCAGGCTCCAGTCGTCGTAGTCGGGTGAGCGGCCGTCGTGCGGCTTTCCGGACTTCAGCGGCGCGCCGATGCCGATTATGAAGGCAGTGCCGTGCTCCCGCAGATACTCGTGCTCCCGCTGCTTGGGCGTGAGTTCCGGCCAGCGGTCCTCCAGCTCCTGCGCCGTGACGAAGCTGACGGAGCGCTTGATCTTTCCCAGGCAGGTCAGGGCCGGGTAGATGGCCTGGAGCGTGTCCTGCGTGTCGCACATCGCGCCGACGATGTCCATGACCGTGCTCTTCAGGTAGTCGATGTTGCGGTTTTCTGGCAGGATGACCTTCTCCCAGTCCCACTGGTCCACATAGACGGAGTGGAGATTATCCAGTTCGTCCTCGTCGCGCCTGATGGCGTTCATATCCGCGTAGATGCCCTTGCCGGGGTAGAACTCGTAGCGCTTCAGGGCCAGGCGCTTCCACTTGGCCAGGGACTGCACCACCTGCGCGTGCGCGCCGGTGTGCGCTATGTCGAAATCCACGGGCCGCTCCCAGCCGTTCAGGTTGTCGTTCAGGCCGCTCTTGCCCTCGACGAAGAGCGGGGCCGAGACACGGAAGAGATTCAGCACCGCGGCAAACCTGTCCTCAAACAGGCGCTTCATGAGGCCGATGGCCTTCTGCGTGTCGTAAACCGAAAGTATGCTCTTGTAACCCGCGGGTACACGTGTGTTCATAGTTCCGACGCTCCATCCGTAAGTAAGTTGACGATCTTGCCGTACATTATCTCCGCATCCCGGCGAAAGCGCTGCTCTATATCCTGCGCGCAGGCCTCGTCAGAGACGAGGACCGTCATATTGATGATGTCCCCCTCCCCATCCGAGAGCGAGAGCTTCACGAAGCAGCCGTTTTTCTCAACCCTGTGCTCTGTGACGATGAGCGCATCGCGCTTCATCTGGGCCGCGATGGGCTTTATAAGCCGCTCAGCCTTGGTGCGGACGGAGTACGGCAGGCTGGACTCAGTGGCGGCGCAGTTCCTGTCGCCCTTCTCGGTTATCATGTAGCGGCCGTTTTCGAGCTTGTCTATGTGCCCGGTGTCCACAAGGTCCGCGAGGCACTGGGAGTATTCAAACCAGCTCACGCCGGTGTCGCAGAAGCAGAGCTCGGTCAGCGTATCCCCGTCCACCGGCCTCGGCAGGCGGCGGAGGATGAAAAGTATCAGGAGCTTTGTGTCAAGCTCGCCGTGGATAAACCCGAAGTTGTCCATTTTCGCCCCCCTCTCTCATGTTCAGCACATTATATCACACATTTCCGCCGCGGTACAGATTATTTATTTTCACAAGCGGCGGCGCGGCGCATAGACTGTAATGAAGTCCGCTTCAAATCTTCTCAGAGGAGGAAACAACATGGCAGACAGGGTTTTGCCCGGCCCGGTGGACAGCGCGGCCTGCATCCGGGAAGCCGTCTGCGTCCACACCAAGAAAATTTTTGATTCTTGCAGGGACAAAGACTGCATCGAAGACCTCCGGGTTTACCCCACCGTCGGGTCCCAGACCTACATAGACAACGCCTTCAGCGTCCGGCCCAAGAGCGCCGAGCTGCTGTACGCCGAGGTGAACGTCGAGGCCATCACCTTCAACAAGGGCTACTACACCGTTGACGTCACCTATTTCTACAAGATAACGGGCGAGACCTTCCCCGGCGCGAACACCGTCACCGGACTCGCCATCTTCGATAAGCGCGTCATGCTCTGCGGCGGAGAGGGCACCGTGAAGACCTTCTCCTCCGACATCTGCGATTGCAGCTGCGTGGACGAGGGCATGCCCACAGCCTACGTCGAGGCCGTGGACCCCATCGCCCTGCACCTCAAGCTCGTGGACGCCAACTGCAACGTCTGCTGCGACAACGACAGGCACGACATCCCCGCCTGCATCCTTGCCCGCTTCGGCGAGGCGCTCGTTACCTCGGACACGGGCCGCAGGCTCTACGTCACCCTGGGCCAGTTCTCCATCATCCGCCTTGAGCGCGACACCCAGCTGCTCATCCCGGCCTACGACTATTGTGTGCCGGAAAAGGAGTGCGCCGGCGGCCGCTGCCACGACGACCCCTGCGAGATCTTCGCTCAGATACGCTTCCCCGTCGAGGAGTTCTTCCCCTCGAACGAGTGCTCGACCTCAAACTAAACACATCCGGAAAGGCCCGGCGCAAAAGCGCCGGGCCTTCTGGACGCGCGAGCCCCGGAATGGTATACTTATCCCAAAGGGGGCGATGGCATGGATATTCTGGAAGGCCTGAACAGCAGTCAGCGCGAGGCGGTCACTTCGACGGAGGGCTACATCCGCGTCGTGGCCGGCGCGGGCTCCGGTAAGACGCGCGCCCTCGCGCGCCGCTTTGCCTACCTTGTAAACGAGCTGGGCGTCACGCCCGGCAGCATCCTCTGCGTCACCTTCACGAACAAGTCCGCCGCCGAGATGCGCCAGCGCATACGCGCACTCACCGGCGACAGCGACACCGGCCACATCTGCACCTTCCACAGCTTCTGCGTCACCGTGCTCCAGGAGGACAGTCACGCGGTGCAGTACCCCAAAAGCTTCCTCGTCCTCGACAACGCTGACATCGACGTCATGCTCGCCCGCATCTACGAAGAGCGCGGCCTCACCCTGCGCCACATGACATACGCCGACGCGAGGGACATGATAGAGCTCCGCAAGGGCATCGAGGACCCCGAATACTACCTCGACATGATAGACATGGACCTGGAGACCCTGCACAGGAAGTACCTCGACGCCGTCAGCACGCGGGACATCATCTTCTACGGCTACCTCTACGAGGAGAAAAAGTGCTTCGGCCTGGACTACAACGACCTCATCTTCTTCACCCTCTACATTTTCGAGCGCGAGCGCGAGATACGCCGCAAGTGGCAGGAGCGGCTGCAATACATCATGGTGGACGAGTTCCAGGACATAGACAAGCCCCAGTACCGCCTCATGCGCGCGCTCTGCGGCTACCACAAAAACCTTTTCATCGTCGGAGACCCCGACCAGACCATCTACACCTGGCGCGGGGCGAGCGTGAAGTTCCTGCTGGACTTCGACCGCGAGTTTCCCGGCACGAAAACCATCATGATGATGCAGAACTACCGCTCCACGCCCGAGATACTCGCCGCGGCGAACAGCCTCATAGGCAAAAACCGCAACCGCATGCAAAAGGAGCTCTCCCCCACCCTGCCCTCCGGCGCGCCGGTGGTCTGGATGCACTGTGAGAGTCCCGAGGACGAGGCCGGGCGCATAGGTGCGCGCATTGCCGTGCTGCACGAGAGCGGCGTCCCCTACCGCGACATGGCCATACTCTATCGCGCGCACTACGTCACGCGCAGCATCGAGGAGGTCTTCCTGCGGCTGAAGCTGCCCTATGTCATATACAGCGGCGTCCAATTCTTCGCGCGCGCGGAGGTGAAGGACGCGCTCAGCTACCTGCGCCTGCTTGCCTACCGGGACGACCTCTCCTTCCTGCGCGTGGCGAACGTGCCGAGGCGGAACCTCGGGCGGCGCAGGATGGAATACCTGCGCGGGTATGCGGTGAAAAACGCCTGCTCTCTCTACGACGCGCTCTGCCGCAATCTGGACGAGGAGCTCTTCCGCGGCACCAAGGCCCGGAAGCTCGTCGCGCTGGTGGAGGAGCTCTCCGCAGGCTGCGAGGAACGGAGCATCGCGGAACTGCTCTCGGAGGTGCTCAACCGCAGCGGCTACGAAGAGCATCTGCGCACCGAGGGCAGTCAGGAGCGTCTGGACAACCTCGCGGAGCTCAAACAGTCCGTCCGCGAATATGAGGAGACGGGCGGCGAGGAGTGCTCGCTGACGCACTACCTCGCCCACGTGGCCCTCTTCACCAACAGCGACGCGGACACCGGCCGCGACGCTGTGAAGCTCATGACCATCCACGCCGCCAAGGGCCTGGAGTTCCCCCACGTCTTCCTCTGCGGCCTGAGCGAGGGCATCCTGCCCTCCCGCAGGACCGACTCGCCCGAGAGCATGGAGGAGGAGCGCCGCCTGGCTTTCGTGGCGCTCACGCGGGCGCAGAGGGGCCTCTGCCTCTCGGACTGCGAGGGCCGCGGGCATGAGGGCGCGCCGCGCTATCCCTCGCGCTTCCTGCTGGAAATAGACGAGGGCCTGCTCGTTCATGACGGCAGGCCCCGTGACAGCCTCGTGGCCGAGGCGCGGGAATATATCGCTTCAAACGAGCGGCGGCTCTCCGGCACAGCGGCGGAGCCGGAGGCGCTCCTGTCCCCCGGTGCGCGCGTGCGGCACGCGGCCTTCGGCGAAGGCACGCTGCTGGAGGTGGACATGACCCGGAGGGTCTACGTCATCCAGTTCGACAAGATGCCGACGCCCAGGACGCTGACCATCCGTGTCCCGCTGGAGCGGCTTTAAAAAAAGCGGAAGCGCAGGCAGTTCTCATACGCCTCGCCCGGAGCGAGGACGCGGATATCCGGCTGCTTTTCAAGGTCTTCGACCACGTCCTGCCGCGAGGGCAGGCTCAGCCAGGGCTCGATGCAGACGAAGGGGGCCTCCGTCTCCGGCGTGTGCCAGAATGCTATATAGCGCATATCCGGGTACGAGACTTCAACGGCGTGGGCGTCGAGCTCGGATTTGAGCGTCACGCTCTCCGCCGCGGCGCGCAGTATGACGGCGTCAGCGTCGAAGAGGTCGTGGCGGAGCGGTATGGCGTTGTTTTCGAGCGCGTAGGGCGCTTCCTCGCCGGAGGCGTAATACTGGGGCGAGAGCAGGACGCGCTGCGGCTCGCAGGGCGCGGAAAACTCCAGGCGGTAGTCCTCGAACCTCAGCCCGGGGGCCAGGGGCACGTTGAAGCCCGGATGCCCGCCCAGGCCGAAGGGCATATCGCCCTCACCGCGGTTCTCGACGCGGTAGGTCTGGCGCAGGGTATCGCCGGAAAGCTCGTATATGAGGCTGAACTTGAAATCGAAGGGGTAACTCTCCCGCGTCGCCTCGCCCGCCCTGAGCGAGAGAATCAGGCGCGTGTCCGTCGCCGCCTCGGCTGTGAACTCGCTCCCGCGGGCGAAGCCGTGGCGGCCCATTTTATACCTCGCGTCGCGCCAGAGGTAGCTGCCCTCCGTCAGGCGGCCCACATAGGGGAAGATATTCGTCGCGCGGCCGCGCCAGAAGCGCTCGTCGCCCTGCCAGAGGTATTCCGTGCCGTCCGCGCCGCGCACGGAGCGCAGCTCCGCCCCCAGGGACGAGACGCGGACGCAGAGTTTTTCGTTATTGAGGCAAAATTCCATTTGGCATCCCTCCTAATGGCATTTTAACAGTTTTCCGCTCAGCCCGCAACATCCGCGCGCGTTTTGCGACTTATAAGGTGAAGGGAGGCAGTAACATGAGCGAGAAAAGCGAAAAGATCTACGAGGCCGTGACAAATGTCTCCGACGAGCTGGTCGAAGCGGCGGGCGGGCGCAAAAGGCCACGCAGGGCCTGGTACATCGGGGCCGTGGCGGCGCTGCTGGTCGTGGCCATCGCCGCGGCGCTTATCCGGCCCGGGGCGGGCGGCTCGGCGCTGGCGATAGCCGAGGCGGTGTATGAGGACTACGAGCGGCTGCCGGACGGGGTCGCAGCGCCGGACGCCTGCTTTGAGGCGCTGACGGCGCAGTTTCTCTCCGGCGCGGGCGAGGAGAACGCCCTGCTCTCGCCGGTGAACCTCTACATGGCCCTCGCCATGCTCGCGGAGCTGACGGGCAGCGAGAGCCGGGGCCAGCTGCTGGAGCTCATAGGCGTTGACAGCGTGGAGGCCCTGCGCGAACAGGCGTCCGCCATTTGGCGCGCGTGCAGCCGGGACGAGGAGGAGATACAGAGCGTGCTTGCCGGCTCCGTCTGGCTCAGGGACGACTTCGGCTATGTGCAGAGCACGATGGACACGCTTGCGAACACCTATTATGCCTCGTCCTACCGGGGCGAGATGGGGAGTGCCGAGATAAACTCCGCCATACAGGCCTGGCTGAACGAGCAGACGCGCGGGCTGCTGGAGGAGCAGGCGGCAAATATCGAGACGAACCCCCTCACCGTCCTGCTGCTGGCGACGACCATCTATTACAGCGCGCAGTGGACGGACGAGTTCAACGAGGCGGCAAACTACACCGACGTCTTTCACGCGCCCTCGGGCGACACCGAGGCGGAGTACATGCGCGCGGAGCGCGGCATGGACTATTTCAGCGGAGACGGCTGGGGCGCGGTACGGCTCCCGCTCCGGGGCGGGAACGGCATGTGGTTCATCCTCCCCGACGAGGGCGTCGCGGTGGACGAGCTGCTGCAAAGCGAGGAAGTTTTGGGCCTCATGGCCTCGGGACCGAATGAGCTGGCCGGGAAATACGCGGTCGTGCATTTTGCCGTGCCGAAGTTTGACATTGCGGCGCAGCTCGACCTCATAGGCGGGCTGATGGAGCTGGGCGTGACGGACGTCTTCGACCCCGATGTCTCGGACTTCACGCCGATGACGACGGACACGGACATGCCCATCTACGTCTCCGAGGCGACGCACGCGGCGCGGGTGAAGATAGACGAGGAGGGCGTCGAGGCCGCGGCTTTTACGGTCATCATAGCCGACGGCGCGGCGGCGGAGCCCGAGGACGAGATATACTTCACTCTCGACCGGCCCTTCCTCTTTGCCATAAGCTCGCGGGACGGACTGCCGCTCTTTACGGGCGTGGTGAACAGGCCGGACTGAGGGGGCGCGGCATGGAGGACAGGGAGATAGTCGCCCTCTACCACGCGCGGGACGAGGGCGCGATTTCGGAGACAGCGGCAAAATACGGCGCGTTCTGCCTGCGCATAGCGCTGAACCTGCTCGGCATACGCGAGGACGCGGACGAGTGCGTGAACGACACCTGGCTCGCCGCGTGGCGGCGGATGCCGCCGGAGCTGCCCGCGAGCCTGCGGGCCTTTCTGGGGCGCATCACGCGCAACCTCTCCATCAGCCGCTACCGGCAAACGCGGGCGCGAAAGCGCTATGCGGGCATGGAGGCGCTGCTCTCGGAGCTGGATGACTGCGTCCCCTCCCCCGCGACGGTGGAGCAGACGCTGGACGCCATGGAGCTGACGCGGCACATCGAAGCCTGGCTCGGCGCGCTGCCGGAGCGGGAGCGGCGGCTCTTTCTGCGGCGCTACTGGTACGGTGAGGCGCTCTCCGAGCTGGCGGCGCAGGAGGGCGAGCGGCCCGCGCGGCTGGCGCAGCTCATGCTCCGGCTCCGGCGCTCGCTCAGGGCGCATTTGGAGGCCGAGGGCGCGGAGATATAAAAAAACAGGGAGCCGGGAGGCTCCCTGTTTTATGTTTTTGGGGCTTACTTCACGCTCTCGCAGAAGCGCATTATCATGGCCGCAGCCTGCGCGCGGGTAGCGGTGGCCAGCGGGGTCAGAGCGCCGTTCTCGTCGCCCTCGGTGAGGCCCGTGGCATACGACCAGAGCATGGCGTTCTGCGCCCAGGTGCTGATGCTGCCGGCGTCCGGCACGCGGCTGAGGTCGCCGGTATAAATCGGCTCCCCGGCAAGACGCCACAGCATGGTGACGAATTCCTCGCGGGTGATGGCCGCAGTCGGGTTCTCGCCATCGGAGATGCCGTTGGTGATGACCCACTCCTGGGCCTTGGCGTACCAGCTGTTGCCGCCGGTGGTGTCAACGCCGCTCATGCGGGCGATGATGGTCCAGACCAT
>OHQM01000085.1_pt1 | contig 55938 bp, 53 predicted proteins | sample 1577941 | NCBI WGS metagenome assembly OHQM01 (sample SAMEA3879604, study PRJEB24766) | human gut metagenome | biome: human-associated habitat; feature: feces | place: USA | collected 1985/1987
ACAATATCTCGGCTGCACAAGCCGAGGATTGGAGATAGATAGAGCTTCTGTCCAAAGAGCGAGAACTCTGTAACATCCGTCACCCGCTTCTGGTTTGGCTTATCCGCTTCAAAATTACGTTCCAGCAGATTTGGCGCAATTCTCCCTGCCTCGCCCTTGTAAGAGCGATACTTTTTTATCCGCACACGGCAGACGAGATTCAGTTCTTTCATCAGTCGTCGGACAGTCTTATGATTCAGCGTAAATCCCCAATTGCGCAACTCACCGGTGATGCGACGGTAACCATAGCGTCCTTTGTGCTCATGATAGATAACCGCAATTTTGGCTTTCGCATCGGCGTATTTGTCCGATTGCTTCATGCGCTTTGCATGATAATAAAATGTCGCTCTGGGAAGTTGTGCTACTTCAAGCAGCAGTTCGAGCTTGAATTCTTGCCTCAGCTTTATAATCACCTGCGTTTTTTCGCTGGTGTCGCTCGTTTTCCAAAACCAAGGCTTGCAAGTTTTTTAGGTACGCATTCTCCGCTCGAAGTCGCTGCACCTCTGCCAGCAAATCTTCTTCCACCTTTGTTGGCAACTCTCTCGGTCGGCCTGTGCTGCCTCGGCCGCGGCGCTCAATTTGAAAGCCTTCCGGGCCTTCCGTCAAATATATCCGCTCCCAATCCTGTATTCTATGGTGGCTATTTACTTCAAATCGCTGCGAAGTCTCTGTATAGCTAAGTCTCTCCCCTTTGCATCGTCTCTGCCACCATGACCTTAAATTCTGGCGTATATCGTTTGTTCGGTATCCCTTTTGCCATAGAAAAACACCCCTCTTATTACACATTATACCATACTGTCTAACTTTTTGGGGTTCACTTCAATCAGGGGGTCTCTTCTCTTATTATTTGTGTCAGATATTATGTAATCAAAATCCTTAAAAATATAATATTTGCCCTATGTTGTCAACCTGATACAATAATACATTGTAATATATTTTCTGTGTATTTACTAATTTTAGGAGGAAAAACAAGTTAACAAAATGCTTATATATCAGACTTTAAGGACTTCCGTTTTTAAGGAGCGTGCTTTCTTAGAAATATTATAATATATAATTATTTTTAAGTGCTTGAAATTATAAAGTGTATCTGTTAAAATTTGATTCAGATAAGCGTATTGTGGTAATTGAATCAGGCGTATATCAATGCGCAGAGCCAAATTTCTGTGTTTTCTGCAACCCGATAAAAAACGACGATCTCCCCAAATAGGATAGGTGATTTAATGGCTTAAATGTGAATAGAGTTGGTGGCAATTTATATATTAGCTACCTAATTGCCACCACGTTTACTACAATGGGAGGTAGTAGCATGTATAAAAGATCAAATTATAATTATACCCTTCAAAAAAAATCTATAGTATTTATATACAACACATTGCATCGGTCGTTTGTAGCCTTATCAAAAGAGGTTTGGAACGCTGTGGAGAGTCAACAATGGTCTTTGTTATCAGACTATGAAACTTCTCTGCTCCTACGGCAAGGAATTCTATTGCGCTCGGAGTTAAATGAGATTTATATTTTTAAGGATATAATTCAAAACGCTATACTTCGTTCAGATTGCATGGGCATTTTTTTATCAATGACTTCAGATTGTAATCTTTCCTGCCCATATTGTTATCAAGACTATCGGAAAGAAACGCAGTATAAACGTTATATATCAGAAGATAAGATTAATACTTTATGTGATTTTATAAAAAACAGCGATGTACGGGAGCTATCCATTGTTTATTTTGGCGGAGAACCAACCATCAACGAGGACGTATTGCTGTATGCAATGCGGAAAATAAATTCGCTTGAGGGCGTAAAGGTTGGGAATACGCTTATAACGAATGGATATGCTGTAAGCAAAAATTTGATTGATGCAATCAAGCAATATGGATCATTCCTTTTACAAATTACATTTGACGGCAATAAAATGCTGCATGATTCTATTAGGGTAACAAGTGATAGGGGACCTACGTTTGATGTCATATACGATAACCTGATTATTTTAGCAGATGAGCTGCCCCAAAAGGTGAATATACGTATAAATATATATTCAAAGGATTTAACGCCATATAAATCATTGGTAGACGACTTGTACGATAGGTTTGGAAACAAGATTTCTATTTATTTTGATTTAATCTTTGACGGCCAAAAGAAGAAAAATTGTAATGATGTTCATAATTTAACGGACATTATGGAGCTAATAAACCATTCAAGAGCGCGTGGGTTTCCAATCAAACTTAAATTAGAAAAGGCCCCGTGTGTCATCCATTCCAGAAACAGTTTTGCTTTGGATGAAAACCTAAAAGCATATGTCTGCCCAGGTAAACTATATTGCGACAGTATAGGTAATATTACAGATGATTCAAAGTTTGAAATAACAGATAATGAATGGTTTAGATATATTTATGACCCCTCTCCCTGCGTATATAACTGCCTATACGGCGCTTTGTGCTATGGAGGATGCGTAATGAATAACCATAAATGCAGGAAGGACGACTTTGTTGAACTGCTTCCGGTAATAGTTGAAGATAAAATTACAGAGTATTATAAGAGGGCCGCATTATGATAAACATCACAAATATTACGAAAACTTATCCTAATGGTGTACAAGCAAACAAAAATATAAGTCTTACAGTCGCGCAAGGAGAAGTTGTCGGTCTGGTTGGGCCAAATGGTTCAGGAAAAACAACGCTTATTCAGCAGATTCTCGGGGTGATTAAAATTGGCTGCGGAACCATAACAATCGACGACAGGGAGAACGACCCCAGCAGACTAGCGTACGTGCCGCAGTTTCCCGCCATATATCCGGCGCTTACAGTTAATGAAACGGTATTGGCCGCATTGTACTATTGCGGGTACAATAAAAGGGAAGCTTTAGGCAAGGCCGAAATCACCCTTGCTAGGGCGGGACTTACGAGCATTGCAAATCATTATGCATACGCGCTTTCCGGAGGTCAAAAAAAGCTTTTGTCATTTGCGTGCGCGCTGGCTCAGGAAAAACAGTATTTGATATTGGATGAGGCAACCGCAATGATCGACATTTTATCCAAGGAAACAATCTGGAAACTGATCGGCGAAGAAAAGGATAAGGGTACGGCAGTATTGATTGCATCGCACGATATTCCCGAGATAAAAAGGCTTTGTTCATCATTTGTGGTTATGAAGAATGGAGAAATCGTATTTCGGGGCAAACCAATGGATCTTAAGTCGGATTTTTGCCGCTGCAAAATTACTGTAGCAAGTATCCAAAGCACTATGAAAGCGTTGCTTGAAGCAGGGGGTAATTTTTTGCAAAACGGTTCGGAGTTTGAAATAATAACGGACGATATTGCCCAGATGCTGTTATTGATGCAGGATGTTGCGGGGGCTTCGGAAATACTCGCTCTGGAATGTGAGCATCCGGCGTTCTATGAAGGGATATTATCCATTATAAAGGAGAGAGCCATAAATGATTAAGTCTATTTCAACCTCGATTTGGATAAGTTTAAAAACGCTGCGTCTTAACTTTGTGCAGTACCTTATGCTGGTAATAATTTTTCCCGCAACTTACCTTATAGTTAGTATTGCATCCAGTAACGGTTCCAACAGCATAGTTGACTATGGCGTTGGATTGTTCTGCTCCATGGCGATTTCGATTTTCATCAATATGCAGGCTGCTTCCATTGCTTTGAGTAATGGAATAGCCACGATAGAGATGTATGCTACTTTCAAGGTTCGTCCTATCTGCGTTTTTTTGGGGCAAAGCATTTTCCACTTTTTATTGATGGTTCCATTTGCCTTGGCGTTGGTGGTTTTTGCGTATTGCAGCGGCAGTGATGTAAACGTAATCGCTTTTTTGGGGGTTATGTTGCTATCGTTTATGTTTTTATCGTTCACCTCCATAGTACTGGGCGGCCTAATTTCAAATCCGAATTTGGCAAGCCCGGTTATAAATATGCTTTATATGTTTATTGTAATGATTACACCATTATACAACGATGCCAACAGCGTTTCGACACTCGGGCGCCTTCTTTATTCGGTTAATCCATTTTCCCATTATACATCGCTTGTATATAGTTGTTTCAATAAACCCGTCATTTGTCCGACTTTTATATCTGTAGCGGTAATCGGCTTAATTACGGCCATCTTTGCGGTCTTATCGGTTAAACGCTGGAAGAATGCTACGGCCGTAGAAAAATTGAACGTTTTAGCATAATGGACGTTTATTGATAGTCATACATTACTGTTATTATAGGGATTGACAGATGCATTTAAATAGAATCCGTATTTACATATCCCGTGGCATATTACGTCACGGGATTTTAAAACTTTGCAAGTCTCTGTTTTCTACGGCGAGGGAATATGAAAGGCAAATAAATACCGCGCCGCAAAACAAGCGTAGCGGCTTGCGGGCGACGACATACAGGCGGGGCGATACTCCCCCGCAGCTATAAGCCCGAGCGTTAAGAGCGTCGCAGGCGATAGGTTGGGCTTGTCTTAATTGAACAAAGGGAAACTTCCGTGGCGTTGTGCTAACAGCCGTCCGCTTTTTTCATGCTCCATATAATATTGTACAAGCGCAGGGGCATATGCTGTCATGAAAAGGAGGGTGATAGGATGGAACACCAGCAAACGCAAGCAAACTGTAAAAGTGTTTTCAAAAGCGGCGAAAACACACCCTTAAAAAAGCAATTCACAAAAAAGTGGATTGAACTCATCAACCGAATTGAAAAAAATAAAAGGGCAACTGCCGGCAAGCGGTAATGACAAGCCCTTTTCCGTATGGTATAACGCATACAGGAAGGGGCTTGTTCTATCTCTAAGGAGATGTGAACTATGAAAGTAGCTGTTTATTGCCGCTTATCCGAAGAAGATAGAAACAAGCAGTCAGAAACCGACGACAGCAGCAGCATACAGAATCAAAAGTCCATGCTACTGCAATACGCTATGGAACAGGGGTGGGAAGTTTATAATATTTATAGCGACGATGACTACGCGGGAGCTGATCGGAAACGTCCGGAGTTTAACCGGCTGTTAGAGGACGCTGAACGCCGCAAGTTTGACATTGTTCTTTGTAAAACACAATCGCGGTTTACCCGCGAACTGGAGTTAGTGGAGAAATACATTCATGGCTTGTTTCCTCTATGGGGCGTTCGTTTTGTAAGTATTGTGGACAATGCGGACACCGCCAACAAGGGAAACAAGAAAGCCCGGCAGATCAACGGACTTGTAAACGAGTGGTATTTGGAGGATATGTCCGAGAATATCAAAAGCGTTTTGAAAAACCGAAGAGAAAACGGTTTTCATATTGGCGCGTTTGCCCTATACGGATACAAGAAAGACCCTGAACAAAAAGGGCATCTGATCATCGATGAGGAAGCCGCCGCCGTCGTCCGCGAAGTATTTACCCTTTTTTCACAAGGGTACGGCAAAACCGCAATCGCCCGTATGCTTAATGACAGGGGCATACCAAACCCAACGGAATACAAGCGTTTACATGGCTTGCGCTACCAGCAGCCTAGGATGAAGAACAGCACCCTTTGGAAATACTCTGCTATTTCCCAAATGCTTATCAATGAAATTTATATCGGCAACATGGTACAGGGTAAGTACGGAAGCGTGTCCTACAAGACGAAACAAAACAAGCCCCGCCCGAAAAGCGAATGGTATGTTGTCGAGGGGACTCATGAGCCGATTATTGACAGGGCGTTATGGGACGGAGTACAGGCGTTGATCGCCCAGAGGTCAAAGCCTTTTGATGTCGGTACAATCGGTTTATTCGCACGAAAAGCCCGTTGCGCGAATTGCGGCTATATTATGCGTTCGTCAAAAAACCGTGGCAGGCGCTATTTGCAATGCTCCAACCGCCATGTGGCAAAGGACGCTTGTATCGGCTCGTTTATATCTGTGGATAAGTTAGAGCAGGCTGTTATTGTAGAACTAAACCGCCTATCTCAAGAGTATCTGGATAAAGACGAGTTGGGAAGAAGCTTAGAGTTATGCGGCAATCTGCAAGAACAAAAAGCTCGTATTCAGAGCGATATTGCAATCTATGAAAAGAAGATTGCTGAATACTCAAAGGGTATCAAAGACCTTTACATGGATAAGGTCAAGGGTTTAATTTCACAAAGTGATTTTATAGATTTATCCAAAGACTTCGCAACGGGAAGAGAACGCTTAGAGCGCGTCGTCATTGATGGACAAAATCAGTTAGCCGAGATTGATAAGAAGATCGAGGTAGGCGACAACCCATGGGAACTAATTGAGCAATACACCAACATAGAACACCTAAGCCGGGAAATCGTTGAAACGCTGATAGATTACATATCTATTGGCAAACGCATACCCAGAACAAGGAATGTCCCCATTGAAATCCATTGGAACTTTTAACGCTAAGTTGTTCTTATATGATTGCAGCAGAACAGAAGGCACGGGCCACCTATGAGCATTTAATGAACCTTACTGATGATCCCGCAATTATCAACCCCCTTCGCTTCCTTCGTGAAAGGGAGATCGTTCACTATCAGAGGTTTGGCGAGTGCCTAGAAATCTTGCAATGTTTAATACCAAACAATAACGAGCGCATTCGATTCGTACAGACTGGCGACGTCGTCAGCTGCGGCTGCGCTTGCGCGGACTAAACGACAGCGTTTAGCGTAGATATTTAAACGGCCGCTTGAAAGCGGCCGTTTACGCCTATCTACGATTATACATTTTCTGAAACTCTCATTCTCACAACCAAGGCCCGTTCCCCAAAGGCCGGCCTGTCCGCGCTTACGCCAATGAAATCATCGCCAAATATGTCGCAGATGTTGCCTGACATATTAATTTCAGGCATTCTGCCAATGAAGTTTTTGCCATCGAACAGGTATGCAGTTTGAACGGGGGTTACATAATTGCCCTCGTTGGTCCAATCGCCTCCACTGGCCATAGCCGCCAATATACCCAGTTCGCCGCCCGAAAGGTCGCTAAGCGTTCTTTCAGATGGTTTAACCGAAAGATTGTATGAGCTTGCTATCAACGGTGCTTCGTCATAATCGCCGCCCGCAGCCGTTGTACATGGATAACCGTATCTTTTGGCGCTGAACTTGTCCGAATATGGGGATAAAAGAACGCCCTCCTTAATTATTTTGGTTTTATCGCCGTCTAATGTGGAACCCTTTATCAAAGAATGGAACCCCTATCATTTCCTCCGATCTGTTCATGAGAAGCGTAAAATCACTTGCAAACAGCTTTTTTCCAATGTTATCCCTAAACATTGACGCGTTTCTTTCAAATATATCCCCCCTAAGGTCGGAAGAAAACTTTGCCATCAATTCATTTGGGAGCACTATAACTGGAACTCTGCCGCCGCACGACAACCCGACGTATCTACTATAGGCGCTAAGCTGATCCTTGGCCTCCATATACATCGCATGGATGTCGAACTCACGGCCGCTGGAGATTATGCCGGGATCAAATATGTTTTTGATCCCGGCGCTCTTACCAATATCGTTGTTTCATAATATCTTTACATGCTTATATAGTTTAGCCCGTTATCATTTAACAGACTGGTTTCGGTATCCACACACTTGAGCTTATTACTAAAGATAAAGCCATGAAACTCGTTTGTGAGCAGCTTGAGCATTTCCTCAACACCGGAAACAGATTGCTTGCCGGACAAAGCTGGTCTGCGCAAATCCCTTTTGCGCTCGCCCGTTTCCGGACTGAATTCATAAGCGATGCCTGAGGCGACTCCCTTGTGCGCTCCTTCCCATATCCCTGCCTATATCGGTAACCGAGGAATAGTACCATCTATCGCCGTGAAAAATTCTGATAAGCGCGCCTGATTTTATCCGTCTCTTGTTCTGCTTAAGCTCCAGATCCTTAAGATTAATCACGGTTGAGTATTCCGTTTCAAGTCGGACGTCAGTAAAAAAACTCGATGGGAAGTCGTACACCAATTATCACTTCTCATATATATCCCCGCTGCATTCAAATAAAACTTCTTGGGCAATGGATAATTTACACATATTATATCATGTATTTGAACATTAAACAGCCTATACGCTTCCATTATGCCATATAAGTTTGGAATCAAAGTAAACAATCTACGAATGCCATTGAACTATTTGCGCAGACTAAACCATAAAAACGGAGGTCATTATGGAACAAAAACATAATAATTTAAATGAACTTATCAATGCCGACCCACAGGCCCGCGAGTATTTTTTCGAACTTCCCCAATATGTCCGCGATCAAATAGGAACACGTGCTGACAGCGTAAACACGTATTCCGGGCTGCGCGATTACGCTGAGAACCTTCTCAGGGGCGACGACTGACAAAAGACTGGTTAGAGGTGCTTTAATGGAATCCATTTGGTCCAAAGATACGCGAATTGAAAAACGTCCGCATCTGTCCGGGGATATCAATACGGACGCCGTTATAATAGGCGGCGGGCTTGCTGGCATACTCACCGCATATATGCTGAATAAACGCGGGGTAAACTCCATAGTACTTGAAGCCGACAGAATTGGGAGCGGACAGACTAAAAATACTACCGCAAAAATCACCTCCCAGCATGGCCTGATTTACAATAAGCTCATCGAGGGCTTTGGAGAAGACCTTGCACTCGAATATGCCATGGCAAACGAGACGGCGATAAGGCAGTATAAGGACATTATAGATTCTGAAGGAATTGACTGTGGATTTAAAGAAAGTCCCGCATTTTTGTATACCACGGTTGATCCGGAACCTTTAGAGAAGGAATGCTGCGCAGCGTTATCGCTTGGGCTGAGTGCGTCGATTACTAACGATACGGAGCTTCCCTTCTCCGTCAAGAGCGCGCTTCGTTTTGAAGGGCAGGCCCAGTTTAATCCGCTTGAGTTTTTAAAGGCGATATCCTCCTCCATTGAAATATATGAAAACAGCAGGGTTACCGATGTAAAGGAAGGCAGCGTAGCATCCGGGGCCGGACGCGTGTTTGCAAGACATATAGTGGTTGCAACGCACTATCCCTTTATAAACGCTCCAGGATACTATTTCGCGCGTATGCACCAGGAAAGATCCTACGTTATCGCCTTAAAGGGCATTGACCCGCTACATGGAATGTACCTTGGCGTCGATTCGGGAGGCCTGTCCTTCAGGAGCTACAGGGATTTGCTGCTTCTTGGAGGGGCAAGCCACCGTACGGGCGAAAATTCCGCCGGAGGCAGATATAACCGTCTGCGCGAGGCCGCCAAGGAATTCTACCCAAACTCAACCGAGGCCGCCAACTGGTCGGCTCAGGATTGTATATCCATTGATTCCGTACCATATATAGGCCAATACTCAGAATCAACTCCAAACATGTATGTGGCCACCGGCTTTCATAAATGGGGCATGACCAGCTCCATGGTCGCCGCAAACATAATCTCCGATATGATTACGGGCGTAAACAACCGATATGCCGATGTTTTTTCGCCTAAAAGGTTCAGACTGTCGCCTTCGATTAGATCCATCTTCACCGATGGCAAACAGGCTGTAAAGGGACTCGCCCGCAATCTATTTGAATCGCCCAGCGAAGCGGCTGAAGATCTCCCCCATGGCCACGGAGGTATAGTAAAAAGCAACGGTGAAAAATGCGGAGCTTTTAATGATGAAGGTAATCTGGATTTTGTGAATCCGCGCTGCACCCATCTTGGATGCCAGGTCGCCTGGAACCCGGATGAGTTTAGCTGGGATTGCCCGTGTCACGGGTCCAGATTCGATAAGGATGGAAGGGTTATAGACGGGCCGGCTATGAATCCCCTGGAATCTAAAAAACCTTAGCATGATATAAGCGGCAGGCATTGTCAAAACAATCGTTGATGGCAAAGCTCCCTCCGCGCTATATAGCTATAGGTATAGTCACAATGCCATATATACCGTATCTATTAAAGCAGGCATTGCGGTAAACACAATAACCATTGTCTGAATCAGTAGCATACCATCCGTACAACTGGTGTGCTCCTCATCGCCAAACTTCCAAAATAGTTTCGGCATAGAATCCAGTCTTTCAGGTTTCTATGCCGCGGCAGATTTCTACTGTTTTGAATATCGCAAAATTTCTAAGACTTATTCGCCCATCAGTCCTACCCGGTTGTATACGTCCGCCAGCGTATGTCTTGCAGCTTCCCTTGCCTTTGCGGCTCCAACGGTAAGCACCTCGTTAAGATACGCCCTATCCGCGAGTATTTTATTATACTCATTCCTTATTGGGTCCAGTTCGGCTATTACCGCATCCGCAACAGCCGTTTTAAGATGCCCGTAGCCTTTTCCCTCAAATGTATTCATAGCCTCCTCCATGCTTTCTCCTGTAAAGGTACAATATATTGAAAGGAGGTTGGAAACGCCCGGCTTATCCTCAGAATAGGCTATGTGCCCGTCGCTATCGGTAATGGCTCGCTTAAACTTTTTAATTATTATGTCAGGTTCATCCGTTATCGAGATATACGAATTTGGATTGGAATCAGATTTACTCATCTTTTTTGAGGGATCCTGCAGACTCATTATTCTCCCTCCAAGCTTAGGTATAATCGGCTCCGGCATAACGAATGTATCTCCGTAATACTTATTAAACCTGTCGGCGATATCCCTGGCTATCTCAATATGCTGCTTTTGGTCATGGCCTACCGGAACATACGAGGCCTGATACAGCAGAATATCTGCCGCCATAAGCACAGGATATGTGAACAGTCCAGCGTTTATATTGTCGGCATGCCTGGCGCTCTTGTCCTTAAACTGAGTCATCCGGCTGAGTTCGCCAATATAGGTATTACAATTCAAAACCCATGCAAGCTCGGCATGTTCATGTACATGCGACTGGATAAACAGGGCCGAGCGCACAGGGTCTACGCCGCACGCAAGCAATATTGCGGCGGCCTCTATGGTATGGTTGAGAAGGGCCTCGCTATCCTGCCGTACTGTTATCGCGTGCAGATTGACGACGCAGTAAAAACAGTACCGATCCTCCCTTTGCAGTATAGCCCAATTACGCAATGCTCCGACATAATTTCCTAAGGTTATCACTCCCGACGGCTGTATACCGCTCAATACGATCTTCTTTTCCATTTTGGGCCTCCCTGCATAAGATATTATTATTTTTAATTTTAAAATATTATATGTGCAAGCGGGTGTTTTGTAAAGCATTGGCTGAAAAAACAATGCAAATAATTATTAGCCGCGAGTAAAAGCCCCTGTCACTTGGAAGGCGAAGTCAGGTTACTGAAAAACGCCGTAGCAATCTATAGCATTATTTATATACTATACCAATCCCACTTGTGTCTTTCAATAAAGCATATTATAATGCGTTGTAAAACAATGAAAAACAGTTAAGGAGCATTAAAAATGGAAGAAAACGGACGTATATATCGCATACTGAGCATCAATCCAGGTTCAACCTCAACAAAAATAGGCGTTTTTGACGGATGTAAGGACATATTTCAGTGTACTGTGCGCCATCCTGCCGAGGAACTCGAAAAATTTGAGCGCATACTCGACCAAAAGGAAATGCGCCTTGAACTAATTATTTCCAAGCTGGAGCAAAACGGCCTGTCACTTGAAACGATTGATGCGTTTGTAGGCAGGGGCGGTATACTCAGTCCAATGAAGAGCGGAGTTTACACAATAAATGATTTAATGATCCATGATCTTTGGAACGGCAAGGCCTCCGCTCATGCTTCAGCGCTTGGAGGGATATTCGCTTCGGAGTTGGGTAAAAAGTATGGCAAGCCTTCCTTCATAGTTGACCCGGTGGTAGTTGACGAACGGAATGAAGTGGCAAAGATCTCAGGGATTCCGGATGCGCCGCGCACTTGTGTATTTCATGCGCTTAATCAAAAATCCGTCGCCAGGCACTACGCTTCCTCGGTTGGCAAAAGGTACGAGGAGTGCTGCCTTGTCGTGGCTCACCTTGGCGGCGGCATAAGCGTGGGTGCGCACGAATACGGCCGTGTTGTCGACGTAAATGACGCTATTGACGGCGAGGGTCCCTTCTCTCCGGAAAGGTGCGGAGGAATCCAGGCTGACAAGCTGATAAACATGTGCTTCTCAGGCAACTACAGCCAGGACCAGATGCTGGCCTATACCTCCAAGGCCGGCGGCCTGCTGGCTCATCTGGGTACCACAGACTGCGTTAAAGCGGAGCAGCTGGCGGCGTCGGGCGATGAAACTGCAAAGATTGTGCTTGACGCAATGGCATACAACATTGGGAAGGAGATCGGCTCCATGGCGGCTGTGCTTGAGGGACGGGCGGAAGCTATAATCCTAACGGGCGGCCTTGCCTACAGCAAAGCCCTCACCGAAAGGATATCGGCTATGGTTGGCTTTATAGCCCCTGTAAAGCTATATCCGGGCGAGGACGAGCTTAGAGCGCTTGCTGAAGGTGCTCTAAGGGTGCTAAGCGGCGAAGAAACACCCAAAGAATACGTGAGATGATAATTTAAGGGGATAATAACCGACAAAAAGTTTCATATAAGAGTTTAGATTAAAATGGAGGATTTAAAGCCTCCATTTTGCTTAAATGCGACTATGTTTGTTTTTATATAAGGACAATAAGCAGAGGATGGCCTTCGGCTATAGCCGAAGGCCATCCTCTTGCTAAATCAGCTAATTCGTAATTATCAGACAAGTCCCTGCTCAATCATAGCTCTTGCGACTTTCATAAAGCCGGCTATGTTGGCGCCCGCCACCAGATTGTATCCAAGGCCATAGTCGCTGGCAGCCTTCGCTGACTCGTCGTGTATGTTCTTCATTATTGACTTGAGCTTGCTGTCAACCTCTTCCTCAGACCATGAGTAGCGCATTGAGTTCTGACTCATCTCCAGAGCCGAAACCGCCACTCCGCCTGCATTAACGGCCTTTGACGGGCCGACGATAAGTCCGCTGCTCATGAGATACTCAAGGGCGTCGTTAGTGGTGGGCATGTTGGCGACCTCAATGTAATACTTGGTGCCATTGGCCACGATCTTCCTCGCCTCGTCCATGTTTATCTCGTTCTGGGTGGCGCATGGCATAGCTACGTCAACCTTCACTCCCCACGGCTTCTGCTTCGCAAAGAATTCTACGCCGAACTTATCAGCATAATCCTGGCAACGGTCGCGTCCGGAATTGCGCATCTCAAGCAGATATCCGATCTTCTCAGGCGTGTTTATTCCATCGGGATCGTATACGTAGCCGTCCGGACCAGAGATCGTGACGACCTTGCCGCCCAGCTCGGTTATCTTGGTTGCGGCGCCCCATGCAACGTTTCCAAACCCTGAGAGAGCAAATGTCTTGCCGGCAAATTCCTCGCCTTCATGCTTAAACACTTCCGCTACATAGTATGTTGCGCCAAAGCCTGTCGCCTCAGGACGTATAAGGCTGCCGCCGTAGGTCATTCCCTTGCCCGTGAGCACGCCGTTTTCATACGCGCCGCGGATACGCTTATACTGGCCAAACAGGTATCCTATCTCTCTACCGCCTACTCCGATGTCGCCTGCGGGAACGTCGATGTCCGGACCGATGTGGCGCTGGAGTTCAGTCATGAACGCCTGGCAGAAACGCATGATTTCACCATCGCTTCTTCCGCGCGGGTCAAAGTCGGAACCGCCCTTGCCGCCGCCTATCGGCAGTCCCGTAAGGCTGTTTTTAAACGTCTGTTCAAAGGCCAGGAACTTCATGATTCCTAAATATACGGAGGGATGGAACCTGAGTCCGCCCTTATATGGGCCGATTGCGCTGTTGAACTGCACCCTGAAGCCGCGGTTTACATTTACCTTGCCAGCATCATCCGCCCAGGTGACACGGAACTCTATAACTCTTTCAGGCTCAACCATTCTTTCAAGCAGTCCCATCTTCTCATATTCGGGATGCTTATCTACCACGACCTCGAGGGATTTAAAAACCTCCTCGACGGTCTGGATGAATTCCGGCTCATGCGCGTCGCGCGCCTTGACTTTGTTGAGCACTTCCTGCATATACGCATTCATTGGGGATACCTCCGTGTAAAGTTAATAATTTTGTTTCAATTCCCTGTATTATCAAGGAAACGCGGCACTTGGCCACTAAGGCTATCTTATGCCCGCGCATATACCTTGTCAATACAATGCGAATAATATAATGTCTATAATTGTTTAAACGCTCCACATATCGTATCAATGGCTTAAATTCAAAAAACTACCTTTCATTCATGACACTTCCATGGAGCACAATACATTTATAAGCCTTTTATAAAAGGGGGTGAGAATCAATGAAACCTTTGACATTTATTGCGGGAATAGCGATTGGAGCGGCAGCGGCCACCGCCGCGGTGACTTCCATGTACCCCGACATTTCCAGGCGCATGATGCGCGACGGAAGACGGGCCTGGCGCAACGGTAAGCGCATGGCGCAGCGAGCCTTCAGGTGATACAGCCGGCAAAGGACGTGCAACTGAAAAAGAACGGTTAGGTTTAAACCATGCCGTTCTTTTTCAGCATTTACTCCCCAAATATTTATCACCATAGTTTTAAATAAATTTAGAAGCCGCTCCATATTTTACGAATTGCCGGAATAATTTACCCGCCTACACATTTACGTTGACAGGCCCTTGCATGACCAGGCGGCTATGTAATGTAAGACGACTGTAAACAGTATGTTAAAGTGCTCGGCAACCTCATGGGCATATAACATTCGTACATTTAATTTAAATAGAATAAGCCTGTTTGTATCGGCCAAAGCCTTAATTCTTGTTGTCAGCCCTGTTTGGAAGGCCGCATTGTGTTACGTTCTTATAAATCCGCCTTTCCGTGGACAGCGCGGCCGTGATTATGGATGGCATAACGCTTGATGTTAGCGCAGAAGATATCAACGCTGTAAGCGGCTCCATCTCAATAGTAACGAACTACACGGTTACGTTTAACTACATGGTTAACGGCGAATGGGTATCCGAAAGCCAGACCGTAGATGCAGGCAATGCGGCCATAGCTCCTGAGGCGCTTCCACAGGAGCATGCAGTGACGCATTATATCTTCATAGGATGGAATATTGGGTTTGATTCCGTATACTCTGACCTTGAAGTAACGGCGGAGTACGGACTGCTTGGCGACGTAACCCGCGACGAAGAGCTGAATATTACCGACGCGCTGCTGATAATGCGAAACGTGGCAGGTACGGAAAGCTTCAGTGAACTTCAAGAGCGGCTTGGAGACGTAAACCTCTCAGGTAACGTTGAAATTGGCGACGCGCTCTACCTCATAAGGCTGATAACGGGAATGGAAACCTTCAACGGCTGATTTCCTACACACTTATACATTGCAGTACCAATTCCCCCTTTTGGTATATAAGTGTAAAAATAGTTTACCGCCCCGCGTCCCGCGGGGCAGTATTTAATTATATACGGTGTTTAAGTATAATTTGTCATCTGCCCTTTAAAAGCTCCAACGCTGCGTTCGTAATCCTGTCCACAGTGAAGCCGAAATGCTCAAAAAGCTTTCCTGAAGGAGCCGAAGCGCCAAAGCTGTTCATGCCTATCACGTGCCCGTCGATTCCCACATATTTATGCCAGCCAAAGGGTGAAGCCGCCTCCACCGCAATGCGCGCGCGCGTCTCGTTTGGTATAACGCTCTGCTTATAAGCATCGTCCTGCTCGTCAAACAGTTCCATGCATGGCATGCTTACAAGCTGCACGTCATACCCCTGCTTCTCCAATATTTCAGACGCTTCAATGACAGGTGAAAGCTCGGAGCCGGTAGCCATAATAAGAACGTCCGGCTTTCCCTTAGCCCGCTTTACGACGTAGCCCCCGCGCATCGCCCCCGTTCCGGTTGCCTCAAGCGTTTTTAGATTTTGTCTTGAAAGCGCTATAACCGTGGGACCATTGAACTGAAGCGCCGAGATATATGCTGCCGCGGTCTCCTTGCCGTCGGCGGGCCTGAACAGCCTCGTATTAGGCATTGATCTGAACATGGCAAGATGCTCTATCGGCTGATGCGTGGGACCATCCTCGCCCACCCCTATGCTGTCATGCGTAAACACGTAAATCACCGGAAGCCCCATCAGCGCGCTTAAGCGTAACGCCGGCTTAAGATAATCCGAAAACACCAGGAAGGTGGCGCAGAATACGCGCAGGCCTCCATAAAGCGCAATGCCGTTGCATGCCGCTGCCATTGCGAACTCACGTATGCCAAAGTGTATGTTGCGGCCGGCCATATTTGACCCTGACATGTAATCAACCCCTTTAAGCTCCGTCTTGTTGGACGGGCCAAGATCAGCTGAACCGCCTACCAGATTGGGCAGATGCTTACACAGAATATTCAGCACTTTGCCCGAGGCCGCTCTCGTTGCCACATCCCCTGTGAAATTCCACAGCTCTGGATCGTTTAACAGCTCTTGTGGAATCGCTGAGTCGTGTATGCGTTCCCATTCATTATACAGCTCCGGATAACGCGCCCTATAGTCTTCTATCATGGCGTTGTACCGCGCCTCATCCTCGCCGCCTTTAGCGGCAAGCGCATTAAAATGCTCTTTGACCTCATCCGGCACTGTAAACGGCTCGGAATAGGGCCATCCGTATATTTCACGCGCAATTCCTATATTCTCAGGGCCAAGCGGCTCCCCATGGGCGCTGCTCTTTCCCTCTTTAGGCGTACCATAGGCTATTTTCGTCCTCACTATGATCAACACCGGCCTGTCCTGCAGCTCGGCAACCGCAAGCGCGCGGTCAATCGCGTCAATGTCATTGCCGTCATCAACGCTTATCACCTGCCATCCATAGGCGGTGAAGCGGCCAGCCACATTTTCGGTAAAGGCGAGTTCGGTGCTTCCTTCAATCGTAATTTTGTTGCAGTCATAAATAGCTATAAGGCCCTTAAGGTTAAGCGCCCCCGCAAGCGACGCAGCCTCGGAGGCAACGCCCTCCATCATGCAGCCATCCCCCATCAGCACATAAGTTTTGTTATTTACTATCGGAAAACCGTCCCTGTTGAAACGCCCCGCAAGATGGGCCCTCGCCATCGCCATGCCAACCGCCATCGCAAAGCCCTGGCCTAATGGCCCAGTGCTGGCTTCCACGCCAGGTGTTATCCCATATTCGGGATGGCCCGGAGTTATGCTGCCAAATTGCCTGAACTGCTTTATATCATCCAGGCTTACTTCGTAACCATATAAATTCAGCATCGCATATTCAAGCATGGACGCATGGCCCGCTGATAATACAAAACGGTCCCTCCCCCTCCACTTGGGGTTTTTAGGATTGTGACGCATACGCCTCCATAACGCATAAGCTATCGGGGCGGCGCCTATCGGTGTTCCCGGATGGCCGCTTTTAGCCTTTTCTATAGCGTCTGCCGCAAGCAGTCTTATACAGGATACCGATAGTGAATCAATTTCGTTCATGATGACCTCCTAAAAGTCGAGCTTGTACACAGGATACCACAATTTAATATAAAACGACAATCATAGTATGGCCGCAAACAGCTCATTAGGCTGTATATTTTATTGCTAGGGACTTAATATAATTGCTTTTGATAAAATGGCACAAAAATGTGTTCGCGGTAATCTATTGCGAAGAAAAGCGAATATCATGCAAAGCAACTTGAAAAAGTTTTAGCGATATTAATCATACCTTATTGCGTCATAAATCGCCTCAAAGAACAAACGACATATGATATTGCGGGATCGATCGGCATCGTCCTTATGAAATGATAGGATGAAGCAACAAGCCATTGAACGCCGCCTGACTGTACGTGAGACAAAGCACAGGATGATTGAACGCTTTTATATAACGAGTCCCTCGTATAAAATGATTACCGTATTTGATCAATAATACCTTAACAGGGAGTTTTACGTTCTGTTTGGGTTCCAACCAACAAAAATGATACAGAAATATAAACGCTAGAAATGCGGAAAGCCTTTTCCCCGATATAAAATCATTTAATGTTTTGTGCGATACCTCTGTAGTTTCATGATGCTTTCAGTCCTCCATCTCCCCTGCCCCATCAACGGGGGACATGCTCGAAAAGATGTCAAAGTCGCCTTACCAGAATGTATAATAAGGCTATCTTCTTGAGGACGGCTTTGAAAATATCAATATTTATATCCGCGAATTTATCACTCATATATATGATTATGTTGCTCTATTTTGTCATGCGCTCGATTTATCCTCTACCTTCAAGTTAAAATAAAGAAGATCTTTATTTCTCAACATGTACCCCTTTGAGGCGAACCACTGCTTTATATGTTTGTTGTGGATACCCTGTGCTATATAGACTGCTACGGAATCAATGAAGCACCGTCCTAAAATGGCATTTTAAAAGCGCTTGAGCAGATGCTAGCGCTGCGTTATGCGGATTAATGAAATTCCATTAACCGATTGCCCTATTTCGTCGGCATATACACATATATGCTGAACATAATAAAAGTATAGCGTAGATTATCCATCTAAGCGGATTATTTTAATGCGGTGCATCCTTCCAATTTGGATTGTAAACTAACGGCAATGTGGTAAAATATTGCCGTAGCCTACTTAAGGAGGACTTTATTATGGCAAAGCTGACAGTAAAGGATCTTGACGTTAAGTCAAAGCGCGTTCTCGTGCGCGTGGACTTTAACGTTCCTATTGACGACAACAATGAAATAACGGACGACAACCGCATTGTCGCATCCCTGCCGACAATTAAGTACTTAATTGACCAAGGGGCTAAGGTTATACTCTGTTCCCATCTTGGCAGGCCAAAGGGCAAGTTTGAGGAAAAGTACTCTCTTTCGCCCGTTGCGACACGGCTTGCCGGACTGCTTCCGGAAACCCGTGTCGAGTTCGCGCGCGACGTTATAGGTCCCGATGCTCAGGAAAAGGCTTCGTCCCTTAAGGACGGGGAGGTCCTCCTGCTTGAAAACGTCCGCTTTCATAAGGAGGAAACAGATAACGACGAGGGGTTCGCAAAGAGGCTCGCATCCCTTGCCGACGTATTTGTATCCGACGCATTCGGCTCGGTGCATAGGGCGCATGCCTCAACCGCCGGCGTGGCGAAATTTTTGCCTGCGGCAGCCGGGTTTTTGATTGAAAAGGAGCTTAAGTTCCTGTACGGCGCGCTTGAGGACCCTCAGCGGCCGTTTGTAGCGATCATGGGAGGCGCAAAGGTAGCTGATAAGATAGGCGTAATACGAAATCTTCTAAAAAAATGCGATACCATCCTGCTCGGCGGAGGAATGGCCTACACATTTTTCAAGGCCATGGGATACGAGATAGGCAATTCGCTACTTGATAACGACAGCATAGGCTTGGCGGCCGATCTAATGAAGGAGGCTGAGAAGCATGGAGTGAAGATGCTTCTTCCCGTGGATACCGTTGTGGCAAAGGAGTACTCGGCCGACGCGGAGCATAAGACAGTACCCAGCGACGCAATTCCCAAAGGGTGGGAAGGCCTTGATATAGGAGTAAAAACTCAGGAAGCGTATGCGCGTGAGATATTATCCGCAAAGACCATTGTCTGGAATGGGCCAATGGGCGTATTTGAATTCCCCGCGTTTGAAAACGGTACCGCCGCCGTCGCGCTTGCATGCGCGGCGTGCAAAGGCGTTACGATAATTGGAGGGGGAGATTCCGCCGCTGCGGTGAAGAAGCTGGGGCTTGCTGAAAAGATAACCCATATATCCACAGGCGGAGGCGCCTCGCTGGAGCTTCTGGAGGGCAGGGAGCTTCCTGGAATTGCAGTTCTTAACGATATGTAAGGAGCAAAGAGATGAAAAGAAAACCCATTATCGCAGGCAACTGGAAAATGAATATGACTCCGAGCGGGGCTGTTAAGCTTGTTAAAGAGCTTGTACCGCTTGTGAAGGATGCGGACTGCGACGTTGTCATTTGTCCCCCGTTTGTTGATATTCCCGCGGTTTGCGCAATATTGGAAAATACAGATATAAAGATCGGAGCGCAAAACGCCCATTGGGCAGCAAACGGCGCATTTACCGGAGAGATAAGCGCAGCTATGCTTTCAGAGCTGAATGTAAGCTACGCTATAATAGGACATAGCGAGCGCCGGCAATACTTCGGCGAAACGGACGATACTGTCAACTCGCGTGTAAAAGCAGTAATTTCACAGGGCATTATTCCGATAATATGCGTGGGAGAAAGCTACGGTCAGCGTGAGGCACAAGAAACCGACGCCGTATTGTCAAAGCAGATAACGGCGGCCTTTAATGGAATACCCGCCTCCGACGCCGCCCGCTGCGTGATAGCGTATGAGCCCATATGGGCAATAGGTACCGGCAGGACGGCAACAGAATCCATGGCAAATGAAACCATAGGAATGATCAGGTCGCTTATACGCAGCATGTACGGCGACGAGGCGGCGGACAGCCTCCGCATACAATACGGAGGGAGCATGAACGCGCGCAACGCCAGGTCGCTTATGGAAATGCCCGAAATAGACGGAGGACTTATCGGAGGCGCCAGTTTGAAAGCTACAGACTTTTCCGAGATAGTAAAGGCCGCCCATCCCGAAAATACAATCTGAGGTATATATGAAACCATTGACAGCACTTATAATCCTTGATGGCTTTGGATACTCAAAGTCCGTTGAGGGAAACGCCATAAGAGAAGCGGGAATCCCCTACATATGCTCTCTAAAGGCCAATTATCCCCATACTACAATTATGGCCTCGGGCCTAGCGGTGGGGCTTCCTGATGGGCAGATGGGCAATTCCGAAGTTGGCCACCTAAACATTGGAGCGGGCAGAGTTATAAAGCAGGAATTAGTCAGGATAAACGATGCTGTTAGCGACGGAAGTTTCTACGGGAGCGAAGCCTTTATAGGCGCTGTTGACAACTGTAAAAGAAATAACTCCGCGCTGCATCTAATGGGCCTGTGTTCGGACGGAGGGGTTCACAGCCACTTAAATCACCTGTATGCACTGCTTGAACTGGCCAAATCAAACGGCCTTGACAAAGTATATATACACTGTTTTATGGATGGCCGCGACGTGCCGCCGGACAGTGGAATCAGGTTTATCGGCGAGCTTCAGTCAAAGCTTACGGAACTCAAATGCGGCCGTATAGCCACCGTTATGGGCCGGTACTACGCTATGGACCGCGATAATCGTTACGAGCGCGTAGAAAAAGCGTATAACGCCATCGTTTACGGAGAAGGCCTGCACGCGTCCTCGCCCCGCGAAGCCGTAAAAGCCTCATATGATGCAGGCATTACCGATGAATTTATAGTACCCGTAGTCATAGATGGAGACTGCCATGCTGTCATTCGCCCGAAGGACAGCGTAATCTTTTTCAACTTCCGCCCAGACAGGGCGCGCGAACTTACCCGTGCGCTGCTGTTTGAGGAGTTTGAAGGCTTTAGCAGGAGAGAAAGCCTGCTCCCCCTGTTTTTCGTATCCATGACGCAATATGATAAAGACTTTGAGGGAAAACTCCATGTGGCGTTTGAGCCCGAGAGCATTGACAACACTTTCGGCGAGTATATTTCAAAAGCGGGGCTTACGCAGCTTAGAATCGCGGAAACCGAAAAATACGCTCATGTCACCTTTTTCTTCAATGGCGGCGTGGAGCTCCCCAATCCCGGAGAGGACCGCGTGCTCATCCCTTCGCCAAAGGTATCCACCTATGACCTGGCTCCGGCGATGAGCGCATATGAGGTGGCGGACGAGGCTGTAAGGCGCGTAAAGAGCGGACTATATGATGTTATGATATTGAACTTTGCCAACCCTGACATGGTGGGCCATACCGGTGTTATGGCAGCGGCTGTCGACGCGTTAAGAACGGTTGACGAATGCGTAAAGCGCGTTGTCGGCTCTGTATTGGAAAATGGAGGCAGCGCTATTATAACGGCTGACCACGGCAACAGCGAGATGATGAAGGATCCGATAACCGGAGGCCCCTTCACAGCGCACACAACATCCCCCGTTCCGTTAATCCTGGCTGCGCCCGCCATGAAAAACGCTTCCCTGAGAAATGGCGGAAGCTTATGCGACATAGTTCCCACAATGCTTGAAATAATGGGACTGAACCAGCCTGTAGAAATGACAGGGAAAAGCCTTATAGCTGATAAAGGAAATCTGTAAAGATTATGCTATTGCCGCAGGTTGTATATTATGCTATACTTTAGCCGTACTTTCATGAAAAAGTGCGGCTTTTATGTTAATTTATTTAGGGAGAGATGCTTTTGAAACGCGTTATCGCTTTATTACTAATAATTTGCCTTGCATTGTCCTTGATTTCGTGCGCCAGCAATCAACCCTCTTCGCTGATGGCAGAACAGACGGATGAGAATCCGACGGAAACCGGCTCTGATACTCCGCCTGAAGCTACGGCAAACAACGAATACGGTTCAAACGCTGCCGTAAGCGTATTAAGTTCCGTTGCATATCTTTTTGATGACGCAAACGTACTATATGGCGCTGTAGAGTACAGAAATGACGGGAACTGCCCTGTCGTGCTGTCCAGCGCAAGATTTGTCTTTACATCCGGCTCATACAGTGTTTCACATGAGTTTACGCCAATGCTGTGCCAATATGACGTATTATATCCCGGCGACACGTCTTATGTAACATACTGGGGCGCTCCGGATGAGGATGCGAGGTTCAAGTCCGATATGGAGCTTACAGCAAGCCTGGAATGCGAAAAGGCCGCGATTGACCGAATTGATCTAGAGGTTGAGGGGTTGCTTGTCGCTGATAACTATCCAGGATTCTCCACGCTTTCTGGAACGGTGGAGAACAAAAGCGGAACTGACTGCAATCTTAACCTCATTTACGCGGCCTTTTATGACGATTCCGGATCGCTTATGGGCGTCTGGCACTTCTCCGAGAACGCTACGTTAAAATCGGGCGTTGCCCATAGCTTTGTTGTTGATATGACGGAGCTTGCGATTGACGGCCTTTCAAGCAGGGCGTCCGCTATAAAGGCATCCGGCTTTGGATTCAATTAAAGCATTATGCATATGAGTCCGTTGCATCCGTCGTTGACCATCCTCTGGATTGTGGATTGAAGCTTTTGTTTAACAGGATCCGGCATGCGGTTCACCTTTCCTGCCATGCCGTCCCTTACAAGGTCGTAAAGCGGCTTGCCGAATATGTTGGTGCTCCATATGCCTTCAGGATCTTTATCAAACGTATCCATAAGATACTGCATAAATTCCTCCGACTGTTCTTCGGTACCAACCAGCGGCGAAACCTCGGAATCTATGTCGACCCTAATCAAATGGAGCCCTGAAGCCCGCGCTCTCAGCTTTACGCCGAACCGTCCGCCCTGCTGTACGATCTCGGGCTCGTCAAGAACCATATCGTCGGGCTCCGGAGGAACCATGCCATAGCCTGTTCGCGCCGCCTCTTCCAGGCCCGCCTTTATATGGTCGTATTCCTGCTTTGCCTTTGAGAATTCCTTGAGCGTAGATATCAGGTGATAATCGTCCTCTATCTCAATTCCGCATTGTTCTCCTAAAATCCTGTAGAACATGCCTTCGTCCGGGGAAAGCTCAAGCCGTATGGTGCCGCTTCCCATTTCAATAGTTTCTAACTTGCACGGCTTATAATCCTCTATGCCCTGCAAGGCGTCCCTAAGCACCGCGTAATCGCGCATCTTTGATAATTCGCCGACATTCTCGTTAACGGCTTTCAGCGCCCTCTGCGCAAGCCAATGCGATACCCCTAAGGCCCTCAGCCACGACGGTATATTTATCTGTATCATCTTTATTGGGAACTCCATGAGTATTCCCTCGAGTATTGAGCTGGCCTGATCTACGCTCATGTTCAATACATCCATCGGTACGACTGTGGCGTTATATCTTTCGTGCATCGTTTGGGCGAGCACGGCGGTTTCGTCCGCCTCCGGATGAATACTGTTGAGAATTACGATAAACGGCTTGCCCTGAGCCTGGAGTTCGCTAACAACACGCTCCTCGGAGCTTACATACGCTTCCCTTTCAATGCCCGTTATACTTCCATCCGTGGTCATCACCAGGCCTATCGTGGAATGCTCCGTAATAACCTTTCTGGTCCCTATCTCCGCGGCTTCCTCGAACGGGATATCGTAATCAAACCACGGAGTTCTGACCATGCGCGGCACGTCAGCCTCGGTGTGTCCGATCGCCCCGTCTACCATATAGCCTACACAGTCTACCATTCTTATTCGAAACCCGATCCTCTCGTCCAGCGTAAGCTCAACAGCGTCGTTTGGAACAAACTTCGGCTGGGTCGTCATTATCGTTTTGCCGGACCCGCTTTGCGGCAATTCGTCGATCAAGCGTTCCTTAACATGCTCGTTTTCCACATTGGGTACGACAAGCAGATCCATGAAGCGCTTAATAAATGTCGATTTTCCCGTCCTAACCGGACCCACCACGCCCATGTATATATCTCCCTGGGTCCTTTGAGCAATATCCCTGTAAAGCTCGGATCTATCCATTTTATTACCTCCCGACATGCACTTTGTCCGCATATTCGCTAGATATATATGTCTGTTGAGTTTCCAGTAGTACTAACACAGCCTCTATTGTTTAAAACAGAGCTTCTTATTAGCGTTGACATGCCATATACATATGTTATAATTTAATTAAGTTATTTACTGCTAACTCTATTTAATGGGGAAACTATGGATAAAAAAAACTTACTGCAGCTTAAACCAGGTCAAAGCGGTCTGATATACGGTATGGCCGGCGGGTCCGACCTTAAGCGGCGGCTTATTGATATGGGCATAATTCCAGGCACTGAGATTCAGATTTGCAAGATAGCGCCTCTGGGCGATCCTATCGAGGTGAGTCTGCGTGGATATCAGCTGTCCATCAGACGCGCCGACGCCGCAAATATATTTCTTATGACTGAGGATGAGGCCCAGAATTTTTTGCTTAAACAGCAGGCGCTTATGCTGGAACGTGAAAAAAAGGGGGAAACGCTTCTTAAAAAAGTCGCCCACTCGGACAGATCCGACGCTGAGGAGCATGAAAGGGCCGCAAGGCTTACCGAGCTTATGATAAGCCGCTGTGCGCCGTGTGAGAGCGGCAGGCGCAATGCGCGTGCAAAGGCCTGCGCAATAGAAGCCTCCGAGAACCAGTGCCCCGTCAAGCTTGCGCTGATAGGCAACCCAAATTGCGGCAAAACCACGCTATTTAACGCAATGACCGGCTCAAGGGAATATGTGGGAAACTGGCCGGGGGTCACTGTTGAAAAAAAGGAGGGTAAAATAAGGACAAAGCGCCGTAGGCGCGGGCGCTGTCCAAATGGCCTTTGCACCATGGGCCATGAGATGACGCTTGTAGATCTGCCCGGCATATATTCGCTTTCGCCAAACTCGATGGAGGAGATAGTATCCCGCGATTTTATAATAAAGGAAAAGCCTGACGCCATTATAAATATAGTTGACGGAACCAATCTTGAACGCAACCTATACCTTACCATTCAGCTTTTGGAGCTGGAGGTGCCTATGATTATAGCGCTCAATATGATGGACGAGGTTGAGCGCAAGGGCGACAGGATTGACTGCAGGGCGCTGTCCCGAGAACTTGGAATTCCCGTTGTACCCATAAGCGCGAGAACCGGAAAGGGAGTTGACGACCTCGTCACATCGGCTCAGAAGCTTATTCAGGCCGTGCATACACAATTTCATGAGGGATTCAACCTTGAACCCGACGATCTTTACGACGATTATACGCACTCGTTCCACCATCGAATCGGTGAAATAATTGAACCATATATGGATAAGTCGGAACTGTCGCGTCATTGGGCCGAAATCAAGCTTCTTGAAGGCGACAGGCTCACGCTGAAAGCGCTAAACCTCAGCAGGCAGGATTCAGAAAGGGTAGCCGCCGTGGTTGCCGAGTACGCCTTTAACAGCGAAATAGGCGATAACGAGGCCATGGTTGCGGAAAGCCGCTACAGGTATATTGAGCACGTAGTAGGCATAGCGCTCAAACGTAAGCACAGGAAAGGCGCGTCCTCAATCAGCGACAGGATAGATAAGGTGCTTACGAATAGATTTCTGGCGCTTCCCGTTTTCATATGCATAATGGCCCTGATATTCTTCCTGACCTTTGGTTCGGCCGGCGCATGGCTGTCCGACCTGGTCGGCGGATTTATAGACGATACTTTTGCTCCGTTTATACGCTCAGCGCTGGTAAACATGGGTTCTATGGACTGGCTGACAAGCCTTATCTGCGATGGGATCATTGCCGGCGTCGGCGGGGTTATAGTGTTTTTGCCCCAAATCGCGCTGCTTTTCCTCTGCCTGTCCATATTGGAGGACAGCGGCTATATGAGCCGCATAGCCTTTATAATGGATAGGCCCATGCGCAGGTTTGGTCTGAGCGGAAAGAGCTTTATCCCGCTGCTGATGGGCTTTGGATGCACCGTTCCCGCCACCATGGGCACCCGAACTATGGAAAACCTGCGCGATAAACGTATGACAATTATGCTGCTTCCGTTTATGAGCTGTTCAGCCAAGCTTCCCGTATACGCGCTGATGGCTGGCGCATTCTTTGGCAGGCATGCGGCTATAGTAATAATAAGCCTGTATGCGCTTGGAATACTTGCGGGCATATTATCCGGCCTTGTCTTTAAAAAAACGCTGTTTAAAGGCGCCGACGCCCAGTTTTTGATCGAACTGCCGCCCTACCGGTTGCCCGGCATCAGAAATACGCTGCTCAACGTATGGGAAAAGGTAAAGCATTTTCTTGAAAAAGCGGGAACCCTCATATTTGCTATGAGCGTCGTGATATGGTTCCTGATGAGCTTTGATTTCTCATTCTCAATGGTTGAAAATGAAGCACAGAGCATTCTGGGAAAGATGGGCGGTTTTATAGCTCCGGTTTTCACCCCTCTGGGCTTTGGATCGTGGCAGGCGGCCGTAGCGCTGCTTTCAGGTGTTGTAGCAAAGGAAGCCGTCGTGAGCAGCATGTCGGTCTTTTACGGGTTTGCCGCCGACGCCTCAAACCAGGCTTTGTTCGGCGCATTGTCCGGCTCCTTCACGCCGCTTACCGCTTACAGCTTTCTAGTGTTTGTCCTGCTATATACGCCCTGTATGGCATCCGTCGCCACAATGAGAAGGGAACTGAATAGCGGTAAATGGACCGCGATTACAGTAGCGTATCAAATAGCAATAGCTTACTTGACATCCCTTGTAATATATCAGCTTGGATCCCTGTTTTTATAAAGCTATATTAAGCCTTTAGGAGGAAGTATGCACTGGTTATTCTATTTGATAGCGGCATTGATAGCCGGATGGACCATATATTGTCTGGTCATGGCATGGAAAAACCGAAAAAGCGGCTGCAAGAACGGCTGCGGAGGCTGCCCAAAAAGCGGCCGCTGCAAACGATAAGCAAACGTTTTAATCGTCTAAAAGAGATAGCTTAAACCCTGCCTTCATTGCAAAGCCAAGGTTTTGGCGACAGAATTATTCCGCGATTATGAGCCAAAGGTAATATTGTATTTATTGACCCTTGGTTTCCTTCACCTTATCCATATTACGCTTTTGTCTTCTAAGCAAATCGTTAAATTATATATTTCTCGAGCCTGCTGTTGTGCCCGTTTAATTCTGACCTTTTATCCTCGTATCCCGGCTTTCCCAGCAACGCGTATGTAGCATTCTTACCCTCCTCTACCCCCGGCTGGTCGAACGCATTTATATTAAGCAATTCCCCTGCATACGCCGTCTGCATCTCCAAAAGGCATATAAGCTGGCCGATTGTAAACGGATTGACCTCTGGTAGCATTATCGTCTTGCTGAGGTGACCGCTTTTTTTAACGGCGTACTCAGTGGCATATCGTTCCGCTGAGATAAGGTCATTGAGCGTATGTCCGCTAAGGAACGCAACGTCCCGAATATGATCGTATGCGTGCGGTATCATTACTTCCCGACGGAAGCGCTCAACCCCAATAAAAGTTATAACCTTATCAAACGGCCCCTCTGTATATAGCTGCACCTGGGAATGCTGGTCCGTTACCCCCAGCGCCTTTACTGGAGTCTGACCGCAAAACACCTCTTTTCCATTGTTGTCGTACCGTTTTCCCAATGATTCAGCCCACAGCTGCGCATACCAATCGGCGAAATATCTTAATGAATCGGCATAGGGCATCATCACAGAGATATTATGCTCCTTTTGCATCGCGATTACTTCAAGTGCGGCAAGCATACATGCGGGATTTTCCATGATTCGTCGTGAGGAGCATAGCTCGTCCATATAGCGCGCTCCGGCAAGCAGCCCGTCAATGTCTATGCCGCAGACAGCCGCTGGAAGCAAGCCTACCGGACAAAGCTCGCTGAACCTGCCTCCTACGCCGTCGGGCACATATAGAGTGGTTAAATTAAGATCCCTTGCTATTTTAATAAGATTGCCCCTGTTGCGGTCGGTAGTTGCTATAATGCGGTCCCCGATTTCATCGCCAAGCTTCTCCCTTAAAATTCCGGTTATGATCAAAAGCTGCGCCATCGTTTCAGATGTGCTTCCCGATTTTGTTATTACGTTGAATGCGGTATTCTCAACGTCTATAACATCCAAAAGCGCAGCCATGCGTTCAGGATCCACGTTGTCCTCTACATAGAACCTAGGCCCGTTGCGCCTGTCCTTTTCCAGCTCGTTATAGCGCAGATGGCATAATGCCTGGTGCACGGCAATCGGGCCTAGGGCGCTTCCGCCAATACCCAGTACGACGAAGTTGTCAAATCTGCGGCGTATCGATTCGGCCGCTGATTTTACGTCCTTTAGTATATCCTCCTGATTGTATGGAAGGCCGCGCCATTGCATAGAGCCTCTTTTTTGTTCCAGCAGTTCCACCGCCGTTTCACACTGAGGGATTATGCCTTGAAGCTCGGATATATCTATACCCCGCTCCCCAATACACTCCTTCATCATGTTATTAAAATCAAGGCCAAGCCGCATTCTATCGCGCCATTGTGCATCGTTAAACCTCATTCACGCATCCTCCGATTCTTTTAATTATAAGTATACCACATAACGGTAATTTAATTGCGCATAGATTTAAGCAAAAAGGAGTGAAGTCTATGAAAAAATATATTGTTATATCGGTCTGTGGCTTGGCTGTACTTATAGCGCTGCTATTTATAGGAAAGGCCATAGTTGGGAGCATGGTAAAGGATTTTGGCCAAGTCTGCATCCGGGTTGAGGATGGATGGACCGGCGAGCCCATAGAAGGAGCTAAGGTTGTAATCCCCGAGAGCGGCATCATAGTGTATACTCAAGACGATGGAAGGACGGATGTGCTTGGCATAGAGGCAATTAACCATTCAGTCATAGGCAATCCAAAACAGACCTGGGGGGATGCGACTATCCTTATATACCATGAGGGTTATATCGACTATGCGCTGTTTCACTTTCGCGTATTGCCAGGGGAAGTAAGAAATCCAACGCTGCTTATATTCCCTAAGGATCCAAGCGGCAACGAGCCGTTCACGCTTGTAGAGGCTCCCGATCAGGGATGGGTCGGCCAACTCCTGGACGTATGGCGCGAAGCGGAGTAATAGGCCTATTTATGCAGTATATTTTTAATTTTTGAATATATGTGCTATAATGGCGATTATTGCAAAAGCTTAACTCTGAGGTGTACCGGATGGCAAGAAGCCGCAAAGGAGAAAAGAAGCGAAATCGAGACCGGTGGTCTACGCTGTTGGCAACGCGCCTGCCGTGGCTGCTTATTGTTCCGCTTGGGTTCGCTATACCCGCAATAGCGTCCCAAAATCCCCATGAGGTTGAAAGGGTGTATTCGCAATCAATATATCCTGCGGTGCGCACCGTGCTTTCAGCAGTATCCTCGCTGTTTTCCTTTTCGTTAGCTGAGCTGCTTTTAATAATCGCCGTTTTATCCATAGCGGCGGTAGTTATAATAAGGCTTATTCAGCTCGTGTTCAGAAAAATCCGAGTTGTCCGCTTTTTCAGGACTATTTTCGGGCTGGCGATCCTTGGAGGAGTGCTGCTTAATACCTTCTACTTTACATGGGGAATCAACCACTTCAGGCCGAGACTGAATGAGCTGATGAACCTTAGTCAAGCGGACAATTCTGTTGAACAGCTCTCATTTATGTGCGAGGTGCTGTCAAATGATGCGGCTGAGATTAGAAAAAATTTATATGAAGATAGTGAAGGCGTATTCGCGCTCAAGGATGGGCCGGATACGCATTTTGATTTGCTTCCCCAAGCGTATGCCGCCCTCAGTAAGGATCATCCCATATTTGAGGGCGAGCTTACCGTGGTTAAAAGCGTGCATTTTTCAGAGGCGCTTTCAAGCGCGGGTATTGCAGGCATGTTTATGCCTTATACCTCGGAAGCCAATGTAAATGTCGACCAGCCGGCGCTGCTTTTGCTGTCAAGCGCCGCGCACGAAATGGCCCATCAGCTCGGATTCGCGCGTGAGGACGAAGCTAATTTTATCGCATATCTTGCCTGCACCTACTCTCAGGACGCCTCCACGCAATATTCAGGTATAATGCTTGCACTGATTAACTGTGCCAACAGGCTCTACCGCGAGGATCCCGACCTATATTATGAGCTATATTCTTCATTCAGTGAACAGATACAGCGCGATATTAATGCTTACAATAAATATTGGCTGTCATTTGAAGGGCCGCTAGAGGACACCATGGGTCAGGTTAATGACAGCTATCTGAAATTCAATCAGCAGGGCGATTCCAGAAGCTATAACGAAATGGTAACCCTGCTGATGGCATATTATTACGGTTAATTGCCTAATAAAATACAGCTTAGTCAACGTTATTCCATATCTGCTGATAGTATATATCCTCAGATACCTGTACTATAGCTGAAATAGGCTTATATGTGTCCTTAGAGACTAATTTTCGCTTTAACAATTTTCCATTGGAATCGTAATACTCCTTATATGTCTCCGACACGCTGCCTGCCCTCCCATCGCGCTTTTTTACCTTGGTATTGTACGGAAGGCCGCTGTCAAGCTCAAACTCCGGTTCAGGTTCGGGCAGCGTATCAATCTTATCAGAGGATAGCTTTATGCTCATGCCGTCTTTGAGGGCTGTTCCGTATATGCTTATTGTAATCGTCAGATTTTCATCATCCGTCTTCGCGGAGATTGTTATTGGGGTATCGCCATTATTTTTAAACTTTAGGTTTGGTCCGTCAGTACTTATAGTAGCGTCCCTGCCTATTGGCACGTAGCCCATGGGCCATGAATGGTGCTGCCTGTCCGTTATTTCAAGATCAGCCATCAGCACGGCATTGTACAGGGTAGACGATACCTGGCATATGCCTCCGCCAAATTCCTGTTCATATTTCCCGTTTCGTATGCCAGGCGCCTCCTTCCATCCATTTTTCTCATTTCTCGGGCCCAGGATATCGTTGGTGTCAAATTCCTCTCCTGGATTGAGTCTGACGCCGTCTATCATATCCGCTCCCTTTTTGATGTTATAAACCCTGTTTTCATTATTATGCGGGGATTTTGCATATGACGTTGAAAATTCGGATACAAGGGTATTCTCCATCTTTGCTCTTTCTAGCGTATATTCGGGAGTAACCTCAAGCATTTTTGCATTTATTTCAATTATGTTTCCCTCAATTACGGATTGAGCAATCTGCATGTTTATATCCTGTATATCCGCCTTTAGGCCAGGCTGCTCCTTAACAAATTTAAATCCCTCGGCAGCGTTGGGATCATAGACCGCCTTTGCGTCCACTGGATCTCTATATAAGGCCTTTGTCTTTGAGTCAATTATTTTAATGCCTTCTTCCTCATTATAGGCTATCTGACAGCGCAGCGTCCTAGGCTCGCCGCTTGATATTTGATACGGTTCCAACGAAAAGGCTTCCTCCAACGCCTTTTGAACATTAAATGAAAAGGGAAGCTCTGAGGCCTTTATCTCAACGGTTTCCGCTTTATCCGTCTTGATTACATACTTTGTGCCGGCTAACATCTGCTCATGCGCGTACGTCAACGACTCGTATGCGTCGCCGATGCTCATACCAGATACATCCACCCCGTCTATTGATATCATTTCTCCCAGAGTTTCATTGTCAACGCCAGGCTTTTCGTCACATCCGAACAAAAATACCATAGTTAATATAATAAAAAATAATGTGTAAGTTCCCTTTTTATTCATAAGCAACATCTCCAGCCGTTTTTTTATAGTATTCCTCTAATCACGTTTGGATTTTCTATTGATATTATGGTAAAGATTCAAACAATTTATATTTTTTATTAGCTTTTAAATTCGTAAAGAGTGCGTAAAACTATAAACAATGGCTTAAAGCTTATCAATTTTATAAAACGGCATGGCCATTAAATGCCATGCCGTAAGTCCATAAAACACCTGTTATGTTTGTCCCCTGTATCCTTAGTTACATCTTAATAGCACTTCACGCTGCGATTATTTGCCGAAATATCTCTCCAGCAGTCCTTTAAACGCCTTGCCATGGCGCGCTTCGTCGCGTGCCATCTCATGCACTGTATCGTGGATTGCGTCAAGGTTCTGTTTTTTAGCCATAGCGGCAAGGTCAACCTTGCCCTGAGTCGCGCCATGCTCGGCCGCAACCCTGAGCTCCAAATTCTTCTTTGTGCTGTCTGTAACGCACTCCCCAAGAAGTTCAGCGAACTTGGCGGCATGCTCGGCCTCTTCAAACGCTATTCGTTTGTACGCTTCCGCAACTTCCGGATATCCTTCGCGATCCGCAACCCGGCTCATGGCAAGATACATGCCTACCTCTGTGCATTCGCCTTCAAAGTTGGCGCGCAAACCCGAAATTATACTTTCATCAACGCCCTTGGCAACGCCTACCATGTGTTCGGCCGCCCACGCCATATCTGTTTCCTCTACTAATACGAACTTGCTGGCAGGCACCTTGCATACCGGACAAAATTCAGGGGGATTTTCGCCCTCATGTATGTAGCCGCACACTGTACAACGATACTTCTTCATGTTATTTCCTCCTCATACAATTTACTACATATCAATTATAGATTATAACATAAGGTTTTTCAAGCAAGATAAACGTTAATGTAAAAGTTTAGCAATAAATTCACGCAAATGTTTCAAAATATACATTTTATTGCTAAATTATTATCAATAAAGGGCCTTCCGGCAGCGGTAAAATCATACCATTGACAGTTCTCTAACAAGAATCGAGTAAAATTCAATTCTGGCATATTTCTCCTTCCATGGCGTATGTCCGCACTTTTCAAGTATGTGTTCATTAAATTCAAGTCCCGCCAACTTAAGAGGAGATGTGGTTCCTTCATATGGATGAGGATCCCAACTGCCATGAATTATGGATATTGGCATTTTAAGCCCTTTAAAACAGCTTACGAGCGCCCCGCTTTTGCGCATTTTTGAGGCTTCAGTCCACACTTGCGAATACATCATTCCATTAATTGAGACCGTTTCCTCAACTTCTGATTCAATTCTATCATAAAAATCCGATCCGTCTACAAGAACGCCCAGCCGTTCAAGCTTTTTGTCCATATCATTATCATTAGAGCCGCTTTCCATCAAGCTAACCAAGGAGACAAACTCCTTTCTTTCCGCTGGCGTCATATTTTTTATTCTTCTTTGGGCAATCTGCGATACAAAGCTTTCATCCAGGGGAGCGCACCCAATCAAAACTACTTTCCGCACCAAATCGGGATATCTACCAGCCGTCAATCCAGTCAGCCAGGCTCCCCAGGAATGACCTATCAAAAATACGGGCGGGCTGCAAAACACTTCAATTTGATCCTTTAACTCCTTGATAAGCCCATCTATTGAGAAACGGGTCTGCATTGGCTCGATAACTCCACATCCGGTCATAGACTCTATATCTCCAGCCAACCCCGCCAAGCCGCCCAAAGCGCCGGGCCCGCCATGCACCGCAACAATCCTGTATGGTTTACAGCCGTATGCACGTACGTTCATCACGAAATAATCTCCCATGCGATTATTTTTCTTAAATTTAATACCAAGTTGGCCTATATTGAGGACCGCTTTGATTCGAAGCAATCATAGTTTAGGAATAAAGACGGCGTCCCTGTCTTGAAGCTTCCACTCTCCGGAAACATCGCAATGCGAGGCTCCAAGTTCAATATGAAGCATTGCGATGCCGCAGTCAAGCATGCCGTATCCTAAATTGTTGGATATACACCTGACAATGATCCTGTCGTCTTTCACCTCAAAGCTCCATGGCTGCGCATTTACCGCAGAAGGGGCTATTCTTGCGCACTCAAGCGCACGCTGCTGCCATTCCGGAAGACCAATAAGCTCATCCTGAGTCAAGCCTGTAAGCTTGTCCAGCGATCTTCTTGGCCGCCCCGCATATTGTTCTCCTGGCAATCCTATTGGCGTTATGCATGAAATCCGCTCATGCCGTGAAAGCATGGTTCGGTCTCGCGCAAGCTTCTTTTTGTACGAAGCCCCAAGCCAGCATGTGCCCAAACCCATGGCGCAGCATTCTAGTATAAACGCTTCCCCGAGGTAGCCTACCATTCTTGGATCCGTATCATTTCGGGCGATAAACGCGGCATAGTGCGACGCTCCCTTAACCTTGCCATACCATAGAAAAATTGGCGTAAATATTTTCTCATCCACGCCCAGCTCTATTCTTACTCCGTTTCTTGAAAAACTTTTTGCAATTTCTTTAAGAGCATCCAGATCCTCTTCAGATGGCTCTCCATCATATTTTCTTACCGAGAACCGCTGTGGAGCAACCATGTACCAGCGTTCCATACCATATTCCATATATACATCCTCTTTTCATTCCGGGTAGTACGGCAAGCCGTATCAACACTCCAGCATAGGCTTGAGATACTGGCCTGTATAGCTTTGAGAGCAGTTTATTACCTCCTCCGGCCTTCCGCATACGACAATCTCTCCTCCCCTGTCGCCGCCTTCGGGACCCAGGTCTATTATGTAGTCCGCTCTTTTTATCACTTCAAGGTTATGTTCTATAACCAGCACCGAGCTTCCGCCCTCACACAACCGATCCAGTATATACAGCAATTTCTGCACATCGGCTACGTGCAGTCCTGTTGTGGGCTCGTCCAAGATATAGAATGTCTTTCCCGTATTTCGTCTTGACAGCTCGGTCGCAAGCTTAATGCGCTGCGCTTCTCCTCCGGATAGAGTAGTTGAGGGCTGCCCAAGCTTAATATAGCCAAGGCCAACGTCGAAAAGGGTTTGAAGCTTGCGCGAAATTTTGGGCAGGCTCGAGAAAAACCCAAGCGCCTCCTCAACGGTCATGTCCAACACATCATAGATGGATTTCCCCTTGTACTTGACCTCCAGCGTTTCCCGGTTATACCGCTTGCCTTTGCATACCTCGCACGGAACGTATACATCCGGCAAGAAGTGCATTTCTATCTTTATTATGCCGTCCCCTTTACAGGCCTCGCACCTGCCTCCCTTAACGTTAAAGCTGAAGCGGCTCGTTGTATATCCACGCATCCTTGCGTCCTGTGTCATCGAAAACAGGTCGCGGATAAGATCAAAAAGGCCGGTATAGGTCGCGGGATTGCTTCGGGGCGTCCGTCCGATTGGGGACTGGTCTATATCAATTACCTTATCAAGATGCTCAAGCCCGCTGATAGATTCGTATCCGGCCGGCCTTGTCTTGGCGCGGTTAAGCTCCCTTAAAAGCGTCTTTTTTATAATTTCATTTACAAGGCTTGATTTGCCCGAACCGGAAACTCCCGTAACGCAGGTAAACACTCCCAGCGGAATATCCACATCTATGCCTTTAAGGTTATTTGCCTTAGCGCCGCGTATTGACAGCCATTTTCCATTCAACCCGCGCCGCTTTTCAGGAACGTCTATTTGCTTTTCGCCGCACAGGTATTGTCCGGTTATCGATTCGCTGCATTCCATTATATCCGACAGCGTGCCCTTTGCCACTATCTTTCCCCCATGAGCTCCCGCGCCAGGACCAATATCCACAAGATAGTCCGCTTCACGGATCGTCTCCTCGTCGTGTTCAACAACGATAAGAGTGTTTCCGAGATCGCGCATACCCTTTAATGTGCGCAAAAGCCTTGCGTTATCCCTCTGATGCAGTCCGATACTGGGTTCGTCAAGTATATAAAGCACCCCAACCAGCCCCGAGCCTATCTGTGTGGCAAGCCTTATCCTCTGTGCCTCCCCGCCGGAAAGCGACGCAGCCGATCTCGAAAGCGTAAGGTAATCAAGTCCCACATCGATAAGAAATCCAATTCTAGCGTCTATTTCCTTAATTATCTGTTCCGCTATTATTTTTTGGCTGTCCGTAAGGCGCAACGAGCCTATAAATGCCCGCGCTTCTAAAACCGTTAGGTCGCTCACCTGTGCAATCGAGCTTCCTTCCACGGTTACGGCCAGGCTTTCGGGCTTAAGGCGCTTTCCATGGCACTCCGGGCATGGTATCTGGGACATGTAGGATTCGATCTCCCTCTTCATGTAATCCGATTGGGTTTCACGGTACCTTCGCTCAAGATTGCTGATTACGCCCTCAAACGCGGCGTCAAATTCACCGCTCCCATAGTCGCGCTTATACTGTATGTGCAGCTTGCGTTCCCCCGTTCCATATAGCAAGACGCGCTTAACCTCATCCGAAAGCTCCAACCACGGCGTATCAAGCGAAAAATCATATTCCTTAGACAACGCCGTGAAATACATCCGGGCCATAGTGTTGTTACTGTCGCTCTGCCAGCCGCTTACGCTTATCGCGCCGTCAAGAAGGCTCCTCCTTTCATCCGGAACCACAAGCGAGGGATCAACTCTCATAAGCATTCCTAAACCCGTACAGTGGGGACACGCCCCAAAAGGATTATTGAATGAAAACATTCGCGGCGTAAGTTCCTCTATGCTTATACCGCAGTCCGGGCATGCATAATTTTGGGAAAAAAGCATCTCCTCACCGCCTATTACATCGAGCTTGGCCAGCCCTCCGCCAAAGGCAAACGCGGTCTCGAGCGAGTCTGACAGTCTGGTGTCAATGCCTTCCTTTATAATAAGCCTGTCCACCACCACTTCAATCGTGTGCTTTATATTCTTATTAAGTTGAGGGGTTTCGTTTATGTCATAAACCTCGCCGTCAATTTTCACCCTGACATATCCGTCCTTGCGTATCCGGTCAATCAGCTTCTGGTGTTCTCCCTTTCTGGCCCTTACGGCTGGAGCGATAATCTGAATGCGGGTACCCTGGGGAAACTGGTTGATCTGGTCGATAACCTGGTCGACGGTTTGGCGCTCAATGGGTTGTCCGCACTTTGGACAGTGCGGTTTGCCTATTCTTGCGAACAGAAGCCTTAAATAATCATTGATTTCAGTAACCGTGCCTACGGTTGAGCGCGGGTTATTCGACGTGCTCTTCTGGTCTATTGATATCGCCGGCGACAGTCCTTCAATATAATCTATATCAGGCTTTTCCATCTGACCCAGGAATTGGCGCGCGTAAGATGAAAGCGACTCAACGTAGCGCCGCTGTCCTTCCGCATATATTGTATCAAAGGCAAGCGAAGACTTGCCCGACCCCGACAGGCCTGTAAAAACTATCAGCTTATTTCGCGGCAGTACCAGATCGACATTTTTCAGGTTATGTTCCCTGGCTCCTTTTATTACAATATCGTCTAACACGTTTTAACCTCTTTACTTTCTGGTGCGCTGGCGGGCCGCACGCTTGCTCCCCGGCGTACCGGGGGCGGTTTTCTTAACGCCCTGCTTGTCTTTGCCTTGAAGCTCATAGATGTTGTCGCGAAGCTTTGCCGCCTGCTCAAACTCAAGCTCCTGCACAGCCTTCTTCATCTCTTCTTCCAGTATTCTTATACGTGCTTCTTTCTCCTCATCGGACAGCTTCTCCGCCCTGGAGCGGGCCGAAGCGGAGATCTCGAGAACTTCATGAACCCTCTTTACAATGCTCCTTGGAGTTATTCCATGCTCTTCGTTATACTGCTTTTGCTTCTTTCGCCTTCGCTCCGTTTCGTCTATGGCCCTTTTCATTGAATCGGTTATCCCGTCGGCATACATAATTACCCTGCCCTCGGAATTCCTGGCGGCACGTCCGACGGTTTGAATCAGCGACGTATCCGACCTCAAAAAGCCTTCCTTGTCCGCGTCGAGTATGGCGACAAGCCCTACCTCGGGCAGATCCAGACCCTCCCTCAGCAAATTTATTCCCACAAGAACGTCGAACTCGCCTAGACGAAGATCCCTTATTATCTCCATTCGCTCCATTGTAGCTATCTCGGAATGCATATAGCGCACGCGCACCCCCATTCCATCAAGATATTCCGTAAGCATTTCGGCCATCCTCTTTGTCAGCGTCGTAACCAATACACGCATGCCTCCGCCGGCTGTAGCCCTTATCTCTCCAAGCAGGTCGTCCACCTGGCCCGTAACCGGCCTTACGCTTATCTCGGGATCGACAAGGCCCGTAGGCCTAATTATCTGCTCAGCCATCGATGAGGAGTGCCCAAGCTCATACGATCCCGGCGTGGCGGAGACGAAAACCACCTGGTTGATTCTATCCTCAAATTCGTCAAACTTCAAGGGCCTGTTGTCGTACGCCGACGGAAGCCTGAACCCATATTGAACCAGCGTTTCCTTTCGGGCCCTGTCTCCGCGGTACATCCCCCTGATCTGCGGCAGCGTAACATGCGACTCGTCGATTATCATCAGGAAATCGTCTGGAAAATAATCCAGAAGGGTAAAGGGAGGATCACCCGGACGCCTGCCGTCGAAATATCTGGAATAGTTTTCAATGCCCTGACAATACCCGATTTCCTGCATCATCTCAATATCATATAAGGTGCGCTGTTCCAGCCTCTGTGCTTCCACAAGATCCCCATTGTCCTTTAGACGCCCTATCTGATTCCACAAATCCCCTTCAATGTCCGAAATAGCCGTTTTCAGTTTTTCGTGACCAGTCGCATAGTGCGACGCCGGAAAGATTACTGTATGAACCATATCCAGCAGCATTTCCCCGGTAAGCGGGTTTACCTCGCTTATCCTCTCTATCTCATCGCCGAAAAACTCTATGCGTATGGCTTTATCCACCAGATTCATCGGAAATATCTCTAAGACGTCGCCCTTTGCGCGAAACGTTCCTCTTGCAAAGTCGAATTCATTGCGCTGATATTGAATATCCACCAGCCGCCTCATAACGGTGTCGCGGTCAACGGCCATGCCTTTCCTTAAAGACACGCTTAGATTAAGGTACTCCTCAGGATCGCCAAGCGCATAAATGCATGAAACCGATGCGACTATTATCACATCCCTGCGTTCGTTAAGGGCGCATGTGGCGCTGTGCCTCAGCCTGTCGATCTCCTCATTGATCGTTGCCACCTTTTCAATATAGGTATCCGAAGCCGGTATGTAAGCCTCGGGCTGGTAATAATCATAATAGCTGACGAAATACTCAACCGCGGAATCGGGGAAAAATTCCCGCAGCTCGGAGCAAAGCTGCGCCGCCAACGTCTTATTATGAGCTATAACCAAGGTGGGCCTTTGAACCCGCTCGATGATATTGGCCATTGTAAACGTTTTACCCGATCCTGTAACTCCCAACAGGGTCTGGGCTTTATTGCCGTCTTCAATTCCCTTTACGAGCTTTTCTATGGCCTGGGGCTGATCCCCCGTAGGCTTAAATGGCGATACCAGCCTGAAAGCGCCGTTTGTCTCCATATTTTTAACACTCCATCTTTCCAATATCGGCAGTAATTATTAAGTACTAAGTTTCACCTGCGGGATAAATCAGGCGGGCAGGTTTAGAACGAACGTTCCAACATCTATTCTAACCCCAATCGTTTTGCGTGTCAACAGGATAATGTAATACATATTTCTCTTGAATGGAACCAGTTAATGGCGCTTATCTCTGTGAACAACAGCCGATGGGCTGCTAATATTATGTATCCGTTCCATCTATCTACGATTGAAGCATACATATTTTTAATGATAATATACACGTGTCATCGGAGGTGATTTTATTGACGGCAGCTTTTCTAATATATATAGGCGCGATACCTTTTGTTCCGTTAATTGGAGCAAGAATATATAAGCGCCGCAACGATACTGTGCGGCGCAACGTATGCTATGGGCTCACTGCGTTACAGGTGCTAATTTCTATCGCCTATGCCATATATTGGTTTAAACACTATGTTTAAGCGTTCATTTCATAGATTATGGCAAGGCCTTCGAGCGTCAATGTGGGGTTCAGGTGGTTGATACGGCTGGTTTCGGATGCTATCATAGCGGACATGCCTCCGGTGGCAACAACTATTGGACTACAATGCAGCTCATCGCCGATGAGGTCAACAATATGATCCACCTGCCCCACATATCCGTTAATTATTCCTGACCTGATAGCGTCTTCCGTATTTGTGCTAATTACCTTGGCCGGCTTATTATACTCTACCTTAGGGAGCATTGCGGCATGCTCAATCAACGCGTCGGTTGAAATTTTAATTCCAGGGCATATTAGTCCCCCTAGAAACTCTCCGCTTTGAGATATTACGCTGAAGTTGGTTGCAGTACCAAAATCAATCGCTATGCATGGACCGCCATAATTGTAAAACGCGGCCGCAGCATTGCATATTCTGTCCGACCCCAGCGTCTCTGGGTGCTCATATCTGTTTATCAGCCCTGTTTCAAGCTTATGGTCAACCTGCAGCAGCCTCTTGCCCCTAAAAAAAACCCTGCACATATGCTCTATCGTGTAATTTATCGAGGGTATGACGGTAGACATTATTATTCCCTCTACACAATCCGTGCCAAGACCCAGGTGATTAAAAAACGACTCGATATGAACGCCGTATTCGTCCGATGTTCTCCTTAAATCCGTGGTTAGTCTCCAAGAATACCTGAGCTGCCCGTTCTCAAAAAGGCCAGTTTTTATGTTTGTGTTTCCGATATCAAAGGCAAGAAGCATAACACAATCACCTTAATCCAATCCGATCAACGGTCATGTATTTTTTAAGAACGCGCATAACAGCCGTGCATATTATAATTGAAAGCGCTGCCTCTATGCTTCCGTTAAGCAGCCCTGTGGCTGTAAACAGCATGGTCGCTATGCCCGCAATATCCGTTCCGAAGCTCTGAGCCAGCAATGAAGCCGCGCAGAAAAAAGTAAATCCCAGGAAAAAAACCGTGTTGGTAACAGAGCCTGCAAGCGACGCGACGCCTGTGCCAAGGATCATTCTTCTGTCGATCCGCTTTTTTGCCTCCATGAGCGCGCCTCCTTCAAGACCTTCAAGGGATTGCGTTTCACGTTCCCCCCTCTTTTCAAAGGCTCCGTATATAAGGGCTGAAAAGACGCCAACGAGTATTCTCGGGACAAATACTATTATAACGATAAGGAACAGGTTATACCACCCAAAACCCGTATCGGTTCCAAGCAATACCATGGATAAAGGGGTTGGAAGCATCAGCGCCCTTCCAAGGCTGGTTACTCCAAATACAAAACCTAAAAGCGCCCCGCCCTTTATGCCAAGGACAAAAGCTCCTATTATAACAGGTATATGCACGATGGTAATCTCCAGCACTCCAATGGGTATATACCCAATAGGAGAAAGCCCAAGCACTAGCGTTATCGCCACAAACAAAGCGTATAGCACGATCTTACGCGTATTCATACTCAAAGTTTACCCCCGTTTAACTATAATCTAACATATTATAAATGCATTCTTTTAATATAACAACAGGAGCCGAAAATATATAGCGTGGGCAATTTATCCTGCTCCAAAGACCTCATTACATGCTGACGGCGTCCAGCACAGCCAGTGAGACGGCTTTTACCGCCCCAATCATAATGGAAAGCATTGATACGTTTTGTACCTCCCCCGTGCTCAGGGCAAACAGCGTATCCCCGTCAAGATGAGTATGGACCGGCTTGATAGTCATGGCCAGCCCATCATGGCCCATAGAGGCTATCTTATTAGCCTCCTCGCGTGTTAAGGAAGCGTTAGTCGCGATTACACCTATTGTAGTATTAGTAAAACCGGCTGGGGCCGCGCTTTTAGACGTCATAGACATACAGTTTAGAAACCCATCGCCGTCTCTGGCGCCCGCGACAATGCATCCCGTTTCTGGATTATATACGTCCCCAAGAGCGTTTACAGCAACAAGCGCCCCTATCTTCACTCCGCCGCCTATATCGATGCAGCTGCTGCCTATTCCCGAGCTCATTGCGAATTTTGGGCCAAACGCTTTGCCTACCGTAGCCCCTGTGCCAACCCCTACCCTGCCCGTTGAGTACACGCCTGCCTTGGCGTCCAGACAGGCGGCATACCCATCGTCTTTAGTCGGTCTTATGCTGGAGTCTCCTACCCCCAAGTCAAATATTACGGCCGCAGGCACTATGGGTACAACGCCCGTGCCCACGTCTACGCCGAGGCCCCTTTCTTCAAGATACCGCATTGCACCCGATGCCGCGTCCAACCCAAACGCACTGCCGCCGCACAGCATAACGGCGTTTATCCCAGTTACTGAATTATACCCGCGTAAAAGATCGGTTTCACGCGTTCCGGGCGCCGAGCCGCGGACATCAACACCGCATACAGCCCCATTCTCACATATTATCGCTGTACAGCCGGTTAATGCGGCCGGTTCCGTCCAGTGTCCGACCGATAAGCCGCCTATAGCCGTAATATACTTCATCTATTATTACTTCCCTTCTTCTAACGGTTAACGGTGGTTTAAGCCACGCCTTATCCTTATTGCGATTAACAATCAAGTAGTATTTTTTGAATGTATCACATATATTTGTATTTGTCAATTTTTAACTCGGCTTAACAAAAAAATCATATGTTTCATATTGTAGTGCTTTACATAAACTCCAATAAAAGGTATAATTAAATTGAAGTTCGCACTTTAAAAATCGATTCCGAATGGAGAGTAGTATGGATAAAACGCCCATGAAAAAAGGTAAAAAGCTATTAATTTTACTTTCATCTCTTTTTTTAGCTATAGCGGCTATTACGGCAACTACAATAATACTTGTTGCCAAGAATCAGGAAGCTATAGCCCGCAAGGCGGCAGAGGAAGCCGAACGCCAGCAGATCATCAATTCCAGCACATATCATGAAGGCGTTACTGTAAACGGGGTATCAATAAGCGGTATGACGCCGCAGGAAGCAAAAGAAGCCTTAAAGCCTATTGAAGAGGATTTAATACCTGACACCGTGGTTACATTCTCATACGATAACAGGCGTTTTAAGGTTACGGCGGATGACGTCAATTTGGTTTACAATACCGACGATGTGCTTGACGAGGCGTTTTCCCTTGCCAGGGACGGAGATTATGAATCGCTCAAGACGGAACTCGAGGATATAGCCCTCAACGGAAAAGAATATACTATAACGTGCACCATAGACTGCTCTCCATTAAAAGACTTCATTGCTGAGGCTGCAGAAAAGATTAATACGCCTCCGGCCGACGCAACAGTGGAGCTAAATCCAAATCTCACAGGAAGCGCAAGATTCATATTTAAAGAAAGCGTCGATGGAGTTGAAGTAGATCAGAAGGCGCTTTATGAATTGATATCCTCAAATATGGAGCAAGGCGTATCGGGCAAAATTGAGCTTCCTGCCACTATAACAAAGGCTGAAATTACTGCGCAACAGCTGCGCGAGAATTTAACTTTAAGGGCTAGTTTTCATACCTCCTATGCAATGAGCAACGGTTCGGGTAGGGTTCATAACATTAAAAAGGCCGCTGGAATGATCAATGGGACTATAGTAAACCCTGGCGAGGTTTTTTCCACCAATGATATACTCGGTTATCGAACCCACGCGAACGGGTGGAAAGACGGCCCCGCGATCATACAGGGCGGCGCCGCAACGGAAAATCAGCCTGGCGGAGGGGTGTGCCAGGTTTCAACTACAGTTTATAATGCAGTTGTAATGGCAGATCTGGATATAGTCTACAGGCAGGGACACTCAAGGGTAAGCGATTATGTTGATGGCGGCCGCGACGCGACGATTGACAGCGGACGCATTGACTTTCAGTGGAAGAACAATACCGGCAGTCCCATATATGTTTTTACATGGGTTGAGTCATCTAAGCAGCAAATGCACTGTGAAATTTATGGTGAACCAATCAGCGGCAAAAACTATGACAGGGTTGATTTTGTCTCAAAACTTATAGAGGTTATTGAGCCTTCTGCTACTGTATATATTGAAAAGGACTATCTTTATGAACCGTACTGGAAGGTGCAAAATAAAGCCCGTAAGGGATATATCTATGAGGCATATAGGGTTTATTATAAAAACGGGGTTGAAGTCGACCGCAAGCGCGAATCAAGAACTACATATAAGATGCATCCCGAAAGGGTTCATGTCTGGCCTGGATTTATAGAAGGAACAGTACTTCTTCCAGATTATAAGCTGAAATAATATTGATGATTAACGACGGATAGCGTTAGCTATCCGTCGTTAAATTATTTTTTTGTTTTCGGTTTAAATATTACGGCATTAAGGTAGCCAAATACAATAGCTGCGGCTATCCCTGCGGCGGTGGCGATGACACCCCCTGTAACAGCCCCTAAAACGCCCTTTTCCATCGCGCCTTCAATGGCGCCCTTCCCGAGTGAATATCCAAATCCCGTTAAGGGTATTGTAGCGCCCGCTCCAGCAAACTCAACCAGCGGTTCGTATATGCCTAAAGCCGTCAGCACCACACCCAATGTTACGAATAAAACCAGTATTCTTGCCGCCGTCATTCTAGTGAAGCTAAGCAGCAGCTGACCGACGACGCAAATTGCTCCGCCGACTACGAATGCCCATACGTAATCCATCAGTCCTCCCATTATACGGTCCTCCTTTCAAGCACTATGCCATGCGCTATGCATGGTATGGATTCTCCTTGTAATCCAGACATTGGACTCATAAGCGCTCCGGTAGCCATAAAAAATGCCCTGTTGAAATCGCCGGCGTCCATGCGCTTTAACAGATAGGCGCTTAAAACGGTTGCCGCGCATCCGCATCCGCTAGCCCCGCAGTCAACATCCTGGGAAGGCTCAAATATGGTTGTTCCGCAGTCGATGTGCTTGTCTCCAAGGTCTATGCCGCTGTCCCTGCACAGATCATAGAGCATTTCGGTGCCAAACAAACCCAAGTCACCTGTTATTATAAGGTCGTAATCCGCAAGCGTACGATTGGTATCATTGAAGTGGGCTATCATCGTATCCAAGGCTGCCGGAGCCATTGCCGCGCCCATATTGTTCGCGTCTGTTATGCCCATATCTATGACCTTGCCTATGGTTCCTCCGGCAATAAAAAGATCATTGTACATTTCATTGTCCTCACCCCTGCCTATCTGGTTGCCGCCGTCCGTAAGCACCAGGCACCCCGAACCGGTTACGGTCCTCTGGGAGGTGGGGGTGGGCTGGCTGCCAAGCTCCAACGGCATCCGATACTGCCTTTCGGCCGTAGAGAAATGGCTGCTCGCGGCGCACGCGACATATTGGGCAAACCCTCCGTTTATGAGCATAGCGCCTATAAGCATGGATTCAGCCATCGTAGAACAGGCGCCATATAAGCCTAAAAACGGCGAGCCTAGCTGACGCGCAGCATAGTTTGCGGTAATAATCTGGTTTAGCAAATCGCCCCCTAATAAACAATCCAAATCGGCAGGGTCAATGTTTGCCTTTTGAGAGGCTATGCGTACCGCCCGTTCATACATCTTGCACTCGGACTTTTCAAAGCTTTTCTCGCCCCACATGTCGTCTTCCAGTATAAGGTCGAAATGCTTTCCTATGGGTCCCTGACCCTCTACATCTCCGACAACCGTGCCTGAGGAGAGTATCCTGGGAGCAATATCAAATGTAACGCTCTGTTTTCCTAATCGTTTATTGTTCATTTAAAACGCCCCCCTATATGATACAGGCAATAAGGCCCACAATTACGGACGCCGTTATTCCAAATACCAGAACCGGCCCCGCAAGACTGAATAGCTGAGCGCCTACTCCCATTACATAGCCCTCAAATTTATGCTCCATTGCAGGAGCCACGATTGAATTGGCAAATCCCGTGATCGGAACCACCGAACCGGCTCCCGCAAACTTACCTATTTTATCGTATATGCCAAGACCGGTAAGGGTGGCTCCAAGGAATATCATTACTATTGAAGTAAACGCTGAAGTCTGCGTTTCATCCAGCTTCAGATACGTCATTCCCAGGTTTCTTATAAACTCGCCTATGCAGCATATCAATCCCCCCACAAGAAACGCGCATACACATTGCGTAAACGCATGACTCTTTGGCATGCGCTTTTCAACCTTTTGCTGATATTGTTTTTTTTCTTCATTTGAAACCGTCATCTGCTCTTTGCCTCCCTGAGTTTTTCCTTATAACCCGTATACCGTTCCTCCCTGTCCCCTGGCGTCTTACTGCCTGGTCCTCCATGAAGCGGGTTGCCAACGGGTTTTGCCCTTTGTTCTTCATTCAATGCAATTACCTCCAGTTCTTTGATAATATACCAACTTTATATCTTCTCCTTCCGGACTTCTATTGCCATTTATAAGGAAAAGGTATATCGCCGCCCCGGCAATGACCAACAGAACTGTCGCAGCAAACAGTATCCATATCATTCTTCGTTTTTTTGCCATGCGAACCAACTCCATATCTAATATTCTCATGAAATAATGGTTGTATACCCAAATTAAATGTATTCGAGGGCCGCCGGGATTACCCGACGGCCCCCGTAGGTTTAGCCTGAAACGTAATTGTCCTATATGCCTGTCTGGGATCTAAGCTGCTGCATATCCTGCTTGGCGGTATTTACATCCTGATCCTGCGCGCCCTTGATTTTGTACCAGCTGCGCTGGAGCATCTGATCAAAAACGCAGTGCTGATCCGTTGCGCATTCGGTCAGATTGGTTGTAATAATCCTGCGCAGCGACGGACAAGCCGTCTCAACCACGTCGGAAGCGTACTGCTTTACAAGATGTTTCTCCTCATAAAGCAGGTCGGTAATGAGTTCCTTCTCGCTCATATTGGGCTGGTTATTCATTTACTTCCCCTCCTTCACTGACGGCTGTTAAGATAGTTCTGCAGCGCGTCGAAGTGCTGCTTATGATGCTGGGCCCCCCTGTTTGCCATATCCTTAAGCTGGGGATCCGTGAAGTACTGTGAATACACGGAGAACTTCTTGTATGCAAGGGCCTCATGATACATCTCATCCTGAATCGTGCCAAGGTCCTTTGATGTTATATCCTGTGAGCCTGCTTCCATATTCCAGTTCTGGGTATTCTGCCAAACCTGGTCAAAAGGCTGATTGCCCGTGTTTACGGGCTGTGTAGGGTTGGTTTGCTTTGCCATTATTAGACCTCCTTTGCGGTTTATCATCGTTAGTATCGCTTTATTGGATCTCAATTATGAAAGTTTTAAAGACAATTCTAAGCGGTAATGTTCGACTTTATTTCAAAAAATTACTAATTAAAAGCTTCCATAAATGAATCATAATTTAATTGTAAGTTTTTGTAAGCGTTGCTTAAAACCAGCTTAAACCAATGATTTTCTCATGTCTTTTTATTTTTATCGAATCTCCTTACAGCATGTTCTTTGAGAGCCAAGCAATAGCAAAAATCGGTTGCAAGCAACTGTCAGGTCGGCTCTATGGGGCTCCGCCCCAACCCCCGCCAAAGGGGACTTTTTGTAAAAAGTCCCCTTTGGAATCCCGAAAAACAACGTTTAGATTTTTATATTGGTGAGATTGCGTAATTGAAGCCGCAAGACATTAATTACAATCAGGTCAGCGCCGACTCGGATCGTCGGACCTGCCGACAAGGTAGTCGAGAGATACGTCGAAAAAATCAGCCAGCGCCGCAGCAATATCTAATGAAGGAACTGAGACACACCTTTCCCAATTATTAACGGTTTGCTTAATGGCGCCCAGTTTCTCTCCAAGTTGTTTCTGCGTAAGGCCCGATTTATTACGCAGGCTATAGAGCCTTGAGGCAAAAACTTTTCGGTCAATCATCAAAAACCCCTTGACGGTCCATTTAAATTGGACTATAATTTAAATAAATTATGGATCCGAATGGACCTACGGATGAAGCAATACCTGTGCAGCTTATTCCGGCTTTGTTTAAAGTCGGCCATTGTATCATCTAAGGTCATAGCAGTCACCCCATTGATTATCTCTAAAATGTCACTGACATGACCATAAGGTCTTAAGTATGATACTCTTGACAACTATATGGCCGTATGAGCTATGGCGCTACAAAGACCATATTTCAACAGCGAGGTTTATTGCGCATAGTCTGTTTTGCCATACACTATAGATTAACACAATCCGCCAAACCAGGTCAAGCGCGGACAGAGGAGGAACACGGATGAAAAGGTATGAAAAACTCAGGGAATTGCGGGAGGACGCGGGAATAAGCCAGCAAAGGCTTTCTTCATACCTCTGTGTACACCAGACTACGTATTCTGAGTATGAGTTGGGTAAGATCAACGTGCCTGTCGACGTGTTTATAAAGCTGTCCAGGCTTTACGGGGTAAGCATAGAATACATACTTGGGCTTACCCGGGAAAGGATAATCCCCCGCTCGGATATTAAGGCTAAGCTGCAGGGGCCGCAGGCATGCTACAAAATGCGGCAATGAGGCCTTTCGCTGATGCGCTGATCAAGCGCACCGCTAACCGCCCGCACGTAAATAAAACGTCCGGTCCCCCTGGAGGCGGGAACCGGACGCTCTATGCACGCTCCGCTGTAAAGCGGCCGCCTTGCGGCTGCGCGCCGTCTATAATGCCGCCCCGTCATAAGCCGGATATGGTATTACGCCGCGGTCCTTCTCTTTTTCAAAAGATAGGTTGCCGCGAATATACATATCGCCGCAACGGCCGTCAATGCCAGCCCCTGAATAAGCTTACTGGCGTCTCCGGTCGTGGGAGCCGGCGGCGTTGTAGGCGTGGGCGTCGGAGGCGGAGCTGGGGGCGTATATACGTTGGTAAAGACCGCTTCTGTTTTATAGTCGTTTTCATCAGCGCAGACCACAACGGTATCCAGCTTTCCGTTCTCCTCATCCCAGAGCACATAGACCGATACGGCGTAGACGGTGTCGTCATATGTACAGTATTCGCCGCTTCCCGCGATTTCACGCACGGTATAGGTATATATGCCTACCTCGCCATAGCGAATATCGAATGAAGCCTTACCCGTTCCCTTAATGGTAAGTTCCGCGTTATCCGGCATTGGGAAAGCTTCGTCGTCGGCGCTTATTTGAAACGTGAAAACCTCATCCGTTTCCTCTATGCCCGAAATGTGCTTGGTTATCGTTATCTTGGCTTCGGCGGCCCGCACCGACGCGAAGGTCTCAAAGGGCGTTATGCTGAGGAAAAAAGCAAACGCCGCCGCTATGATCGCTGTGCCTTTAATAAGCTTCTTTAACATAAATATTAATCCTAACTTCCTTCCTCCGTTTTGCTTTCCCCGGTTACGCGGCAAATCAGCAGGAGTCTTGCGTTTGTATAATCCGAGGAACAGGTGGACAGGGCAATTATCTGATCCCCCATGCCCAGGGGATCGCCGCGCGTATAGAGCGCAAGCTCATATATCCTTGAGATCAGCGCGGCTTTCCCGTTCTCAGTAGTTATGGGCACGCCGTATATCGCCCTGTCGTATGCGTCCGCTTGTATTATGCTCACGATTTCCAGCCGCATCGACCTGTCGGGCGCATGCAGGGAGCCTGTGTAGTTGGCGCGGAAAAACTGTTCATCCCTGAACAGGTCCACGTCTCCAAACATTGCCCCTCCCTGCATGTGATGTCCCATCAGGATGGAGTAATCGTCTCTCAGGCCGCGGCTGTTTCCGCAGTCCAGAAAAATACTCCCTCCGGATGAATGGTCTCCGTAAACGTCCACGGACAGGTAGTCAAAGTTGGTTTCGCCCTGCACAACCGGATAGTCTATACCCGTGTTGTCAATGGTAATCCAGGCGCACACGTCCGGATTTATCTTTAAAAGCTGGTCAAAGCTTGCTACAAGATCTTTCGTTTCCGTCGGCTTGTACGGCAAAAGCTTTCTCTGAACCGCCTTGGCGCTGTCAAGCACGCTCCACGTGTCCCACAGGGCGTACCCCGCGTAGCACGCGGCGCCAATGAGCAGAATGGAAATAACGAAGTTTATCATCCTGTCCGCGATTCGCGCCATGCCGCTTTAAGCCTTCCTTTCCTCACATCAGCCTTTCCCATATCCCGCGGAGAAAGGCGCCGCCTGCCGCTTAATCCTTAATACGCCGATACGCGGCGGCGGCGGACTATAAACGCTACGGCTCCGATTGCCGCCGCGCCGAAGATCAGTGCGTATGGCATTATGTCCATAAACAGTCCGGTAGGCGGCGTGAGCGTCTTGTTGTTTACATAGGCTTCGGTTGCGCCGCCCTGTGCAATGGTTCCGGTTATTGAGCGGTCTTCATTTGCGGCTGTGCCGTTTATGGCCGTCGTGTATCCAAGGGCGTTGGTTTCAGCTACGCTGTAGGTCGCGCCCACGGGCAGATTAAGAATTGTGAAGGATTCGCCGTGCTTGAGGTAAATCACGGCCGCGGTTCCCGCTGTGATAACCGTTGGGTTTGCGGGGGTTCCAGCGTAGGTGTTGCCCACATAGCTTATGGCGTACGTTCCGGAAGCGCCGCCGGTGATATTTACGGTAAACTCAAAGTAGTCGTTTACATTGGCCGCGTTGCCCGTTACATTCTTCGATACTGTCAGGTTGGCCGCGTCTGCCGCCGTATTGGTGAAGGTGGGGCCGCATGCCTGCTTTTCGCCGACTGAACTGTTGGTTACAATGCCGGTGATAGCCAGCTCATTTGTCGGATGGCCGTTGCTGTCCAGCGCCCAGGCTACATACACCGTTATGTTGAATACGGCGTTGCTGTATACGATGTTGGGGTTAGTTCCCGCAACCTCTTCCAGCGTAAAGTTATAAGCGCCCGGTGCTGAGAAAGTTATCCCACTAAAGAGCGATACAAAGCCCCGCAAATTTGAGGCGGACGCGCTTCCGTTCGGGTTGACCGTCGCGCTGGTTTGCCATGTATGCGTTATTTCTACTGTTTTTGATACAAAATCAGCGCTATTGTACTGCGGTACGGCAGTGGGGTTTGTGCCAACCTGATCAGCGTTGACATACTCAAGTTCAAACTCGAATACTTCGGTGTCATTCAGCTGGTTTACCGACGCGGCGGTCCAGATCTTTGTCACGTTCTGGGCAGCGCCTGGGGTATCCGTGCCGATCCCAATGGGGGTTGGTGCGACCGGTTCGGTTGCCAGCGCGGTTGCCGTCATGCACAGCACCATGAGTGCCGCCATCACGATTGAGAAAAATCTCTTCGTCTTCGTCCTTTTCATCTTTTTTTCCTCCAAAATAGTTTTTTATCCATAAGAATTGCTTAAGCAACCCTATAGACCGGTTCATATGCTTCGGCGCCGAAGTACGGTAATGACCTTTCCCGCAAGCTCGTCCGCGGGTATCGCGCCGAAGGTGCGGCTGTCAACGCCGCCGTCCCTGCTGTCGGCAAGGATGAAGTATTCGTTGGGGCCAAGGGTCAGCGGGAAGGCGCAGCCCCCGTGCACGGGATAGGTATAGGCGGCGTTCATATCCGCCTGTATATATCCGTTTATTACAAGCTGGCCGTCCTCGGTAATCAGTACAACCTCCCCAGGCAGCGCCGCTATCCGCCCGATATGCGTATGCCCCCGCGCCGTATACGCCACTACGTCGCCCGAGGCGTAAGCGCCCTGAAGCCTGTAGTATAAAAGCAGGTCGCCCTCGTGCAGGGCAGGGGACATCATATCGCTTTGATATATCATCAGTCCCAGCACATGGCTGAACGCAAGCGCCAGTATCAGCGCCGTTACGGTAAGCTTGCCGAGCGCGCATAGCCATACATGGCGTTGGGTCAACCGTTTGAGCCTTGTCTCCATTGCCCGCCTTGTCGGAGAATCCGGCCGTATAAGCTCATCCATGGCCTTCATCCCCATTGCCGCCAAAATTAAGGCCGTCGCTGTACCGTTTAATAATTTCTTCGCGCTCTTCCAGCAGCGCTCGGTATTTAAGCTCCTGTGCCTGGTACAATGCGGCGTACATTTCGTCAAGCCTGCGCAGCTTCGCCCACACGTCCCTTTCGTCGGCTCCAATCAGCGCTTTTTTAAACCTGAGCAGTTTCAGCGCCTGAGCTATGTCCTCAAGGCACGTTATCCCGAGGGTTCGGGGCGCGTCAGCCTCTTTTGCCCTCTTTTTTCCAGAGGCCCGTTTATGCTTATCCCCAGAATTCGTCATTGCCGCTTCCACGCCTCCTTCGCCTTGCGCGCAGGATAAAGAATGCCGCGGCGCCGATAACAGCCACGGCGGCAAGTATTACATAGGGAACGATATCCATGTTTATCCCCATCGGCGGAGGGTTTTGCAGCTCGTTGACGAAATGCGCGGACAGCGCCGTTCCATCCGCCGGAGTGTTGACCGTTACCGCCTTCCCGCTGGTGGTGTTCCCGCCTACGGTCACGCTTGTCGCATAGTTGGAAGCTCCGCCGCTTTCCGTTTCCACGATGCGGATCCCCGTTTCGGTCGGAAGGTTCGCGATTACAGCGGACTCGCCGTGTTTAAGCGTTATCGAGGCGGCGCCGGCGCTGCTGAACGTGATGTTTTGAGCATGCCCCTCGGCGCAGCCGCCCGTTCCCGTATAGGTCACGCTAAAGGTCTGGTTTCTCAACGCGCTCGCGGTCAGGGTGAAGGTAAAGTGTTCGTTCGCGTTGGCCGCGCTCCCCTTTACCGCCTTGCTGATGGTGAGATTAGAAAACACAATCCTGGGCTGGGATATCTCCAGCCGGCAGAGGTAATAGATGTTCTGGGTGACCGCTCTGTAGCCAAAACGGTTCCTCGACGGGTAAATATTGTAATATCGCTGGTGGCTGTCGCCGGTAAACGGCGTTACCGTGGTTTCATAGGTTACGCCGCCTTTCGTATAGCGTACGGTAACCCTGTCGTTAATCTCCGTAGTATATTGGTAATTGCTTCCGCCTAAGTACTCCTCCAGCTTGTCCTTAAAGTCGCCGTAGGACACCCCTGGGCTCCCAGTCTGGCTTATGGCGAACACGCATGGGACTGGCGAATCAGGATCTGTAGGATCTGACGCCGACCTGTCGTACAGCTCCACGACATACACCGGCGGATCCTCCCTGAGCACGCCGTCGATATGCCAGCCGTCGTTTTCACGCTTTAAGACATAGCCTATGAAGCTCTCACGCTCTTCGCCGTCTATAAGCGTTCTTCCGAATATGTCCGCAAGGCCGTCCTGGCCGTCCTTGTCTATAGCGGGCCAGATCGCGTTTGTATAAAGGTTGTCCGCCCCGTCCTTGCGGTCCGTATAGCCCTGCATATAGGAGGCGTCGCTGTCGATTGAGAAGTAAACATGTTCGGTGTTAAAATTGATATAGGGCGTTGTTTTTGCCAGCACGTCCTTTAACTTGACGTCTACTATGATATAGGGGGTATTGTTGCCGGCCGGACCAAACTCAGTTACGCCGAAATCCTGATTTATGTTTTGGGGAACCGCATTGCTGTAGCGCAGGTAGACCTTGCCTTCTATGGTGGTTTCCATGACATGAACCGTGTGTGTTTCCGTCCTGTCCCTGTTATTTGAGCGGTAAGTATGGGTAAGCGTTACCGTGCCCACGCCCGTGCCGCATATTTTAATCTGGCGCTCGTTGGTAGCGCTTAATGCCACGCTGCCGCCGTTTGACGAGCTTTGTGCCCACCGGTGATTGAAGCCTGTGGAGCCGCTTATGGTCATGATTTCCATCAAGTCTATGGAGTACGTTCCTAATTCATCGAAATTATCGCCCTTATTCTCCGTGTCGGACGAAGGTTCGGAGGAATTAGAAGCTTCGGGCAACTCCCCAGGAACTTCCGAAGCTTCCGGCAGGGCCGCGGGGGCTCCCTCCGCAAAGGACGCGGAATTATCCTCGGCCCCGGGAAGGTCCGTAAAAGCGGCCTGCCCAACGCTGACAGATGTAAATACCGTCACTATAACCAATAGCAACGCAAACAGCCGTTTCCTAGATCTGGTTAACATAAATTCCTCCTTTTACTCCTCTGCGCCGTATAGTAGGTTAAACTATACATATCAGTTCATCCTCACGTTTAATATATTGTATTTGTTTAGCTGCTTCACCTGCTTCTAAGCGGTTAACCAGCGTATCTTTAAAGCGCGTTCCCATCCGCGATATCTTATATGCCATAAATAACTTAGTTTGTTATATAAATATAACAATGTATCAACTTTAACAAGTTAATAATAAACTTATAAATTAACAACATACTCTCTACCGCACTAAACACATTATTCCGTTGATTACAACAAAAAAATCCAAATCAGCGCAAAACATTGTTAATTATTTTATTGTTTTCCATTTAATTGTATAAACCACCTCCCTCTGGCAAACATTTTTACAGCGCAATGTTATAATTATCGGAAATAATTATAATCCCAATAAATGAAGGCAAAGATCACGCCAACTGCATTTATACGGCAAATTATTCCATGCGAAGGATGCATTGCCTGCTTGTCCGCAACCTGCGGCAAAACACACGGTATATACGGACTCATGCTATCAGGTAGTAGTTACTATACATCAACCGGAGGGGCAGGTCGGTTCTGTTTCTGATACAATATGAGATTTATTTCCAAATTTTTTATGCCGCTTTAATTATGCCGCTTTAATTATGCCGCCGCATCAGCCGCTGGACATAAAGCAGCTTTTCGTTTCTAAAGCAAACTTTTTTGATCAACTATCGATCAGATTGCCCATTTTTGTCCGGTTAACCGCATTAACGCGGAAATGAAAATATAATTCCCTAACCCGGTCAATACATATTTGTTTTTTCGGAAACGGTTTGCCAGAGCCGATTATTATGCTATAATACAATTAACCATATGGTTAATTGTATGTTGTAGAGGTAATAGAGTGGGGCTTCAAAATACGCTTCGCGCATTGGCGGACCCGACGCGGCGTGAAATACTTAACCGCTTGAAGAGGGGAAGGCTGGCGGCGGGCGATATATCCGCTAAGTTCGATATCACCGCGGCGGCCGTTTCCAAGCATCTATCGGTTTTGAGGGAGGCTGGGCTTATACGCGACAAACGCGAAGGGAAATTCATCTATTATGAGCTTAACGCCTCGGTGTTGGAGGAGACGCTGTTATGGATAAAGGGTTTGAAAGGGGATTGAAACATGAAAGGAAGCTATAAGGCGGTTTTTGGCCTTGTTGTTGTGTCATTTCTGGTTGCTGGGGTCTTTCTGGCGTTTATGCCTGATCGGGTTCCAATGCACTATAACGCGGCCGGCGGCATAGACCGCATGGGAAGCAAGTACGAATACCTGCTGCTTCCCACGATTACAGCTGCTTTAGCCGGCTTTTTTGTGATTCTGGCCAAATATCAGGCCAGGAAGGGCGAAAGCGGAACGGAAAAGGCGGCAATGGTTTCCGGTATTGCCGTGCTTGCGTTTTTGATCGTGCTTGAGGTATATATCCTGTGGAAAGCGGCCGCGTATTCCCCAAACGCTGACGGTCAGGCGCCGGAGTTTCTCCGGCTGGCGGCATTCGGCCTGGGCGCGCTTTTTATCATTATAGGCAATATAATGCCCAAAGCAAGCCGCAACTCTATATTTGGCCTGCGTACGTGCTGGAGTATGAAAAACGACGAGGTATGGCGAAGATGCCAGCGCTTCGGCGGCTGTTCGGCCGTTGTATGCGGGATTATGATGATCATATGCGGCATTGCCTTTAGCGGCCTGGCCGCAGCCTGCGCGCTTGCCGGGCTGATCGTCATCATGTTGACTGCCGACGTCGCCGCGTCCTATCTGATTTATAAAAGATGGCGTCTCGAAGCCGGCTTAGGCAAATAAAGTCTCCATAGCCGGTTCAAAAAACGGCTGTGCCTCCGGCGGCTTAGAACCTATTACCGCCATAGGCGGTTCACAAAACGGATTGCTCCGTTTTGTGAGTTTCTCCGCATGCGTTCGCTCACCGCTCACGCATCCGCAAGGTGTAATTTTGGCCGTACA